>ERZ761607.37-NODE-37-length-334927-cov-7.803444_pt1 | contig 334927 bp, 267 predicted proteins | sample MGYA00511164_ERZ761607 | MGnify/ENA primary metagenome ERZ761607 (study PRJEB28899, sample SAMN02445080) | bioreactor sludge metagenome | biome: EBPR sludge | place: Australia: Brisbane, Thorneside Wastewater Treatment Plant | collected 2011-06-22 ... | reverse complement strand
GGAGAGGCTTGCGCCCGGGCTGGGTGGGGGCGATCGCGGTTTTTCGCTTGATTTTGCCGTTGTCTGTGCATTGTCTCTCGGCCAACCCTCGGTTGGCCCCCGTTTTGGTTTCATGTCGAATCTTGACGAACGCACGGGGTTCCCTACACTATTTCGCTCTCGTTTCGGGGCCGCGGCGCAGGGTTTGCGCCGTGCGCCGATTCCGCGAACGAAAACTGGGCACGATGCGTGCCCGGCTGGCCTGTCGGCCGGCTGGGGCGTGAGTCGTGCATCTGTAACGCCAAAGGATTAAGGCATTTATGGCACGTGACCTGACCAAAATTCGCAACATCGGCATCGCAGCACACATCGACGCAGGCAAGACGACGGCATCGGAGCGCATTCTTTATTACACCGGCCGGGTGCACAAGGTGGGCGAAGTGCACGAAGGCACTGCGGTCATGGATTTTGATCCGGAAGAGCAGAAGCGCGGCATCACGATCAACTCGGCGGCGACCTTTTGCGAATGGAAGCGCAACGGGGACATGTACAACATCAACCTGATCGACACGCCCGGGCACGTCGACTTCACGGCAGAGGTGGAACGCAGCTTGCGCGTGCTGGATGGCGCGGTGGCGGTGTTTGACGGGAAGGAAGGCGTCGAGGCGCAATCGGAGACGGTGTGGCGTCAGGCGACGAAGTACAACGTGCCGCGCATTTGCTTTGTCAACAAGATGGACAAGGTGGGCGCGGATTATGAGTATTGCTACCAGACGATTCTTTCGCGCCTGGGCGCGCCGGCGATTCCGGTTGTGATTCCCGACGGGCAGGCGGACACGTTTAAGGGGATTATCGATCTCATTCGCGGTGTGGGCTACTACACCGACATGACCAGCGAAACCGACAAGGGCAACACGATCACCACCAAACCTGTGCCGGAACACATGAAGGAAAAGTATGATCACTATCGCGCGATCATGCTTGAGAAGGTGGCGGAACTGGATGATACGCTGGCGGAGAAATATCTCAGCGACCCGGAATCGTTGACGGTTGCCGAGATCGTGGCGGCGTTGCGGAAGGGGACGATTGAGTTTCGTGCGCACCCGCTGTTCTGCGGTTCGGCGTATAAATATGTGGGCATTAAGGCGCTGCTTGACGGGGTTATCGATTACCTGCCCAACCCGCTGGACATGCCGCCGGCGACCGGGACGCATCCAAAAGACAAGGATCAGCACATCGAGCGGAAGCGGCAGCCGGAGGAGCCATTCTGCGGGCTGGCGTTTAAGATTGTTGACGACAAGTTTGGCACGCTGACTTATGTGCGCGTCTACTCCGGCAAGCTGGAAAAGGGGACGCGCGTTCTGAACGCCAACAAGGCGAGCAAAGAGAACATCAGCCGCATGTTTCAGATGTCGGCCAACGACCGCCTGCCGCGCGAGGTGGCCGAAGCCGGCGATATCGTCGCGGTGATTGGTGTTGATGAAGCGATGACCGGCGACACGCTTTGCGACCCGGATCATCCGATCATCCTTGAACGGCCGACGTTTCCCGAGCCGGTTATCAGCATGTCGATCGAGCCGAAATCGAGCGGCGACAAAGATAAACTCGGCAGCGCGCTCACCAACCTGCGTCGGCAGGACCCGACGTTTTCGGCGAACTACAACGCCGAGACCGGCGAGACCATCATCGCGGGCATGGGCGAGCTGCACCTTGAAATTATCAAGATGCGCCTGACGCGCGACTACAAGGTGGATGTGGTGGTCGGCAAGCCGAAGGTGAGCTACCGAGAGACCATCACCGCGGTGGCGAAGGACATTCGCGGATTGCACAAGAAGCAGTCCGGCGGTCGCGGACAGTTCGGCGATTGCTGGATCACCGTCGAGCCGTTCGACGGGTCCGGCCTCGAGCCGGAAGAGCTCAAGAAGCTGCACTGGGAAGACAGCATTGCGTTTGAAAACAAGATCGTCGGCGGTTCGATTCCGAAGGAATACATTCCGTCGGTGGAATGGGGCGTGCGGCAGACCTGTAAGACGGGCATTCTGGCGAACTATCCGCTGATCAACCTGAAAGTCACCCTGACGGACGGCAGCTACCACGATGTCGACTCGAGCCAGGTTGCGTTCGAGCTGGCGGGCCGACTGGCGATTATCGATGCGGTGAAGGCTGCGAAGCCGGAACTGCTCGAACCGATCATGAAGGTGGTGGTGACCACGCCGAAGGAATTCGTAGGCAATGTCACCGGCGACCTCAATCGCCGCCGCGGGCTGATTTTGGATAGCTCGGAGCGCGGCGTGACGACGATTGTCGAAGCGGAAGTGCCTCTTGCGGAAATGTTTGGGTACACCACCGAACTTCGGAGCATGAGCACCGGCCGCGCCAGCAGCGTCATGGAACCGCTGAAGTATGCGCAAGTCCCCGGGAATGTGAAGAAGACAATCCTCGAAGGCAAGGCCTGATGCTTGTCGGCATTCGGCAGTAGTCAGCCCGGTTGGCACGACATGGCGTACGCGCCGTGTCGTGCTTGCCGTTTTGCGTTGAACAAAGAACGCAGCGGCACGATTCAGGCTTCATCTCCCGCGTTCAGCTCACCCGATCGCAAACTCGAGGCGCTTCAGGCCTTCGAGGACCTCGGTGTCGCGCATAAACAGATTCCACAGCAGGCCGGTGCGGTGATTTTCGATCATCACGACGATCGGCCCCTGATCGATGGCCAGAAACGTCTCTGCGACCCAGTTGTGTTGTTCGCTAAACGAGTCGAGGAAGCCATTTTCGCGCCAGAGTTTGTCGCCGTGGTGTTCGTAAAAGTGTCGCATTGCCGCGAGCGACTCTTTGGGTGTGTATGGAATTGAGGAGATGGCGGCGGTGGGGGCAATCACGCCGCGGTCGTTCGTCGGCGAATGCGCGGTGTAGCCTTTTACCGAGACGCTGGCGGTCAGCCCCCAGCAGTTGTCGGCATATCCCTTGTGGTTGTTTGGGTTGGCGACGCAATAGGCGTGGTTGACGCGCGAGTGGGCGACATTCTGCTCCCAATAGTTTGCGTAGCGATCGCGCAGGCCGTTGGGGTTGAGTCCCAGGAACGAGTAGTGCGCGAAGAAAAGCGGCCCGCCCATCTCCCCGCCGAGCGGGAGCTTGATGCCGAAGTATTCTTTGCCGTTGGCCATGTGATCGCTGGTTGCCCATCCTTCGTGGTAGACAGAAGGATCGACCGGATGCGTCGGCGAGGCCGCTGCCAGCACATAGGTGATGAGGCATTCATTCCAGCCGCGGATTTCGTGGTTTTTCTTCCAGCCATGGTTGGGGGACCAGTGCCAGTAGAGCACTTTGCGCCCGCCTTGCGTGTGCCAATCCCACTCGACTTCATGCCAGAGTTGGGTGATGCGACCACGAATGGCGCGCTCTTCGGGCGTGTCATTGGAGAAATATTGCCGAGCGGCGAGCAGGCCCTGGATGAGGAATGAGGTCTCGACGAGGTCGCCGCCGTCGTCGGTGGGGTTGAACGGCCAGACCTTGCCGGTTTCGCCGTGCATCCAGTGTGGGAGAACGCCGTGAAAGCGTTCGGCCTTTACGAGAAACTCAAGGCATTGGGTGTAGCGTGCGATAAGCTGTTCGCGCGTGATCCACCCCCGTTCGGCGGCGGCGAGCATGGCCATCAACCCGAAGCCCGCACCCCCGATGGTGACAATATTGGGATCGTGGCCGCTTCCCTCACGGGCGAGGCCGCAGGCCGGGTGGGCAAACTCCCAGAAGTAGCGAAACGTCTGCCGCTGCACCGTTTCCATCAGTTCGTCGTCGCTCAAACCTCGCACGGGCGTGGGGTGCTGTGCGAAGGCGCGACTGGCACCGATCAGCCAGGGTGCCGACAGCGCCGCAGCCGATTGCAACAGAAAATGACGCCGGGTTGGGCCGTTTCCGGCCAGGTGAGAGCGAGATGGGTCGAACACTGGGAACCTCCAAAAGCGACCGTCCGCCGGTTACCAATCCGCCTGCAGTTCCTGCACGATGCCGCGAGCCAGGGCCTCGGTGGATTGTTGGGTGCCGATGAATCGGCCTTCGCCCATTGTAGGGTAGAACGTGCTGGTTTGTTCGAAGTTGCGACGTTCAACAATGATTTTTCCTGTCCGCAGGTCCTTCCATGTGAAATTGACCGCTACACGATAAAGCTGTTCCTGCGGGATGGCGGCGCGGTTGTCGCTGCTGACCGTGCTGATGCTCGCATCGACGATCTGCCCTTCGAGCACAGTGTCAGCCCGCTCGGCGGGGACGACCTTGTACGGAGTGGTGGATTCAATTTGTTCGGTGATGGCTTTAGAAAGCTGAAATTCAATTCCGCGGGTGAAACTCTTGCTCGTGAAGATCGGCACAGCGACCGTCTTGATATCCTGCCTGTACAGCGATGACTGCGTATATCCGCCTTGATTGTAGCCGCAGCCCGAAAGCGGCATGAGGCCTGCGAGCAGCAGCGGGGCGACGAGTACTTGGAGCGCGATGGGTGCTTTGGCAATGCGTTTCATAACTGCGATCAGTGTACCGCTTCGCCCGGCCGGGCGCGCTATTGTGCGCTCGCTGATGGCAGGGTGGGTTTGGCCAGTGCAGCATCGCGCGCCTCTTGCGGGAGCAACTCCAGCTGTTCGCGAGCAGTTTCTGCTTCCGGTGTGGCGGCGTAGCCTTCGAGCAGTGCCTGGTAGAGATACGCCGCAGCGACCGGCTTGCGCACCCGCTTGTAGTAAGATGCGGTGGTCAGAAACTTCTGTGCGATCGTGCTGTCAATCCGGTCAACCAGCTGGCCGAGATTTTCCTCTTGCGCCAGTTCCGGATAAGTGGCGATGAGGTCGGTCAGCTGGCTCTTTGCGTTAACAATCGGCGTGGCGTCAAATCGAGGCCCGCGGAACTGTGCGAGATAGGACCACGCCTGCCGGAGCCTGATCCGCGCGATATCAGGGCTGCGCGGGTAGCTGCGCACATACGCTGCGTAGGCATCGCCCGCCAGATCATAATCGCTCTTGGAATAGTAGTAATCCGCCGACCTTAACAAGGCGCGCTCGGCAAGTTGCGACCCGGGCGAGCGCACCTGAATGCGGAACAGCATCTCGATCGCTTCATCCGAGTAATCATCCAATGGCAGGCCGAGAACACGACGTTTCTCGCCGCCCAGGTATCCGTCAGCGATCTGATATTGCAGTTCCAGCGCCGGCTGAAAGTATGCGCTCTCGGTAAACAGGTCCATCAGTTCGTCGCAGTAATAGAACGACTTGACCTTGTTGCCCGAGATATAAAGCGACCGCGCCGCGAGGTACAGACCGCGGTCGCGCGAGGGCGAGCCGGAGTTGCCATTGAGCCAGACGACCGCCTTCTTAAACGCATCCTTGCCCCGCCCCCGTTCGATCAGGCCCTCAATCTCATCCAGCGTCGGATCGCCAACCTGCGACGGATCGACAGCACTGCCGGCAGCGGGCTGCCACTCTTTGCCTTTCAGCTCCCAGGTTTGCGATGTGGGTTGATGTGCGAATGCCTCTTCCGCTGCCAGAGTTGCGACGGCAGTCGATACGGCGGAGGCGGCGACGATGGCGACAAGCGCGGGGATCCTTCCCATATGCCTGCGAATTGTAGAATGCATCGGCCGAAGCACAAGGACGCGCGCTGCTACGCCGACGGCGCCAGGATGTACCTCGCCAGCCGTAGCTCGCGCGCGCTGCTGAAGCGAATGTGCTCGGCGAGAAGCCGGTTGAGCGGATCGGTCTGGTTGCGCGTCAGCCCGGGCAGCCGCTGGGGCTGGCCGGCGAGCCGGGGTAGCGTCAAGATCGTCTGCACAACCCGAAGCAGGCGGGGATCGATGCCTACCCGTCGCGAAAAGTTCGGCGCGCAGTCGCCGCAGGCCACCCCGCCTCGATCGATCGCAAACGCGGCCCTGGCCACGCGGCTCATCGGCTGCCCGCAGTTGATGCACGCATTTAGTTCAGGCATCAACCCTGTCTCCCTCAGTAGGTCGAGGGTGAAAGCAAGAAATGCCTGTTCCCGCCGGGCCGTCGCCACCTCGCGGAGGGACTGTTCGAGCCGATCAAACAACTCAACGTGCGGATCATGCTCATGAACAAGCGTGGTCACCAGTTCAGCCGCGTAGGTGCCGAGATAGATCGCGCGGAGGTTGCGGCGCAGCTCGCGGTGCCCCTCCGTCAGCCGCCACTCGGTGAGCGGGGGCAATTCCCGGTGAGGCGCGTGTGAGAATACTGCCTCGGCGACATCGAGCAGATCAATCCCGCCGCCGAACTTGCTGGCACCGACTTTCGTGGTGCGGTGCGCCCCCTTGGCGATCACGCGCACGACCCCACCCTGACGCGCGAAAAGCGTGAGGATCTGCGACGTCTCGCTAAACTCAATCTTGCGTAAACAGATACATCGGTCGGCAACAAGCGGCATTCGGAAGGCAATTCTACGAAGCGGCGTGCCCTTTCGCGACAGCCGTCGTGATGGACGATGGCCCGCAGGGCCAAGCTCCGGGAACCCTGACGACTCTCGACGTTATCTGCAGCGGATGAGTTCGCGTCTGTCGTGAGACTTCGTCCCGGCTGCGTTTCTCCCGGCGGCGGGGATACACCGAAGTGCAAAATCGTTTGCACTTTGCCGCGGGTGCGCTGACATTTCGGCGGTAATCGCGATGCTGGAACGCCATCGTGAAGTTTCTCGTTACCGGCGGCACGGGTTTTATCGGGCAGTGCGTTATTCGCAATCTGCTGGCGCGGGGCATTCCGTGCGTTGCCGCCGACCAGACCCGCGACGAAGAGGCGATCGCCCACCTGCGCCGCTGCGAAAAGGAGACATCCACACCGCTTGATGTAGCCGTGATGGATGTCGGCGATTTTCGCGATGTCATGTCGGTCTTTATCCCGCATCCGGATATCACGCATTGCATCCATCTTGCCTACGTCATGGGTGCGCTGGTCGATGAGAACACCGCACTCTCTACGCGGGTGAATATTGCGGGGATGACGCATCTGTTTGAGATGGCGGTACATCGGAAGCTCGCCCGGCTGGTATTTACCAGCAGCGAGACGGTTTACGGGCCGTCGCAGGCACCTTACGGCGATCGACCGGTGACCGAAGATGACTATTGTGACCCTAATTCACACTCCTTTACTTACGCGGTGATGAAGATTCTGAATGAGCACATGGGCCGGCGATATGTCGAGCGACACGCCGCCAACATCTGCTGCACGCGCCCGCCGGTGGTGTTTGGGCATGGCCGCAAACGGAGTGCCGTGATGTGGGCAGAACATTTTGCAACGCTGCCCGCGCTGGGACAACCGGTGACCCTCCCATTTGGTGCTGCAACGCGCGATACATGGATTTACAAGGAAGATTGCGCCGAACAACTCATCCGCCTGGCCCTGGCAAAGCGGCTGAACCATTTCGTCTACAACAACGGCGGCACGTCCATCACCGCCGGCGCGCTTGCGGTGATCGTCAAATCGTTCATTCCCGATGCACGAATCGATTTTGATGAGTCAAAATCGGAAACACCATTGATCGAAATCATGTGCGGCCAGCGCCTGATCAACGAAATCGGCTTCACGCCAAGGTCGATGGAGCAGGGAGTGAAGGCGCACATCAACGAAGCGCGCCAAGAGGTCGGCCTGTCGTTGGTGTGATTCTGTTCGCCCGAAATCGACAGCAATCCAGCACGGACGCTTTGCATTAATCGATCTACCCTAGTAGGAAGTTAGTCACATGAAGCCATTCACCAGCACAGTCGTCGGAAGCTATCCCCGCAACACCAGCGTGGAAGATACGCTCAAGAAACCGTCGCTCACGCGTCCCGAAGTCGATGACCTCATCAAGTGGGCCGCCAAGGACCAGGCCAGCCTCGGCCTCGACGTCATCACCGACGGCGAAGGCTATCGCGAGAACATGTACTACTTCTACCAGAAGCGCCTCGACGGTGTGACCTTCGATGCCATGCTCAAGCAGCAGTTCGGCACTGCCGGCTTCGAGATCGAATGCGCCCGCGTGGTCGATGAGATCAAAAACCCGCGCTTCGAGCTCGCCCGCAACTGGAAACTGGCCCGCGATGCCGCCCCGGCTCATGTTCGCGTGAAGCAAACCGTCACCGGCCCGCATGTGCTCACGCGCTTCAGCGTAAACGAACGGAAAGATTTGTATCCCGACGATCAGGCGTTGTGCCGCGCTTATGCCAAGGTGTTGGCCGATGAGCTAAAGGAAGTCATCGCCGCTGGGTGCGACTACATTCAGTTTGATGAACCCATGTGGACCGAAAGCCCCGAAGAAAGCGAGTGGGCCGCCGGTATTTTGAACGAGTTGATTGATTCCCTGCCCAAAGTAAGAGTAGGCATGCACGTCTGCGGCGGCAACCCCCGCCGCAAACGCGTCTACTTCACCAAATACACCGACTTAGTCCCCGCCTTCCAAACCGTGAAAATCGACGAAGTCGTGCTCGAACACTGCACCCTCAGCTACGACCTGATGGACCTCTTCAAGCTGTGGGATTTTAAGGGCGATCTTGCCCTCGGCGTGATCGACCAACGCAGCGACGCCATCGAAACCCCCGAACAAATCATCGACCGAGTCGAGCCCGCCATAAAAGTCTTCACCGACGACCGCCTGCTGCTAACCAGCGAATGCGGCTTCGGCCACGTGCCACTAGAGATCACAAGAATGAAGACAGCGGCGCTGGTCGAGGCGTGCCGGCAGTTGCGGGAGTGAGCTCACAACCGAGCACTGAATGAGCCTGTGGCGTGTCGACATACCATCTTGCCAGTACGTTGGAGTGTGATTCACACATTGGGATTGCGTGTGTATTGACAAATCACGAACGTCATGTAAAAGTTACCGACATCACTTACGGAAAGGGCGGCTATGGGTAGGGACTTTGATCGGCTACAGAAGAATCGGAAACTAGATTCCCGCGCAGAGGAGCGCGGGGGGGGGGCGAGGCATTGAGTTGCTGGAGCCTCGTCGGCTCCTCGCGGTTATAACTGACTTTGTTTACAAGCCTGATACCGCGCCGCATCAGTTTGAGTTCACTTACGACCAGAACGTGGCGCAAGGGGCAACGATTCAAAATCTGCGGCTTCAACGAATCGGCGTCGGTAGCGCGGGGGGCGATGAGCCATTGTCCAAGTTCGCCGAGGTTGCCGGCAGTTCAGCTGCTCAATGGAACGTGACAACTCCCGGTTATACTGCCGCCGAAACTGGCACGGTGGGCCAGATTTTGCCCGACGGCAATTACGATGTGATCTTAAGCCTGCCAGGAAATCAGCCGCCGCTGCCTGAAGAGTTTGTCGCTGATTTGGAAACGCAGAAAACGTTTTTCTTTAACGGCGACTTCACGCGCGACCGCAACATCAATCTGGACGATTTTACCGCGTTGAGCGCCGGGTTTGGCGTGGGTACCACGTTTCAAGAGGGGGATTCGACGTTTGACGGCGTCGTTGATCTCAATGATTTTACTTTTCTCTCGTCACGTTTTGGAACATCTTATTCGGCACCACCTATCGGCCCCAATTCGCTGGTCGTTGATTCACAGCCCAACATCACCACCTTGCTGCAGTGGGAGCCGCCAAAAGATTTGACCGGCATTCTAGGATACAGAATCTGGCGCAGCTTTGACGGCATTGATTTCGGATCGGTAGTTTTCACGATCAACGACCCGGAGCGGACCAGTTGGGTGGATGGCCTGGGAACGATGGATTCCGGACCCGCTCTGCCTGATGCCACCAAAATCTGGTACCGCCTCCGCGCGTTCACCGCTGCTGGAAATTCCGTCACCACCAATAAAGAGTGGGGCGTAACGATCCTTCCGGCCCCGACCGATATCTCATTTTATAACGTTACGCAAGACCGAGTCACCCTGTCGTGGAGCGATAACTCGCAAAACGAAACACATTTCGTCGTCCAACGCCGTGTGGTCGGCGGGTCGTGGGGGCCAGAGGTTGTTCTTCCCGCCAACACCATCGAATACGCCGACCCGGACACCCTCGCCGCCAATACGCAATACGAATATCGCGTTTTTGCCAAGACGACGACATATTTACAGCAATCAATGCCCGTCGATGCAACCGTGTCAACGCTTTCCGCTGCCGCCGTCGCTCCTTCCAACGTTCGCGCGACCCCAAGCACCCCATTTCAGATCGCGGTCGAGTGGGATCAGGTTGACACTGCAGTGGGCTTTAAGGTCGAACGGCGTCGCGTCAGTGGTTCGCCCAATAGCTGGGTCAACGCCGAGGCAACAACCGGCGATCCCGATCCGATTCTCGCCGCAAACATCACCAATATTCTTGACAAGAGTTTGTCAGCCAATACGGCTTACCTTTACCGTGTCCGAACAATCGGCGCCGATGGTTCAACCGCTTTGTCGCCCGAGGTCACTGTTACGACGTTCCAATCCGGCGGCACCGCGCCCGCTGCCGTTGCGAATGTCATCGCCACGCCCGAGGAAACAAAGACGGTAGTGACTTGGAACGATCAGTCAGGTGACGAGCTTGGGTTCAACGTCTATCGCTCGCAGGATGGCGCAGTGCCCGTGCTCATTGGCACGGCCGGGGTCAATGTCACGTCATTTGATGATACGGAGGTAAGTACCGGCGGGCCGGAAGTGGTCCCGCCGGTTGGCTTGTTCTCTTACTCACTCTCAGCATTCAACACTTTTGGTGCCGCACCACAAATCGCTTCGGCACCGGTCCAAATCGGCTCAGTCGCCGGCGATTGGCTATGGGAAACCAACGGCGAAGCCGTGGCCTCCGGCAACGCCATCAAGCTGGGCGTGATCGGCCGCGGGGAGACTGCTTTCCAGCCGAGCAAGCAGCATGCCGCCTCACTTTTGCTCGAACCATCCGCTACCTACACTCTCCGCTTTGAGATTGACTGGCACTCATGGGATACCTGCGTCGAGCGATTCCACAACGGCAACGGCCAAGGTCTGCCCAACGATGGCGGGTTCTGGGACATCTTTTCAATTGGCATCGCCAGCCAGAAATATATCAATCTTCCAGTGAGCAACGCCGGCTTCCCGCTCACCGCGCCGATCAAGTGGGGCGGAACCGCCATCCACGACGGCACCGCCGATGAATCGAAGCTTGAGCATTATCGATCCACGATCACGCGCACCTTCCAAGGCAACCTCAACGGCAGCAACTATCTCAATATTGCGCTCGACACCGATATCATGAAGCGCGCCTCTCCCAGCGATCTAGGCTACGACGTCTATTCCGCTCCGGGAGCGGGGCAGAAGTATCCTTCTTGGGGGACAGTCAAGGTCTATCTGGCTGATTTGCAGGTGGATTCGAACAATGACGGCGTTACGAACGTTGCGGATCAGGAAGTCGAAGACGACACCGGGGCACCGGGCAAGATCGTGGTGCGCAACAATGATGATGACAACGAGAATGATGTCGTCGATGAAGACGAAGCGGGAACCTCGCTCGAAGATGATCTGGTGCCACTGAAGCTGCGTCTCCCGTCGCATCTCACCTCGGGAGTCGTGCGGGTCGCGGTCGCATCAAACTCGCCTGGAACGCGTATCTGGGACAACCCGCTTCGGTCTGGTACTCCGTACATCACGCCCGCTTCACGCGTCCACGAATGGCAAATCGGCTCGCAACCGTCAACGCTCTGGGTCGAGGCGGTGGGGGGGAGCAGTGTGAATGGTAGTCTACGAATCAGCGCCAGCACCGGGCCATCCACCATTCCGACGACAGGTCCTGGAAGCGATGCTGTGCGCCTTACCGCCGCTGACGTAACAAATGTGCGAGGAGGACTTGGAAATCAGACGAGGTCTCTGAAAGGAAACGAGGTCGAATGGAATGCGCAACCGATCGCCGTATCGGTATTGCGAAACTCCGGCACAATCGAACTGAGCGCAACGATGACTCAAAACTTGGCTCCATTCGTTCGCGATCACTTAAAATGGGCGGTGGTTCGGAATGCAAACGATTCTCAAAGGCTTCAGGGCATTGTGCCCCCTGCCGTCAACTGGGATGCTCAAAACCCCATGCAAGCGACCCTGACCACTGATTCCGTTGGCTCGTTTAGTATCGTACTGTTCGACGACACTGACGGTGTCGCGAACCTTAGTGAAAACGATGCGATCCTGAAGGTCTTCAAAGTAATCCAAGTCGACCTCAAGGTCGTTCAAAGCGCAGTTGCCGCACAGAATCTGTTTACGGTGCGTGCCGGTCCACCAGCAGCAGGTGGCGCGGCCACGACGATCATTGAAGCCGGCAATCCGGTGACCGGAGAATACGCATACAACGAATCGGCGACGATTGAGCTGAATGGCGGCGGCACCGACGAGAAACTTGGATTGGGCCAGATTAATCTTGGTTGGCTGGCGAACGGCACATCTGACAATGTTGTAGTTGGATACGCGAACAATCACCAGGTCCGCGATGTTCTCACGCCTGGGAACAGCTTCCCCGTGCTCGACGCGGCCACAGGCGGTGGCGGAGGGGCTGCCACGGCGTTTCGCGCGACAAGCACTTCCGTTCTGCTCCAGGCACAAGCCGCTGGCCAGCGACGTATGATCACTGCCGCGGACGCCCCGAACTTCCCGATTCTCGATCTGTATCCAGGTACAAATGACGCCGCGAATTCTGTGACCGGCAGTCTTGCTTTCCGTGAGTTCGCCGTAGGCTTCTCGGACGCATACGATCGAACGTATGTTGCTGGCGGCACCGTCGGATGGTCCGTGAGCATGAATGCCCAATTCGTGAACGGAGTATGGCAGACGCAGAATTGTGCAGTCGCTGCAGACGGCAACACCGTAACCGTGGCGGATCCAACGAAGACGGTTGAGGCTCTAAACGGTGTCTCGGTTGGCCCGGTCTTCAAGGACGTATTGACGTTCGACTTTGTTCAATAAGCGTGCTTTATGAACGTCGCTATTCTGTATTGTGTGCTTCTATTGGTGCTCGACTGTCGTGGTTCGGAGCCGATGCGAGGGGATCATATCAATGCGTGCTCTATGCAGATGCGCGGATATGGACGGCCCTTACAGCTAGGCGCAGTAGTCTTCTCAGGCGTTGTGACGAGTCTCTCCGACCAGCACGTTCGCGCCGGTAACATTGAGACAGGCAATGTCCATTTGAAAGTTGACCGAATATTGGTCGGACAGCCGGATGACGAAGTAACACTGCGGTATGCATCATGGCTCGGCAGCCTTGGGGTGCTTACCAACTATGTAAGAATCTGGCCGGACGGCGGCATCCAACCGGGTTCACGTCTCCTCGTGGTAGCAATCGAAGGGGCTGAGAATTCGATCGCTGGGAGCGGTACTGAACCTTGTCGTTACACAGCGACCACGGTCAACACGCTTACTAGGCCGGATGATCCAAACATCAAACTGGCGGAAGACATTTGCCGCTTGCACGCCCTCGCCGGTACGCCCGAGGAGATTGCTGCACTGTATACAGCCGCAAGAGACGACCGTTTCTGGGTAAGAGAGTATGTAGGCTTCCGAGTCGTGGGCGAACTGTCACAATCACAGCCGCACCATGCACACGAGATTGTTCGTCGACTAATCAGTCACAGCGAGAATCGCGCGAAAATGGAGGATAACCCCCAAGATCAACCGAGATCGCAAAAATAGGCGACAAGTTCTGCTGCAGTGACAATCGATCATAGTTGTCGAAGTTAGCCCTTCCGTCGGGATCGTGTTCTCTTGAATCTCTAAATCCTATCAATGTTGAGTTGACGATTTCACCATCCTCGCCGCCAACTTCGGCCAGACGGGGCGGGTATTTAGCGAAGGCAACATCGACTACAGCCCAGACGGTGCGGTGAACCTGGATGACTTCACGATCCTCGCGGCGCAGTTTGGCAAATCGTTGCCGACGGCGGGGGACCTGCCGGGCCGGGCGGGGACGGCGATTCTCCCGAAGCCGCGGGGTTTGCCTGCGAGGGTGGCCCGGCGCGGGTCTTTGCCGGCGTGCGGGTGATTGATGTGTTGCGGAGTGACGAGGATAAGTTGCTTTCGTAGCATTTTGTTGCGTTCAACGAAACAGTCGTTCGCGCGGCTCGACTGACATTGACGAGATTCGTCGAGTCGGCCTCGCCGACGTCTCGCGGCTGGTCGGTCGGGTGGAATGGCGGGGCCCTGGCGGGGGTCGTTTGCGCGCTGTTTGTCCGGTCGCTGACGCTCGCGGCTCGACCGTTGCTCGCGCCCTTTGCTCGCCCCCTTCCTCATATGCCGCTCGCCCGGCGGTCTCGGCGGAGTGGGTGGTGTGGGGACGATGTGAAATGGCAAATCTGTTAGGGTGTGGTGAATACTTGATTGCGTTGTAAGTGCTTTTTATACAATGGGTTATATGCCGTGTTGCAAATTGTTCCGCGCGGAACAATTGGTAGTAGACGGAGGGTAGTGGGCGGAGGGCGGAAGCAGCACGCCGTGGACACGGGAACGATGCAATGTTCCGCGCGGAACAATTTGCGGTTGGCAGGCAGCGGTGCGCGGCGGGCAGATCATGTGACAATGTTCCGCGCGGAACATTGGACGGTCGCTGGCGCGGGGGCGCTATCATCGGGCGGGGTGCGGCTGTAGAGTCGGGTTGTGCCGGGTTTGCTTCGACTTGATCGCGTTCTTTCCAGCCGGGGGTATTGCACGCGCTCGCAGGCGGCGGGGTTTCTTCGTCGCAACGAGCTTCTCTTCGACGGTGCCGCAGTCGCGCGCACGGATGACAAGGTTGATCCATCCAAGCTCACCATCAACGGCGAACCGGTTGACCCTGAGTCGATCCTCATCATGCTCAACAAGCCGGTCGGCTACGTCTGTTCGCATCGCGACGAAGGCAAGCTGGTTTACGAACTACTGCCGGAGCGGTGGACGCGGCGCAATCCGCCGGTGACGACCGTCGGCCGGCTGGATAAGGAGACATCGGGGCTGTTGATTCTGACTGATGATGGGAAGCTGGTGCATCAGCTAACGTCGCCGAAGCGACATGTGCCGCGGGTGTACGTTGCAGTGCTCGATCGCGATCTGCGCGGCGACGAACCGGCGGCGTTCGCAAGCGGGACGATAATACTCGATGGCGAGGACAAGCCGCTATTGCCGGCGGAATTGGTGGCGTTGGAGGCGCGTCGCGCGCGGGTCACGTTGCGTGAGGGTCGATATCACCAGGTGCGTCGGATGTTCGCCGCGATGGGGAACCATGTGGTGTCGTTGCATCGAGAGTCGTTTGGCGCGCTGGAACTGGGCGATCTTGTTGAGTGCCAGTGGCGTTTCGTATCGCCGGAACAGGTGTTGTTGGGTGAGCGGTGACGTGATGGGTCGGGGAATGGTCGGCGGCGTGTGGCAATGCGACGCACCGGCGCGCCCTGCCCATCGCATCGATCATCGGGTACAACAGTTGGTCATCAAGACCGAGGACAGGCCGCATGCTGCAAATCGGAGTTCTCAATCAGGAGTCAGATAACGAGTCGCGCGTGGCACTCGTGCCGGCGGGGGTGAAGAAACTCAAGGCGCTAAGCGTCGATGTGCTGGTTGAGTCGGGCGCGGGTCTGCGCGCGGGGTTTGCAGACGCCGACTACTCCGCCGCCGGCGCGATGATCGTGCCGGATGCGAGTGCGGTGCATGCCTGCGATGTGATCCTCGCGGTGCGGCAGCCTTCGGTTGCTCGGATCGCCCGGTTTCGGGCGGGTGCGGCGCTGATTGGATTGCTTTCGCCGCTGGCCGATCAGGCATTGGTTGATGCGTTGATCAACAGCAACGTAAGCGGGCTGGCGATGGAGTTGGTCCCGCGAATCACCCGTGCTCAGAGCATGGACGCGCTGAGTTCGCAGGGGAACATCGCCGGCTATAAGGCCGTGCTTCTCGCAGCGGCGGTTTCGCCGCGAATCTTCCCGATGCTGATGACGGCCGCGGGGACCCTTCAACCGACGAAGCTGTTTGTGATCGGTGCCGGGGTGGCGGGGTTGCAGGCGATTTCGACTGCGAAGCGGCTCGGTGCGGTGGTGAGCGCTTATGACGTTCGTCCGGCAGTGAAGGAGCAGGTGCAATCGGTCGGCGCGCGATTTATCGAGCTTCCGATCGATACCGCCGACGCACAGGACAAAGGCGGATATGCCAAGGCGCAGTCCGAGGAAACGCTGGTGCGCCAGCGCGCCCTCATGGCAAAGACGATCGCCGAGAGCGATGTGGTCATTTCCACCGCGCTGGTGCCGGGCAAACCCGCGCCGAAACTTGTGCCCGCAGACGCGGTGGCGCAGATGAAGATCGGGAGTGTCATCGTCGACCTCGCCGCAGAGCGCGGCGGCAATTGTGAGCTGACACAACCGGGGCAGACAATCGATCACAATGGTGTCACGATCATTGGCATCGAGAATCTGGCGGGCACGGTTCCTCTCCACGCAAGTCAAGTGTACTCAAGCAATGTGGTGAATCTGCTGAGCGTGATGATCGATAAGCAGGGCGCGTTCAAGATTGATACCGCCGACGAGATCATCAAGGCCGTGCTGGTTTGTCATAACGGGCAGTTGGTGAATGAGATGGTAGCGGGCACGCTGCCGGCGGTGTCAGTTGAAACAGGATTGCAAAAGTCAGAATGACGGAACCAGAATTCCGAATCAAACCAGAATGATGAAGCCCGAGGGACTGATTCACGACTACGACATTGCCCGACAACCGTCAGTCGAGTTTCGTCATCGATTCAGATTGCGGGTTTCTGATTTCGGGTTTCTGATTTAGGGCTTCGACAGACTCACGATTGAGTAGAGGAGTTTTATGCACCTTCCCATGCCGGACATTTCCTCGCACTTATATGTGTTTCTGCTGGCGGCGTTTCTTGGCCTTGAAGTGATTAAGCGCGTGAGTCCGCTGCTGCACACACCGTTGATGTCGCTGACCAATGCGATCAGTGCCATCAGCGTCGTGGCTGCGATTGAACTTGCGGGCGCGGGGCACGGTAAGTTTGCAACGACGATCGGCGTGATTGCGGTGGTGGCGGCGACGACCAACATCGTCGGCGGGTTCATGATCACCGATCGCATGCTGCGGATGTTTAAGAAACGGGGAGGGCAGAAGTGATGCTGCTCGAAACCCACTTTCTCGCCGCCGCGGGTGCCAGTCTCGAGGCGGCGAATCGATCGACTTACACTACCTTTTTCTCGACGACATCCTACCTCTTTGCGTGCGCCTGCTTTGTGCTGGCGCTGAAATGGCTGAGCCAGCCGGCGACCGCGCGCAAGGGAAACACCATCGGCCAGATCGGCATGCTCGCTGCGGTGGTGGGGGCGCTGCTGCAGCATAACGTGATTCATTATGAATGGATCTTCATAGGCTTTGCGATCGGCGCTGCCATTGGTGTGCCGATGGCGGTGTTCATGCCCATGACCGCGGTGCCTCAGCGCACGGCGCTTTCGCATGCGTTTGGCGCGCTGGCAGCGGCGCTCGTGGGCACCGGCCACTACTGGTTGTACTTTCACAATTCCGCGGGCGTGACCTTCGTGCCTCATCCGGTGGAGATGAGCATCCTCGCGCTCGAGGTCTTGCTGGGCGCGCTCACGTTTACCGGATCATTGATGGCGTTCGGCAAGCTGCAGGATCTTCTGCCGACCCGACCGATGGTTTACAGGGGACAGATCATCGTCAACCTCTCCGTGCTCGGCGGGGCGATCCTCTGCGGCACGCTGCTCACGTTTAACCCGACATGGTGGTGGCTGTTTCCGATTCTCCTGGTCCTTGCGCTCGCGTTCGGTGTGATGCTGATTCTCCCCATCGGCGGCGGGGATATGCCGACCGTCATCGCGCTGCTCAACAGCTACGCGGGATTGAGTGCAAGCTTCATGGGCTTTGTGCTGGACAACCGGCTGCTGATCATCGCCGGCGCGCTCGATGGCGCATCGGGGTTGATTCTTTCAATCGTGATGTGCAAAGCGATGAATCGGAGCTTTACCAATGTGCTCTTTGGCGCGTTCGGTCAGGTGCAGGCCGGGCCGGCCGCTGAGGGTGATCGCAAGGTTGCCAAGCCCACCACGCCCGAAGAGGCTGCGGGCATTCTCGAAGCGGCTACAAGCGTCATCATCATCCCCGGCTATGGCATGGCGGTCGCGCAGGCGCAGCATAAGGTGCGCGAACTGTACGACCAGCTAACCCGACGAGGGGTAGACGTGAAGTTTGCCATCCACCCGGTCGCGGGCCGCATGCCGGGCCATATGAATGTGCTGCTGGCCGAGGCCGAGATTCCTTACGATCGCTTGCTGGAGATGGATGAAATCAACGGCGAGTTTCCGCAGTGCGATGTCGCGATGGTGATCGGGGCCAATGACGTGGTCAACCCCGCAGCCCGCCACGACAAGAGCAGCCCGATCTACGGCATGCCCATCATCGACGCCGACAAAGCCAAAACCGTGATGGCGATCAAGCGCAGCATGAACCCCGGCTTCGCGGGGATTGATAACGAGCTATACACACTCGACCAAACCCTCATGCTCTTTGGCGACGCCAAGGCGGTCGTCAGCGCGGTGGCGAAGGAACTTGCCGAAACGAATCATCGGTGAGTGGCGCGTGATCTGATCGAAGCAGGCCGTGTCGACGTTTGTGGCAACGTCAAAATCTCAGCGTTTCATCGCTGCATTCGGAAAGGCCAGTGTCCAGAGCGCCTCACTCGAGCCCGGCCTGCTTCGCCCGGCCGAGTACCGACATTTAGTTTTTCTGCTCGTCCATCACGCTCGCCGTTTCGGTGGAGGCGAGACGCTGAGGATGAGCTACGAACACCCCATCGAGTTCCCGCAATTCTGGCACTTGTAACACGTCCCCGATCGCACCGTGATCGAGCCGCACACATCGCACGCGGGGGCGTCGGATTGCATGCTGCTGCCTTGCTGGCTGAGTGGGTCGAGTGTGGCCAGGCGCGAGCTTGTCGACACCTTTGCTGCGGCGGGGGATTGCCTTGTTCTCTGGGCGGAGCCCCCAGCTTTGTCGCCCGGGGAACTGGGAGAGGGAATCTCGTTGCCTTCAAAGGGGCGGGTCACCTCCCCGCGCGACTGGTCGAGTTCTTCTTCCACCGCGTCGGCGAGTGTGGGTGCCGGTTCGCGCTCGGGGGCGTTGGCGGCGCGGTAGCCGGGGACGAACTGCATCGCCATCCAGCGGAAGATGTAATCGACCAGGCTCTTGGCAAATGGAATGTCGCTGTTGCGCGTCATACCGCTTGGCTCGAAACGCACATGCTCGAACTTGCGCACGAGCGACTCGACCGGCACGCCGTATTGCAGGCTCACCGATACAAGCGTGGCGATGGTGTCCATCAGCCCGCCGATGGTGCTGCCCTCCTTGGCCATGGTGATGAACAATTCGCCCGGCTGGCCATCGTCATACAGGCCGACGGTCAGGTAGCCTTCGTGGCCGCTGATGTCGAACTTGTGGGTAACAGCGTGACGGGTATCTGGAAGGCGGCGTCGGAGGGGTCGTTCGACGATGCGCTCGACGATTTTCTCGATGATGTGGGTGTGGACTGGTTCGAGACGCTCGATGTTGGCGTCGTCCGCACCGTTTCCGCCTTCGTATTTTGCTGCGGCGTGGATGCCAGAAACTGTTGCGACCGCCTTTGTGACATCTGCTGCCAACTCGTCTTTCGCTGCGGCGACGTTGTCATCATCGTCCTCCTCGACTTTTTCGAGTTCCTCGTCTGATTTCACGTTAAGCGGCTGGCTAAGCTTGCTGCCGTCGCGGTAGAGCGCGTTGGCCTTGAGGCCCAGTTTCCAGCTCAATTCGTACGCTTGTTCGATATCCTGAACGGTGGCTTCGTTGGGTAGATTGATGGTCTTGCTGATGGCACCGGAGATGAACGGCTGCGCCGCCGCCATCATGCGGATGTGGCCTTCAACATCGATGAACCGCTTGCCATGCTTGCCGCACTTATTGGCGCAGTCGAACACTGCGAGGTGATCCTCGCGGAGATGCGGCGCGCCTTCGACCGTCCCGCGGCCGCAGATCACATCGCTTGCCTCGTCGATTTGCTGCTTGCTGAAACCCAGGTGCCGCAGCAGATTAAAGCCTGGCGCCTGCCAGACGTGCTCGGGCACGTTCAGGCGTTTGAACAACTCGGCGTTGAGGCTCCACGGGCTGAATGCGAACGATAATTCAAACATGCCCGGAAGCGACTGCTCGATCTTCTCCAATTCTGCATCTTCAAATCCGTGCAGCTTGAGGGTGGCCCAGTTGATGTGCGGCGAATCCTGCAGGGTGAGGGTGCCCATGACATGCTTGATAATGTCGCTGACCTGCTCCGGCGAGTAGCCGAGATTCTTCAGCGCCGGCGGGAGCGATTGATTGGCAATCTTGAAGTACCCGCCGCCGGCTAGCTTTTTGAACTTGACGAGCGCGAAATCTGGCTCGACACCCGTGGTATCGCAATCCATCAGCAGGCCGATGGTGCCGGTGGGGGCGATGACGCTGGTTTGGGCGTTGCGATAACCATATTTCTCGCCAAGAGTTACGGCGCGATCCCAGCATTCCTGAGCCGAGGAGAGCAAAGTCGGCACCGCCAGCGCGTCGGCGGCGCTGAATTGGTTGGCGTTGATGCCGACGGGGTGAATATCGAGCTTTTCATAGTCGCCGAGTTTTCCCGTCATATGCGCCGCTGCGGCGCGGTTTGAGCCGACGTCGTACGCCGCGCGCCGGTGATTGCGCATGACCCGGAGCATGTCGGTTTTGTTTTCCGCAAAGCCGGGGAATGCGCCCAGTTCCTTGCTCATCTGCGCGCTGGCGGCATAGCTCTCGCCGGTGAGGATCGCGGTGAGCGCGCCGCAGATGGCGCGTGCCTTTTCGCTGTCATATGGAATGCCCGCCTGCATGAGCATCGCGCCGAGGTTGGCGTAGCCCAATCCGAGCGTGCGAAATTTGTAGCTTAGTTTGGCGATATCTTCCGAAGGAAAGCTCGCCATCAGCACACTGATTTCAAGTACGACGGTCCAAAGCCGAATGCCGTGTTTATAGCCTTCAACATCGAATCGCCTGCTCTCGCCGTCGAAAAATGTGAGCACGTTCAGGCTGGCAAGGTTGCACGCGGTGTCGTCGAGGAACATGTATTCCGAGCAGTTGTGTACTGTCAGGCCGTTGGCGACAAAGCTGCTTGTGGCCGGCTCTGTCAGATCAAACACCTGCTCGTGGCCGACGCGCGTGAACGACGCGACGCGGTCCCAGTTGCAGTCGGCAGTCTGCAGTCGGCGGTCGGCAGGAATGGAGGTTTCCCTGCCCATTGCCCACTGCCCACTGCCCGCCGTGTTGACGAGTTCTTCCAGTTTCGCCCCTGGAAGCACCGCGATGTACTTGCAAAAAAGCCGGAGGCTGCCCGAATCGATACGCAGGCCGTGGCGTCTACTGTCTGCGTCGTGGCGCGATTGATGCCCGCCGTTGCCGGGGGGCGTGCGCGTACCGAGTAGCGTGGGGGATACTCGCCGCTCGGGCAAGCCTCCGCAATCGACGGCTCCGCCGTCGGGTTGACTAAGAATAGTTGAGAGTTCGTCGCTGGTTGCCAGGCCTGCCGGTGCTGAGGCGCCGGGGCCGATCAGGCGCGATTTAACACCGAAGCCAAGGAGCACGGTCTGCACGTCTTGGAGCAGGCCGAGACTGCGATGCCGCAATTCGATCGTGTTATTGACGACATGACCGTCGGCGCTGAACAAGCCGCGCAGGATGTGCTTCTGCGCCGCCAGGCCGATGGTGAAGGTGTCATCGCTGAAGCGCGTCTGGTTGTCTTCGACGCGCGAGAACGCACGGATGCGGGAGATCAGCCGGCGGTTGGTGACTGTCATCGTCGCCACGCCGCCGTCGCTTGCCGCCGCGACACCCGAACCGTTGAGATCGAGTTGGCCGGGGTCGGCCTGGGCGATGGCAAACTCGTTGTCGTTCAGGAACTCAGCCCAGTACTCGTGGGCGTAATCCTGCATCTGGTTGAGCGCGGGGGCATCGAGGCAATGGTCAAGATGCAACGTATCGAGCTGGCCGTTGGCACACGACATTAACAGGCCGGCAAGCTGGAAAAAGCGGGCGTCTTGTGGCTCGCCGACTTGTTCCACGCACGCGGGTTGCGCGGGCAGGCGAAGTTCGTCGCTCGTGGTGAGCTGCGCTGCTTCAACCCAGCCGCGCGACCGCGTCCAGACTTTGTGGTCGGCGGTCAGCTTGACGCTGTAGCCGCATTCAGTTTGTAACTCAAAGACATCCTTCGTGCCGGTGGGAAATGCGCCGTCGGTAGTGTGAACTTCCTGCTCGGATTGATTGGTGATGACGCGCGTCGGGATGTGAATCATCTGGTCGATGCGCCGCCAGATGCCGCCGGGGCTGAGTACGCGCGTATCGCCGGTGACGCACGGGTTGCTTGCGTTGATCCGCCCTGACGCCGGGCAGGTGTGCCACTGATTGATGGTGTCGTCGTATTGCACGCCTGGATCGGCACACCGCCAGGCAGCGAACGCGATCTGATCCCACAACTCGCGGGCTTTCAGGGTCTTGGTCGGCTTGCCGTTCACCCGGCTGACAAGGTTCCAATCGCCGTCGGTTTCCAGCGCCTTGAAGAATTCGTTGGGAATGCGCACGGAGTTGTTCGAGTTTTGCCCGCTGACGGTGAAGTAGGCTTCGCCGTTAAAATCGTAGTCGAGTTTCAGGCCGAGGCGTTTGGCCAGTTCCTGCTGGTCTTTGGGTAAAACCTTGATTCCTTCGGCGAGCGCGGCGACTTTCAATTCTTCCCGGACTTTCCAGTTAACAAACGACTCGACATCGGGGTGATCGAGGTCAAGGCAGACCATCTTGGCGGCCCGGCGGGTGGTGCCGCCGGATTTGATCGCGCCGGCGGCGCGGTCGCCGATCTTGAGGAAGCTCATCAGCCCCGACGATTTGCCCCCGCCGGAGAGCGCCTCGTTTTCGCCGCGTAGCCGGGAGAAGTTTGACCCGGTCCCACTGCCGTACTTGAAGAGCCGCGCTTCACGGGTCCACAAGTCCATGATCCCACCGGGGTTTACCAGGTCGTCGCTCACCGACTGGATAAAGCACGCGTGCGGCTGCGGATGGGAATAGGCATCTTTGCTCTTGAGCAGGTCGCCCGACTTCGGATCGCAAAAAAAGTGACCCTGCGCCGGCCCGGTAATGCCGTAAGCCCAGTTCAGCCCGGTGTTAAACCATTGTGGCGAGTTGGGCGCGCACATCTGGTGCAGCAGCATGTACGAAAGCTCGTCGTAGAACGCCTGGGCGTCTTCCTTGGTGTCAAAATAGCCATGACTCTCGCCCCAGTGTCGCCAGCAGCCGGCGAGGCGATTGATGACCTGCCGGGCAGACTTTTCCGGGCCAGTGACGATGTTTCCATTTTCGTCGCGGACGGGGTTGCCGTCGCTGTCGGTTTGCGGCACGCCGGCCTTGCGGAAGTATTTGCTCACCATGATGTCTGTGGCCAGTTGACTCCACGCCTTGGGAATCATGGCGTCTTTCATCTCAAACACCACCGAACCGTCCGGATTGGTGATGCGGCTGACGCGCTTGTCCCATTCGACGGTGGAGTAAACGTCTTGTCCGGCTTTTGTGAAACGGCGAGAGATTTTCATTGCTTGCGGGTCCTTCCTGACTGACTTCCAAGTGCCGATTGATCGCTGCCGATTTCGCCTCCTCGCGGGGAGCGGCGGCGGACAATGGCATTAGACATTTAAGTTGAAATACAACCGATACGTTTTGCGAGTGCTCAACGACTTCTTAAACACAACCTTGCCATCAACCGCGGCCTCGCCTGAACCGGGCGACACCGTGAACCGCTGGCCCCTCTTGAGATTGAAGGTGGCCACGGTGGTTTTGGCGTCTAGGTCGTAGACATAAACGGTGCCCACGCCGTCGGCTTCAAAGCTCAGATCGGTGCCTTTACCTTCGCGTGCGATGGTTGCCGACTTCGGCACAACAGCCCCCGCGCCGCCGCCGCCGAAGACCGGGCCGACGGGCTGTTCCGGCTGGGGCTTTGCGGGCTTGGTCGGCTCCGGGCGTGGCGGCTCCCTGTCGCGGTCGGGGGGGCGGCTGCTTTGCCGGTCGTTCAACATATAAATTCGGTGCGTGTGGCTACGATCAAAGTCGTAATCTAAAACGCGCTTGTCATCGATCCACGCGCGGTCATCCTTCGGCGACACAATCAGCTCGCGACCGCGTACGATGCGGTAGCTGCCAAGCACCCTGCGGGCGTCGGCATCGTAGATATAGACCCGGCCATCTTGCTCGGCGCGATATCGAATAAGATCGCGGCCTTCGGTGACGAGGTCGGCGTCGCGGGGGATGCGGTCGTTTGGGTCATAATCATTCCCCGGGCGCGACGGGCTGGGGCGATAGTCGTCGCTCGAACCGCCGCCGTCGTCTGAGACGCAGCCGTTGCCCAATTGTGTCGCCGCGAACAGCGCCAGGGTGCAGATGAAGATGGTTCGGGAAGCTAGTTGCATAGGTCACCTCGAGGCATCACCGCCGTTCGAGTGTATTCTTTACAGTGTTTTCGCTGCGCACAGTCAGGTAAATTTCGTATCGATGGGTCGGGTCTAGCGGTCCGGCTCGAATGGTGCGCCCGGCGATCGTCACGCCGGCGTCTGCGGAGATACTCAAGATTGTCCGCCCGCCGGCCTGCGTTCCGATGATGATGACCCCTGCGGTGGCATCGACCACGCGCACCTCGCCGGGATGTTCGAGCAAATAGACCAGCGGCAACTCGCCGACCTTTACCGGCCTTTCCTCGGTGATTACGCGAATTGGCTGTTGCAAAACGTATTGAGTACTCGGCGGGATCGGATCGCTTTCGGGCGGCGGCTTTTTGAAAAGTTGTTTCAGCGAGGCGCACCCTCCCGCGCACGCAGCGGCAAGCAGGCACAGGAGAATGATTCGACGACTGCGACACACCACAATTCTCACCGAAATGCGCGATACCCGACACGACGCCCGACGCGATGCCCGACATAATCGCGCAACCGCACGAACAGAGTCAGGCGGCGGGCGCTAATCCACCCGCGGGAGTGTTAGCCCGGCCTGGTCCTGATATTTGCCCGATTTGTCCGCATAGCTGGTCGCACACACGCGGTCGCCCTTGAGGAAGATCAGCTGCGCGATGCCTTCGTTGGCGTAAATCTTTGCCGGCAGGGGAGTTGTGTTGCTGATTTCCAGCGTAATCTTGCCGCGCCACTCTGGCTCGATCGGCGTGACATTAACGATTATCCCGCAGCGGGCGTATGTGCTTTTTCCGACACACACCGCCAGCAGGTCGCGCGGCATGCCGACGTATTCCACCGTTTCCGCCAGCGCGAAGCTGTTCGGTGGGATGATGACATGATCAAAACCTGTCTCGGCAGTATCGACGGTGATAAACGCGTCGTCGTCAAACTTTTTAGGGTCAACCACGGTCATCGAACCTGTCGAACTTACGTTGGTGAAAATCTTGAAGACGGTCCCGACGCGCAAGTCGTAGCCGTAGCTGGAAACGCCGAAGCTGATCCGCCCAGGACGTTTCATCGTGTCAGCGAACGGCTCAATGTCGACGAGTTCACGAATCTGCGTATCGCAAAGAATTCCCATGACGAACGTTCCCTTTTCCCTGACAACCTACCCGGGCACTTGATCGGACAACCCAAGTCCAGTCAAAGCCGCTCGAACGACTACCCGCAAAATTCACCCACCAACCGCAGCCGGCGCGTTTTGGCGCACACCGTAGCACGAAGCGTTGCATGCCTCGCGGATGACGCCCGATCCGCGGGCGAGGGGTCTTCGCCTGCCCGGCATCGTGGCGTGATATTGACGACACATGTTCGCCCCGTGTAAGGGTTAAAACTGTGGCGTACGTTCGTTTGCTGGTCAGACCTAATCTATACTACATCTTGTGCATTTCAACAGGTGAGTTACTAAAAGTGGTACCTCTACCGGCGTCAATCGAACGTAAATTTCGCTCTGACACGGACTTAACCTAACGCAAAAAAATATTCGCTCCGAATCTGCCGCCTACGGCGCTCAACTTATCCACAGGGTGTCGCCACGGTCGTGGTGGATAAGCCGGGTTGGCAGACCTATCGGGCGCGCGGGCTGACTTTGGATTCAGTCATCTCGGAATCTTGCCGCCGATCGCACACCTGCCCCGCGGCGCTTGCAACATGCCTGCCGTCGCACACAATTCAGCGCGCTTCACTGAGAGAGTTTTTGTAGAGGACGACCGCACTTGCAACGCCATCCTGAATACACCCGCCAGCGAATTCGTCAGTTGGCAGACCGTATGCGCGACGCCATCTACTCGCATCGGCTTAAAGTCGAGGCGATCGAGGTCGCCGGGCCTGTCGACCGGATTTCGTATCAACAGGCGCAATTGCTGAAAAATTTCAGGCCGGCCAAGGTCGGCGACCAACTCGGACCGTTCTGGGCGACGTACTGGTACCGCTGTTCGGTCAAGGTGCCCAAGGCGTTCGCGGGAAAACCGGTTGAGCTTTACTGGGCGAGCCATTCCGAGGCGACGCTCTGGATCGATGGCCAGACGGTTGCGGGGCTGAACTACGAACCAAACTCCCACGATCGTGCTATCCGCCCGGATGCATTGTTACTCTCGAGCGCCAAGGGTGGCGAGCAACTGCGTTTTCAGGTCGAAGTGGCCTGCAATAGCGTTTTCGGCGATCCGGGTAAACGCGGGCCATATTCTCCGGAAGCCGTCAGCCCATACATTTTTGAAGCGTGCGAGATTCGCGCCCGCGATCCTTTTGCGTGGCGGTTGTATTTCGACTTCGCAGTGCTGGTTGACCTTGAGGCCGAATCTGACCGGGGGCTTGATCCGACGTTCGCTGGCGAGCTGCTTTTTGAGCTTAACCGGTTCGCCAACATTTACGACCCCGCCGACCGCAACACATGGCACGCGGCGCACGACGTGCTCAAGCCGTTGTACGAGCGGCGCAACGCATCGCAAGTGCATGAGCTATCAGCCATTGGCCACGCGCACATCGACACTGCCTGGCTCTGGCCGCTGGCAGAAACCTGGCGAAAGTGTGACCGGACGTTCAGCAGTCAGCTCGCGCTGCTGGACGAATATCCGGCGTTCAAGTTCGCGTGCTCGCAAGCGTATCAGTATGACATTGTGCGCGAGCGCAACCCGAAGCTCTACCAGCGGATGAAGGCGGCGGTGAAGAAAGGGCGGTGGGTGCCGGTCGGGGGGACTTGGATTGAGCCTGACTGCAATATCCCTTCCGGCGAGGCGCTGGTGCGGCAGTTCCTTTACGGCCAGCGATTTTTCGAGCAAGAGTTCGGCCGCCGGTGCAGGGAATTCTGGAACCCGGACGTTTTTGGTTACAACGGCCAGTTGCCGCAAATCATGCGCGGTGCCGGCATCAGGCGCTTTCTCACGCAAAAGCTGTCGTGGAATCGATTTACGAAGCCGATGCACCACACATTTTCCTGGCAGGGCATCGACGGCAGCGAAGTGACCGCGCACTTTCCTCCGTCCGACACCTACAACAGCGACGCGTCCGTGAAGCAAGTGCGGTTCAACGTCGCCAACTACAAAGACCATGACCGCAGCCGACACAGTTACTACCTCTTCGGCTTCGGCGACGGCGGCGGGGGGCCGAGCCGTCAGATGCTCGAGTACCTCGGCCGGATGAGTGACACGCAGGGCCTGCCGCGCGTAACCATGCGTTCGAGCGACGATTTCTTTTCCCGGCTGGAAAAAGACATCTCGCATTTGCCGGTGGTCGTCGGTGAACTCTATCTTGAAGTGCATCGGGGCACGTTTACCACACAGGCGGCGATCAAACGCAGCAATCGGAAGAGCGAGGCACTCCTGCATGATGTTGAGTTTCTGCAGACCCTCCGCTGGAAGCTTGCCGGGGTTGAATATGCCCACGCAAAGATCGACGCGCTGTGGAAACTGGTGCTGCTGAATCAGTTTCACGACATCCTTCCGGGAAGCTCGATCAAGCTTGTATATGACGATGCCAATGCCCAATACGAGCAGGTCGAAAGGTCGGGCCTCGAGTTGCGTGGACAGGCCATTCTCGACGTGTTCAAATCGGTCAATGCGTATGCGCGCGGAGCGGCAAAACGCGGCGAGCTTACGCCTATCAACACAACCAGTTTTGCTCGAAGGGAAGTCTGCTCCACACCCGACGCCCGGCTCGTGCTGGCCGACGCCCCTTCTTACGGATTTGGGTGCATCGGCGAATCGACAGATAAGGTTGAGCTTGCCAAATCGTCAGCGGGATGGGTCGCCGAAAACGGACAGCTGCGAGTCGAGCTGAGCAAGTCCGGGCGCATCGTCAGCCTGATAGAGAAATCGACCGGCCGCGAGGCCTTCGCGGGTGAGGCGAATGTGTTTCAGATGTTTGACGACAATCCCACCGCTTGGGATGCCTGGGATGTCGATCCGCAACATCTGGAGTCGTGTCGCGATTGTGGCCCTGCGACCAGCGCCAAGGTGGTCACGCGGTCGCCGCTTCGGTGTGAGATTCAGTTTCAGCACAAGATTGGTCGCGCCAGCACGTTGCAACAGACAGTCCGTCTCGACGCCCACGCCCGGCGGGTGGAAGTGCACTGCCGGGCCGATTGGCACGAATCGCACAAGTTTCTGAAAGTGGCGTTTCCGGTGAATGTTCGCTCGATGAACGCGACATACGAAATGCAGTTTGGAAACGTCGAGCGGCCCACGCACTTTAACACCGCAGCTGACCTGGCCAAGTTTGAAGTCCCGCTGCATCGATGGTTTGACCTCGGCGAACACGGCTTTGGTGTATCGATTTTAAGCGAGAGCAAGTACGGCGGTTCGACGCTTGGGAATGTCATGCGGCTGAGCCTGCTGCGCGCGCCTTCCCACCCTGATCCGACTGCGGACATCGGCAAGCATGCGTTTTCGTATGCCGTTTTCCCCCATGCCGGAGGCTGGCGCGAGGCCGGAACCGTCGCCGAGGCGGCGGCGTTCAATATGCCGCTGCTCTGGGCACCCGGGCAGGCCGGGGTGCGGTCGATGGCGTCGATCGACACCCCCGCGGTGGTCATTGATACGGTGAAAAAGGCTGAAGACTCCCAGGAGACCATCATCCGGCTGTATGAAAGCCACGGCAGCCGGGGAACGGCCCGCTTGCGGGTTGGTTTTCCCATTAAATCGGCACGCTTCTGCAACCTATTAGAAGACAAATCCGCTGTCGCCCGGGTTGACGACGGTAAGATTGAGGTGCCGTTTGGGCCTTATCAGATCATCACGATCTGCGTCCGCTAATAAATTTACGGATTTGCAACTTCTAATCGGCCTCGGCGTCGGTCTATAATAAGAACGGTCGATATGTGGCCGATGAATGCAACATCAACGTACACAGGGAGTAAGAACATGAATGGCAGGCAAAAAGTCGGATCGATGAACAAGCTGATGCTCGCGACGGTGGGTGTTGCCCTGGGCATCTCCACTGCGGCGTTTGGGCAGGCGCGCATCGATACCGGCGGCGCACTCGACCGCAACAACCGCATCGGCTCCGGCGGCATTAACAGCGGTGGCGCGGCGCGGTTGCCGTTCTATCAACTTAATAACAACATCGTCACCGGCAACGTGACTGGTGGCAGGCAGTTTCGCGGACAGACTTCAGTGACCGACCCGCGGGCTTTCCGGGGCACGCTCTCGGCTGGAGGGGTGGATCGATTCGTCGCGCAATCCGCCGGCCCGACTGTCGTGCAGGGCAACTATGCTGGCGATGCGCGCTCAAACGCGCAGGCTGTTCGTCCTTTCTTTGGTGAGAGTGAAGGGGTCGCGCCTCCGCCGGGCTTTGCGGCAATCGGCAGCACCGGCGGATATGTTCCCGCAGCCCCGCCGACTCGTATCGGTTCTGATTTGCGGCTGGGCAATGTATTCGATACGCCGACAACCGCACTCCCGCGGCCAGGGGCGCTGCTCCTGCCGGGCGCGGTTGATACGTCGAACAACAACACACTCATCACCGCGTCGCCGTTGTATGGCGTCCGCGGGCTGAACACAGGGGTGGCGTCGGACGTTCGTTTTCTCGATCGTTACGCAGGAGCCGATTCTCGTAGCGAACGATACGACGCCGCCACGCTGCGTCGGCTGCAGAGCGAGCTGAGTGCCGACCCTGCCGCGGGCGCGCCCAACGCGTTTGACGCGCAAACTCCGAATGACGCGCTGAACAACACCACCGACAATTCGCTCAACAACCAAGCCCTGGGCAGCGATTTCACTACCGGCCAGCAGGCCGGTGGGCGCGTGCAGCTAGCGCCGGCGGTGCGGCAGTCGGAGCAATATCGCCAGTTGCAGGCTCGGCTAGATAAGTTCAATGCCGACCAAGGCGACGCCGCCGAGGCCAACCGTCGATACAACGAAGAGCTGAGATTGAAAAACGCCTTGGAAGACGCACCGCGGTTGCCCACCGATCGCATGCAGGATCGCCCGCAAAACAACATGCCGAGTGTGCCGGGCGGCAACGCCCCGGGCCAGCCGGCGATGCCCGGCCAGCCGGGGGCCAACGATTCAGCCATGCAAAGCCCTCCAGTCGGCGCGATGCCCGTTCCGGGCCGTGCCGCGCAGCGAGTTGAACGGCAGACGGTCACTTCGCTGGCGACCGGTGTGACCGCCAAGGGGCTTTCGGATGTGTTGACCGAAGCCGAACAGTTGATGCGTGAACAGAAATTTGTCACCGCGCTGGGCAAGTATGACATGGCCGAGCAAATCGCCCCGAACAACCCGCTGGTGTTGCTCGGACGGGCAAATGCAGAGCTTGGCGCGTCGTATTACGCGCGGGCCGAAACGCATCTCCGGCAGGCATTCACCGGCGCGCCGGCATTGATGATGGCTCGCTACGATCTTCGTCAGTTCCTCGGTGAAGAACGCCTGGCATTTCTGGTGAAGGATTTGAAGGAAATCGCCAACAACGAAAAGACCGCCGCCCGGCCGCTCATTTTGCTTGCGTACATCGCGTACAACGAAGGCAATGACCGAATGGCGGCCGGATACCTCGATTTAGCCGAGAAACGCGTCGGCGGGGGAGATGCGTTCTTCCCGGCGGTGCGGAAATACTGGGAGTTGCCGGCGTACAATGATGCGCCGACCATCCCCGGATCATAACCCGTGCTGCCGGCCAAGTCTGCGGCTATAATCCTCGATGAAGAAGAAGCGGCGACGCGCACGGTCTGCCGACGAAGGCCGGTATACATGTCCCACTTGCGGTGAAACGATTGTGATTCCGCTGGATTTCAGCCAGGGCACGACGCAGACCTATGTGGAAGATTGCCCGGTCTGCTGTAATCCCAATACGGTGCATGTCGAGACTGATCCGGATTGGAACGAGCCGCGTGTCTGGGCCGATCCTGAGTGACGGCGCCGCTTTGAACCCGGGCTGATTGCATCCAGATGGAGAGTTTATGAATAAGTTGCTGATCGGAATGGCGTTGGGCATCGTATCGGCCGCGCGGCTTGGTGTTGCCGAGCCGGTGCAGCCCCCCGCGGCAGCGCAGCCGGAGGTGCAGACGCAGTTTGTTCGTTTCCTGGAAGATGTCTCCGGCAAGAGCGTCCTTGAGACCGCAGAGACGAGTTATCTTCGCGCCGACGATGGGGTGACGGTGACGCTCATCGGCGCGGTTCACATCGCCGACGAAGACTACTTTCGCGGGTTGAATGCCAGTTTTGATCACTACGATGCGCTGCTGTACGAAATGATCAAGCCAAAGAATGCCAACCCCACGCCAGAGGAGATCAAGCAAAAGCGAAAGAGCGCGGGAATGATCGGCTGGGTCGGGCCGATGCAGAAGTTTATGCAGGAAAACCTTGATTTGGCGTACCAGCTCAACGCGATTGAGTATGACGATCGCGCCAATTTTGTGCACGCCGATCTCGATGCCGAAACGTTCCTGGAGCTTCAGGAACAACGCAATGAAGGATTTGTAAAGCTGTTCATTCGGGCATATCGGTCGGAATACAAAAAGCAGAAAGCAGGCACCTCCACCGCGGCGGAGATGACGCCGTTCCACCTGCTTGCGGCGCTAGGGGCGGGGGAGGACCGGCCTCGGAAGCTGAAGTTGCTTTTTGCCAAGCAGTTGGGAAGCCTTGAAGGACAGATGGAGGCTTTTGAAGGGCCGAATGGATCGGTGATCATCACCGAGCGAAACAAGCACTGCCTGGCAGTGCTGGAGACTGAAATCGCTGCGGGGAAGAAGAACATCGGCATTTTTTACGGCGCAGGACACTTCCCCGATATGGAAAAGCGGCTCAAGCAATCTGGCTTCGAGCGCACCGGGCAAACCTGGCGGACTGCGTGGAACCTCACCGCCCCGCCGAGCACACAGCCGGTGGAGTGAACGCTTGAAAGGCCGCGCGAGCCGCTAGACCTTAATGTAGATGCGAGCACGGTGCATCGCCATTGCCAGAGCGATGAACAGTGCGACAAACACCAATGCCCACGCCAGCGATTCATTATACGGCGACTCAAAAAGTGGCTTAAACAGGGTGTCGTACAGCCAGGGTTTGATCGCGCCGCGCTCGCCTGTTGCCGCGGGAACGGCTTTGATCAGCATCAGCCGCCCGACCACCCCGGCGAGCACGAAGATCGTGATGGCGTTCATGCCGCAGGCAATCAGCGGCGACGCCCATTTCTGGTAGCCAACGATATCGATGATCCAGTAAAACAATCCCAATCCGAGGCAGGCCAGCCCTGCAGTGTGGATGACATAGCTCGGCGTCCAAATCTGTTTGTTGATTGGCATCAATGCCGAATCGAGCACCCAACTGGACATCACGCCCAAAACGCCGAACGAAAACACCCCCGCGACCTTCTCCGCGGCAGTGCGATCAGCCCGCCGGAGCCAGGTGCCAACCAGCCAACCACAAATTACTGTCACAATCGCCGGCAGCGTGCTGAGGATGCCTTCGGGATCGTTGTATGCCTTGTAGCCGTGTCGCCCCAGAATCGTCTGGTCGATGAAGTGTGCCAGATTCCCTTCCTTGCTGAAATCGCCCGCTGCAAAGCCGGGGGCGGGGATCAATCGCATGGCCCCAAAGTACGCAGCCAGCAACAGCAGGCCGATGCACGCCATCTGCTTCCATCCGACCCAAAGCGAGAGAAGCGCCACCACGGCATAACAGACCGCAATTCGTTGCAGAACTCCCGGAATGCGAAAATCGGCGAGATTAAAGATCCCGGTGCTTCCGCTATACGGAATCGCTCCCAGAAAAAGCCCCAGCCCGAACAAGATCGCACTGCGCCGAAGCACCCCGGTAACAAGCGATCCGCCGTTGCGGCGGTGCGCTTGCGAAAACGGCACCGCAACGCCGACGATGAAGAGGAAAAAAGGGAAAATCCAGTCGGTCGGTGTGCAACCGTGCCACTGCGCGTGTGCCAGCGGGGGATACATGTGCGACCATGAGCCGGGGTTGTTGACGAGGATCATCCCAACAATGGTCGCGCCGCGGAACGCGTCGAGCGACATAAGGCGCTTCGGCTTCGTGGGAGCAATATCGACCCGATCATACTGCAACGGATGTGTTTGAGCGGTGGGGTTCGATTCGATGGCCATCGAGTGGATAGGATACAGCGATGACTGATCCAAATGAAATTCAAGCCAGCCGGCGCACTCGCCGTCGGATGACTTTGCTGCTTCTTGTCTGGTCGATTGCGTCCATTGTGCTAGCTCCGACGATTTACTGGATCGCGGCGACGCAGGAATCGGCCAGCCGCAAGTTTGCCGAGGCGCTGGCTCTACAATTCCTCATCTGGGGGCTGATTGACCTGGTTTTTGCGGCGGTCGGGGTGATTTCGTCGCGCCGGTCCGAAACGTCGCCCGGCGCGGTGCCAGATTTTACAGCGGAGCAACGTGGGGTAGAAAAGCTATTGAATGCGCTGCGGTTTAACGTGAAGCTCAACTGGTTCTGGGTGGCATCGGGAGCCGTTCTCCTCGCCGCGGGGGTGGGTGCGGGGTGGCGTGGGAGTTCGGCGGAGTCGGTGGGATCGCTCTTCGGGCACGGGGCCGGCGTGCTGTGTCAGGCCGGTTTTTTGTTCTGGTTTGATCGCAGCTTTCTGCACAAACTCCAGCCAGCCGGGCCGGCGGGTGCGTAGCGACATCATTTCTCGCGAAACTCGATGGTCATGCCAAAGACCTTTTCAAACCAGTCTGCCTTCCGCCGGGCACCCCAGATCTCCAGTTCGGCGTCTGCGCGCGTGGTAATGGTGCAACGGACCTGCTTCTCTACAACTCTGCAATTCACCGACTGCACCGCACTGGCGTGGCTTCGGTCCAGCCCGTCGGCGATCCGGAGAAGCGCGGCACCTACATCCACCACTCGCCGGGCGCGCGACGAGAGGACCTTGTACTGCTTATGATCGCGGGTTGGTGCGGTCTTGCGGTGATATCTTGCGATATTAGCGATGATCTCCACTTCTTCGGTCGAGAAGTTCTTCAGCTTGCCATTGCTGATGAGATACATGCTGTGCTTGTGATGGCCGGATCCGGCGATGTGCCAGCCGATGTCGTGCAGCATCGCAGCGTACTCGATTAGTTCTCGCTCGATGTTCCCCAGGCCATGTGTCGATTTCAGCTCGTCGAATAGATTCAGGCAGAGCGAGGTAACGTGTTCGCTGTGTGTCTTGTGCCAGTCGCACCGACGGGCGAGGTCGAGCACGCTGCGGCGCCGGGGGTCGGGCACTTCTCTGCGAATGGCGAGGTCTGGCAGGTGTCTGCCAAGATAATCCAGCACAACCCCCTCGCGCAGCGCCGCAGGGCAGATGCCGATTCGTTTGACTCCCAGCCGCTCAAAGACCTCCTTCACCATCAGGGCCCCGGCGAGAATCTGATCTTTCCGCTGATCGTCAAGCCCGCGCATGCTCGCACGTTCAGCCTGAGTGGCATCGACGAGCTTGTCGAGAAGTTTATCAAACCGGCCGCGTTCGATCGTGCCAATCAGGCCGTGCTCGTCCGCTTCTGCAAACATCCCATCGCAGAGTTGTGCGATGTTCTCCAGGGTTCCGCTTGTGCCGATCACCGAAGCCGGTTTGAGCCTGCGAATGTCTTCGAAAAGCGGGCCGAGTTCCTTCTCAAAATGGCGGGCCATGGCCTTGCGATCGTCTTTGCTCATCGGGTCGCTCTTTACGAAGCGTGCGGTCAGCCGTGCCGCGCCGAGCTTGCGGCTTTCGAGAATCTGAGCGCGCTGCTCGTCGCCCACGATGAACTCGACACTGCCACCGCCGATATCCATGATGAGGTGGGGTCGGCGGCCCAAGTCGAGGGCGTGTCGGGCGGCCAGATAGATCAATCTCGCCTCGTCACGGGCACTCACCACCCTGACCCACAAGCCCAGTTCCCGGCGGATGCGTTCGATCAGGTCACCGCCGTTCTGGGCCTCGCGAACGGCGGAAGTGGCGATGGCCATCGTCTTCTCGCACCGCCGCTGTGCCGCGGCCTGTTTGAAGCGCTCCAGCACGGTTACGGCTCGTTGCATCGCCTCGCCGGACAGGCGACGGCTTGGGAAGCTGATTCGGCCCAGCCCAACCGGCTCTTTCATTCGCCAGAGCGTGGTCATCCCGCCGTCGGAATCGGCCTGGGCGACGATCATATGAATGCTGTTGGATCCAACGTCGATTGCGGCAAGGCGAAGCGAGTCGCTGTCGCTCGGCCGGCCCGAAGTTCTTGCTGCCCGGAATGCGCCGCTGGTCATTCCACGGATTCTACTCGAACGGTTGAGATTTTCGTCCGCAGATGGGCCGTCACGTCAATTGATTCGCGCGGGAGCGTGGAAATAAATGCCCGGTGTCATCGAAACTTCCTCGTAGCTTTGGTCTTATGCACTGAAAGCGGTATCTTGCGCGGCATCGCGCGAGGGCACTCCGAGGCCGATGCGCGGGCTGGCTGGAAACGGAAAACCTGTTAAGAGCGTCAGGAATTGATGTGAAGCTGATCATCGGTCTAGTGATTGCCGCGGTGGTGTTGGGTTCGGTTGCTGTCCCGGTTGCCATGAAGATGCGACCGGGCGGAGAAGAGGGCGAAAGGGTTCGCATTGACGCGGTGGAGCGCGGAAATTTATCGGAAGTGGTGAGCGCGCCGGGCATTATTCAACCCAAATCCAACATCAAGATTGCGGCGCGGGTTTCGGCTCGGATTGTCGAGATCCCCTTTCGCGAGGGCCAGCGCGTCACCAAGGGCGACCCCACGGCGAACCCCCCGGTCCCGCCGTCGGTTTTGATTCGGTTGGATTCGACCGATTTGGAAGCACAACTCCGGGCTGTCGAGGCGAGAAAATCGGCCCAGCAGGCGCAGATCAAGGTCGCTGAATCGCAACTTCAGTCTCAGGAAGCGCAAGTGCGGGCGAGAAAGGCCGAGTTGGATGACGCCGAGCGCGATCTAGCCCGCCAGGAAAAGCTGTTTGAGAGCAAGGACGTAAGCCAGGTGGCTGTGGAAGCGGCTCAGACTCGGGTTGATCAGCTTTCGGCGCAATACGCATCGTCGCAGCGGATGATCGACAGCGAGCGGAATGGTCTGGAAGTGCTCCGCTATCAGGTTGCCGCCGCCGAGGCCGACATTGCGCGGGCTCGCGATTCCCTTTCATATACAACGATTGTGGCACCCATCGATGGCGTGGTGACCAAAGTCAACAGCGAGGTGGGCGAACTGGTGGTGGTCGGCACGATGAACAACCAGGGCACGGTTATCATGGAAGTGGCCAACCTCGATACAATGATCGTCAACACGCGCGTGGATGAGGGCACGGTTGCGGCAATCAAAGTGGGTCAGTCGGCAACGATCCGCTCGCAGGCGTACAAAAATCAGGAGTTTAAGGGGCGGGTGACCGCGGTCGCGCTGGCGCTGACTGAAGAGGCCCGGGAAAACCTGAAATACTATAAGACTGAAGTCACGCTGGAAGCACCCGGCCAGCAGATCGTCTCCGGCCTGACCGCGGACGTTGATATTGAGACCGAACTGCATTCGGATGTACTGAAGGTGCCCAGCCAGGCTGTTCTGGGCCGCAACCGAGAAGAACTGCCCCCAGATGTACGAAACCTGCCCGAGGTCGATCAAGCAAGGTCTTTAGCCACAGTGGTTTACCGGTTCGTTGAAGGGAAGGCCGTCGCCACGCCTGTGAAGATTGGGGCGAGTGATGTCACTCACACGATCATTGAAGCCGGCCTGAAAGAAGGCGAGTTGATTGTGGCAGGCCCGTACAAGGTGCTTGAAACGCTGAAGCACGAACAAAAGCTTCGCGACGAAGCAGCAACCACGCAGCCGACCGACGTTAAGAAGTAGCGCCTTCCGCAAAGCTCACATGCTCATTCGCATTCGCAATATCACCAAGCATTACCGCGTGGGAGTGGAGGAGATTCGAGCACTCGACGGTGTAGATATCGACATTGCGCCCAACGAGTATGTGGCGATCATGGGAAGCAGCGGTTCGGGTAAGAGCACGCTGATGAACATCCTGGGGTGCCTTGATCGGCCGACCTCGGGCACCTACGAACTGGATGGGAAACGCGTCTCCTCGATGACATCTGCCCAACTTGCTGCAGTCCGGAATGAGCGGATTGGATTTGTGTTTCAGTCCTTCGAGCTGCTGGCCCGGGCCACGGCCATCAAGAACGTAGAACTGCCCCTGCTCTATTCTCCCGACGGGTGGTGGAGCCGCCGCCGGCGCGCGATTGAGTCGCTCGAACGGGTTGGACTAGGCCCGCGCATGCACCATCGCCCCAACCAACTCTCCGGCGGGCAGAGGCAGCGCGTGGCGATCGCCCGGGCACTGGTCAACCAGCCCAAGATTCTCCTGGCGGACGAGCCAACCGGCAATCTCGACAGCCGCACAAGCGACGAAATTCTCGCGCTGTTTGAGTCGCTCCACGCCGAGGGCCAGACGATTGTGATCGTTACCCATGAGCCGGACGTGGCACGGCATGCCAAGCGGGTGATTCGGATGCGCGATGGAAAAGTGCAGAGCGATCTTTCCACCGAAGACGACATCGCCCAGTCCGCCGATCGGCCGGCGGTCCGGCCGGCCACGTTTGCTGGCGTCTCTAGTTCGGGGCTGGACGGTGAACCGAAGCCTGTCGGAGGCGAGAAATGAAACTGCTCCGCGCGCCGCTCCAGTTGGCGGTGCTTTGTTATCAGAGCTTGTTTCTGGCCTTAACGCAGATTTGGGCCAACAAGCTGCGCTCGGTTTTGACGACGCTGGGCATCGTGATCGGCGTGGCGAGCGTCACTTGTGTCATCGCAGCGCTGTCGGGGTTGAAAGACAATGTGCTGAGCGAGTTTGAATCATTTGGCACCAACAAGGTCTTTATCTTTCCGCGGCGCCCCGCGGTCGGGCCGATGCGGAACGCGCCATTTTATCAGATTCGCTTCCGCCCGGAGTTGTTTGATCAGTTACTGGCGCAATCACCATCTACGAAGCACTTTTCCCGGGTGACGCAGATCGTCTCGACTGTGGCCTATGACGAAGCCCGCGATGAAAATGTGAGCATCATTGGCATCGAACCTGCGTGGCACGACATAGAGGGGCGATTTGTCCTGATGGGCCGCCCGTTCAGTCTGATTGATAACGAGCGGGCGCGCCCCGTCTGCCTGATTAATGAAAAATTGCGGAATCGCCTGGGCTTGCCCACCGACTGCACCGGGAGCTTTCTCGTGATCGACGGCCGCCGATATCTGATCGTTGGCGTCATCGAACCGAGCAAGCAGGGCAATATGATCCGAGACGACGCCAGCGATGCCGAAGTGTTTGTGCCGTTTACGACGGCGTGGCGTGCGGGGAATCGTGGGGCGTTTCTCCCCTTCATGTACGTCACCGCTGCCGCAAAATCGACTGAACTCGCGCCCGAAGCCCGCGCAGAAATTGCCTATTACCTGCGAAAGAAGCGCAAGATCGATTACGGCGAAGAGGATACGTTTCGAGTGGAAGTCATCGATCAGTTTGTGCAGCAGTTTAACAAGCTGGCCGGGGCCATCACCATTGTGGCGGGAGGCATCGTCGGTATCTCGCTCATTGTAGGCGGAGTGGGCATCATGAACATTATGCTCGTGAGTGTGAGCGAGCGAACCCGCGAAATCGGCCTGCGGAAGGCGGTGGGGGCCAAGCCTTCGGCCATATTGCTGCAATTTCTGGTCGAAGCAGTCATGCTTTGCTTTTTTGGTGGACTGGTTGGGCTGATGATCGGCCAACTCATGACCATGGCCATCGCAGCGATTCCGGGTGCCCAACTGGACAAGGCGGCGATTCCGACATGGGCCATCATCCTCTCCTTCGGCTTCGCGGCGATGGTGGGGCTGATCTTCGGCATGTTTCCGGCGATCAAAGCCTCGCGGCTTGATCCGATCGACGCACTTCGGCACGAATGACAATGAAACGGCACCCAATCTCCAGAAATTCAGCCATGATCCAGCGTGAGACAAACGAAAAACTGCGTCGGCATGTGAAGTTTTCCCTGGTACTGCTGCTGGGTGTGCTCGGCACAAGCGCCGGCCTGACCGGCTGCAAGGACCTCGGTGCCGGGGGTACGGGAGAGTACGCAGTTGCAACGCAGCGAGTGCGCGAGATTGCCGCAGTTCAACCCGAATCGCTTCCGGTTGCAGGCCCGGCATCCACACAACCATTTGTACTATCAACAACCCAGCCGGCGACGCAGCTTAGTGAAGTGCCGATCACGCTGCAGCAGGTCCGCGAGTGGGCATTGCAGAACAATCTCAGCCTGAAGGTTGATTTGCTTGCCCCGACGATCGCGAAGCAATCAATCTCTGAAGAGCAGGCCCGTTTCGAGGCTGTTTTCACCACCAACGCGCAATACGGCACAACCGACACGCCGTTTCTTACAACCAATCAGCAGGGTGAGCGAGTTGTGGCTGTTTCGGGGTCGGAGTTTCTGTCCATCGCCCCGGGCGTGAGGTTCCCCCTGATCACCGGCGGCAGCATTTTGCTGAGCGCGCCGCTCAATCGCGTGGAAAACTCGACGGGCCGGATTGATATCAATACGGGTCTGCCCATTTCGGATAGTCAGTGGACGACCGACTTCACATTCACGTTCAGCCAACCCATCCTCCGCGGGGGGGGAATTGATGCCAATCTGGCGTCGATTCGGATCGCGTTCTATCAATATCAGCAGATAGAGGCGCGGACGAAGCTCCGGGTGTTGACCGTTTTGAGCGATGCCGATCGGGCATACTGGCGGCTGTACGCCGCAATCAAGAATCTGCAGGTGCGCCGTCAGGAATACGACCTTGCCGTGCGGCAGTTGGAGCGCGCCCGCCGCCGGGTGACTGCCGGGGCTGTAGCTGAAGTGGAGGTGACCCGCGCCGAGTCAGGGGTGGCAGATCGGGTGAGCAACGTCGTGCAGGCCGAGCGCGACCTTAGGGTGCAACTCCGCGAACTCAAGCGAATCATCAACCAGCCCGGCCTGGAGATGGACACCGATATCATACTTCAGCCGGCGAGCGAGCCTCGATTTCTAAACGTCCGATTTGACCGCACGGCACTCGCCGAACGTGCCATCCGCGATCGGATGGAGATCCTTGAAACCGAGCTTGCCATTCTGCAGCAGAACGAGAGCGTCAAACTTGCCAAAAATGACCTCCTCCCGCTCTTGAGCGTTCAGTATCGCTACAACGCCAACGGTGTGGGCGAGGGGTTTGATGAGTCATTCGATCTGCTCTCGGACAATGACTTTGCCGATCATTCGGTGGGCCTGCAGTTGGAGATTCCACTCGGCAACCAGGCGGCTCGCAGCCGGCTCCGTCGGGCGTTGGCACAGCGGCAGCAGCAACTGGCCACGCGGCAGCTTCGCGAGCAGGTGATTCGGCAGGAAGTGCTCCGTGCGGTGACCGATTTGGAGACGAGTTGGCAGGCAATTCTAGCCGCCAGGCAGGCAGTCGCCGCCGCGGCGCGGGTGGTGCAACTGGAGGAGCGGCAGTTTGAGCAGGGAATTCGAACCAGCACTGAAGTGCTTGATGCGCAAACCAACCTGGCCAACGCCCAGGCGCAGGAGATTCGGGCGATCGCCGAGTATCAGATTGCGCAGATCGACATCGCGCTTTCCACGGGGACGCTGCTCGGTGCAAGCAACATCGATTGGAAGCCACTCGAGGCACCGAATCGATAAAGCAAATGCGAAAATAAAAGAGACCGGTGCTCGCCGTCGCACCGGTCTCCAAATCAGGCTGTCCGGGCGAAGGCCCGGAGACCCACAGCCATATCTTTCTTGTCGATCGAATCGTCAGAGGCATTAACATCGATTGCCGATTTCTCGCATTATCGGGCACAGTTTCTATACTCCAGTCGCAATGAATCAGGGTCGTGTGGGCAAACTCGCATTGGAAGATGGCACGGTATTCACAGGCCGGGCTTTTGGAGCCGCTGGCAACAGTGTCGGCGAGGTTGTGTTTAACACTTCCATGACGGGGTATCAGGAGATTATCACTGATCCATCGTACAAGGGGCAGATCGTCACAATGACCTATCCGCTGATCGGCAATTACGGTGTTAACCGTCGCGATGTCGAAAGCAGGCAGCCGCACGTTGCCGGGTTTATTGTGAAAGAGTTGCCGCCGGTCTACAGCAATTGGCGGGCGGATTTGTCGCTGGAAGAGTATCTGCGCGAAAACAACGTCGTTGGCCTGCAGGGGATTGATACGCGTGCGCTCGTCAGAAGAATCAGGATGACTGGGGCAATGCGCGGTGTGTTGTCAACCGAAATCCTCGATGATCAGCAGCTCGTTAATCAAGCCCGCGCTGCAGCGGGGATGGTCGGGGCTGACTGGGTGCAGGCGGTTAAGCCGAATGCGCCCTACGGCTGGAATGAAGACCACGGCGAGTGGAAGATCGGCCAGAATATCCGCGGTGATGGTCTACATGTCGTGGCGCTCGATTGTGGCGCCAAGAGCAACATTCTACGCCATCTTGCCGAGCGTGGCGTGAAGGTGACGGTGCTCCCGCCGGACGTATCGGCGGATGAGATTCTGAAACACCGCCCCGACGGCCTTTTTGTAAGCAATGGCCCCGGCGACCCTGCCGCCCTGGATTATGCAGTCGCGCCCATAAAAGGGTGTATCGGCAAAGTGCCTACCTTTGGCATTTGTCTCGGCCATCAACTCCTCGGGCGCGCGATTGGTGCCGAAACGTACAAGCTGAAGTTCGGCCACCGCGGGGGAAATCAGCCGGTCAAGAATCTGGAGACCGGGCGCGTGGAAATCACGAGCCAGAATCACGGTTTTGCGATCGATAAAGCATCGCTTGAGCGTGTCGGCGGTGTGATCACTCACATCAACCTCAACGACGGCACCATCGAAGGCTTCCGTCACGCGACTCTGCCGATGTTTAGCGTGCAGTATCACCCCGAAGCGTCCCCCGGCCCGCACGACGCCGCGTATCTGTTTGATGCGTTCATCGAGATGATGAAAAGCAAGAAACCTCCGACGGCGGGGCGGTTGAGGGAACTGCAGGGGTTGCGGTGAACCGAGGTAGACGGATGCGTTTGCGACGAGGAAAGCCAAAGTCCATCGGTGCCGCCATCCTGGCGTTGCTGCTTGCGGCGGCCGGGGCTTACTTTTTTCCTCAGCAGAATCAGAAACAAAAGCCGCAGGCTGAGCGGCATGACTCACAGTCGTCCGGTGCGGCGAGTTCGATCAAGACGCCGCGCTTTGAACCATCACAATCCCCGCCCGCGGTCGAGAAAGTGCCGCCCGCGAAACCCGACGCCACGCCGACCATCACCGGCGACGGTGGGATAGGTAAGCTGTTTCGCGAGCAGAAATCCAATGTGATCGTCACCACGGGTGGCACGATCGCCAAGGTGTTGCCTGATGACAATGTCACATCCGACGGTTCCAGCCGCCATCAGCGCTGGATTGTTCGCCTGACCACCGGCGATACCGTACTGATCGCCCACAATATCGACCTAGCCGACCGGGTTCCGGTCAAAGAGGGCGATGTGATAAAATTCAAAGGCGAGTATGAGTTTACGCAGCAAGGCGGGGTGGTTCATTGGACGCACCACGACCCGCGCGGGCGCCGGCAGGACGGCTGGATCGAGTTTAATGGCAAGCAATACAAATAATCGCAGTTGGTTTTGCAGTGGAGCACAGGTTATGCATCGTTCTTTTCATTTTGTTCTGACAGCCATCGTCGTAATCGTCGCGGCGGTCGCGTTGCCGGCGTGCAACACAGTCAAGGGCGCGGGCAAAGATATTCAGCAGGGTGCTGAAGCCACTGAGCGGGCGATCGACAACGCGACGAAGTAGATTTCGGGTGGATAGCGGTCGCCGTCCGAATTGGTGCCAGCGGGCTTGGCTTGTCATGGGAAAATCTGCATTGATCGTATGGGGCGGCTGGGACGGGCATCAGCCGCGCGAAGTGGCGGACCTGTTTGCGCAGGCGTTGCACGATGACGATTTCGCTGTCGAGGTAGCCGACACGCTCGATGCCTTTCTGGATGCTGATCGGCTCGCACACTTAAGCCTGATCGTCCCGATCTGGACGATGGGGAAAATCACCAAGGCGCAGGCCGATCCGGTGCTAGCCGCGGTGCGCGATCATGGGGTGGGAATTGCCGGGTGTCACGGCGGGATGTGCGACGCGTTTCGTGAGCACACCGACTGGCAGTTTATGACCGGCGGGCAGTGGGTAGCCCACCCGGGGAACGACGGGGTGCGATATCGGGTTCACATTACCTCCGAGCAATCCGATATCACCGCGGGGATCGGTGATTTCGAGATTGTCAGCGAACAATACTACATGCACGTTGACCCGGCGGTGCGGGTGCTGGCGACCACGCGCTTTCCGACCGCGGACGGTCCCCATGCGGGCAACGGGCCGGTCGATATGCCCGTCATCTGGACCAAAAAATACGGGTCCGGAAGGGTGTTTTACAACTCACTCGGCCATCACGCTGACTTGGTCGCGTCCGAGCCTTGCCTGACATTGATGAGGCGCGGATTTTCGTGGGCGGCGAAGTAGCGTCGTACTGCATCGCGTAAGAAAATGGTCGTCCGCCGCGCGGGGTTTTGATTTTCGTTCGCGGTGAGGATACTACCATCGCATGTACACCGAATTGTACGACGACGCCGTAGGCCTGCCGTCGACAATCGACCCGCGTGACACGAACCTGAACAAAATGATCATCACGATCGACGGACCCGCCGGCACCGGAAAATCGTCAGTGGCACTCGAAGTGGCCCGGGTGTTGGGTTTTGACTTCCTGGACACCGGCGCGATGTATCGTGCCATCGGCCTGGCTGCGTTGCGCCGAGAGATTGACCTGGACGACAAGCGAGAACTAGCGTTCGTCGCAGTGCATAGCCGGATCTGGTTCGACTGGTCAAAACGCCCCCCTGCGGTCATGCTCAATGGCGAAGCAGTAACACACCTCCTGCGCAGCGGCGAGGCAACCCGGGCGGCGAGTTATGTCGCGGTGGTGCCGGCGATTCGGGAAATGCTCGTTCGGCAGCAGCAGGCAATTGGCCGCGAGCGGGCCAATCTGGTTACCGAAGGTCGCGACCAGGGAACGATCGTGTTTCCGGAAGCCGAGTTTAAGTATTACCTCGATGCCAAGCCCGAGGAGCGTGCCCGCCGGCGCACGGCACAACTGCGTGCGCGCGGCGAGATCGTCGACCCGACGGAGATTCTCAATCAGATCGTGACGCGCGACAAGCGCGACCGCGAGCGGGAAGTCGGCCCGCTGTCGATTCCAAAAGACGCGCGGATTATCGACACCACCACCATTACGCAAGAAGAAGTCATCAAGCGAATCGTGGCGGAAGTGCAGTCGCGTGCCACGGTTTCGTAAGGAGGGGATTAGTGATGTCGCACGCGCCCAACACTGCCTCCCAAGTCGAGTCCACCCAGGCGGGCGCTGGGACGTCGATTTTTTCCGCCGAGCCGTCGCGACGGAGCATGTTTTGGCGCTGGTGCCAGACCGTGGCCCACATCGGCACGTCGTTGCTGTTTGATTTCAAGGCCTTTGGCGTTGAGCACGTCCCACTAACCGGCGGCGCGATTCTGGCGTCGAATCATCAAAGCAATCTTGATCCTGTCCTGCTGGGCGTCCGGCTGCGGCGCCCGGTGACGTATATGGCCAAGTCGGAGTTGTTTTCCAATCCGGCTTTCTCCTGGTTTATCCGCTCGTTGCACGCGTTTCCTGTGAAGCGAGGCGCGGGAGATGTCGGGGCGATGCGCCAGGCGATTCAACTCCTACAAGAGGGCTACCTGCTTAACTTTTTCCCGGAAGGCACGCGCACCCGCGACGGCGAGATCGGCCCGGTTCAGCCGGGCATTGCACTCGTTGTGAAACGGGCGGGTGTGCCGGTCATTCCGGTTGCCATTGATGGGGCTTTTGAGAGCATGGGGCGAGGCAGCAAAATGTTTCGCCCGAGGCCGATCTACCTCCAATATGGCCCGCCGCTCGAGCTTGACGGGTTGAAAGCCGAGCGCGTAGTGGCAGTGTTGGGCGACACACTCAATAAGCTCTTAACTGATCTCCGGGCAAAGCGACGTGAGCTGGAAGGCGCGTGAACAGTGGCAAAGCGAATGTCGGTCAGCAAGCTCGGGCGCAAAGCCAGTGATCAACCCGCTGCGGAGGGGGGCACGCGCCGGGCTATTCGTCGAGTCAATCATGGAAAGACCAAGCAGTTGGTTCGCGCGAGGAACCTCGACGCACTGACCCAGGCCGCCGCTCGGTTTCGTGACGATCGTGATTGGAAGCAATTTCACAATCCAAAGGATATGGCCCTGTCCATGTGTCTTGAGGCATCGGAAGTGCTGGAGTTAATGCAATGGAAGAATGGAGCAGAGCTAATCGCGCACCTGCATGCCCGGCGGGAAGATCTGGCCGACGAACTGAGCGATGTGCTTTACTGGGTGCTGACCATCGCTCACGATTTTGACATCGAATTGAGCGATGCGTTTCGCCGCAAGCTGGCCAAGAGTGCGAAGAAATATCCGATCGACAAATCGCGCGGGCGGGCGAGCAAGTACACGGAGCTCTGATCGCCGATTCTAAATGCTGCTGAGATCGTCGGCTGTAACCGGCTCGCCGAGGGTTTCGGCCCGGGAAACGCGATTCACCCGCAGCCGGACCGCGCTGCCGGCCGGAATCGCGGCCGTGGCGGGGAATTGCACGTCGAAGTATCGCTCGCAGCGGCCGTGTAGCGTCGTTGCACCCGGTTTATCGCGTTCAACCAGTATCTCGACCACCTCGCCCATGAACCCCTGCCTGAAAGTCAGGCTGGCATCATCGGCAAGAGCGGTGAGCTGTTTAATGCGGGCATTCGCAACTCTCGGCGGGACAAAGTCTTGCGTCCACCGCGCCGCCGCGGTTCCGGGCCGCGGCGAATAGCTGAACGCGTGCGCGTGGATGAACCCCACCCGGCGCGCGATCTCGAGCGTCTGGGCAAATTCCTCGTCGGTTTCGCCCGGGAAGCCCACGATAATGTCAGTGGTGATCGCAGGCCGGTCAAACGCCTGGTTCACTTCATCAATCATGCGCAAGAAATCGTCACGGCGGTACTGCCTGTTCATCTTCCGCAGAATCGCATCGGAGCCGCTTTGCAATGGGAGGTGAAAATGCGGTACCGCTTGCTCGTGTGATCGAAGCACCGCAATCAGGTCGGCATCCAGATCGCCAGGCTCTAAAGAGCTTAGTCGCAAGCGCTTCAATCCGATCGTCCGCTGGCACAGCGCATCGACCAGATTTGCCAGCGGCGAAGGGTGGGATCGTTTTCCTGTTGCGACGGGGGCCGTTTCCGGATTGCGTGCGGTCGATGGCGTCGAGGTTTGTCTTCGCCGCAATGCGGTTGGAAACCCGTAGGCGCCGAGAAAAATGCCGGTCAGCACGATCTCGGCATGGCCCCGATCGACCAGCGCCTGCGCCTCGGCGACACAAGCGTCGATCGGCTTGCTCCAGAGCCTGGGACGCAGTTGTGGAATGATGCAGTAGGTGCAGAACGCGTCGCAGCCGTCTTGTATCTTGAGAAACGCCCGCTGATTGGCCGACTCTCGCGCTCTCGGATGCCGATCGGCAAACAGCGGCAACGCGCGGGCGGCAGCAGAACTTCGCCCGTCGAGGATCGTATCATTGATTGACGCCCGAATCGCTGGTTGTGTCCAGGCAGTGACAAGTTCGGCAAGGCGGGTGTTTACGTCCTGCGCGTTGGTAATCACCGCGTCGACCCCTGCGACGGCCGCCGCTTCGGCGGGGTGGCTGGTGGCCCAGCAGCCGGTGACGACGGTTCTTGCCGATAGGCTCGTGGTCGGCGGAGGAAGTGTCTCGGAAACGGGGAGAATGCTGGCTGCGCCGGTTGGTGAGGGTTTGGGTTGTAAAATGGGTAAGCGCGTCATGCGGCGGATGGTTTGAGCACTCTTCTTCCCCGCCTCCGCGGTGACGCTGCAGGTGTGAATGACGCGCAGGTCGGCGGGTTCGCCCTGCCCTGCGGGTACCAGGCCCTGTTCCCGCAGCGCCCCGGCGATCTGCTCGGCTTCGTATTGGTTGACCTTGCAACCGAGAACTTGAATTGAGAACGTTTTCACAAGAACTTTACGCCCACGCGCGCGACTAATTCGGTGACAGATTGCGCACGGTGAAGTATGGCTAAATCGCCTCGATTGTCATCCGGACGATTTTCGGACGTGCGTCAAGCCAAATGCTTGTCCCAGCAGGGTTTGAATGTTGATGCTGCATATTCAAACGGTTAGAACTATAATGCGGCCGACAAGCCGGACAATCCGGTCGCCAGCATGAGAGAGCGTTTCGATCGACACGGTATCGGAACATTAGCTGCCTGAAACGACAACTTTGACTTACTCGGAGCAACACCATGGCCAGCGCTCGTTCCGCATGGGGCATTGATATCGGTAATCGCGCCCTTAAAGCGGTGAAACTCATTCGCGACGGCGATCAACTGCGCGTCGATGATTTCGAGATTATCGAGCACGAAACGGTGCTCTCCAATTCGGGCGACAACCGCGACGCCCTCATCCAGTCGGCGCTCGCCAACTTTATGCAGCGGCACTCGCTCAAGGGCAGTGCGGTGTCGGTCGCGGTGAGTGGCCAGCAGAGTTTTGCCAGGTTTATCAAGCTCCCGCCTGTCGAAGAGAAGAAGATTCCAGAAATTGTGAAGTTTGAGGCCATCCAGCAGATTCCCTTCCCGCTGGACGATGTGGAGTGGTCTTACCAACTGTTTCGCGATCCAGAAAGCCCCGACGTGGAAGTGGGCATTTTTGCGATGCGCAAGGAACTGCTCGCGTCACACATCAAGTACTTCACCGATTTCGATATGAACGTGCAGGTCGTCCAGCTTAGCCCGCTGGCGGTCTACAACGCGATGTTTTACGAGAGCAAGATTCGCGGCACGACCATGCTCATCGACCTCGGCGCGGAAAACACCGACCTGATCATCGCCGACGAAAACAGCATCTGGTTGCGCTCCATCCCCATCGGCGGCAACAACTTTACTGAAACGCTCACCAAGGCCTTCAAGCTCAATTTCCAGAAGGCAGAAGATCTCAAGCGCAATGCCGCCACCAGTAAGTATGCCCGGCAGATCTTTCAGGCGATGCGGCCGGTCTTTGCCGATCTGGTGGCCGAGATTCAACGATCAGTGGGCTTCTACTCATCCGTTCACCGTGATTCGCGCATCAAGAAGTGTCTTGCCATCGGCGGCACCTTCAAGCTGCCGGGGCTGCAGAAGTATCTGCAACAGAATCTGCAACTGGATATCGAGCGGCTCGATACCGTGGCAGCCGCGCCTGCGCAAGACTCCAAGATCGCCCCAAATTTCAGTGAAAATGTGCTCTCGCTGGTCACATCCTACGGCCTGGCCGTGCAGGCAATGGGGGATGCAAAGGTCGATTCGTCCCTCCTGCCCGCTGCCATCCGACGGGAGAAGATGTGGAAGGAAAAGACCAAGTGGTTTGCGGCTGCAGCGGCGCTGTTTGTCGTCGGTACCGGCCTCTCGGCGGCATCCTGGTATTTTCAGGATCTGAAGTTTAAGAACAACGAGTCCCTGCGAGCGTCGATCGACAGCGTGAAATCGACCGCGGAGGGGTTGAGCAATGAGTATCAATCCGTCTCCGAAGTCGGCGGCGGGGAAAAACAGCGGATTTTGAACGTTCGATCGATGGAAGCCTATCGGTTGCTCTGGGGCAACCTCGTCGCTGACATCATGAAGGCTCTTCCTGCACCGCAGCCGGAACTGCTTGATGCCGATCCTGAAGTCGTAAAGAAGATTGCGCGCGGCGATCGGCGTCAGATTGTGATTGATGAAATTCGTTCGGTGTATATGCCAAACTTGCAGGGAGTCTTGGCGGCGGACCTGACCAGCTTTGCAAACCTTGTCGGCTTGACCGTCACCGCGCCACCCCCACCGCAGTCGTCCGCAGGGGCGGATTTTGGTGGCGGCGGCGAGTTTGGGCCGATGGGCTCCGAGGGGATGTCCGGTGGCGATGCGTCTGCATCCATCGGCGATCCAAACGCGCCCAAGGGGTTTCTGGTCTTGGCGCGCGTCATCACACCTAACAAGAACGGCCCCCGACTCATTGATGAGACGTTCAAGAAAAGCCTGCTCGAGATCATGCCGACTGAGAAGATGCCGAAGGTGCCTTACTCGATTCCGAAGGTGAAGATCATCACGGCGCAGTTTGTGAAGGACGATACCCAGCGGCTCAACAAAATTAAGACCGACCACGATGCTGCATCGCGGGATGCTGGTCTGGGTAACCTGAATACCGGCGGCGGGGGCTTTAGTCCGGGTGGGTTTAGCCCCGGCGGCTTTGGCCCGGCGGGCGGGGGCGGTTTTGAGGGTGAGTTTCCGGGCCGGTTCGGCGGGGGAGGTGGTTTCCCCGGATTCAACCCCGGCGGGGGCGGCCCCGGCGCGCCCGACGAATCAGTTGCCTACCTCGACCGAAAAACCGGCGAAGATGTTCGAAATGACTGGATTATCAACGTCATGTTCGTCGTTCAACTCGATCCACCTCCGCCGGCGTCAGTGGCCGGGGGCAGCGGGCAGGCATCGGCCGACGGCGAGTAGTCTTATTGTCGGCCTGGCCCTGGCGAACATGATTGCACCCGGAGCTTCAACATGAAAAACATCCTTGCACTGCTGAAAAAAAATATAGCGATCGTCATCTGCGTGGTGGTGGCGATTGGCGCTGTCGTCGCCAACTACATCCCGCTGGGCGGATTCCGCGATCAGCTTCGCACCGAAGCCGAGGCACGAAAGGGTGCCTATTCATCGCTTGACGAGCTTATAACCAAGCCGCGCTCGCTACCGAATTTCGATCCCAACTCGACCGAAGCGCCCACGCTCGATGGCTTTCCCACGCAGGCTGTGATTGATCGGGTGAAGGCTGTCAGCGATGAATTTGTAAAGAAATCGGGCAACCTGATCACCGCCGCCGCCAGCTTGAATGAGAAACAGCCGCTTGAGCCAGGTGCGTTGCCGAACCCGCAGTTTGTGCAGGCCAACGCGTTTCTGCTCGAATATCGCCGGGCCGTCGATATGTCGCCGAGCGGCCGCAGCCAGTCGCTTCCGGTGAAGATCATGAAGGCCGGCTTTGCGCCAACAAATGAAGATGTGCAGGCAAAAATCAACGAAGAACGCCAGCGCGTCGAGCAAAATGCCGCCATCGTGCAGAATGGGCAAATCGTCAACCTCGAAGCGGTCAACCAGGCCGTGGCAGCGCAGCTACAAGGTCTGCAGGACCGCATTGTGCGAGAGACAGCCGAGAAATGCATGGTTTATCTCGAGCCAACCGCGATGGATGTGCAATCGCAATTGCTCAATACCAACTCGGCTCCCGATCCGAGCGTGATCTTCTGGGCGCAAGTGCAGCTTTGGGCGCAGGAAGATTTGTTTAAGGCCATTGCCGATGTGAATTCGGCTGCTAAGAGCGTGGGGGAAGCCCCGATCAAGCATCTGATGCGGGTGCAGGTTCCGGTGACTTTTGTAGGGATGGCGCCATCGACGGGCCGGGGCGACGACTCGGGTGCTTCAGCGCCGCCGTCATCGGATCCGGGTGCGCCGATCCAGCCCAACTTCGCCGTCAGTCCGACCGGGCGGGCATCCAACGGGCTTTTTGATGTGCTGCATGTCGATGCCACCATGGTTGTGGAGTCGGCAAAGCTCCCCGAGGTGCTCAATAATCTTAGCCGCGGGCGGTTGCTCGGTGTGATCCACGTGAAGCAGATCGAGCCGATGGACCCGATCGCGGCAACCAAGGCGGGCTATTTCTATGGAAGTAAGCCGTGCGTGCGAATGGACTTACAGCTTGAAGTGCTGTTGATGCGGCAGTGGACCACGCGGTACATGCCCGACCGCATCAAGTCCACTCTGGGCATCGCCATGGAGGGTGTGGGCGGCGGCGACGCGCCTCCCCCGCCGGGATGAACTTGATCCGGCATTGTAAGTGATTGCCCCGCGAGAGGCTGGCTAAGATTGATTGGTTTGATGAAGCCGTTCGGCCCTTCATTAGAAGAAGGCAAGGTGACGTATGCAGAAGATTGTAGATTTGCTCGAGCAGCACGTTCAATGGCTGGTGCTCGGCCTGGGTGTAGCGTGGTTACTTTATGTTGTGTGGGGTTACGTCATCACTCCGCCGGTTACGGTAGACGTCGCCGGGCAGACGGTTACGCCCGACCGGGTCGATGAACTTGTGAACAGCAAGGCTGAGCAACTCAGCATGGCAATGAAGGGCAGCCGGGCCCGTGTTGATCTGACCATGGTCGATCCGGTGGAAGGGTTCCTCAGCGCCGTCAACACCGTCCCTCCGAAGGCCGATCTGCCCGCCGTCGCTTTTCTGCCGCCGATCGGGAAGCTCGAGAGCGTCTCCAGTGGTCAGGGTGGTATTGCCCAGCAAGACCCCGCCGACCCGGCCGCAAAGAAGATGGAGACCCTGCCGGTGGCCCCCGCGCTGACAGATGTGCGAACGCGCCTCGGCCGGTCAACCGTGCTCATGCCTGACCCAGCAGGGCAGGTGGATCAAGCCAACCCCAACCTCGGGCCCGTGACAGCGACCGATCTCGATTGGGTGACCATCCGTTACACCCTGCCAAAAGACGCGCTTACAAAATCATTCACGGACGCCGCTGTGCCGCAGTTATTTTTCAAGGCGCTAATTCTCGAAGTGCAGTTGGTTAGGGAAGAATTACTGCCCGACGGCACCTGGGGCAACCAGACCGTCGTCCCACCGCTGAAGATCAGCCAACTGAAGCCGGTGCCGCGCGGCGACGATGCCGGCGCGCAGATGAGCTACCTGGAGTGGGTGCGTTCCAACCAATTGGAGGTGGTGCAGCCAGTTTTCTACACAACATCCAAGGGCGACCGCTGGGGCGTGCCGGGGATGGAAGACAAGGAACAGAACACGCAGGGTGCATTCTTTGATCCAAACTTGTTTGTCGATCCGAAGAGCGATCTTTCGAAGCTGACTCCCGAGCAAAGGAACCAGGTGCTTGAGCTTCGCCGGAAGCTCAATGCCGAACGCCGCCAGCAGCAGGGCGGACAGCGGCAGCCGCGCGGGCAACCTTCCGAAGGTGGCGAATTTGCCCCGGCTGGTGGGGGTCGTGGCGGCGGACGCGGGCCGGGTGGCAGCGGGCAACCCGCGGTGCCGTTCCAGGTCCGCGGCGAAGGTGGATTCCCCGGCGGCGGAGGATACCCCGGCGGTTTCCCCGGTGGGGGCGAGTTCGGCCCGATGGAGGGCTTCCCCGGCCAGCAGCAGCCGGGACAGATTAACATCGCCGGCGAGTTTCCCATTCCCGCAGGTGAGTTTGACCCGCGCGATGCGTCTCTCAAAGACATCACCGGCTGGCTGCACGATGGCACGGTAGAACCGGGACGCACTTATCGCTACATGGTCCGCTACAAGATGAAGAATCCGATCTGGCGCACGCTGAATGTCGCAATCAATCAGGAAATGGCCAACCAGTTTGCCATCGAGTTTGCCGGAACAGAGTGGACATCACCGGTTTCTATCCCCGCGCTGACGAGCTTCTTCCTCGCGGCTGGGTTTAATGCCGAGTCGGCGCGCACGGTGCGGTTTGAGGTCTTCAAGTTTCAGAACGGCCAGCTTCATAAGCAGTCGTTCACGGTAGCGCCGGGTGACAGTATCGGTCGCACAGACAAAGAAGTTCAGTTCATCACCGGCTGGAGCGTCGTCGACGTGCGAAAAGACATGGCATCAAACGTCGACTATGTGCTGATCACTGACAAGACCGGGCGACAGGAGCGCCGGCAGTTCAGCTCAGACCAGCAGAGCAGCGAATTCAAGAAGTTGCAGCAACAGCTAGCCGACCAGGCCGCCTCGGCGGCGGCGGGGGGATGAGGGACTGCTGTCACGGGCTGAATCCCGCGATGCGCGCTATCAGGTCGCTCGGTTGTGTGACGGTGCGCGGTTTGCTTGGCGGGCCGGCGCGTGCTACTTCCCTTCCCCGGTCTGAAATGGCCGGGGGACGATGATGAGCACCTGTTCCAGCAACTCCGACTTACCTTCGGTGAGCAAAAACGCATTACCCACACTCACCGGCCATCGCGCTTCCGGCGACGGCGCGACAACAATGAACGAATCCATCGGTACGTCCAGCCGCAGGTTGCAGTCGTAGATCATTTCGGGCTGGACGTATTGAACTTCGCCGCGTTCGTCATTGAGCACGCTGAACTCCAACCGCCGGCGCTCCGACCGCACCACGGGTGCAAGGGTCAGCCGCATGGAGCCCGGCTTGCGGGGAGTCGGCTCGAACCCGATGCTAAACAGGTTGGTGCAGCGTTCATAGGTACGGCCGGTGAGCGCGTTGGACGAGCTAAAGTGGAAGATATCCTGCAGCGGGATGCCCGTCTTCATTTCCAACTGCAGATTCTTCTGTTCGCGCGCCACCGAGACCGCCTGCGCTGCTTTACCAGGGTGCTGGTCGATCAGGGCGCGGAAGTATGACCAGTCTGAAAACGCAGCCTCGCCGACGCGTACACCGTTCCGCTGCAGCACGTCGTAGCTCGCTGGGTCGATCACTTGTTCATTGAGCCGGTTCCAGAATTCTGCGTTCTGGCTGACGGCGCCACGCGGTAGAGTGAGTTGATACACCTCAACCTTAAAGGCGATATCGAGCGCAGGCTGCGGGTCTTTGGGCGCGTCGCCGTCTGATGCTCGAACAACGCGCAGGGCGGTTTCGCCGGATGCTGTTGGAGAATCGTCGCGACGCGGGAGCGCCGCTTTCGACTCGGCGGCGTTTTGCCGCGACGGCTGAACCGTTTCAACGCGCCCAGTTTCAACGCTCCCCGTGGCCGCCGGCGGGCTGGATGCTGGCATCGCGCAGCCGCCGAGCATCAGCCCTGTTGCGGTCAGGGAGAGATTGCGTCGCAAGCCGTTGATGCGTTGGCCCTTCATTCGTTGATCGCCCGAATGAGTATATCCAGCCCTCGGTCGAGCGTTGCCTGGTCGATATTGACCGGCGGGGCGATTCGGATGACCTTGCTCGCCGTGACGTTAGTGATTAAGCCCTGATCAAGGGCGCGCTCAACCAGCTTGACGGGCGCTGCCGCCAGTTCAACACCGATGAAAAGCCCGCGGCCACGCACCGCCGCCACTCTGCCCGCAGCCTTGGTCTCATTGCGAAGCCGTGACATCGCGTGTTCGCCGAGGTTGAGCGCGTGTTGCAGAAGTTGCTCTCGCTCGATGACATCAAACACCGTCGCTGCCGCCGCCATGCAGACGGCGTTGCCGCCGAGCGTGCACCCGTGCTTGCCCGGTACGAGCAATGCGGCAAGCTCGGGCCTCGCAAACATCGTCCCGACCGGCAGCCCGCCACCGATGGCTTTGCCGATTGTGAGAATATCAGGCTTCACGCATTCGCCGGCCCGACATTCACCTGTCGAGGCCTGCCTCGTTGCCGACAAGCTGCCTGCGTCGAACCATTGATGTCCAAACCATCGTCCCGTCCGCCCGCAACCAGTCCACACTTCGTCAAAAATGAGCGTTATGTTGCGCGCATCGCAGAGCTTGCGCAGTTCAACCGCAAACTCTATAGGCAGCGGATGAATGCCGCCTTCGCCCTGGATCGGCTCAACAATAATCGCAGCAGTCTCATTATCTGCGGCGGCGGCGAGTCCCTCCATGTCGCCGAGATCGACCTGCATAAACCCCGGCACCATCGGTTCAAACCCAGCCTTCACAGCAGGGTTGCCGGTCGCCGCAATCATGGCAAGCGAGCGCCCGTGAAAGCTCTTGTTAAACGACACAACCTTCCACCGCTTCGGATTCTGCTGTGCTCCGCGCAGCCTGGCGAGTTTGATCGCCGCCTCGTTGCTTTCCAGCCCGCTGTGACAGAAAAACGCCTTTCCCGCGAAAGCCGTGCGGTTTAGATGCTCGGCGAGGCGCACCTGCGGCTCGGTATGAAACGTGTTCCCCACATGCCACAGCTTTTGCGCCTGCTCCGTCACTGCTGCCACGAGGGCCGGGTGGGCATGCCCGAGCACCGCCCCGCCAAAGCCTGCAAACAAGTCGATATATTGCTTCCCGGTGCTATCCCAGACCAGCGAGCCTTCGCCGCGCACCATCGCAGTGGGCATGCGGGCGTAGTTTCCAATAAGCACTGCATTCGCGCGATCGATCAATTCGGGCGTATCCAATTTTCGGTCTCCTCGTCTGCCTCTGGTTCGCCGCGCAGCCTTTACGCGCAATCTGCCAGCCGTAAATCAGTCGTGCGCTCGCCGTCATGCGAAAACCGTCGACTAATTTATCAAATCTGAATTCGCTTTGACAGCAACCCGACAAGCCTCTAGTCTTTACGATTCAACTGTTTTTAAGGATAGATCGACCATGGCACTCAATATTCTCTACGAGAAAGACGCACCCCTCGATGGCCTCAAGGGTAAAGTTGTAGCGGTGATAGGTTTCGGGTCACAAGGCCACGCTCACGCTCAGAATATGCGAGAAAGTGGCCTGAAAGTGATCGTCGCCAATCGCAAGGACAGCGCCAACGGCCGCCTGGCGATCGAAAAGGGGTTTGACCCAATGAGCGTCGAAGATGCTGTGAAGCAGGCCGATCTGGCCATCATCACGCTTCCAGACGAGGTTCAGCCGGGCGTCTACGACAAGAGCATCAAGCCGCACCTCCGTGCCGGGCAAGCTGTCGGCTGTACCCACGGGTTTAACTTTCACTTTAAGACAATCGTAGCGCCGGCTGATGTGGATGTGCTTATGGTCGCCCCCAAAGGCCCGGGCCACCTCGTCCGCAGCGAGTTTGAAAAGGGCGGCGGCGTGCCCTGCCTGCTCGCGGTGCATCAGGATGCAACCGGAAATGCTCGCAATATAGGCCTCGCCTGGGCCAGAGGCGTCGGCGGGGCGCGCAGCGGCATCATCGAGACCAATTTTAAGGACGAATGTGAGACAGACCTCTTCGGCGAGCAGGTCGTCCTCTGCGGCGGGCTTAGCGCGCTAATCAAGGCAGGCTTCGAGACGCTCATCGAAGCCGGCTACCCGCCCGAAATGGCCTATTTCGAGTGCGTACACGAAGTTAAGCTGATCGTAGACCTGATCTACCAGGGCGGGCTTGATTACATGCGATACAGCATCAGTAACACCGCCGAGTGGGGCGACCTGAAAACCGGCCCGCGGATCGTCACCGAACTGACAAAACAGGAAATGAGGCAGGTCCTAAAGGAGATTCAGGACGGGACCTTTGCAAGAGGCTGGCGGGCAGAATTCGAGGCCGGTATGCAGAACTTCAAGCGTCTCTATGAAGCCGACCACGACCACCCGGTCGAAGTCACCGGCCGCAAGCTGAGAAAGATGATGACCTGGCTAAACGCAAAAGAGCCACCGAAGTAGGGAAACACCGCAGCACCCATCCCGCTGCGCCGCATCCGGCATCCTGCCGCGAGTAAACTGCGCGCCTTGAATCCGACACCGCAAAGGAATAGAGTACCTTTTCGACGGGCGGTTGGCGCAGTTGGCTAGCGCACCAGCATGACACGCTGGGGGTCACAGGTTCGAGCCCTGTACCGCCCATTTGCCGGATCTTCTCACGCCTGAAATCTCGGGGTATGCCGCGGAATTGAGTTTGTGCTCCCTCTAGCCCACGAATCTTCGCCGCAGTGGCAGTTTGTCGCCAGAGCTGGGGATGTGACAGACTTAACTTGTCGACTCGCGAGAAACCAATCTGGTCATTGAGATCGGATGGTTCGGCGGTTGTATGCCCCGTGTCCAACCGGTGGCTGTGTGTTTGCGGGGCGAGCTTCGATTCTGCGAGTTTCCTAACGTTCCCGGCGGGGATCGAACCTGCAACCTTCGGATTCGGAATCCGATGCTCTATCCAATTGAGCTACGGGAACAAGACTCAAGCTTCACGTCAACTTTACGTTGCCGCTAGTATCAGTGAATCATATCGCGGCGGGGCGCGGTTTGCTACGGGTTTGACGATTGGGCGCTTGCTGCACCTGCAGTTCGGGGTCTCTATCGCCCATCTATGCGCCTCGCTTACAGCTTGCGCGGTTTAGAGCTTTCGAGAGGCGCGTTCGGCGGGTTAGGCTCTTGCTTCTTCGCTTTTTTGCCTGATTTCATCGCGAAGCCGTGCTGCTTCCTCATATCGCTCGGCCTTTACGGCGCGATCGAGTTGGGTTTGCAGGCGGGTGAGAGGGTCGATGGGCATTTTCTTGCGAATCTCGCGCGCGAATCGCTTGAGCATTTTTACTTCGCCGCTGTAGCCGTATGCATCGGACTGTCCAAACTTTCCGAAGAAATCGCGGATGTTGGCCAGCGCCTCTTCGACAAGTGAAAGTGCTTCGCGAAATTGATTAACCTTAAAGAGCAGCGACGCACTTGCGCGGGCATTCATCATGATGATGTAAGGGCGATACTGCTCGAGCGCCAGGCGATCATGCTCATCAACCGCATATCGCCCGCAGAGGTCGAGCACGCGCAGATTTCGCTCGGTATCGCGTACCACGCCGGTGAAATCTTCCAGCACATAAAGGCTGAGGTAGCGGTGATAATACATCTGCGCTTCGTCACGAAGCAGTTGGCATTGGTTGTTGGTGAGATGAAAGCCCAGCTCGGTGCCGTTGCGGTCGCGGTGCTTGTCGAGCTGGCCCTCGAAGTAGTCGAGCAACGACTCACAACCGTGCGGGCGCTGGCCATCGGGCCGGCCAGACAGTTCCATCTGCAGCAGTCCGAGATCGAGCCGCATCTGCAGCCTGGCGACGCCATCCACCCCGCGAATCTTGCGGACATTGATCGCGCCCGGCTCGTAATCCCAGCCGCTAAGCACGGGAGCGATGTCTTTGGTTGATGACGCTTCGTCGGGTTCGTCGGGCAGAGGTTGTCCATCACTTGGTTGTTCGCTCATTGGCTCAACTCCATCACAGCGCAATGAACAGAGAGGCGGTTGCGTTCTCTCCGTCCCGGGGAGCGGGTCTCCGACCCACTCATGCATAGTATACGAACCAATTGGAGAGATTCCCGCTCGAACTTTGTAAGTGACAGCAACTTTGCGTCGGCTGTGCTAAAATCGGCTCGTAGCAATGGAACAAATTCCCCAAATTCCCAACCCGCTGCTGGAACTGCATCAATCGGTGGACGCCGACATGCAGTCGTTCGGGTCTATCGAGATAGTCAGCACTTTCGGCCAGCCGCAGCTGGAGTATGCTGCGCTTCACAAGTCTTGTGGAATCATGGATTTGCCATTTCGCGGTGCGCTGCTTTTCACCGGTCGCGACCGCTGCTCGTTTCTGAATGGGTTGATCAGCAACCAAACTTGGGACAAGGAGACGAAGCAACCCATGCCTGCTGGAGGGGGTGTCTACTCGTTTCTGCTCAATCTCAAGGGCCGCATCGTAGCAGATATGCGCGTGATTGAGCTGGGTGATGTCGCGATGATGATTGCTGATGTCACACTGATTGAGTCTCTGAAGGATGTCTTTGATAAGTATCTGTTTGCCGAGCAAGTGAAGATGCAGTCGGCGGTGGGGGTGTGGCATCCTTTCCTACTCATCGGGCCGAAGGCGCGCGAGGTGCTCGCAGCGGTTGCTGGCGAGGGGGGCAAGCTGAGCGATGTCAAGGCGGGGCGGCTGGCGATTGATGGGGTCGAAGTGGTGGTGTTTGAAGACAATCTTAACGATGCGCCTGCAGCGTGTTTGCTGGTGCCGACAGATTCCGCGGTGGCGATCTGGACGCGATTGACTGCAGAGGGTGCCGAGGGTGCACCGCTGGCGCGTGGTGTGGGCTGGGCTGCCTTTAACGCCCGGCGGATTGAAGCGGGGCACGCGCTTTGCGGGATCGATTTTGCGGTTGTTTCACCGGCCACTGCGTATCCCGCCCGCAAGCTGCGAGAGGCCGCAACCACGCCCGCGGAAGAAACCGGGCCGGGCGTTTTACCCGCGGAGACGGGCGCACTTTTTCGGCGGGCCGTGAGCCTGAGCAAGTGCTACGTGGGCCAGGAGATTGTCGCGCGCATGCACGCCCGCCAGCAGGTGCCCCGGATGCTGGCGGGGTTTAAGATGCTTGATGACTCGCTGCCGATCGCTGGCTCGCCTGTGTTTGACGCCGAGCAGAATCAGATCGGTATCGTCACCAGCAGCACCGTTTCCCCCGTGCGCGGCAACGCGTCGATCGGGTTTGCGTTTCTCAAAAAGCCCCACTTTGCGCCCGGCACCAAACTCACAATTCCGGCAGAAGGATCGATGCGCACCGCGACTGTGGTGGAACTGCCGTTGGCTTAGTGATGGTGGCTCAACGTGTTCATCGCCTGATATAGAACACGAGGCATATGAGACTCGTCGGGCAGGCCGTTCGCCTTGATTACGGCTTCCGGTGGGCGAGTGCGCTGTCATTTTGCGATTATTTTTGGCCCGGGTCCCCTGCGGTGCGGGTAGCATTGCGAGAATGATTGACTCTGACCACCTCGCCACACCGGGAAAGCGCTTTCATATCAAGAAATGTAAGACAGACGACACGGGCAGATTTAAGGATAAGGAATCGGCGCAACCGGCGATAGAGAAGTTGCGATCCAAGCTCTGGGACCTGCAGGAGCGATTGTATGCCGAGGGAAAGCACTCGGTGTTGATTGTCCTGCAGGCGATGGACGCCGGCGGGAAGGACGGCGCGATTGATCATGTGTTTCACGGGGTCAACCCGCAAGGCTGCAGTGTAACCAGCTTCAAGGTGCCTTCCAGCCTTGAACGGTCGCACGATTTTCTCTGGCGGCATCACCTCGCGGCCCCGCAGAGGGGGATGATCGGCATTCACAACCGCAGCCACTACGAGGCCGTGCTGATCGAGCGCGTTCACAACATCGCTCCGCGGAGCGTCTGGAAGCACCGCTACGAACACATCAACAACTTCGAGCGCATTCTTGCGGAAGAAGGCACGCTTATCCTGAAGTTTTTCCTTCACATATCCAAGGCCGAGCAGAAAGAGCGGCTCGAAGCCCGCCTGGCCGACCCGCAAGAGCACTGGAAGTTCAACCCGGGTGACTTAAAAGAGCGCGAATTGTGGGACGACTACATGGCGGCGTTTGAAGAGGCGATCGACAAGACCAGCACCCGACACGCCCCCTGGTATGTCATCCCGGCCGATCGAAAGTGGTATCGCAATTGGGCGATCAGCGATGTAATCGTTCGTTCGATGCAGCGGCTGAACATGAAGTATCCCCCGGCGGTGGAGGGGCTGGAAAAAATTGTCATCAAATGAGCGGCTCCCGGGCACGCCCCCGGGCGGGGCGGCTCACTACCAACGATGCATAGGGCAATCTTGCAGCAGGCTGCAATGTCGTGGGCAGCTATGTAACGGGAACCACGCGGGTGATTTCAGGGATCTTCTCGCGCAGATTGCGTTCGAGGCCATATTGGAGCGTCATGGTGCTGCTTGGGCAGCCGTGGCAGGCGCCATGAAATCGGATCGACACGACGCCAGCATTGACATCAACGAGTTCGATATCGCCGCCGTCGGCCTGCACTGCCGGGCGAATGAGGTCGAGCACGTTCTGCACGCGCTCGCGAATCGGCAGTGTTGATTGTTCAAGCGGTTGACCCACGGTGCTCCTCTCAGGCTCCTGCATTATATCCTTCTGCCGCCGCTTGTGCCATGCGTGGAACGGGCGGTTGCATGGTTGGCGAGCGGTTTGTCGCGAGTGCGTTCCTGCCGCTACTTGCCGTTTCCTCTGAGAATATGCAGTTTGCGATCGGCGGTGAGATAGGCCAGTCCGCCGTCGACGGGCTGCCATTGTTCGTTGACGATATTGCCGGCGACTTGAAAGAGATGATCGAGCTTTCCGCTTTCGGTGCCGCCGTCGGTAAGTGCCCGCCGAAAAGCGGCGATGCTCAGCCCCGCATTGGGCGTGGCGGCGACGGCGTCGCGGCGTCGGCCGGCACCGGCGTTGGTCGGTTCTTCGATGCGCAGAATGTGTGTGGTGGTTGCGATCATCTCCCGCCCGGCCCACTTAAGGGGTGAATCAATCCGGCGGACGTTTAGCACCACATAATCCGATGTCTCCAGGTCGTGCGAGATCATCTCGCCGAGAACACCCATGCAATAGAGCCTGCGGCCAAAGACGGCGAGCTTGGCATTCCAATCGCCGCTACCCGTTCGAAAACGCTGCTCGATGGTGAGGTTGCCGTCGGTGGTTTTCTGCGAAATGGGACGGCCATCGTCAAGCGAGAACGCGCGCACATGCTGCCCGCCGTCGGCAAGGATGAGCACTTTGTCATCGACGACGAGCATCTGGTCGAGGAGCCGCATTTCCATGCCAAACACAGGCCCGCCGTCGGGGGGACGCATGCTGCGCGAGTAAGTCGGGCGGTCAGACGGATCGAACAGGTCTTTGGCAAAAAGGGCTTCGGGCCGCAGCCAGAGGAGTTTGCCATCCGGGGCGAGGCAGAAATTGACAACGCCTGCATCGCGCGAGAACACCCGCCGGAACGCAAACTGCCCGGTGGTAGCATCGATCGCGACAATCTGTGCGGAACTGTCGTCGAAGAACAGGGTGGCGACGAAATCGTCGGTCGCCAGCAATCGATCGATGGCGCGGTCGCTGGGACGCACCTGCCACAGGCAATTGCCGTCGGCAAGATCGAGCGCGAGGATTCGGCCCTGGTTCGTCGAAACAATCACGCGATCGGAAAGCGCACGCACCTGCACAATGCGTTCGTCAGTTTCGCCAGGAGCGTTGTTGGGCTGGTTTGGGCGGAAGACTCGCACCGCATTTCCATTTCGAACGATAATCTGGCCACCCTGGCGAACCACCACCCTTCGAGCATTGACCCCGCCAAAATCGGGGTTGTTGAATCGCTCTGACTGAGCTTGCTCGCCGGCCTCGGTCAGGTCCTGGTTGGAACTGGCAATCTCCTCTTCCCCGGCGGCGGAAAGTTCAACCTGTGGCAGGTTGCCAAGCGAGATCTCCCACATCGGCAGGCCGCTATCGTCCCCCTTGACGAAAACAACTCGGTTGGCGGTCCAGTAGAGCAGGCTTTGGCCCACCCATGTGCAGCCGGTGGGCATGCTGGTGGTTTGACTGGCAAATATTGGCTTGGCGATGCCATCGACGATCTGAAACACGCGCACGCCTTTGTCGGGCATGTACGCCACTAAGCGATCGTGTCTCGCGCCCTCTGTAGGCGGGCGTAGCAGGCGGGTGACGCCATCGATCGGCTCCATCGCCTGGACAAAGGCCGGCGGAGTCTCATCGGGCGGGGCATCTCCTGAGGGAAGCGCAATCCGCGTGAGCCGCTCCCGAGACACCTCCCGCCGGAGCTGTTTGATCGCCAGTGCTGCCTCTGCAAAGGTCGCGTTGTCGAGTGTCTGCCCGCCGGGGAGTTGAATAGGTTTTGAGAGCCTTGCTGTGGGAGATAACTGCGATGCTTGGTAAAGCCGCGAAATCGCGACATCGAGCCTGTTGGGCAGCATCAGGTAGTTGCGAGCAAGCGTTTCCATGCAGAGGAGCCGGTCATTGTTGGACAGATTGCGTGGCAGGAGCGACCGAAGAATCATGACCGATTGTCGATAGTCGCCGCGGTGCTCATAGATCCCTGCTGACGCAAAAAGTGCAGCGGCACTGATCTTTGAATTTGGGTAGGTTTGAGCGATCGCGAGCAGTTTTTCGGGATCATTGTCATTGGCGACGGCATCGAACTCAGCCTGCGCCGCCTGCTCAATGGGTGCGTACACCGCAGGGTTGCGCATGATGATTTCGCCCACAGCTCGCTCGGCAATATAGGCTGCCTGCGTCACCGGCCCGCCGTCGGCGCCGCTGATGAGTTCTAGACGCATCGCCGGATCGGCCAGAATCTGCTGATAAAGCGTCAACTCGCCGGCATCGTCCTTTTGCTGGTTAAGCCAGCGCGCCTTTGCGATGCGAAATGCGACGTTCTGCTGCGGCGATGCAGCGGCAACCGCGGCGCGGTCGAAGAACCCGCGGATGCTCGCCTCCTCTCGCGGTTGCGATGTAAGCTTCTTCGCAAAGTTCAGAGACGAATTGAAGAGCCGGTTGCGATCCGGACCCGGCTGCAGCGCGCCCGCTGCGGTAAGTAGATCTCTTGCCTCATCCAGTTTGGCGGCGGCGAGGTCGAAGCGGCCGGCAACAAACATCACCTCGGCATAGCGCAGCCGCGGCTTGGGCGATGAGGGATCGCGCTGCGATTCGGCATCGAGCTTCTGCATCGCAACATTCAGATCAGTGTAAACCGCCACCTGCTCAGGCCCGGCGATGACGAGATGATCCTGCAGCACCAGCAAGTTGCCCGCCGACTCTTCTTCGCTCCATTCCCGTCCTTCGCCGGGATAGCTGCTGATGGCCTTTCCGTTGCCGAGGGCAATCCGCGACATCTGCCAGGCAGTAGGCACATAGACCGAATCATGCGTGAGAAACGGCCGCCCGCGCAGGCTCGCGTCGTCGAATCCCCCGCGCTTAAAGATGCTCGACCATTGCAGATACGCGCCGACGGGCGCGTCGGCCTGAAACTTGCCCCAGTTGAGGCAGTAGACCGATTTCAGCCCCGCAAGCAGAAGCCTCTCGCCGGTCACCCCGATGAGGGTGTCAGCGCTATCGAACGGCTGGACCGGAATGCGCGAGATCTCCGCGCCGGTCGAGGCGTCATTGATAAACGCAAACTCACTGTTCCGCGGCAGGGTGAAGACTCGGTTGCCGGAGACAATGACCGGATTGTGCGCCCATGGCCGCGGTTTCCTGGAGACATTCATGCCGCTCGCCATGGGCCGGCGAAGCTGTTGCAGCCTTGATTGGGCCGTGGCCTCACGCGGGTAGAGATTCAGCCAGATGATCGTGCCGTCGGTCGCATCAATCGCTGCGGTGGCGCCGAGGTTGGTGCAGACGTAGAGCCGGCCATCCGCGAACGACAGTTGGGGGGTCTGCTGATCTTGCAACGTCGATTCGACGTCCCAGATCTGCGAATTCACACTGGCGGAAGCGATATAAATACGCCACTGCAACGTGCCTGTGTGCCGGTCGAGCGCGATCAGTTCACATTTCTGAAACTGTACCCCACTGGCGCTCTGAGCTGTGATAAACACTCGATCGCCAGCCACAACCGGCGTTCCCTGCAACTCCATCCCGCGGCCGGGGGTGCGTTCGTCGCGCTGATTGAGCGATCTTGATGCAAATGACCATCGTTCCGCGCCAGTGCGACGATCGAGGCACACCAACCGCGATTCGCGTGACGCGCCCAGGTTGCCCGAGTAGAGCATTGCGCGCAAGTCATTCTGCCCGAGCACGGAGAGCACGGTGTCATCCGTCACGGTGACAGCCAGTTGCGCTCCCAGCGGCGTGGGAAACGCGTCGGCGATGCTGTATCGCCCGGCCCGGTCGCCGGCGTACGTCTCGGCCCATCCGGCAAGCGGCAGGCCAGAGTCGAGACTGAGGCCGTAAATCCGCTGATTATCCTGAAAAAACAGCTCGCCACGATCGATTACCGGGAGAATTCCCGTCGCAAACCCTGCCTGACGCTGATCGCGGTCCATGTCAGCCGGTGCGCGCTGGCCCGCGGGCAGGCGCGGTGCGGCGCGGACGATGGGAACCGAGAACAGCCTCGCCCCAATCCCCGTGATGGCCGCTGGCACGCGGTCGCGGCTGTTATTGCCAAATGCCGTCGGCCAGGAGTCGGTTGCGAGGGATTGAATCGAGATTTCCGCCGTCAGGGCTTCAGCCAGCGCATCGGCAAGCTTCATCTGCCCACCGCGGACCAATCCGGTGGCATCGGGGTGCTCGCGGGCGAGTTCGTCGCCTCGGGCGGCAGCCGTCTCGTCGTTGCCCAGCAGCCGGTACGCAATTGCCGTTCGGAAAAGCAGTTGGGCGCGCATTGCATCAATTCCGGGGTGCCATTGCAGCAGGCGATCGCCCAGCCAGGCCGCTGCGGCGAAATCGCCATTCTGCAATTGCAGATCGATCAACCGCTGCGCGGCATCGCGAGCCGTGTCGGTGACAAAATAGAGCTTGGCCACCCGGTGCAGCGCCTCTTTGTCCGTCGATTCTGATGGACTTACATCGTCGAGAATGGCCCGCGCCGCGACCTCGTATCGATTGCGGTAGGCTGTCAGTCCGTCTGCGGGCCATTTTGCCAGCCGCTCCTGCACCGCCGACACCACCGACGTGTATTGCACGATCTGATTTTCATCATTCACACGCGAAGGCACTACCCGATCGGGATATTGCTCGATGATCTCCTGATAAATCTCCGCCGCCTTGGCCCATTCCTTCAGGCGCTCCAGCCGTTCGGCGTGCGCGATTTTCTCGACGGCAATCGCTGAATCGCGCACATAAATGCCCTGCAGCGAATCTTTGCCGAAGAGGCTGTTGCGGACGGGCCCCTCCAACTCGACAGCGGCCAATGGCGAGGCGTACAAGGCAGCGAACACCATCCCGGCAAACCGGCGGCCAACTCGGGCTCCTGTCCTGCGGTCATCGGTTGCGTGTGATGATCTCATTTATCGCTCCTCGCCGGCTCGCATGAAGTCTCAACTGAAATACTGCATCCAAAGCGGGGCCAAACGTTGCTTGTGTTCCTCAGCTATCTTGCTCTTGTCTGACCAGATGCCCAATCGTAGCGCATGATGGGCCGGACAGTCTGCAATTTCTTCAGGTTTTGCCGCGATCAGTTCAACCGTGCGCTTCAGAAGCTCAATTGCGTGCGCCGTGGCGTCGTTCAGGTGGGACACGATTTCGTTCAACAGCTTGAACGGGTCTGCTGCCTGCTCGGGTGTGTGGGGCTTCCAACTATCGTAGTCGGTTGCGAGGGCAATCATGGCGTAACTCATTTCGGCCTCGCGGGCCAGTTTCGCTTCGGGCATCGCGGTCATGCCGATCACGTCGCCGCCCCATAGCCGGTGCATCAGGCTCTCGGCGCGCGTGCTGAACGCCGGGCCTTCCATGCAGACGTATGTGCCGCGCGCATGCACCGTGAACGGCGGTGCATCAGGAGGGACGCTGCCTGGCGCTCCGGCCGGCGGATTGCCTGTCGTCTCGGCAACCGCGGGCCTGACCGCGGCCTGCAAAATCATCCGACGCAGTACCGGGCAGAAAGGTTCCGAAAACTCCACATGCACCGCCGCTGAATCGAAGAACGTACCGGGCCTGCGGTGAGTCTTGTCGATGATCTGATCCAATACGACCAAATCACGCGGCCGAATCTCGTCGCGAAGGCTTCCCACTGCACCGGACGCCAGAATGTGTGTGCACCCAAGCTGTTTCAGTGCAAAAATGTTGGCGCGGTAGTTGACCTGTGACGGGTTGAGCAGGTGCCCAGGGCCGTGGCGGCTGAGAAAGAAGACCGGCAGGCCTGACCAGTCAGTTTCGATGATCGCATCACTCGGAGCACCAAACGGGGTGTGGATATCGTGGCGGGTCCCTTCGGTCGCGGATGCGACTGCCGCCCCAAGCCCGCTGCCGCCAATGAGGCCTATCTTGATCTGCTTCATGCGATCAAGTTGTCACGGCGGTGCCGAAAATTGTCAACGTGGCGAGCCCCCACTCGTTCGGTAAATCGCCCCCGCCGTCTACCCGCACCGATGTCTACCACCACCGCCGACTATCGCCGCCGTCGGGCCAGAAACATCGTTGCCACGGGAAGCAACGCGAGCGTTGTCGGCTCGGGCAGTTGGATAACGGTGGTGAAGTCCGGCACATCGACCACCACTTCACCGTACTCACCGTTCTGATCCTGCACGACGACGCGCACGCTCGTCGAAATCAGGCGAACGGTAACGAATCGATCCCGATCCCCGCTCAGAGGAATGATGTCAAAAGCAAAGTAGGTTGCCGGCCCATTAAGCCCGTTGCCGGTGATGCCGCGTAGAAGCCGGCTGATGTCCCCGCCGGCGGGGGTGGGGTCGGTCGGCCCGCCGCGCGCGATGCCGTCGACATCGACGAAGCCGTAGACATTTGGCGAAATGGTGAACGCCGTACCGACATTGTCGGCCAGCGGATCGCCGACATTGGGGAAGTAGTCGTATTGGTCCCGGTACGGCCAGACCAGGCCCTGCCACGGGCCAGTGGGATCGGTGGTCGGGGGCACGTTATACCCGTTTGGAAGGCCGTCGCCGTAAGCTTCGCTGGCAGTCAACTCGCGTTTCGTAACAGCAAGCCCCGGCCCGCCATCCGGGCCATCGCGCGATACCACATCGTCGATAACAAAAATCGCAGAGCGAATCTCCTTGACTGCGATCGCCTGCACGCCAGCGCCAAGGCCGCTGGCCTCAGTGATGACGGCCTGAGCGCGCACGCCTCGACCGTTTGGTGCTTCGGTCCCCTCGACCGTGGTTGATACCGTGATTTGACCGAGCGCAAATGGTGCGGCGGCCAATAGAAATACCGGCGCGATGCAGCGTCGAATGGACATTCTCTTTCCCTCAATCCTGCGTCAACTCAGAGCTATGAGAGAGTATCACACCGCAGGCCCGCTCTGGTCAATGTTAAAATGACGGGCAGGCGTACGATTTTGGGCTAAACTGGGTGGGTTTAATCAGTTGTCAGCGGTCGGGGTGGCGTCCCGAAGGCGTTTCCAGCGATTGGATTCGTCCATCTTGCCCATCTTCTCATAGAACACCACCAGCCGGTTGGCAGCATCAACCTGTGGACGAACGCCAAGCGACGAGCCGGTCTTCAAGCCATCATACGATTGCAGCAACAGCGGTTCGGCTTCTGCCGCCTTCCCGTTCGCCGCCAGCGCAGCACCGAGCACGCTCCTCGTGTTGCATGTTGCCCAGTGCGACTCGCCAAACACGCGCTGCCGCACGGCCAGCGCCGCGGTTGCCAGTTCCACCGCTTCGGCGGGGGATTGATCGGCGCGCGTGAGCGCGTCAGCAAGCTGCGACATCGCCGCGGCGATATCGGGATGCTCTGCGGGAAGAATTTGCCTGCGGATTTTGAGGGCATCACGAAACAGCTCAACCGCCCGATCCAACTGCCCGCGGTCGCGCGCGATGCACCCGAGCATGTCGGTGGCGATTGCGGCGCTGGCGCTGGTATCGCCGTCGAGGGAGCGCGCCAGGTCGAGCGCGCGGGTCTGCACCGATTGCGCTTCGGTCAGGGATTCGCCCCCGCGCAGCCAGAGCGTTCGTCCCAGCGCGCTGGAGCTAACGACCGTCATGCGATGCTTCTCGCCAACCAGCGCCGCCGCCAGTGCAAGGGCATCGCGCCTCGTCTTCTCCGCTGCGGCGAGGTCGTTGGTGGACTCCTGCATGGTCGCGAGATTTGCCAGGCTGTTCCACACATCGACACTCTTCTCGCCACTGGTCTTACGGCGCAATTCGAGTGCGTTGGTGGCAAGCCTGATTGCCTCGGCCCGCTCGCCGGTGCGAAACAACGCGCCGGCGAGGTTGCTTGATGCATCGGCAATGCGCGGCGAGTCCTTCGGATTCTTCTCGTATATAGAGAGTGCTTCGCGGTATTGCGTCTGCGCGGCCTTGAAATCGCCCCGCAACTCAGCCAGAAGGCCGAGGTTGTTGATGGTATCGCCAAGGCGAAAATCGTCGCCGGCGAGCGACCGCCGCTGCGTGGCGAGCGCATCGTTGAGCGACTTGGCGGCGTCATCGAGCCGGCCCGTGTCCAACTGCAATTGCCCGAGGCCGGCGAGCGCTGTCGCGGCGTTGACGCTTTCCGAGCCGCCGGTGGCGCGTTCAAGTTCGATCGCCTTCTGCCACTGCGGCTCGGCTTCGTCCCACATGCTCAGCGAGCGATAAGTCGCCGCGATCACCGCACGCAGCGCCGCTTCATTTCGGGGCTGATCCTTCAGCGCACCGCCGTCAAGTTTGCGGACGGCTTCCACCAGCAGTTCACGCACCGTCACATCTTTTGGTTCGCCGGAGACCGGGTTGGCGCTGCCGAGCATCGACGTGATGTAGAGGTTGACCTGCCGCAGCCGTGCCGCTTCTTCCGTGGCGAGTTTGGCCTGGGCGTCGGCGCGATCTCGCTGCCGGGACGCTTGAACAAACCCGATCGTTGAGAGGATGCCCCCGAGCAAAACAGCAATCAGCACCGCCGCTGCCGCCGAAACTGGCAAGCGGTTGCGGCTGACAAATTTTCTGGCCCGGTACATCGCCGAAACCGGCCCGGCGATGAGCGGCCGCCCGGCGAGATGGTTGCGAATGTCATCGGCCATTGCCAGCGGGCTTGCGTAACGCTCCTGGCGCTCTTTGCGCATCGCCTTGAGCGGGATCCACTCAAGCTCGCGCCGCAGTTGGCCTTCAAGTTCGGCGATTTTGGTATGTCGTCGAGTCGCCACTTCATCGCTGCGGGCGCCGAGTGAGCGCAACTTGGTGCTCGGCTTCGGCGGATCGACCTCGCGAATGATTCGCTGGATCTCGTTGTATCCCTTCGACCGGAGGTCGCGCGCCTCGAATGGCAGCGCGCCGGTCAGCAGTTCATAGAGCAGGACGCCCAGCGAGTAGACATCGGTGCGAGTGTCGATATCCAGCGCGCCCATCTCAGCCTGCTCCGGACTCATATACTCCGGGGTGCCGAGAATCTGGCCGTGTTCGGTAAAGATCGTCTTGTCGGTCAGCGTGTGGCTCAGGGCTTTTGCCACGCCAAAATCTATGATCTTCACTGCCGGCTGGCCCGATGCGATGCTCACCAGCACATTGGACGGCTTGATGTCTCGGTGAATGATGCCCTTGTGATGTGCGTGTTGCACGGCCTCGCAGACGTGAATGAACAGTGCGAGACGTGCGGGTACGTCCAGCCGTGTCTTGTCGCAGTAAGAGGTGATCGGCTCGCCCGCGACATACTCCATGACGAAGAAGGGCCGACCGTCGGGGGCTGTGCCGGCGTCGAGCACCTTGGCGATGTTGGCATGGTCCATGATCGCCAACGCCTGGCGTTCTTGTTCGAACCGCGCGACGACTGCGCGCGAGTCCATGCCGGGCTTGATGATCTTGATCGCAACGCGCCTGCGGACCGGGACAGATTGCTCGGCGAGCCAAACCGTGCCAAACCCGCCTTCACCGATTTGTTCCAGCAGCTTGTAGGGGCCGATCTCGCGCGGCATCTTCGGGGCTTCTACAAGTGCCGGCAGGCTTCCCGCCGAGGCGGCACCGCTGGTGGAAGGATCGAGCGTCTCGGCGAGCGCGGGTGAACCTGCTTCGGACAGAAGCACATTCACGCGCCGGCGCAAGTCAGCGTCGCCGGCGCATTCGCGGTCGATGTAAGAATCGCGCTGACTGGGCGGAAGCGTCTTCGCGACGGCAGCGATTTCTGCGGCGCGGTCGCCGGGATTTGAAGTCGGGAGATCAGTCATAAGTTCAAACCCTGCAAAGCGTTAACGACGGAGTGACGCGCATTCCTCAAGAGTAGAGGCGATATCTCATGCTCGTGAAGATCAACAATTTTCGCGATTTACCGTGCCCGTCGGGTCGCGAGATTGACCCGACTCGACAACTCAACCAGTGCGGGATCGCGGGTGACAATTCTGATCCTGTGTGATTCAGATTGCAACCAGGGCAACCCCGGGCGGTCGCGGCGGTTGCGGCGGGGTGGGATGAATGGCAAGACTGCGATCTTAACACAACGTTAGGGTCGGTCTTTTTTTTATGCGCCGCGTAAGTCTCTTATGCAAAATGAGTTATGTCGATTTTGCGCAATTGTTCCGCGCGGAACAATTGTCGTCTTGCCCGTCGTTGCACCCGTTCTTTGGTCCGGCGAAGAGGCGTGCCGGTCTGGGCACGTCCGTCACTTGAACCATGCCCCCGACTCGCAGATACTCAATTTCAATGACGACTTCAGTCGTGGAAATCTTCAGTGCCGGGGACTATCCGACCCAGATTCACCGTTCTGCCGGCGTGTTGCGCGACGGTGGGTTGGTTGTGCTGCCGACGGAAACAGTATACGGCGTGGCGGCGATGGCATCGCACCCGGACGCCATTCGCAAACTGCGTGCGCTGCGAAATGCCGGTGAGCAGCCACTGACCATTCATCTCGCCGACTCATCCGCCGCCATTGATCTGGTTGGAGAGCCGACGCCATTTGCGAAGCGATTGATGAAGAAGCTCTGGCCGGGTCCGGTCGGGTTGACGTTTTCAGTCGATCCATCACAGCGAGCCAGAGCAGCAGGCAAGTTGGAACTGCGTGAGGCCGATGTGTTCGACGCTTCGGGCAACATCACGCTTCGATGCCCGCATCACACTGTTGCGATTGACGTGATCAGGGCGGTCGCCGCGCCAGTGGTGCTTGCGGTGGCGGGGACGGATGGCGGGGGCGCGCGAGAGGTGTCAAAGATCGCACCAGCGCTGGAGGGAAAAGTCGATCTGATTCTGGATGCCGGTCCGACACCATTTGCAAAGCCATCGACGCTGATTCAGGTTGGCCCCGATGGATACAAGATTGTCCGCGAGGGAATCTACGATCAACGGATCATCGAGCGACTTATGCGAACGACCGTTCTGTTTGTCTGCAGCGGAAACACATGCCGAAGCCCGATGGCAGAAGCGATCGCGCGCAAGGTGATTGCCGATCGGTTGAAGGTGCCTCAGGATGAGATTGAATCGAGCGGGTATTCGGTGCTGTCGGCGGGGGCATCAGCGTTTCCCGGCGGTCGTGCCACGCCCGAGGCCGTCGATGCAGTGCGCAAGCTCGGAGGTGATTTGTCGAAGCATCGATCCAAACCGCTTATGCCCGAGTTGATCAACCAAGCCGACCTCATTCTCACAATGAGCAACGCCCACCGACAGGCGGTGCTGGCAATCAACCCGGCGGCGGCGAGCAAAGTGAGCACGCTCGACCCGAACAGCGACATCGAAGACCCGATCGGCGGAGATCGATCGCTCTATGAAGAGTTGGCAGGTACATTGCAGGGCCTGATCAGTACCCGAGTCAGTGATCTCGTGCCATCGCGTTAATACATTGGCTTTGTTGCCTGAAGCGATTCAGAGGGAGCAGCGTATGAAGGTCGCGATCGCCAGCGATCACCGCGGATTTGATGCCAAGCGAAAGCTCGTCATGCCGATTTTGCAGAAGGTCGGACATGAGCTGGTTGATTTCGGCTGCAACTCTGGCGAGGTGTGCGACTACCCCGACTTCGCTGCGCCCGCAGCACGCGCGGTGGCGCGCGGCGAATGTGACATCGGCATTCTTCTTGACGGCACGGGCATCGGCATGTCGATCGTGGCCAACAAGATCGCCGGGGTGTGCGCGGCGCTGGCACACGACGATCTCACCGCGCGCGTCAGTCGTGAGAAGAATCATTGCAATGTGCTGTGCCTTCCCGCCGACCTCATTAGCGAACAACAGATTCGCGCGATTGTCGACATCTTTCTCAACACCGAGTGCACCGACGGACGGCACACCGAGCGTGTCAGGAAGATACAGGGACTCGAGCGCGGCGAATGGTGAGGCCAGATCGCGTCAGGCGAGCGCAATCTGATCTTCTTGCGGGACGCGCGACAGCCAATACAAAAACGCCAGCGGCAAGAGTCGGCCGGCGAGCATGGTCGCGGAGAGGATCAGCGCATCATTGCCGGTCGCAGAAACGACGTCGTGCGACAGCCCGACATTCCCCGCGGCGCTGATTGCCAACATCAGTAGTCGATCGGCAGTTTGCTCGGCGACCATACCAAGTAGCAACCACCATGTAATGGCAATCAGTGTCAGGTGTGCGGCGATCCAGCAAAGGGCAATGGCAAAAGCGCGTGCCGGCCGCCGATCGCGCAGCAGTGCGATCACTCCGGCAAAAGCAATCACCAGCGAAGTCACCTTCAACCCGCCTCCTGCACCACCGCTGCCTGCACCGACCAGCATGAGTATGGCGGTGGTCCACTGCGTCGGTCGATCAAGCGTGCCGAGCAGTTCAACCGGAAGCCCCGCTGAACGACTGTTGAGCGACAGCAGCGACGCGTGCGAAACGACATCGCGCCAATTGTCACCGCTCACCGCGGCTGCGAACCACTGCCCCGTGAGCACCGCGAGCACGCCAAACAGGTAGACACCCGCAATCGCCGCGAGCGTTGTGATTGCGTGGTTGGAAAGTTGGCGACGAAACAGCTTCGTCAGCTCAATCACGACGGTAATGCCAAGCCCGCCGAGCACGGCCAATGGAACCAGTACCATCGCGGTGCGCTGGTGACTGATTGCCGGCGAGTCCCCTATCCACACGCCGCCGTTGCAGACCGCGCTGATGCCCTGAAATGTAGCCGACCAACGGTCGCCGCTCACAAGCAGGCCACCGCCAGCGAGAACGGCGAGGAGCAGGAGCGCCGCGCTGTAAATCGCCAACTGCTTGAAACTGACCGTCAGCGCGATTGCCCGCGCGACAAGCCAGCCGCCAGCGATCCAACTCAGGAGCGCACCCGCGATCATCAAGAGCAGGCTCGCAATCCGGGCCGCAGGTCGAAGGCTCTCGACGGTAACCGAAGTCTGAAATCCGGTGTTGGTGCCCGCGTTCACGGCGAAGAACATCGCGCGATGCACACTCATCTCACTGCCGGCAACGGTGGCGAGCGAACTGCGAAACAGTGCAAATGCCAACGAAAGCAGAAGAGAGTAGGCGACAACCATCGTCAGGATGATTGTCCCAGGCGCCGCCCGCGGCGGCGGGGCGACGTCGGGGAGGCTGCCAGAATTGGTGTCGGAAAGGATCAAGGTACGTTCGGTCATTTCTTCTGATAAACCGCCGCCGGATCGACTTCTCGGTCTCCGTCGATCGCCCACATCACCCCATCGAGTCTTCGGAAGAAACAACTCCGATACCCCTCGTGGCAGGCAACTCCAGTCTGTTCGACATCGATCAAAAGCACGTCGGCGTCGCAATCGGTGCGGATTGATCGCACCCTCTGCGTGTGGCCCGATTCCTCACCTTTCTTCCAGAGCTTGTCTCGACTGCGACTGTAGAAGTGTGTGTACCCGCTTGCGATAGTCTTTCCGAGCGAATCACGGTTCATCCACGCCATCATCAAGACTTGGTGCGAGGCGTGATCGGCAATGATCGCGGGGATCAAGCCGTGCTGGTCAAACTTTAGCGTGTCGAACAGATCTTTCATGCGGGTCTTTCTCTGCCCGGCCGCGGGGTTTGTCAATCACGCGGCGGGCATGGCCACAAACTTCTTCATCCGGCTCAGAACAGCATCCACATCATATTCGTCGCTGGTCGTCAGCGGGGCGAACACGCCCTGATTGTGGTCAGATGCCATAATGATATGCCGCTCGCCGTTGACAGCGTAGCCCATTTCCTGCGGCTGATGACCGGTGATGATGAGCCGCGCATTAACAGCATCGGCAAATGTGTCCACACCCGCCGGGGTAACATTGCGGCCCCAGATGAGCTGATACACCGGCCCCGTCCGCCGTTTGTAGTCTTCGCCGGTGAGCTCGCGGTCAAAAACCGTAAAATCGAAGCTTGCGATTTGTTCGTCGGTCGGGAGCGAGTGACAGAAAAAAAGCCCGTTCGGGCAGCGAATCGCCAGTGGCAATGAAAGTAGAAATTCTGTGACTGAGATGTTCACCTTGTGGTATGCCTCGGGAAAATCTCGTTTCAGCCCCTTATAGAACGCCTCGCAAACGCTCAGCCCGCTCTTCATGATGCCTTCGCCATGAATCTGCGCAAGGTCATGGTTGGCAAGGAGAAAATGAACCTGGCTTGGGTGTTGCGCTTTCAGCTCGGCTGCGGCATGGAGAGTGATCCAACTGTCCTCGGCCCCCGATGCATCAAAGTGATCGCCGTGAATCAGCTCATGCAACACGACATGGCGGTGCGGATTGTCGCCAAGCCTTGCGGCGGCGGCCAGTTTGCTGAAGTTGGTGCGATGATCGTGCATGTCGCCGGTCATCCAGACTTCGCAGTCCGGCGGCAGGGTGACGACTTGCTGGTTCCGCAGCGAAGACAGCTTGTTCTCGTCGGTCGCTATCGAGAAATTCTCAACCACCGTATCGGCGTCGGCGTTCGGCATAGGGGCACCATAATGGGAGAGTGCCCGGGGCGCGTCAACTTCAGCGCCAGACACGAGTTATCGGACGAAACTGTTGAGCAATTCCGATAACTTTTTCCTAACCCCACCTGAAAATGGTTGTCTATCGCCATAAATCCGTCGGGTTGCTCGTTTTAGGAGCGCACGACGGGGCAGGCGGATTGTATGATTCGCTTGTAGATGCCACCAACTCCATCGCAATAAGCATGCGATGCGGGTGGAAGTATTGCCCGGCAGCGCCTGTTTATCGGGCCGCCGCGTTACGAAGAAAGTCGGATTCGCCAGATGTCGCTAGCTGTAATCGATCAGTCCACCGGCGGTTCGCCGGGGGAACAGGCACAGAGTTCAATCGCCGGCGGCCGGCAGCGGCGCGTCGATGCGCCGACCAATCGCGTGCGCCGCGATGGAAAGTTCTTCCGCCTGGGCGACGAAAAATTCTTCGTCAAGGGCGTCACCTACGGGCCGTTTGCGCCCAATTCCGACGGCGATCCATTTCCCTCCCGTGAGCAAACCCGGGCCGATTTCCTGCAGGTGCGGAAGCTTAATGGTAATTGCGTCCGTATCTACCACACGCCGCCGAAGTGGTTTCTTGACATGGCTCAGGAACTCGGCCTGAAGGTGCTTCTCGATGTCGCCTGGCCAAAAAACATGACCTTCGTAGGCGATGCCGAAATTACCAGGCAGGCTCACGAGGCGATTCGCACCGCAGCAAGCCAGTGCGGCAATCATCCTGCGATCTTTGCCATCAGTGTGGTGAACGAGATTCCGCCGGACATTGTGCGCTTCGTCGGCAAGGAAAGGGTCGAAGCGTTTGTCGACGATCTGGTTGCCATCTGCCACGCCGAAGCGCCCGATTGCCTGGTCACTTTTGCCAACTTTCCGACAACAGAATACCTGCAGCCGCGCAGCATCGACTTCGTGTGCTTCAATGTCTACCTCCATGATCCCGGCGTTTTCCGAAACTACCTCGCGCGCCTTCAGATGATTGCCGGAGACAAGCCGCTGATGCTCGGCGAGTATGGCATCGATACGCTGCACGAGCGCAATGAAGAAGATCAGGCTTCGATTCTTGCGGCGCATGTGCGCGCGGTGTTCGATGAAGGGCTTGTGGGCACTTTCATTTTCAGCTTCACAGACGACTGGTTTACCGGGGGATATCAGATTGAAGACTGGGCGTTTGGCGTGGTCAGGCGCGATCGATCGCCCAAGCAGGCATTCGCGGCAGTCGCCGCGCTTTTCGCCCGGGCACCGCAACTCTGCGATGAAAAGCTCCCAAAATGCAGCGTGATTGTCTGTTCGTACAACGGCGCGAGCACGACCGAGGCGTGTCTTCGGTCGATGGCCAAGCTTCGCTATCCGGGCGAGTTTGAAGTGGTGTTTGTTGACGACGGAAGCACCGACAGCACGCAGGACATCCTAAAGCACTTTCCATGGGTGCTGAACATCAAGCAGAAAAACATGGGCCTCTCCTACGCGCGCAACGTGGGCATGCATGCAGCGAGCGGAGAGATTATCGTCTATACCGATAGCGACTGCGAGGCGGATGAAGACTGGCTCTACTACATCGCGCTCGCGCTGACCCGCAGCAACCACATCGGCATCGTCGGGCCAAACCTGATTCCGGATGAGGGCAGTTGGGTGGCCGACTGTGTGGGTGTCAGTCCCGGCGGGCCAACGCATGTGATGCTCGATGACCGCACCGCGGAGCATGTTCCGGGGTGTAACATGGCGTTTTACCGCAAGAGCGCGCTGGCGGTTAACGGCTTTGATGCGCAATTTCGGTCGGCGGGGGATGATGTCGATTTCATCTGGCGTCTGCAACACGCCGGGGGAACCATCGGCTTTGCACCCAGTGCGCAGGTCTGGCACTATCGACGAAACACCGTGAAGGCATATCTCAAGCAGCAGCGCGGCTACGGCACTGCCGAGGCGATGCTGAAGTATAAGCACCCCGATCATTTTAACTCGCTGGGCGCAAGCTTCTGGCGGGGCAAGATTTACGGCGCAGACCAAGTAGGTGTGCGCGTCGGCGGGGATGTGGTGTACCACGGTACGTTTGGCACAGGGTTGTTTCAGACGATCTACCGCAAGCCGGCATCGATGCTTGCAGCGATGCTGATGAGCATCGAGTGGCATATGCTTGCAGCGTTCATCGGACTACTCAGCCTTGCGGTGCCGCCGCTGTTGTGGGTGTTTGTGTTGATGGAACTAGTGCCGGTAGGTCTTGCGATCGTCGCCGCCGTGCAGGCGCCGCCGCCGAAGCATATGAGCTGGTTCACCCGGCCTTTAATCGCCTATCTTCACTGGCGTCAACCAATCACTCGCGGCTGGGCGCGGTACAGCGTGCGCCTGAAGAACAAGGTGATGAACAACGAAGCGCGTGGCTACACGGGCCGCGCGCTGCCCTTCGACACGGCGGACAAGCGCACCCTCCGCTACTGGAACACCTGGCACGACCGCGTGCCCTTGCTGCAGGAAATCGTGAAAGAAACGCAGGAAGCCGGCTGGCGCACGCGCGTGGATAGCGGGTGGGCACCGTACGACATGGAGATCTATGGCTCACGTTACTGCAAAGTCAGGCTGACCACCGCCACCGAGCACTACGGCGGGGCAGGCAACATGACCCGCGTGCGCGTCGAGCTGATGATGAGCAAATTCTGCCTCGTACTGACCATCGCCAGTTGCGTATTAGCTGCCATGCTACTGCTGACTGGGTTTCCCGACCCGCACCTATGGCCGTTTGCCCGCCCGGCGCTGCTGATTCCGATCGCTTGGTGGACGATGTATGTGGTGAACAAGACGCGCGTCGTCGCGCCTGTGTTGGGCCTGGTAGACGCCGCTGCCGAAAAGGCGCAGTATATTCCCATGAACGCGCTGGAAGCCTCGAAACAGCCCCGCCCGGTGGTCGACGAAGATGAATTGGAAGAGTCGGCATCGCTGGCATAGTCATGCGTGTTTACCGGCGAGCCATTTCCTATTTTCGCGACGACCTTGGCAGGATCGTCACGTCACAGTTGGTCACAGTTGCCTCAATCGTGCTCGGTCTTGCGTGGCCGCTGCCGCTGATGGTGCTGATTGACCGCGTGTTGTCCTCCAAGGGCGAGGAGAAATGGATCTACCGCGCGTGGAACAACTTTGCTTCGGACATGACAGCGACGCAGCAAGTGCTGGTGTTGGCAGGGGCCATGCTGACGATCCGACTCTTGCACGAGATTCTTCGCCCGGCCCAGACGCTTCTCAATATTCGCATCGGCTATAATGGAATGATGCGGGTCCGCTGCGACCTGTTTCGCAAGTTGCAGGCCTTGAGCATCGGATATCACAAGAGCCAGCCGCAAGGGGACGCGATATACCGGCTTAGCTACGACACGATGGGCTTTCAGGGTGTTTTGAACACGTTGATCGGTGTGATGATCAATGTCATCACGCTGGTAGCAATGACATGCATCATGCTGGCGATGAATGTGAAGCTCACGCTGGTGAGTCTGACTGTGACGCCGTTCGTATTTTTCGCGATTCGGTGGTACGGCGAAGTGCTTAAGAAGAAGTACATTCAAAGCTACGAGCGCGACGCGCAAGTCACCACCGCGATTCAGCGAAGCGTGTCGAGTATTGGCCTGGTGCAGGCATTTGGACGCGAACACGATGAATTCACGCGATTTGCCAGCACGCAGGGCAACAGCATCCAGGTAAAGATGCATCTTCACTGGCATGAAATCATGTATTGGCTTGTACTGGGCGTGATTTTTGCCGTCGGTGCGAGTGTGATTCTCGGCTACGGCGGGGTGCTGGCGCTTCGCGGCGAGATCACGGCGGGGTTTTTGGCGACTTTCCTGATTTACCTCGAGAAGCTTTATGACCCGCTGAAGGCATTGAGCGGCATCGGTTCGGGTTTGCAGGGTGAAGTGGCGAAGGTGGAACGTGTCTTTGAAGTCCTCGACCGCGATCCGATCATCCGGGACGCGCCCGACGCTATCCATCTTCCACGGCAAGCGCGCACGCTGGCGTTTGACCGGGTGGGCTTCGAATATGATGCCGGAAAACCGATTTTGCGGGATGTCACGGCCAACATTGCTGTTGGCGAGATGGTTGCTTTTGTCGGCGAAAGTGGCGTGGGCAAGACAACCCTGCTCAATCTTCTCCCGCGGTTCTACGATCCTACTTCGGGGGCATTGACGCTTGATGGAACTGATGTACGCAAGATCAGATTGGCCGATCTCCGCAGGCATGTGGCACTGGTGTTGCAGGACAGTGTGATTTTGCCCACAACGGTGTCAGAAAACATCGCTTATGGGCGCCCGGGTGCAACGGAGGCGGAGATTGTTCAAGCAGCCGAACTGGCCGGCGCGGCGGCGTTCATTAACAAGCTGCCGCAGAAGTTTGAGACGATGATTCAAGAAGCAGGCAGCAACCTCTCCGGCGGGCAGAAGCAGCGGATCAGCATCGCGCGCGCTCTGCTGACCGAAGCGCCGATCATCGTGCTGGATGAGCCTACGAGCGCGCTCGATCCCCAACACGAACAGCTCATCACCGAAACACTCAAGCGGCTCAAAAGTCAGCGAACCATTGTGCTTGTCAGCCACCGGCTGAGCACCGTTGCAGACTGCGATCAAATCTTTGTCATGGACGGTGGGGAAATCGTGGAGAGGGGCAAGCATGACGAGCTGATCGCCCGTCGAGGTGTCTATTATCGAATGGCCCGGCATCAACTCAAGCTGGGCGACGAACCCGAGCCGCAGGTGCAGGCAGAGACTCGCGACTAGCCATCGGTGCAGTTGGGTATCGAGGCTGAAATGATATTATGAAATCCAAGCTACGAATCATCACCTGCGGCATGGTCGGAGCACACCCCCTCGGTGGGGTGGCGTGGGACTACTTTCACTATCTCCTTGCGCTGTCTGAGCTTGGGCATGATGTTTATTACCATGAGGATACATGGTGTTGGGTGAACAACCCGGTGCTGGGCTATCCAACCGACGATCCCACCTACGCCGCGGAGTATTTTCGGCAGTTTTTTGAGAAGCACGCGCCGCAGCTTAAGGACCGATGGCACTACCTGCATCTGCATGAGAAGCACTTTGGTATGTCAAAGGCGGAGTTTGATGAGATTGCCCGTACTGCAGACGTGTTCCTGAATGTCAGTGGGGCGTCGATGATTCCTGACAACCTAAGCCCGAACTGCGTGAAGGTGTTTATGGACACCGACCCGGGCTACAACCAGATTGTCATGGCGACCGACCCTAACTGGGGCACCAACGTCGATGGCTGGGTGAAGACGGTCCGCGCGCACGACCGACATCTGACCTACGCCGAAAACATCTACGGAATCGATTGCCTGCTCCCGCGGTTGGACCTTGACTGGCGGCCTACGCGCGCGGTTGTCACGCTTGAGCCGTGGCAATCTTTTCGTGATCGTCAATTGCCTGCCGGCGCGCCCTACACCACGGTCATGAGTTGGACATATTTCAAAGGCCCGCTGGTCTGGGATGGCGTGGAATATGGGGCAAAGGCACCAGAGTTTGAGAAGTTTATGGACCTGCCGAAACGGGTGAACGTGCCCCTTACCGTGGCAGCGGCGGGGTATCACAAGCCTGAGGCCAGGATTAACGCCGCCGGGTGGCAGCAGGTGGACTCCAGGGCCGCTTCGCTCTCGCCGCAGGACTATCTTGAGTTCATTGCCGAGTCGGCGGGGGAGTGGTCGGTCGCGAAGAACTGCTATGTCGCCCCGCGGACGGGTTGGTTTAGCTGTCGAACCGCCTGCTACCTCGCCGCGGGTCGCCCGGCGGTGGTGCAGGATACGGGTTGGAGCCGGTTTGTGCCCTGCGGTGAAGGGTTGCTCGCGTTTTCGACGATGGATGAAGCCGTCGCGGGCTTGCAGGCCGTCTCTTCCGACCCGACGCGGCATCGGCTGGCCGCGTACGACGTTGCCCGAGAATATGTCGCTCCCGATCGTGTGTTACCGCCGATGCTCGAAACAATTTTCAGCGCGGCGCGCCAGCCCCAACACCTCCCGCCGGGCAAAGGCGCATCATCCGGCGCATCTTCGAGCCTCCCGTCTGGCCTGTCGGGAAAGTCATGAAAATTGTCGTCGCCGGATACATCGTCGGCTACCCGCTGGGGGGGATGACCTGGCATCACTTGAATTATCTGCTCGGGCTGGCTGAGTTGGGGCACGAGGTCACCTATCTCGAAGACGGCGCCGACATGCCGCCGTATGATCCGACGACCGAAAGCAACGGCGTGGCAGCGTACGGCGTCGACTATCTCAAACGAACCCTCGAAAACTATGGCTACGGCAACATCGCATTTCATTACCGGTTCGGTCCTGTAGTCGAAGGGGTAACCGTCGCTGAAATTAACCGCCGACTAAAGTCGGCCGATCTGCTCATTTGCGTCAGCGGCGTGACGCCGCTCGACTGGTATGAGCGTCCTTCGCGGACGCTCATCATTGATACCGACCCGGTCTTCACGCAGTTGCGAATGGTGCACGATGAGTCGTTCCGCAACTATTACAAGTCATTCACGCACGCCGCGACGTTTGGCCGGCTCATCGGCACACCCGCTTCTCAACTACCCACGCACGACATGGACTGGATTCCGACGTGTCAGCCGATCATGCAGCGGTACTGGCCGCTGCTTCCCAGTCGACCAGGCTTGTTTGTCGATGATCGCGCGTTTACCACGCTTGGCAAGTGGGAGCACGCAGCCAGCCGCACAGTGACATTCAACGGTAGGGAGTACGCCAGCACCAAAGCGGTCGAGTGGATGAAGCTCATGAGTTTGCCGTCGCGCTCGCCTTGGCCACTCCGCATCGCGATGGACAAAATGCTGCCGCCGGTGCAGATGCAGTTTGAAGATGCGGGCTGGTTGATCGACGATGCCGTGCGCGCGTCGAAGGACCCTGCGGCGTTTCGTCAGTTCATCGCCGAGTCGGCGGGGGAGCTGACGGTCGCAAAGCAGATTTACACCGAACTGCCGAGCGGTTGGTTTAGCGACCGCAGTGCAGCTTACCTGATGACGGGCCGCCCGGTCATTACACAATCGAGCGGCTACGAGCGTTGGCTGCCAACCGGCGAAGGGTTGTTCTGCTTCAAGACAATTGATGAGGCAGTCGCGGCCCTGGAAACGACCCGGCACGACCACGAGCGGCACTGCGCCGCGGCACGGCAGATTGCCGAAGAATTCTTTGATTCGCGCCGCGTCCTGCAGTCGCTTCTCGACCGGGTGATGGGGTAGCGGCGGTTATGCCCTGTGATGGTTATGCGGTTATGCGCCGAACCGTGCGAGCACTTTCTGGTAAAACCGCTCGGTTCTTGCCGCCAGCACCGGCCATGCATATTCGCCGCGCACAAACCCCCGGGCCGCACTGCCTATATCCTGTGCGTGTTGCGGGTGATCGATCAGGTACTGCATGTGTCGTGAGAGCAAAGCCACATTGCCGACATTGAAAAACAAATCGTACCCCGGCACGCGCGAAAGCAGTTCATGGTGCGGCGGGATATCGGTGGCGATGGCGCAGGTGCCTCGTTCCATGCACTCGAGCAGGCTCGATGGCAAGCCCTCCAGCTCGCTGCTGGTGACGTAAAACGCCGCTTCACGAAAAAGCGTTTCAAGTGCCACCCCACGCTGAAGCCCCGTAAACACCACCCGCTGCGATGGTTCGCCCGCAGCGCGCAGCGACTCGACATAGTCGGCGGTTGTCTTTCCTTCGCCGACGATAGCCAGTTTGTAGTCACTCTTGAGCTTCGTAAACGCGGCGATCGTATCATGGAGCCGTTTCTCGGGCACCAGCCTGCCAATGCAGACGATGAATCGCTTTGGCTGCAAGCCGAACTCTTGCAAAACTGGTGCATGAATCGGCAGTGTGTCGGGCGTGATATGGATGCCGTTGGGGAGCAAGGCAGTCTCAAGGTTGTAGTTCGAGCGATAGTACTCCTGCAGCGATCGATTGACGACGATCACCGCGCTGCTGTGTTCCACCATGGCCCTTTCGCCGGCATGAATGATCTGGCTGCCGAGGCCTTTCCACTTTTCCCGTTGCCAATCCAGGCCGTGTACATGGGAGATGATGGGAATGCCCGCCAGGTGCGCAATGGGCGTGGCGAGGTTTGGGGCGATCGCGTGCATGCTGATCAGATCAAACTTCCCCCCACCCGGTGCTCCGCGGGTGACTGCATGAAGCATGCTCAGAAGCGAATGCGAGACAGTTTCGCCATTTTTCCCGCCGGGCGAGGGAGTGAATGTCTGTCGAATGCCCCGGAACGTTCCGCCGGGTTGACGCTCGATCTGCGGGCGACAATAGCAGGTGATGTCGTGACCCTGTGCCGCGAAGTGCGAGAAGAGATTTTCAAGTATCTGTTCAATACCGCTATAGTTGCTCGGCACCCCACGACTGCCGATGACAGCGATCCTCATACGTTGCGGCGTTGCGGGGGTGGGGTTGCGCGGGTTCATGGTCGATGTCTGCTTCGGGAGAGAGTTCATGCAACGGCCCTGCCTTCTGCGCGCGGCATCGGGCGGGTGGCATGGCCGGCCACGCGCCCGTATGCTCGCATAAGCGACTGGTAATATGCGTTCGGGGTGTAGAGCCGCTCGGCCTTTTCGCGTCCCGCCAACCCCATCCTTCGTGCGAGGGCACGATCGTCCCACAGGCGCCTCATCGCCGCCCCAAGCGCCGCTGCGTCGTTTGGAGGGGTTAGAAGTCCCGTGATGCCATCATCCACGACTTCTGGTAATCCGCCCATGTTTGATGCGATGACGGGTAACTCGCGGCTCATCGCTTCCACACCCACCAGCCCAAATGCTTCCCACCAGACACTTGGCACGACCAGCATTCTCGCCCGTTCCAGAAACGCGTCGGTCGCGGCGCGATTCAGCTTCCCTACAAATGTCACGTTTGCCGGTGCCCGCTGCTCGATGCCGGGCATGAATGTCGGGTCGCCAGCGATGCGAACCGGGAGTCGGGTCTGCTGCGCCGCTTCCAGCAGCACATCCAGCCCCTTTTCCGGGCTGATTCGCCCAATATACGCCACATACTCGCCGTCCGACGAGCGACCCGAAAACGGCGGGAGATCAAAAAAGTTGGGAATGGCGATCGCCCGTTCCGCGGGGTAGCCGTTGCTCACGATCAAGTCGCGCACAAACGACGAGCAGCCGATGTAGAGAGAGACGGCATCGTGAATCTTGCCGCTCGCCCGGGCAAACGCATTGCGCAGCGCGTACGCAACACTCATTGGCAGGCTACCGCGGCAGTTGTGAATTGCACACCAGTGCTCTTTCCCGCCAGTGCATTCGGTGCAGACCCTTCCGTTGCGAATGTGCTGCGCGGTTGGGCAGGTGATCTTGTAGTCGTGTACATGCAGCACCACTGGCATGCCCACCTCGCGGCACGCGTCGAGCACGCTCACTGATAGCTGCGGGTAGAGATTATGCGCGTGGACCAAATCCGGCTTCTCGGCTTCGAGCAGCCGGGCAAACTCGCGCCTCGCCGACGGTGAATAGACTGCGCTTCCGAACGCATTCACCTTCTGCCACACGGTTTGCAGGTCGCGATTGTCCTTTTCAAAGGAGATCACTTCCTGCCCCCGGGAGCGCAGCAGCCGGGTGATCGCTTCAAACATCATTTCGGTGCCGCCGGCGCCGATGTGGCGGTTATGCACGTTGAGGATTCTCATGAACCACCTCCCTCTGCGCGGGCCGGGCAGCCAGTTGCGAAAAGTACTCCATGTGGCGGCGAGAAACGGCCGGCCAGCTGAGATTTGCCGTTGCCGCGATTGCGCTCTCGCGCAGCCGGCTCCGCAACGATGCATCGGTAGCAAGTTTCCGCAACGCCTCTGTCACTGCGGGCGAATTCTGAGGCGGTACAAGCAGTAGCTCAAACACATCCTTCAAGTTGGCAGGCGTGTTCGGGCCATCGGTGGTGACGGTAGGCAGGCCGTGTTGAAGGCACGAGAGCAGGCTGGATCGATTGAAGCCCGCGCCTGAGTAAAAAGGCAGGGCCGCCATGTCCGCGGCGTGAAGACACTCGCTGACGCGCTCCAGACTCGCGCCGCGCACCCACGTTACATGATCGGCCTGCAGGCGGGCGGTCATCGGGGCGACGTAATCGGCCTCGCGGTCGAAGTCGCCGACGCAAAGCGCCCGAATGCGGTGCCCCTCGCGGCGAAGGGTGGCAACGGCGTCGAGCATCTCGGGCACGCCTTTATGCGGATAGAGAATCCCAAAGTAAGCGACCAGCAGTTCATCTGGCTGAATCCCCAGGTGTTCACGCCAGGCGGCGCGCTTTGAAGCGTCGCAGTCGACCACCGGGGCGTTAGAGGCGATGGGAATGTGCCGCATCGGTGCATGGCGGAACGACCACCGCCGGAGGTGCTCGCCGTCGAGTTGGTCGACGTGAATGAGCGCTCGCGCAAAGGACAGCATGGGAATCGTGCGGGCGCGCCACCTCTTTCGCATCACACGAAAGTCGTGGATGGTTACGACGCAGGGCACGCCCAACCGCATGAGCGAAAGCGGAAGCATGTTGATCCCGAGCCCGCGGCCGTAGAGTGCGGAGGGGTATTGGAGGCTTACAATGTCAAAGTCGCGCGCAATCGAGACCATCTCGGCCCGCTGGCTCATGTCCCATGATTTCATTTGCCGTAGGACGCGATAGGGCCGGCCCGCATCTTCCGGCAGAGACTCGCTTGCCGTTGTCAGCAGCGTCACCGCGGCCCCGTCGGCGGCGAGATGGGCGCAGAGGCGATTAGAATAGTCACCCACACCGCTGAGCGCGGGCGGGAAGTCTCCGCTGATCACTAGCACTTTCAAGGGCTTCATGCCGACAATGTTCCTTTGTTGAGATTGGGTTTTGCCAGGCCGGCGAAGGCAATGCACGCAAAAAGCAACAGCGTCCATGTGTGCGCATCCACCGTGGCCGACTCGGCAAACCCGTGGACCATCGCAAATGCCGGAATCGCCGCAGCAAATGCCGCAACGGCGGCCTTAGTCTTCCAGGCGTACCAGCACCATCGGAAGAACGTGGCATAAAGGCAGAAAACATAGAGGCTTGCGCCGATCAAACCGGTTTCCAGGGTCGCATCAATATAGGCGCTATGTCCTTCGCTGATCTTGAATTGAACGAACTTGCTCACGGCGCGCGCCATCTCGGGCGTCCAGAATGTGTCGTAGCCGAAGCCGATAAGCAGGCGCGTTTCGTCGTTGGTCAGATGGCCAAGTGCGAATTTCCAGATATCGGTGCGACCGGTGAGGGTTGTGGCATCGGCGTCCTGCCGGTTCATGTTGATCGCGTCCTGCCATATCGGGGGGATCAACTCCAGCGAGTAAAGCGTACCGCCGACGAGGATGATCCATAGGATCGGCAGTCCCACCAGCAGAAGCCTGCGCAGCGGCCATCGGAGAACGGTCATCACCATCGCCGCAAACATGCCCGCGAGCAGGGCGGTGCGCGACTGGGTAAGCAGTAGGACGAGAAACGCCACCCCCGCCAGCGCGAAAAACCAGCGCCGGCGGCGGTCTTGCCAGTCGGCCAGGGCCAGCGCGGCGAGCATGAGCAGCACCATGCAGACACCGGTATGATTCGGATGCATTGTGCCTGCGAAGCGATATCCGGCCTGCGAAAAGTTTGCGTTCAGGATCTCGGCGGGCACGGCGAGCATGAGCGACATCCCCCCGTAGCAGAGCGAAAGAATCACCAGGAAGTTGAGGGAAAACTGCCGCACGATCGCCAGGACAGTTGCCGCCATCGCAAAAAACACGATAAACCGCTTGGCGGTCATCATCGGGGCCTGGCTCCAGAGGATACTGAGCAGGCACCAGGCGCAAAGCAGCAGAAGCGGGTAAAGAATCAGCAGGTCCACACGCATCCGCCGGGGTGACGGTAAGACGATCCCCACCAACCCCACTCCGAGCATGGCCACGAATGCCACCTGGCGAGAGAGTTGCCCTTCGGCCATGCGGGAGACCAGATTGCTCACATCAGTACTATTGGTTTCTTCCCAGGCGCTGGCGGCGTACCAGTTGTGGTTGGCCATGAAGAACACAATGCAGAGAAACAGCGCGTAAAACCACGGCCGGCGCGTCGCCGTCGCGCGCGGGCGGAAGGCAGGCATAACCAGATTGCCAGCCGTCAGCGCGCTCACGATTGTGCTCCCGCGGTAACGGCCAGCGGGGCAGTCGGGGCTGACTCTCGCAGTTGCGACTCCGCTTTCATGCACGACTCAAAACAGATCAGTCGGGTGATCGAACCAATCACTTGTGCCAACAGCAGGCAAAACGCCGCGCCGGCAACGTGATATCGGTAGGTGAGGAAAATGCCCAGCCCCGCGAGTACGACTAGCGGGGCGATGTTGTTCAACAGTTCGAGGTCCGCCCGGTTGAGCGCAAAAAGCCCTCTGGAAGCGACGAAGCCCGGCACTCGGGCCGCGAAGCCAAATGCCATCATGGCGACAATCGCGGTGTGACCCACATACTCCGGGGTGTAAATGTGCAGCATGAGCCAGTCGGCCAGCACCGTGACGGTGACGGCAAACCCCGCCATCACCACGAAGAACGCCGCCGACGCGAGCCACATGTATCTGCGAAATGCCACTGAAGGAAGGCTTTGATGACGATGTGCGATCTGCGGGCCGAGGATGTTCATCATGCCATACATCAGCGGATTTCCCACCGCGGCGATGGCGAGGCATGCGGTCCACTCCGCCACGCCTTCACGATCGGCGAAAAACTCGATCAACCAGGCGTAAATGTGCATGCCGAGGATCCACATCAGGCTACTGACAAGGACGAATCGCGTCTGCAGCCAGGTGATGTGAAAGTCTTCTTTCGCGCCGGCACGGGTGATGCGCAAGTGCGTCCGCCAGAAGAGCAGGAACACCACCGCGGATGGAAACGCCGCCAGCGGAATGGCAAGCCACGCCGTCCAGGCTTCGAGTACGCCGTAGTGCCAGAGGGTGAGTAAGGTTGCCAATTGAAGCGTTGCGGTGGCGAGATCGACAAAAAACGCGCCAATTGAGTTGAGATGTGCAAAACAGGTGACGCGAACGAACAACCCGAGGTGCATCGATGTCACGCTAACCGCGATGGCCGCGAGCATTCGCGCGATGTCGTGCTTCCCGGCGGTCTGGGCCAGGGCCGCGCCGATAAGGAGGATCGTCACATTGAACGCGGCGAGCATCAGCAACTTCAAGAGCATCGAGCCCTGAAACTGGCTGTTGCGATCGCCGCTGTATCGTGGACCGAAGACAGTTTGGGGCGTGGAGATGAGCGCCGATTGCAGCTCGGTCGCGATCAACACAATCGTAAATCCCAGCCCATAAAGCCCGAACTGCTCTTTGCTCGTGGCCTTGGCGACGATCATGCCCGATAGAAAACTCGTGGCACTGACAATGGCCTGATCGCCGAGTGTGAAAAAGACGCGCATGACGGCCCGCAGGGGCCGGCGGCCTTCGTCGGTGGGTACAGCTTGTGAAGATGTGGCCATGAGTTAAACACGCTCGTACAGCCACTCGGGCACGGGATAAGTTCGCTGATTTAACACCGCGCCCAGGACATGCACGCCGGCTTCCTGTAGCGTGGTCAGAAGGCCGATGGCGGCCTGTTTGCGGAGAACCTCTGCCTGCACGACCCAGACGCTTCCGTCGCAGACCGCGGCGAGGCGGGCGGCTTCGGGGGCTTCATCGACGGAGGGCAGATCGATGACCACAAACTGGTAGTTCGGCGCGACGACATCGATCAGCCGCTTCAGTCGATTCGGCGTCAGAGCGCCGCCGCGCAGCGCACCGGCTGGCATAACATGCAGGCCGTCCACCGGTGCCGCCTTGATCGTTGCTTCAAGTGGCGTCTGGATTGAGGTTGGATCGCTCAGCCAGTCGGTTAACCCGGGGGAAAGCTCAACGCCAAGTTGCCTGTGCAGCGTTGGGGCGTGCAGGTCGGCATCAATCAGCAGCACCTCGCCAAAAGTGCGAGAATCGGCCGCGGGCGAATCAAGCTGGGCGCGCTCCGCAAGCAGGGCCGCCGTGGCGGCGGCGATGGTTGACGCGCCCTCACCAGGGCGTCCACCGATGAACGCGATGACGCGGGGGGTCGAGCCGTCGATCGCTGTGCCCGTGAGCACTTGCTCCGCAAGCCGGCGGACGCCTTGACGTAGGTCGTGAAACCAACTCACAACTGGCGCTTGCGCCAGCACGTTTAACGAGTCAACACCATTGCCACCACCGGGCGCAGTCCAAGGCCCGGCGGAGAAGCCCTCTCGCGTCTGCATGACGACCTCGGCAGCCTTGGTCGTTGGCAAGGGTTCGGATTTAGGGGCCGCCTTTCGCAGGGCTGCAATCAGTGGCACTGAAACCGTTCTCCGAATACCGAGCATTGCCAGATCTTCCGGCCGCTTGATGCTGTGATCGATCGCTTCGGCCACAAATGCCAACCCCAGCCCGCCGGATAGCGCCAGGAACAGGCCAACGCCCAGGATGAGCAGCCGGTTGGGTTTGCTCGGCTTGAGCGGCGTGCTGGCAGCTTGCACAGTGCTGATATTGCTAAGCGAGCCGTCGGCCATGTTCTGCTCGACCTCGGCCTGCTGTGCGATCGCTGCATATTGCTTGAACGTGTCCGACTTCACGCCATGCTCGCGTTCGAGTTGTTGTAGCTTGCCGGTGACATCGTTCAGCCGCCGGATTGCGTCGCTTGCCTCATTTTGCTGCAAGAGGAGTGTCTGCAACCGTTGCTGGCCGGGATGCGAGGGCATGGCATTGATCGCTGCAAGCTGCCGTCGCAGCGCGTCAATCTCCGACTGAATTCCCGCCGCGCGGCTGATCAGCACTCGGCGCTGTTCTTCCAGGTCGGCTACGCCGGTGGCGTCTTTTAAGGTCTTGATTTCTCGTTCCAGCCCCTCGATCGCCTTGCGGACCGACTCTTCCTGCCCCCCGAAGAACGCCGCAGTCGCCGCGTTGCGGTAAACTTTTGCCCGGACTGACTTAAATGCGTCAGTGTAGGCCGCAACAACATCGCGCGCCACGAGTGGGTCCTTCGCTTCGTATGTGATCTTGAGCACGTTTGAGTCCGGCTCGACTTCCACCTGCAGCTTACGATCAATCTGCAGAATGGCGGCGCGCGTCTCTGGTGCGTCTCGATCAATTGCAGCACTCGACGCGGGTGCGGCGTTGAGAATGCGCGCCGCGCCGAGTTTGCCGATGACAACTTCTGCCACCTCGCGCGATCGAAGGATCTGCAGTTCGGTATTGATCTCCGCCAGCCGGCTTTGAATTGGTGCAACGACCGCCTTGCCGATCTGCACGCTCGGATCGGGCAGCATACTCTCCGCCCCCAGCCTCACGAGTAGCGCCGCCGAGCTTTGGTAGCTATTGGGCATGAACATAGCGACTAGCAGGGCAAGCCCGAAAACGGTGCAAAAGAAGATGATCGACTTCGGGAGATGACGGAACAGGACAAACAGAAAGTCGCGCGCGGTCGGCTGGATCGCGACATCCTCCGCGGCGCGGCGTTGCTGCCCGGCGAGGACGACAAGTTCGTCGGGGACGCGAATGAGTTCGGCCGGCTTTTCACCGCTGGTCCGGCGGATTAGAAATGTCTCACCCTTGCTCACGCGAGTCTCCCACCCTTGTCGGGCGGCAAAATACGGATTCTGTCATAAGGAGAGGTATCGCAAACATTTGCGCGTACTTCCTGACATGGCCTGATCGTCTAAAATTTTCCGGCGCAACGCGCGCCGGCCGAGAGAATAGACGACAGCTATGTCAAAGTTCGGCCATTCCGTCGAACGACTTTCCCGCCGGAGTGGTGCAATCCGTTGTCGGTCGGAGCGTATAGGCGGATCGACCGCCGCAACATGGATATTATCGGAAATGACAAATCTTGCGAAGAATCGTGCTGCCGACTACCCCGCGGGCTCAATGACGGCGGTCATGGCACCGCGGCACGAGGCGACGCGCCAGTCTGCGCCATAAGCCGTTATCTGATCACGCTTTAGCTCAGCAAGCTCGCGGTGTGTTGTCTGCACAATCACGCGACCGGTGTGCGTCACCTCGTCGGCGATTAAAAAGCCCTTTTCAGCCGGATAGCCAAACAACGCGCCCATCATCTCAATCACATACGGATAAGTGTGATCGTCGTCGTCAATGAGCACGACATTGTACGGCGGCAGTTTCTTCACCCGCCGCTCAGTGGAGCCTCTTCGTTCTCGCTGTTGTTCTGGCTGGACAGCAGGTTCAGCAACCATATCGCGCATAGCAGAACAATTGTGTTGCAAAGAATCAAGAGAAATTTCGTCGCTACGACTTCTTCAATAGCCGCCATGCCATCAACATCGGCCACCCCGCATATTTGATGGCGCGCGGGCAGGCAGCGATGGTTGCGTCATCCACCGCGCGCTCAATCATCTCAGCCATGTACCACCCGCTGTGACAGATTGCCGTGACGTAATCACTCGTAGCGTTCTGCGCGGTGCCGCAGGCAATCTTTGCACCGGTTGCAGGATCGGTGAAACGAGCCTGAACGCCGAGCAATTCCATGGCCGGGTGCATGACTGAAATCGCGGCCCGCGCGCCAGGCTTGCCGACGCGCTGCATCTCGCCGAACAACCCCTTGAGTGTGGAGATATGATCGATGACAAGCCCGCAGACGATGACATCGAACGTTCCATCAGGAAAAGGCAACGTCTGCGACAGGTCGTGAGTCAGGAACGTGACATCGCGGCATTCCGGCTTGGCCCGCGCACGGTCGAGCATGCCCCGCGAGAAATCGATGGCCGTCACCCTCGCGCCGGCCGCTGCGACCGCCGAGGTGTGTCTGCCGGTCCCGCATCCAACATCGAGCACGGTTCGCCCTGCAACATCGCCGATGAACTGTCGCATCACCTGCGTTTCCAGTTCAATAAGTGGGTTTTCGTCGGCGTCGTAGATTTGCGACCACCGGTCGTAGCCTGCTTGCGTGGGCAGCACGGATTGGGACATTTCCAGAAAATAGGCAGCCCCAATCCGGGCGTCAACCCTGGAAAGGCGGCGGGAGCGGTTCGGTCGGCCCCGCGGGGCCGCGCCCGCCGGGTGGATTTTGCTGTCGGCGGGCAAAGTTCTGGTATGCCGATGCAAACGCGTCTGCCATTCGCTGCGCATGCGGCGCCGAAACAAACACCCGCGCGCTGACCGCCGCGGTGGGGTAGAAGCCGGTGATGAAGTCAAAACTAAACTCCGCCGCGGAGTGGCCGATCATCACGCTGTTGCAGTATTGCCCGCTCCATAGCTCTTCCGGGAGCTTAAACTGCTCGTAAATCTCCTGAATCGTCGGCTTGGGCTGATTGGGAGGCACCGGCAACGGCGGGGGCGGGCCGAAACGCTCGGTGTATTTTCCGATGTTGTCCCGCAGCGCCGTGATGAACTCGTTCATCGTCTGCGGAGCCATCACCACCCGCGCCACAATCTGCGGCGGGCGCGCCAGAGACTGCAGGAAGTCAATAATGAACTCCTTTGGCGTATCCAAAATCAACTGGCCGGTGCTCAGCACACCCTGTTTGATTTTCTCCGGCACCCGTGCGCCGACCGGTTGATGCTGAAACTTCTGCGTAAAAATGGTGTTGTCGTCGCCGGGCTGGCCGGGATTCGGCCCGAGGGGAGGGTGAGAGAGTCCGTCGTTCATCGACCAGCAGGATACACGAGCGTGCCAAAACGCGAAACCGGAGAGTTTACCAGGCAACGCCGTCGGGCGAAGCGGGTGCCGATGCAGAGCGGCGGCCGACCACGCCCGACCGACGGCGTTCTGTCGGGTGCTTGGCGGAGTGGGCGATTTACGGTATCACCGTCTTATGCTCACGTGGCTCAAAAACATGCTCGCCACCGAGATCGATCCCCAGGAGACGCTCGGCCGCCGTGGCGAGAACGCCGCTGCGAAGTATCTGCGTGAACTGGGTTATCGCATCATCACAAGAAATTTTGCGGTGGAACTCGGCGAGATCGACATCATCGCGCGCGACGGCAACACGCTGGTGTTTGTCGAGGTGAAGACCCGCGCCGATGACGCCATTGCCACGCCCGAAGAGCAGGTGAACGAAACCAAGCAGCACCAGATTACGAAGGTGGCCAAGTTGTACATGAGCCGATACGGCGTGCCCCGGCCGCCGGCGCGGTTTGACGTGGTGAGCATCCTGTGGCCGCAGGGGCGTGAGCCGCAGATCAAGCATCTCATCGACGCATTTCCAGCGACGTTCTGAGCTGTGTGCTTCCAGCCAGGCTCAGAAGCGGCGCGACCCGCCGCCCCGGCGCGCAGTTTTTACTGCCATGATCGATTCGCATTGTCATTTAACCGACCCACGGCTGCTCGAACCGCTCGATGCAGTGCTCGCCCGCGCCCGCGCCGCGGGGGTGGAGCGGATGGTGACGATCGGCACCGACATCGGCGACGCCACCACCGCGATCGCGCTATGTGAAGCCAACCCCAACATTCGATGCGCTGTCGGCATTCACCCAAACTATTGCCACGAGTCCGAAATCGGCGATGTAGCCGTCGTCCGCGACTTCGCGGTTCACCCGACGGTCGTGGCGCTTGGTGAGATGGGCCTCGATTATCACCACAAGTTTGCGCCCGTCTATCGGCAGCGGAGGTTTTTTGAGGCTCAGCTGAACCTTGCCAGCGAGACCGGCCGCAATGTGATCATTCACTGCCGGGAAGCGATTGACGATGCATTGGCGATGATGCGCGGGTTTGAGAGGACTGCTGTCTTTCACTGCTTCACGGGCACGGCTGAAGAAGCAAACAGAATCCTGGCCGCCGGATTCTGGATCAGCTACACCGGCGCGATCACATTCAAGCGAAACGACGCCCTTCGGGAGTGCGTGCGCCTCACGCCGCGCGACCGGCTCATGGTGGAAACCGATGCACCCTATCTTTCGCCCGAGCCGTTCCGCGCGCAGAAGATCAACGAGCCCGCGCTGGTGGTTCACACCGCAGCGGTCGTGGCGAACGCCTGGAACGTGCCGCTGGGCGAGGTCGATCGAGTTACCACAGAAAATGCAGAGCGTTTTTTCGGCTGGCCGGCGGGCTAAACGTGACTCTTGTTCCAGCACAAGCTCCGTAGCAAAACAAAGTTAGATGCATCGAGAGGCCAGACGTATAGTAAAGGCGAGGGCCGTTCCCAGAGGCGCGTCAAAGATGTCAATCCCGGCCCCCGCCTTCTGTTCGTGAAAGGCTGCTCAGGCCGTCATACGCAACTGACGTTCCATTTGTTCGTTCGGTGCAGGCATGTCGATCCGAGTCGCCGCGACGCCCGCCTTGGCCTTGCCGAGTTGATCGAGCAGGAGCACCCAAGTCTCGCGCTGATAGCGCAGAATCTGCAGGGCTTCGTCGATCGGTTCCATCTGGTGGTGAATGCTCGCGTCGACCAGCTTGCGGAACACGAAGGTGTACAGGGCCGAGAGCTTGCCGCAGAGTTCCGGCGCGACATCGTGCTTCAGCCCACACTGTAACTCCGTGAGAATCTTCTGTGCCCGCGACAGGGCGTTGTAGACGCCTTCGTAATCCTTCTTTTCCAGGGAGGACTTGCCCTGGTCTGTAAACCGAATCGCGCCGTCATAGAGCATCAGCTGCAATTGCTCGGGGGTTGCGGTGAAAACCTTGGTTTTCAGGTAATTGTTGGCGGCTTGATAATTCATGATCGCAGTCGGCCAATTTCCGACGTTTATGCTATCGGCAAGCCGGGGGTGCAAAATGCAACCTTATCCGCCTGGGACCCGCGCCTGTCGGGGTTAGCGATCATTGTTGTTGGTGTTGAGTGATTGGATGCGCGAGAGACTCTGCTGCTGGCTTTGCAACCCGGATAGCGCGCTTTCGAGGCCCGAAAACTGCCGTTCGAGGCGTTCTCGCTTGCCGGCGATGAGGGTATCGAGGGCCTTGATGCGCGACTCGAATTGATCGGTGCGTGCTTCGAGTGTCTTGTTCTGACGGGTAATCAGGCCGTCGATTGGGTCGATTAGCCGGTTAATCTGCTGCTCGATAAGAAAGCCCAAGCCGGACACCGTCTGCTGCTGCGTGAGCTCGATTGCCTTGCCATTGAGCACTCCACCCACACCGGTGCCGGAGATGCCCAAATCCGCCGCTGCCGAGGACCCCGCAAGCGGTGAGACGACGAACGGCGAACTACCCGTGGTGTTGTCCTTGATTTGAAACGCCGATCCCAGTTCGTTGAGCGTCGCGGTCAGCTTGCCAGCGCCTGCGGTGTTGATGGCCCGGACGACGTCGCCCACAGTCGTAGCCGCCGCCAGCGAGAGATCGATTGCGGTCCCGTCGCGCGTGACGATGCGGATGTCGTTTCCCGATGCTGCGGTATTGATGCCTTTGCCCTTATTGAGCACGCTCAGCGACGTGCCCTCGGTCAGCCCGCCGGGTGCGCGGGTGAACAGTTCCCTCAGTGCGTCGGGGTTATTGCCGTAGGCTTCGCGGAACTTGTCTTCGTCAAAGAGCAGTTCACTGGATGGTCCCACGCGGATTCCCACATCCGCCAGCACGCGAAACTGCCCGCCGGTGGGAAGCGAGCGATTGAGCACGCTGAAGATCTGTGTCTGCACTTGCTGTATCGCGCTGTCGCCGAGCAGCAAACCCCGCTCGTTGGTCTCGGTGTCGAACTTTGTCAGGTCTTCAATCTTTGCGTTCAACTCATTGAATGTTGTTGTGAACCTGGTGATCTCTTCCACCACATTGTCAATGGTGTTGCTGACCGATACGGTCACGGGCTTTTCGCTGGTGCCTGTCAATTCGAGGCTGACCCCACGAATGACGCCGGCAATCTGGTTCTTGCTCGATGTGACCAGCAGCGGCTGGGTTGCGGTTGCGTCGCCAAAAAACACCGCGGCGTCCTTGGCTTCGACAAGTGTGTTAACTTCGAGCTTGGAGTTGCCGGCATCAAAGACAAAGCGGCCATCGCGGCCGCTGCCGCGCGCGCTGATCGAGAGCCGGTAGGGCGTGCCGGCCGTGCCGTCATTGATGATTTGTGCCGAAACGCCAAAACTCAGGTCATTGATCTTCTTCTGAACGGTCGTGAGGGTGTCGGTATTGTCGAGCGTGATGGTGCGTTCGAGCGAGCCGTCGATCTTGTTTTCGCCCGAAAGCGCGCTGGCCGACTCTGTTTCAATGCCCAGATCGCTGGCGGTGCTGCCCTCGACGTTTTCCACCTTAATCTTGACCGTCCCGGTGCCGGTGTCGGTCAGCAGCAGCCCGTCGCCCTTGGCATTGATGCTTGCGGTGATGCTCAGCCCGCGAGAATTGATTTCGCTGATTACGTCGCGCAGCCGCACCTCCGTGCCTTGCGTAAGATCCACAATCGACGAAGCCCCGCTCGAGTCGGTAACGCGAAATTTTCCCGCTTGCACCCCGCGGCCGCCGTTGTACTTGCTCAGCAGCGTGCTCTCCGTGACGTATTGCCGCTGGAGGTTCTTGCCTTGGATCGCCCCGAAACTGGCATCAAACGTGCCAAGCAGGCCCAGGTCTGCCGCGGTGGTGCCGCCCGACTCGCCGATGACGACATTGCCACTTCCGCCGGAGGTATCAGTGAGTTGGATGCCACTTCCTGACCGGTTTACTGCCGCCTTTACACCCGCGTTGGCAGCGTTGATCGTGTCAATCGCCTGTTGCACGGTTTTCGCGCCACTTAAGTTGACCGCGGTGGTGGTGCCCGATCGATTTTGAATACTCAAACTGCCGAGCGTGAGCCCTGCGCCGCCGTTGAGGCTTCGTAGAGAGACGGTGCCGAGCGTGGTGAGCACTTCTTGCCCGACCAGCGTCGCACCCGCACCGGTTCCAAGCAAACCCAGATCGGCCGCGGCCCGCGAAGTTCCGACCGCCGCAACGGTGATTCCGCCGCTGCCTGTGTTGTCCGTGAGTTTGAGCGCATTTGACCCGGCATCGAAGGAAGCCGTTACTTTCCCCGCGCCGGCAGTGTTAATGGTGTCAATCACATCGCCGACGGTGCGGGCTGCCAGCAACGAAACTTCGACCGTTGACGCGTCGCTGAGCGTAATGGAAAGGTCGTTACCACTTCCGCCGGTGCGCACCCCGCGGTTGTCATTTAGCTGATCGAGGCGCGTCCCACGGCCAATCGAGTTGATATCAGTGCCTGTGATAGTGCCAGCAGCAACATCGGCAACGATGCCCAGGTCGAGGGCCGTTGTGCCTTCGCCAATATCTTGCACGGTGAAGTTGTTCGTAGTTTTTCCGGTTTGGTCGGTCAAGACGAGTTGGTCGCCGTCCAGTGACGCGCGCACCGCGACATCAAGCGAGGTATTGACCTTTTTAAGGACGTCCTGCAACGAGACTGCGCCCGAGACATCGATGATCGAAGAGTTCCCCGATCGATCGGTGATGCGAAACGCGCCCCTGCGTACGCCATTGCCGCCGTTGAGTTCGTCCAGCAGATTCTCGGCCGTGAGTTCGCCGCCGCCGGTCTCGATGGTGACGGTCTGCGACCCGGTTGCCGGGCCGACTTTCGCCGAGGTGAAGTCGGCAAACCCACGCGAGACGGCCTGCTGTGTGGTGACAAGCCGCGCGACCTGAAATGTGTACGACCCGACCGCCGCGCCGGCGCTGGCATTGGCGGTGATTACGCCGTCGTCGCTTGTGGTTGCCTTTGCGTTCTGAAAGGTCGAGATCTTCTTCAGCGATGTTGCCGAAAGTCGCAGCGAGGTAAGCCGCGTGGAGAGTTCGGTGTAGGCGGTCCGCTGGCTATTGACGTTATCGACGCGTGACTGAAGTAAAGCCTTGGGTCGCGACTCGATGGAGATCAACTGGTCGATGATATCTCGACTGTTGATTCCGCTGACAAGCCCAACGCTGGAAGTAATGCGCGCCATAATCTATTTAATCGTCAAGAACCGACCCGCGGTATAAGCACTTCCAGTCGGCATTTCCCAGCAGGTGTGCGTCGGGGTCCGAGAATAAGTCGGATCGCGAGGCGCACCGTGCTGACCATTGCGACTCAAATAGCCGGGTGGCCTGCTGCAGCGCCCACATTGTCACAAAACGCTGGCGGGCATCGCGGACGGTGCGAAGGCGTTCTGCGGTGTTCCAGAGGGTCTCGGTCATGGTTCCTCCTGAAAATGCTCGGTTGTCCTAGTGGATTATCGGTCGTTACGGGTGCAAAGCATGAACTCTTCGCCCGGATGATCGTACTATGTTAGGTGTATCGGCGGGGTGCGCGCCCGATCGTTACTTTTCCGCCGTAAACCAGGAAAGGTCGAAGAGAAAGATTTTTTCGAGAATTGGCCGCAGCTTATACGGATTTCATAATCTCTTTGCCGTGCTTGGGGGTATATTCTGGCGGAGATTGAACTGTTGTTTCCGAGGAGAACCGCCTGATGTCGTCACGCCGTCCTGCAAGTCGTTCTGCTGTTGAGGTGCTGGAGATTCGTCGGTTGCTCAGCCGGTGGAACCTTGAGACGATCATCGCCGCGGGGGAGCATCACCCCGGTTGCTCGTGCGGAGGATGCAGTGGTGGCAACGGCGATGCCGAAGCGACACTGGCTTCGATACAAAACGTCGAGCGCGAGATTCGCCAACAGCCAACGCCTGAGCGTTCTCCGGCAATATTCTACTCTGACAACCAAAACCGCGCCGCCGCCGACGCAGCCGGGCCGGAGAGCGCATTTGGTGCTGTCGGGGCCCAGCCAACGGGGTCGCTCACGGGAAAGATTGTCTACGTCGGCGCGGGACATGGTTGGACGGTCAACAACACCGGTGCCGGCAACTGGTACACGCAGCGGGGCGAGACGTTTGAAATGATCGAAGATATGGGCAACCAGGACCAGATGATCTGGTACGCCAATTACCTCTGGAATGCGGGAGCGACCGTTGTGCCTCTTCGGCCAATCGGGAGCCAGGTGAACGAAGTCGTCGTCGATAATGGTGCTGCCACCTTTTCGGGCAGTTGGAGTAACGGCGGCAGCACGCCATGGTATGGCACGGCCGGCGATGCCGTGCGATATCGAGCCAGCACAAGTGCGACGACCGAGACTGCCGTCGCTACCTACACACCGAACATCCCGCAGTCAGGCTTTTATCCGGTCTACACCTGGGCGCTCGATGGCTCGAATCGCGCCACCGACCAGCTTTACCGGGTAAATCACTCCGGTGGATCGACCGAGGTGAAGATCAATCATCGTTGGGTCGGCAAGGGTTGGGTTTATCTTGGAACGTTTCATTTTAATGCCGGAACAAGCCAGAGTGTGCAAATCAGCAATAAATCGTCGGCAGCGGGGAGTGCGATCATTGCCGATGCCATTCGCTTAGGTAATGGCATGGGCGAGAAGACCAATGCTTCGGGCCAGAAGAGCAATGCGCCCCGAGAGGATGAAGCGTCGATCTACTGGTATGAGTTTAGCCGCGGGGTGGGCGTGAGCGATTTTTATCGCGGCGGCAGTGCAAGCGATGGCGATGCAAATGTGGGTGCCCCAAGCCGGTGGGCGGCGTACATGAACGCCGCGCCGTTTGGCCAATCGGTTCATCTCAGTTTTCACAGCAATGCCGGCGGCGGCCGCGGGGCGGTCGGGCTTTATAACAACGAAACGCTGTTTCCCAACACGGCAACACCCAACCAGCTTGCTTGGGCGACTTATGTCGGTCAGCAAACCAATCAGGACATGCAGGCCATCGGCTCCCCGCCTCTGGAAACGGCATGGTCCACCCGCACGTCACATACGTTTGCACGGAGCGACTTCGCATTTGGCGAGATTCGCACCAGCGCCAATGGCGATGAGTTTGACAGCACCATTCTCGAAGTCGCTTTTCACGATGATGCGGGGGACGCCAATCTAATGCGCGACCCAAAAGTGCGCAATGCGGTGGGGCGGTCGAGCTATCAGGCGACCGTGCAGTACTTCGCCAACTTCGGGGGGGTGAGTAACCCTGTCAATCTTCCCGATGCGCCAGCCAACGTGCAGGCCACCACCAATGCCGCCGGCGATGTCACACTTCGATGGACGCCGCCTGCCGCCAACTCGGTTGTTGGCGACGCGGCGACGGGCTATCGCATCTACTCCTCCAGTAACGGCTACGGCTTTGACGGCGGGCTGGCCGTCGCGGGTGGTGGGACTATTCAACACACCATCCCAGCATCGCAGTTGCCCGGTGGTGCCGATGCGATTTATTGGCGCGTCGCCGCAACCAATGCCGGTGGTGAGTCGCCGCCGTCACCGGTGGCCGTGACGCGGCGTGGCGCGTCCACCACGGACAAGGTTCTGGTTGTCAACGGCAATCCCAGGTGGGATCGAACCAACAACGTCCGCCAGACATTGCCCAATTCGCTGGTGATCGATCGCGTCCGCCCGCGGGCTAACAACAGCTTTGATTACGTTGTGCAGGCGGGCGAGGCCATTGAAGCATATGCAGCCAAACAACTCGGGATTGATTCGGCTACCTCAAAGAATGTCGAGCTTGGACAGATCAACCTCAGTAACTACAACGCTGTGATCTGGATGTCCGGCGAAACGTCAACCGTTGATCGTACTTTCACCGTGGGCATGCAGGCTTTCGTTGCAGACTATATTGATGCCGGCGGGCGGATCTTTGTCAGCGGCGCGGAGGTTGGCTGGGACCTGGATGCGCAGAACAACGGTCGAGCATTTTTCAACAACACCCTTCGCGCCGATTATGCGGCCGATGACGCCAACACTTATGCGACTACCGGCGTGGCAGGCTCAATCTTTGCGGGCATAAGTCCTTCGTTTGATAATGGCGCGCAGACCTACAATGTTGATTTCCCCGATGTACTCACCGGCTTCGGTGGATCGACAGTCGCACTCAACTACAGCAACGGCGCCGGCGGTGCGGCGACACAGTATGTGAATGCGCTGACGCAAGCGCGAACCGTTGTCATGGGCTTTCCCTTTGAAACGATCACAACCGAAGCGAACAGAAACGCGATCATGGCCGCGGTGCTCGGATTTATCACCGCCGATACGACGGCTCCCACGGTCAGCGGCGAGTCGTTCGCGTTTGAACAGGCACAATCGCTGCAGTTTACATTCAGCGAAGACGTAAACGCCTCACTTTCGGCCAGCGATCTGATTGTGACCAACCTGTCGACGATGCAGGTCGTCCCCGGGTCACAGTACCAACTGAGTTACAACCCCGTTACACGCGTCGCGGGTGTTGCGTTTAACAATGTGCCCGGCGGGTACCTCGCCGACGGAAACTACCGGCTCACCTTCGCCCCCGGCGGTGTAACCGACCTGAGCGGCAATGCAATCGCGCCGGCAACTGGAATCAACTTCTTCACCCTTGCCGGCGATGCCACGCGCGATCGTACGGTCAACCTCGATGACTTCACCGCGTTGGCAGCAGCGTTTGGGTCGGCGGGCGCGCTCTTCAGCCAGGGCGACTTTAACTATGATGATGCAGTGAACCTCGGCGATTTCACCATCCTCGCCGCCAATTTCGGTCAATCCCTGCCCGCGGGCGGAGATGTGCCCCGCGTCACGCTCGCCGCAGGGCGGCCCGCGCCGGCGGGCGAGAATCCGTTTTCGCAGTTGCGTGTGACGGACGATGTGTTGGAGCTATAACTGATGCGCGTCGCCGCCGAATTGCCGCGCGCAGCGACCAACGGGCGCGACAGTGATCCAGCGGTGCGTTTCCCGCGCGCCGGTTCGCGATTTGTTTCCAGTCACGCCATCATCTATTGTTTCAATAGATGATTCTGCCGATCCGGACCGACAACCCGCTGCGCACCAACCCGTACACAAACTGGGTGCTGATTCTGGTCAACGTTGCGATGTTCATTCTGCAGATTAAATCTGCGTGGATCAACGACAATTGCGCGCTCGATCCGATTGCGCCGAGAGTGTATCAGTTTGTCACCTACCAGTTTTTGCACGGCGGGGTGGGGCATCTGCTTGGGAATATGCTCTTCCTCTACATCTTCGGCAACAACCTCAACGACAAACTCGGCAATGTCGCCTATCTAGGACTGTACCTCGCCGGCGGCGTGTTTGCGGGGGTGGCATACATGTTTTTCGGAGGATATGGCCCGCTCATCGGCGCGAGCGGCTCGGTGTCGGCGGTGACGGGGGCATTTCTTGTGCTCCTCCCGCGCACGAAGGTGACGATTCTCTTCATCTTCTTCCTGATAGGCGTCTACGAGATCAACAGCATCTGGTTCATTCTCGCTTTTTTCCTCATGGACCTCGGCCAGCAGTTCATTCCAATGCTCGGCGGGGGGAATGTGGCATACAGTGCGCACATCGGCGGCACGGTCTTTGGCGTGTCGGTATGCCTGTCGCTGTTGGCAGCCAGGCTCTTGCCTCGCGATACCTTTGATTTCCTGGCGCTGCTGGACCGTTGGAACCGTCGGCGTCAGCACCGCGATCTGGTCGCCCGTGGGCACGATCCATTCGCGTTTAAGCCAATGTTGGCGGGACGGCAAAAGCCCAACCCACAGCTCGAGCAGATTCAGGATCTCCGCGCTACCATCAATGAATCGATCGCCCAGAGGCGGTTGGAGGACGCCGCAACGGAGTACACCCAGCTACTGGCAATTGACAGGGACCAGGTGATGGCAAGACAGACGCAACTCGACATCGCCAACGAGTTGTTCACCAGGCAAGACCACCCCGCAGCGGCGGCGGCATATGAGGCGTACCTGAAGCAATATCAGCGCTCAGGTAGCGGGCAGGAACAGGTTCAATTGATGCTCGGAATCATCTACTCACGATATCTTGCCAACCCATCACGGGCGCGCGAACTACTCCACACTGCAGCCGAGCGACTTACGGGTGAGAGGGAGCGCGCGATTGCGGCTGAGGAGCTGGCCAGGCTGAATCTGGCTGGCTGACCCGCTTTGATGACTATTTGGCGTGTTCACTCCACCCGCATTGCCACCATGGTCACGTCGTCGGTCGGCCGGGCGATTCCCACGAACTTTCGCATCTCCCACAAGATGCCATGCACCAGCGCGCCCGCCGAGTCGGAATTTCGCACCATCGCTTCAATAATCCGTTGTCGGCCGAATCGCTCGCCGGAGAAATTGCCAGCATCAAACAGGCCATCGGTGTAGAAAAGCAGCAGATCGCCCGACTCGAGTTGCAGAATCGATTGCTCGAACTGCTCTTCAGGATTGACCCCCAGCACCATGTTGATCGTATCAAGCTCATGCACGCTCCCCTTGCGCAGGAGCAGGCCCGGGGGGTGACCGGCGCTGCAGTATGTGAGCCTTCGATTACGCCCGTCGACGACGCCGTAGAAGAGCGTGACAAACTCAGAAGGCTCGCTGTCGCGCAACAACATGTGATTCAGCCGGTGCATGGCTTCGTATAGGTAGTAGAGATTATCAACTTGAGCACGCAGTGCCGATCGCACCGATGCCATGATGAGCGACGCGGGCACCCCTTTCCCGCTCACATCGGCAACAACAATGCCAACGTTGTCATCAGGAAACGGAATAAAGTCGAAAAAGTCACCGCCAAGCTCATAGCAGGGGACATAGATGCTCGAGAGTTCGATTCCCGAAACGACCGGCGGATCGCGCGGCAGCAGCCGACGCTGCACACTTGCCGCGAGGTGTACCTGCTTTTCAAGCTGTGCCGCAGCCACGCGGTCTTCGTGCAGGCGGCGGTTTTCTATCGCCGCGGCGGCCTGGGCGGCAATCGATCGGAGAAGATCGACTTTTTGTGCATCAAACTCTCGTTTCTCCTCTGTGTACACCCTCAAAACGCCAATCGCGGTGCCCTGATAGCGCATTCCCACCGCCAATACGGAAACCACCCCTTCGTCGCGCGCTGAAACGGGGTAGACCGTGCGGGCGTCGGCCTGCATATCGGCGACGTACGAGTAGCCCTTTCCCGAGAGAGCTTCAGTATCCACCGCAGAGTGTCTGAGCACGATCGGTCCTTTGGCGAGATATTCCCGCGAAAGGTTATGTGCAGCCTGAAGGCGCAACTCGCCGGTGTCGCGGTCGAGAAGCCGGATTGAACTCGATCGCGTGCCGATGACATCGCAAACGACTTCCACCGTCTTTTTCAGCACGCTTTCAAGGTCGCGCGACTGGCCAAGCAGCGATGTGACGTTGTAAATCGCCGTCAGTTCTTCCACCCGCTGGCGCAGCACAAACTCCTGATAACCGATCTTTGCGATCGCATTGGCCAGCAGGTAAAGGAATTGAATCGCGGCGGGCCGCTTGTCGGTAAGCTTGTGGATGCTGGTGTTGATCGACTTGATCTGCTTCAGTTCAAGCCCAAACTTTTCGCCCAGTGCCTGCAGCTTTGCTTCATCGACATCAACGGTGGGCGCTTTCATGCGAATGGTGCCGAAGCGGTGCGGCCCGATCTGAATCGGTGCGACATACTCCCGGCCCGCACGTTGCGGACCATCGGTTGCTTCCGTCTCGGCAATCGACCGCTGCCTCTGAAGAAAATCGCGGCTGGGGGCTGGCTGGGTGAGCGCCGTGCCCTCTGCATCAAAGATGCTCGCGCGCACGCCTGCAACAGCGGCGAAGCTATCCTGAATCTCCTGAAGAATCGTCGGATCGACGAAATCAGTCAGCTTAAGCGGGGGGCCATCCATGGACATATCGTTTGTCAGCACGTTCTAAGCGCGAAATCTCACCGGAGCAAGTGCCGGCGAACCAGGATTGGGTTTGTCGCCCGCCGATCGCTGGCATATGCTCTATCGACGATGTCGAACCAGATAAAACATAGAGAACGGGGATCGGGCGCGCCCCTCGTGCTCGTCCACGGGTTTCCGCTCGACGGCCGCGTGTTTGATGACCAATTAGATGCGCTGTCGGCGCGACACCGTGTGATTGTGCCCGATCTTCCGGGTTTCGGGCTTTCGCAGCCCTATGATGTTGCGGAGATGTCAATGTCGTGGCTCGCTGGGCAACTGCATTCGTACCTGCAGTCGATTAACGCCCTGCCCTGCGTCCTCGGCGGGCTGTCGATGGGTGGTTATGTCTCGATGTCATTCGTGAAGACGTTTCCCGCGGACGTAATGGCGCTGCTGCTCATCGATTCCCGGGCCGAAGCCGATACCGACGAAGGAAAGCAAAATCGCAACCGAATGATCGAGGCAGCCCGCGCCCGGGGCATGACCGCGGTTGTGGAGATGATGTTTGGGAAGATGCTCGCGCAGAGCACCACGCACCAAAGGCCACAAGTGGCGGAAAAGCTTCGGCAGATCATGCGCGATCAGCCGGTCGACACTGTCTGCGCAGCTATCGGGGCAATGCGGGACCGCGAAGATTTCACGCCGCTGCTTGCTTCGATTCGGACGCCCACGCTTGTCATGGTCGGCGAGTATGACGTGATCACTCCGCCGGAGGTGGCACAACGCATGCGAGACGGGCTTCCCCGGTCATGGATCGCGAGAGTCGAAGGAGCGGGCCATATCTCCACGATGGAGCAGCCCGAACGCGTCAACGCCGCGATCCTGAAGATGCTCGACGAAATCAAGTAGTGATGAAGGCATGCCTGTCTATCAAGGACTGTTGTGATGAAGCGAGAACGAATCCTCTGGACATTAGTGCTGTTTGCAGTTGTCGTGACATCAGTCACGGTGTCGCGCGGCGTACCCGGCGGGAGTCGCGATGACGACTTTTCCTTCGTCCGCACTCTGATCGACATCCAGCGGCAGGTGAGCAACAACTATGTGGAGGAAACCGATCCTGCACAGCTGCGCCAGGCGGCCATCACGGGGCTGCTGCACGAGCTTGATCCGTTCACCGTCTACGTTCCCCCATCGCGGCAGGAGGATTTCGATCGCATGCTCGAGGGTTCGTTTAAGGGCATTGGGGTCCAGCTCAACCAACTCGAAAATGGTGCGATTGAGGTCGTCACGCCCGTTGACGGCAGTCCCGCGTTCAAGGCCGGGGTCATGGCCGGCGATCTGATCCTGAAAATCAACGGCGAGACCGTGGAAGGTCAGCGATTGTCCGACGCCGTTAAGAAGTTGGCCGGCCCGCTCGGGAGCGAGATCAAGCTGCAGGTGCGACGAACCACCGGTGAGATTCTCGAACTCATTATGACGCGCGAAGAGGTGATTGTCCCCACCGCGCGCGGCTGGGGGCGCGATGAAGAGAATCAATGGGACTGGTTCATCGGAGATGATCCGAAGATTGCTTACCTGCGCCTCACGCAATTCACACCCGACAGCTACGAGGCGGTCAAAACATCTGTTGAAACCATGCTCAAGCAGGGCATGCAGGGGATGATCATGGACTTGCGATTCAACCCAGGTGGGAGGCTGGATCAGGCGATCAAGATTACCGACCTCTTTGTAGATAGCGGGACAATCCTTAGCACGCGTGGGCGGTATCGGGCCGAGCAGGTTGTGAAGGCGACGACCGAAATCACCCTGCCGCGATTTCCGATGATTGTCCTTATCAACGAGAACAGCGCCTCGGCCAGCGAAGTGGTGGCGGGCAGCCTGAAGGACAACAAGCGCGCCATCGTGATCGGGACACGCAGCTACGGAAAGGGAAGCGTGCAGGAAGTCGTCCCACTCGAACAAGACAGCGGTGAGTTGAAGATGACCGTTGCATATTATTACCTGCCCAGCGGGCGACTTGTGCACCGTAAGAAGGATGCCACCGACTGGGGGGTGGAGCCAAACATCACCGTCCGACTCGACGAAGAGTCGCAACTGGGACTGCAGCGGCAGCGATACGAGGCCGAGTTGTTCCGTCGACCAACTACAGCGCCCACTACCGGCACTGCAGCCTCGGCGACACCCGAGCCGCCCTTGGATGCGCAGCTTCAGCGCGCTGTCGATACCATGACGGCACTTCTCGTTCTCGGCAGCGAGAACGCGCCTCCGCGCGATCAGTAATCACCGGCGCAGGCGTCCGACGGCACCGAAAGCACGGAAAGCACGATGCTAATGCTCGGTATTGAATCAACTTGCGACGAGACCGCAGCCGCGGTGGTGGAGGACGGGCGGATTGTGCATTCTTCGGCCATTGCCACACAGTTTCAGTTGCATGAAAAGTTTCGCGGGGTCGTGCCGGAGATCGCATCGCGCGCTCACATCGAAAACATCATGCCCGTGATCCGCGAATCGCTGGATATGGCAGATATCGCACTCACAGAGCTTGATGCGATCGCCGTGGCGCATCGGCCCGGGCTGATCGGCTCATTGCTCATCGGCGTGACCGCGGCGAAAACGCTTGCATGGTCGCTTGGCAAGCCGCTACTGCCGGTCGACCATGTGCAGGCCCACCTCTACAGCGTGATGCTCGCAGAGAAGGGGCATTTGATACAGGGCAAGGGGCAAGAAGGCGAAGCGCTGTTACGGTCTTTGCCTTCGTCGGTTACCTGCCTTTCGCTGCCCGCTGTCGGTCTGGTCTGCTCCGGGGGGCATACCGCGCTTTATCTTGTGAACGATTGGCTGGATATCGAGCTGATCGGCAGCACGATCGATGATGCTGTCGGCGAGGCCTATGATAAGGTTGCCGCCATGCTCGGGTTAGCTTTCCCCGGCGGGCCGGAAATAGACCGACTCGCCGCAGCCGGCAACCCCGCGGCGCTGAAACTGCCGCGGTCTATGCTCGGGCGTGATTCGCTCGATTTTTCCTTTAGCGGGCTGAAGACTGCGGTGCGATATCAGGTCTTCGGGTACCAGGGAAAAGAGCGCACGTTAGACGATTTGACCGACGTAGAAATAAAGGATGTCGCCGCCAGCTTTCAGGCAGCCTGCGTTGACGCGCTGTTTAAGAAAGTATCGCGCGCGGTGAAGCAGTTTAATGCAAACTCGGTTGTTATGGGTGGGGGGGTGTCGGCCAATCGCGGGTTGCGGGAAGCATTTTTGGGTTTACCAGTGCCCGTTCATGCCCCGCCGATGCAATATTGCACCGACAATGCTGCCATGATTGCCGGGCTTGGATATGTGTTGTGCCAAGCAGGGCAAGCAGCAAGCCTGGACCTAGACGCCGTAACGAGCAGCTCGATACCGAGGCGATGATCGTGGCAAAACCGAAGCGAAAAGAGGAACCCAAATCACCGAGCGAGATTAGGCGCGTCTACGCTGTTCCGCCCCTGCCCGCGCGACCTGCGCACGGCCATAAAGGGATGTTTGGCAGAGTGTTGGTTGTCGGCGGCGATGAGGCGATGTTTGGCGCGGCATTGCTGGCGGCGACGGCGGCGCTGCGCTGCGGCAGCGGGCTGGTGCAGGTCGCGGTGCCGCGGGGGGTCTTGCCGTCTGCGATGTCGATTACCCCCGAACTCATCGGTTTACCACTGGATGAGAAGTCAGACCGCACTCTCGCTGCCGCGGCTTCTGCTGCTGATGCGCTGGTCGTCGGACCTGGAATGGGGCAGACCAATCGTGCAAGAAAGCGCATTCTGGCATTGTTAAAGCATAGGAAGCCTACCGTGGTCGATGCTGATGCGCTCAATATCCTCGCAAGTGAGAAGAAGTGGCCCAGGGAACTTCAGCACACAATTCTAACGCCACATCCCGGCGAGATGCTCCGACTCGGCAAACGTATTGGCATCGGTGCAATCCCCACCGACCCGCGCGGCCGTGTGGACGTTGCCATGACCGCGTCGCAGAAACTGGGCGCGATCGTCCTGCTCAAAGGCGAAAGAACGATCGTCACAGACGGAACGCGGGCGTATATCAACTCGACCGGCAACAGCACCCTCAGCAAGGCGGGCAGCGGGGATGTGCTTGCCGGGGTGATTGGGTCGCTCCTCGGCCAGGGAATGACCGCGTTCGATGCCGCCTGCGCCGGGGCGCGGCTTCATGGCAGGGCGGGTGAGATTGCCGGCGAGCATTTTGGCGCTCGCTCCGCGGTGGCGCGCGACGTCATCTCATCCCTTGCCGCGGCCTTTACTGATTATTCACTCTGATTAATGAGCCCCGGCAGCCTTTGCGCCGTCGAAACGCACCGCGCCTATCGCAGCGGATTGATCGTCATCCCGGTGGCAAGCTTGGGCACGAAAAAAGTGCTCTTCTGCGGCATCACCTCGCCCACTTTTCCAAGCTCTTCCAATGCATGCAGCGGCGTGGACTTTGTAATGAGGGCGATATGGTGGTTCTGGCCGTCGGTCATCGGCACGATGTCTTTTGCGTAGGCGCTATAGCCCTTTTTCGCTTCCTTACCGCCGGTGAACCTGGGCTGGATGATCTCCTCGACCAGATATCGCTGGAGAATCGCAACATCAAGCTTCCTCCACGCCGGCGATCTATCTGGCTCGTACTTCTTGAGCACATCCCCGTCGCGAAACTCGATCTTGTGCAGCATTCGCGTTGCGCCGTCGTAGAGGCCGAAGGTATGCGCCGGCAGCTTGGGAAGCTGCTCATCGGTCCACCGTTCAATCTCTTCTGGGGAGACCGGCACATCGGTTACGATTGCCGCCTCGCCAAGGGCGGCTTTGAACACCGCGAGGTCGAATGGGGTTTCCAGTTGTAGCATGCGGTGAGTCGGCAGAATCAGCAGGCCGTCATCTTGCATCGCAACGAGCACAAACATGCAATAGTTGGCAGGGTCACTTATTGCCAGCGGCTTGCCGCCGTTGCGTTGGATCATCTGCTTCTGGTAATGCAACGCGGTTGTGTACCGGTGATGGCCATCGGCGATGTAGATTTTCTTGTCGTCCATCAGATCGATCACCTGCCGCTCGATTTCAGCGTCGATGACGCTCCAGAGTTGGTTGGTCACGCCGTCCATGGTCGCGGTCGCCTGCGGCTTGCCGACCTGGCTGTAAAGCAGCCGGGTGACTTCATTGCGAGGGTCGCTAAACAGGCCAAACACCGGCGAGAGTTGCGCACCCGTGGCGTGCATAAGCTTGAGTCGATCTTCGATCGGCCCCGCGTACGTTTTTTCGTGGGGAATGACGTCTTCGCCAAACGGCGTAAGCTTCACAAGCACAATAAAACCCCGGCGGTGGAAGGTCTTGCCGTGGTGCTGGTAGCTCTGGGCGTAGGGGTACATCGCCGGGCGGCGGTCTTTTTGCAGGATTCCGGCGCTCAACCATGCTTGCATGGTCAAGTTTGCCTGCTCATACACACTGTCCGGCCCGACCGTCTTCGGCGGGGTGAAAGGGAGGTCAATCGTCACCACGTTGTTCGGGTGCTTGTCTTGCAGCGCCTTTTTAGGTCCGGCATCGAGCACATCGTAAGGCGGGGCGATCAGGTTCGAGTGCTCCGCCGCGAGCCGATCGGCGTAGCGAATCGCATGAAAAGGACGAATATCAGCCACAAAAATCTCCGGGAAACAGAATCAGTTGAGCCGGCCGCTCCCGACCGGCTGGGCCACAGTTTACCGATCGCCACAAAAGAAAAAACTGATGAGCAATCTGGTGGGTCGCGCGCAATACAGGGCAGGATTGCGTCGTGAGGCTATGTTGACTCGGAGTATCAAAAATGGCGAAGATTGAACCGCTGGAAGGCCGACTTTTCCTTGCAGCACAACAGATTCAGATCGTCCGGCAAGGCATCCCTTTCCAAGTCTTGGAGATCGTTGGCACGCCCGGAAATGACAGTCTGACGATAGACCTGGTCGGGCTTTCGAGCAACACCATGCGAGTTCGGCTGAACGGTGTACAGTCCGACTTCAATTTTCCCAGCCTTGATGAAGTGAAGATTTCGCTGGGCGACGGAAACGACAACGCATCGGTGCGCCTCGGCAAGAGCCTTCTCGACGCGGCGTTGCCGGCAACGGTTTCCGGCGGGAATGGCGACGACACGCTCGTCTTGCTCGATCCGCGATCCGCATCCGTATCCGATGGCCCGGGCAACGACAACATCCGTGTGGAGAGCAAGAACGGTCGAAACATCATCTTCGATTGTGGCCCCGGCAACGACCGCTACACCGGTTCGGTTGCCAATGACAGCTTCAATGACAACAACCAGGGTCCTGAGGGCGCTGATACCATCGTGCCAAACGGTGGCACGGACAGGGTAAGCTATCTCAGCCGTACCAGCCCGGTGTTCATCGACTTGAGCAAAACCACGCCGGTTCAGGGAGCGGCTGGCGAGGGTGACCAGTTTGGCCTGGGAATCAACAACGCAAATGGAGGGCTGGACAACGACGTCATCCTCGGAAACTCAGGCCCGAACACGCTCTTTGGCGGTGGGGGCAACGACACCATCGACGGCGGGCTGGGTAAGGACGATCTAAACGGCGGGGACGGCCTCGACAAGCTGGAGTATCGCGTCTCAAGAACATCGCAGGCAAACGCCGTCCGTGTCACCGCCGACACCTTTGGCGATGACGGCCAGCCAGGGGAAAACGACATTCTGAAGAACTTTGAGGCCTATACGCTGACCAATTTCAACGATACTTTCATTGGCGGGGACGGCAATGACATCGTTGACGGCGGGCTGGGTCGCGACTCGCTGGTCGGCGGCAAAGGCTCCGATTCCCTCACCACACGCGGCGCGGGTTCGACCATCAAAGGCGGCGATGGCGACGACAACCTCGAAGCCGAGAAACAGGCTACCATCGAAGGCGGCGGTGGAAACGATCGAATCACCGGCGGCCCAGACAACGATTTCATCGACGCCGGCTTTGGCGATGACACGATCGCAACCGGTGCCGGCAACGATCTCGTGCTCGCGGGCGTTGGAAATGATCGTGTGCTAGACGTCGGTGGTAACGATACAATCTTCGGCGGGCCGGGGAACGATTATGTCGAAGCAGGCGCCGGAAATGATCAGGTCTTCGGCGGGCTTGGCAATGACACGATCAGCGGGGGCAAGGGCGACGATCTCATCGGCACCAAGCTCGATTCCAATCTGTTTGACTCCCTTGATGACTCAGAACCTGAACTGGGCAATGATTCGATTATCGCTGGCGACGGAAATGACACCGTTCGGGCCGACGCGGGCAACGACACGATCACCGGCGGGGCCGGCAACGATATCATCGACGGCGGGGCGGGGAATGATTCCATCGTCGGCGGTGATGGAAATGACTCACTTGGCGGCGATCAGTTCCCGGCAAGCGGTTTGAGTGCCGGTGGTGGCGGCGCAACCGGGAACGACACAATAGCCGGTGGTGCAGGCAATGATCAGCTTAGTGGCGATGCCGGCGATGATTCGCTCAACGGAGATGATGGTGACGACACCGTCACCGGAGGCACAGGAAGAGACGAACTGCGCGGCGGCGGGGGGAACGATACGGCCGTTTTCATATCAGTTGGCGGTGCGGGCGTGCGCGTGACCATCGACGACGTCGCTGACGATGGAGCGATCGGCGAAGGCGATAACGTCCGGCTCGACGTCGAGAACATCTTCGGCACCTCTGGCAACGACACCATCAGTGGAAATGGTTCAGCCAATCGAATCTTCGGGGGTGGAGGAAACGATAGCATCCGTGGCAACGGCAACAACGACTTTATCGACGCCGGCGCAGGCAACGATACCGCCGAAGGAGGATCGGGGAATGACACGATCCTCGGGGCCGATGGCAACGACACGCTCAGGGGCAACGACGGAAACGACAGTATCGAGGGTGGTAACGGCGATGACGCCATGGACGGCGGCAACGGCACCGACACCCTGCGCGGCGGGGCGGGGGCCAACCAGGCTATCAATCCCGGCAACGGCAACGATTTCGTCGACCTCGGCGGGGGTTCCGCCCAGCCGTCCGGGGCCGCAGTAGAGACTGACAAAACCCAAGGCGTGATTTTTGACGGCACCGATGGCGATGACGTGATTGTCGTCAAGGCGATCCAGGGCCGTCGCGGGACAACAATCATCTTCGAAACGAGCTTTGGCGATTTTCGAGCGGACCTGCTCAACTGCGAGACGGTGTTCGTCAACGGTGCGGGCGGCAATGACCAGATTGTCATGCACCCGTCGGCAGGCGCAATCTGGCGCGCGAACTTCGTTGGCGGGGCCGGTAACGACACACTCATCGGCGGGGCACGCTCAGACACCCTTTCCGGCGGCCGCGGCAAGGATCAGCTTCGGGGTAACGGCGGCATCGATACCTTCTTTGATCGAGCATGACAAACGGGATCCTTCGGCCCATCATCGAACTGTGAAGCGCCCGCAGGCAGGGGGGGCCGGGGTTTCCAGACAACGGGTGATTTTCGTATTGCCTTGCTCCCAGCGTTCACCTCACCGCCCTGAACGCGTACAATCGGGATCGATGAGAGTGATTCTAGCCAACCCGCGCGGGTTTTGTGCTGGCGTGCGCATGGCCATTCAGGTGGTCGATGAAGTCTTGCGCGCCAAGGGCCCGCCTATCTATGTCTTCCATGAGATCGTTCACAACAAGCATGTGGTGGACGATTTCCGCAGCAGAGGCGTGGTGTTTGTTGAAACAATCGATGAGGTGCCCAATGGGCACATCGTCGTTTTTAGTGCGCACGGGGTCAGCCCTGCGGTACGAAAGGCGGCGGCGGGGCGGCAGTTGCAGGCAGTCGACGCCACCTGCCCGCTGGTCACCAAGGTGCATAATGAGGTTGTGCGCTACGCACGCGATGGGTACCACATCATTTTCATTGGGCACCGCGACCATCAGGAAGCGGTCGGAACCGTTGGAGAGGCACCTGGACACATCACGGTGGTCGAGGCGGCGGAAGAAGTCCCCTCGCTGCAACTCCCACAGTCGCAGCGGTTGGCGTATGTGACACAAACCACTTTGAGCGTTACTGACGCTCAGCGGGTGATTGACGCACTCAAGGCTCGCTTTCCGCAGATCAAGGCTCCCCCGAAGGATGACATCTGTTACGCAACGACCAATCGACAGGAAGCCGTGAGCGTCATTGCGCCGGAGGCCGATCTGGTGCTGGTGGTGGGCAGTAAGAACAGCAGCAACAGCAACCGCTTAGTCGACCGCGCGAAAGATGCCGGCTCGGCGGCGCATCTGATCGACGACGCTTCGGAACTGCGGCCGGAGTGGTTTGCTGGCGTGAAGAGCGTGCTCGTCACCGCGGGGGCATCGGCACCAGATCATCTGGTTGATAACTTGCTGCGGAAGCTCACCGATGATTATGGGGCGACGGTCGAAACGCGCACCCTCGTGGAGGAAGACATCAGCTTCTCCCTGCCAAAGAGTGCGCGCGAATTGGTCGTGCTCAAATGAACGCTCAGATCCAGCCCCGTCGGCCGCGCGCGGGAATGCGCAGCGATGGGGCGCCAACCCTCGCACAAGAGTTACCCCGCACAACAGCCGATAAGGTTTATTCATGGAAGTGATCTCTCTCTCAATTCCGGATGTAAGAGTGCTGCTGCCGAAGAAGCATGGCGACCACCGGGGATTTTTTTCTGAAGTCTACAATCGTGCAGCGTTCGCCTCGGCTGGCATCGCGCAGACCTTTGTCCAGGATAATCACTCGATGTCCGCCCCGAAGGGCACGCTGCGCGGCTTGCACTATCAATTGCAGCCCATGGCGCAGTCGAAGCTGATTCGGGTGGCGCGCGGGGCGATTCTTGACGTTGCGGTGGACATTCGCCGGTCGTCGCCGACTTTTGGAAAACATGTTGCCGATGTCGTTTCGGCCGACAATTGGCGGCAGATTTTCGTTCCTGCGGGCTTTGCGCATGGGTTTGTCACGCTGGAGGAGAATACCGAGGTGATCTACAAGGTCGATGCGCTGTATTCACCCGAGCACGAGCGGGGAATCGCGTGGAATGACCCTGCCCTGGCGATTGATTGGCGCATCGATCCGGCTGCGGCAGTGCTCTCGGCGCGCGATACGAAGCACCCCCTGCTTGCAAACCAGGCTGATTTGTTCCCCTGAACGCGCATTTCTGCCGAAAACGCGCTTTTAACAATTCGCAATCGCCAACCCGCCGATGTATCAATAACGCTGCCGCGGGGCCGATGTGTTATCGGTCTATGGCGCGTGCATGGGAGAGTTGGACATGAAAGGCATCATCCTCGCCGGCGGGGCGGGCACCCGGCTGTATCCGCTGACCAAATGCGTCAGCAAACAGTTGCTGCCAGTCTACGACAAGCCGACGATTTACTATCCGCTGTCGGTGCTCATGCTCGCGGGGATCAAAGAGATTCTGATCATCAGCACGCCGCGCGACCTGCCTCTGATTGAGAGTTTGCTGGGCGACGGTGCCGATCTTGGCATGTCGCTGCATTACAAGGTGCAGCCTGAACCAAAAGGGATCGCGCAGGCATTTACGATCGGGGCCGAGTTTGTCGGCGATTCGCCTGTTTGCCTGATTCTGGGCGACAACATCTTCTATGGCGATGAGATGACCAATATGCTGAAGTCATCAGCAACGCTCACCGCGGGGGCGCGCGTGTTCGCGTATCAGGTGAAAGACCCGGAACGGTATGGCGTGGTCGAGTTCGGCAAGGACCGGCGCGCGTTGAGCATCGAAGAGAAACCCAAGCAGCCAAGGAGCAACTGGGCTGTCACCGGCCTCTACTTTTATGATGCGGAGGTCGTCAATATTGCAAAGAACCTCCAGCCGAGTGCCCGGGGAGAACTCGAGATTACCGATGTGAACCGGACATATCTCTCGCGCGGCACGCTCGAAGTGCAGCCAATGGGCCGCGGGGTCGCCTGGCTGGACACGGGCACCTACGACTCGCTCTTAAGCAGCTCGCAGTTTGTGCAGACGCTGGAAGAGCGGCAGGGGCTGAAGGTGGCGTGCATCGAAGAAATTGCGTTTGCGCGCGGATTCATCAACGCCGCGCAATTGGAGAAGCTCGCCGATGTCGCTGGCAAGAGCGATTACGGAAACTATCTGAGGCGTGTGCTAAAAGACGCGGCAAGTTCTTACTGAGTTGTAAAATGATCGTGGCAACCAACGACCGATCACGAACCCCTGGCAACTGACAACGATTTATCATGCGCACCATTTTAGTCACCGGCGCCGCCGGGTTTATTGGCAGCAACTTTGTTCGAATGCTCGTCCGCCGCAAAGAAGCGGTGAAGCTTGTTGCATTCGACAAGCTCACTTACGCCGGCAACCTCGCTAATCTGCAGGATTTGCTCAGCGAGCAGGTCGTCTTCGTCAAAGGCGATATCTGCGACCCCGCCTCGGTGCAGCGGGCGGTGGAGGAGCACCACGTCTCCGAAATCGCCCATTTCGCCGCCGAGAGTCATGTCGACCGCAGCATTCTCGGTTCGGGACCGTTTGTGCAGACGAACGTGGTGGGCACGCAGGTGTTGCTGGACATCGCCAAGGCAAAGCAGGTTGAAAAGTTTCTGTATGTCAGCACAGACGAAGTCTACGGCACGCTTCCGGAAGACCAGCCCGATGTAAAATTCACCGAAGAAACCCCGCTGCAGCCCAACTCGCCCTACAGTGCCAGCAAGGCCGGAGGCGATTGCCTGGTTCGGTCGTACTTTCACACGTTTCACATGCCGCTGCTCACGACTCGATGCAGCAACAACTATGGCCCGTATCACTTTCCCGAGAAGCTGATCCCGCTTTTTGTGACGAACCTGATGGAAGCCAAGCAGGTGCCCCTGTACGGCGACGGCAAGAACGTGCGCGATTGGCTGTATGTGGAAGACCACTGCGACGCCATCTGGACTGTGCTGAATAAGGGCAAGTTTGGCGAAGCCTACAACGTCGGCGGCAACAATGAGATGACCAATCGGCAGATAACCGAGACGATTCTGTCTGCGATGGACAAGCCGTGGGACAAGTTTGTGAAATATGTGCAAGACCGCCCCGGCCACGACCGCCGGTATGCGATTGATGCCGGCAAGATTAAACGCGAGCTGGGCTGGGAACCAAAGCATCGGTTTGAGAACGCGATCAAGACCACGATTCAGTGGTATCGCGACAATGAAAAATGGTGGCGGTCGATCAAGAGCGGGGAGTATCTGAAGTACTACGAAACGCAGTACGCAAACCGGTAGCACGGGTTTTCAACCCGTTCTTCAATTTTTGCAGATGGGTTGGAAACCCATGCTACGAATGATCAATCTGGATTCCATCCTGATAGTCGGCGACCGCGGGATGCTCGCGAGCGCGCTAAAGTCTGCAATTGCGGCGCGTGGGAGATCATTTCATGGCGTTGATCTTCCGGATTGTGATATAACCAGTGAAGCTTCCGTCGCCGCGGTGTTTGAAAGTGTGCAGCCGACTCTGGTGCTGAATTGCGCCGCGTTTACAAATGTCGACGGCTGTGAGACGAAGACCGACCTTGCGAATGCTGTAAACGGCGCTGGCGTGGGTCATCTCGCCGCCGCCGCACAAAGGCATTCTGCGAAGCTCGTTCATTATAGCACGGATTACGTCTTCGACGGATCGTTGCGCCGCCCCCTTCGGCCGGATGACCCGGTCGGCCCGCAGTCGGCGTACGGACGATCGAAGCTGCTCGGCGAGCAGGCGATTCAACGAGTTAATCCGCCCGGCTGGCTGATTATTCGCACGGCATGGCTGTACGGCCCGAACGGTCCGAACTTCCCGCAGGCGATGTTAAACGCCGCGCGCGGCGGAAGGCCGCTGCGCGTGGTGAATGATCAGGTCGGCGCGCCCACCTTCACCGCCGACCTCGCTGCGGCCACGTTGCGTCTGCTCGATCGCAATACCTCGGGCATCTTTCATATCGCCAACGGCGGCCAGACCAACTGGCATGAGTTCGCCGCCGCGATTTTTGAAGAGTTTGGGGTGACGCCCGAGATTTTTGAAGCCATCACCAGCGCGCAGTGGCAACAGATCAAGCCCGATGCAGCGGTTCGCCCGTCCTTCAGCGTTTTCGATCTGGCTCCGTACGAGCGGGCCACCGGCGAGCAGATGCCCCACTGGCGGGATGCATTGCGGCGATATCGCTCGATGATGGGCTAACCAACCGGTCGGGGCAGGTCGGACAATCAGGAGTGGGTCGGGGCACTCCAGGATCAGAGGGGATTCACAAGAGAGATAAGATCGCACAAACCGGCGATCAGGTGCCGCTTTGGTCGTCAGTGGCGGCGGTGGGGCCATTGGTTTTTACCGAACTGATACCATTTTCCATCGCCGCGGCGGAGGAATACATCTCGCTTCGGCCAATCACTTCGCCGTTTCCTGATTTGAGCACAAAAAACGGTTGATTCGATGCAGAAGTCTTTCGTTCATACATCGCGTCGTTGGGCGAATTGGTCTTGACCGATTCGATGCCATTGACCGCGCCAGCCTTGGCGACGTAACGCTCTGAGGTAAGGATTATCTCATGATTGGCGGCCTTCAGATTAAACATGAATTGGCCGTCGGCGGTCTTGGTGATGACATACTTTCCTGCCATGCGAAGCTCCTTTGGTTGAGGGTATGCTGCGATCGTAATGCCTCAAATGAGGTCGTCAAGCTACGCCCGCGTAAGTGTCAACGGCCAGCCCAAGCTGCTTCACTCCGGCAGCGATTTGCTGCAACTGCGACAATCCAAGCGGGGTGACATAGGCTTCGGTCGTATTTCGTGCAGTGGTGTAGATTTGTACGAGCTTGATCCGGCACCCCTGGCTGTGCAAATGCGACAGCCGGGCAAGGTAGGCCTCAACCTCCGGCGGCGGGGGAGGTTGGCCGTGGATGTTCATAAAGAGTGACTGGATAACAATTGGCCGCAATCGACCCGCGGCGAGGATGTTATCGAGCACGCGCTGAAACGGCACCGCTGTCCGCTCGACCAACTGGTAGTATGACTCGGTACCTGCATCGAGCTTGGCCCACAGTTCACCATTGTGGGCGTCAAGAAATATCAACGCAGATTGCACGCGCGCCTGATGAAGCAAGGTTGCGTTGGTGATGACAACGAGTTTTACGCCCTTCAAGGCAGGCTGTTCGAGCGACCGGGCTGCAAGTTGACACACTTCTTCAAACTTCTGATATGAAGTTGGTTCGCCATCGCCAGAAAATGCGATGTCGTTCAGCCGCCTCAATTCTTCCGGCGTCTGGTCAAACGGAGGCTCTTTCCAGAGCGATCCGCCGGCGACCGTTGCCAGCATCGACTCAAGTTCACCACGCAGATCGTCAAGATTCACCTCGACCCGGCCGGGCATGCTGCGGCGATCAACGCAGCAGTAAATGCAGTCAAAATTGCAGACCTTGTCGGGGTTGAGGTTGATGCCAATCGAAAGCCCCTTGCTTCGCCGGGAAACAACCGGGTAGACATACCGATTGTCGCGCCAGTGGCGAGAGTGTTGCGTGAAGATGTTGAGAGGCTTCGATGACATAAGAAATCACACTTTCCGATGGTCGTTGCCAGGCGAAACAAATCTCAACGCCGACGGATGATCACGCCGGTCCCGCCGCGCAGCGAACTGTATGATCATCAAAAGCGGGAAGAAAAAAAGAAGCTGGCCCGGGCAAGGCCAGCTTCAGGGGCTGGTGGAAGAGTCTTCGGGTTGGGGAGAGACTCCTCCACATCGGGGAAGGATGGATCGTTAATCAACTCTATGCATCACAAACTATAAAATGCCAGCCGAGTCGTTTTTATTTCATTGCAGAACCCGTAATATCCTCCCGCAACATCCTCGGCCCAACAGGAGCCTCCAGTGAGAATCGTCGTAACCGGTGCAGCCGGATTTATCGGGTCCAATCTCGTCAAACGCCTCGCCGCGGACGGCCATGACACTCTTGCCGTGGATGACTTCTCATCCGCCAGCTGGACCAACCTCGTCGATCACCACGGCGATCTGCTCACGATCGACACCTACAGCGACATTTCTACGTTAAAACGGTTCGGAAAGTTCGATGTAATCTTCCATGAAGCAAGTATTACCGATACGACCGTGATGGATCAGAAGAAAATGCTGACCAACAATGTCGAGTCATTTCGAAATATTCTGGAGTACGCCGCGGAATCTGGGGCGAGGGTGGTTTGGGCAAGCAGTTGCAGCATTTATGGCCAGGGTCTCGTGCCGATGAAGGAGGTGCAACCGCCGCAGCCGTTGAATGTTTATGCCTTCTCAAAGCTGCAGATGGAGAAGCTGGCGAAGCTGTATCAACCGAAACTGAAGCACCCGATCGTCGGCCTGCGCTACAGCAACGTTTACGGGCCGGGCGAGGCCCACAAAGGCAAGTTTGCCAGCATGATTCACCAGCTTGCCAGGCAAATGCGTGCGGGCCAGCGGCCCAAGGTGTTTGAGCACGGTCATCAGAAGCGTGATTTTGTTTACATTGAAGATCTGATGCAGGCGAATCTGAAGGCGATGGCCTCGGCGGTCTCGGGCAACTTCAACGCCGGCGCCGGAGCGAGTTGGAGCTTTAACGAGGTCATTTCCGAGCTGAATCGTGTGCTGCAGACAGACCTGCAGCCGGAGTATTTTAAGAACCCTTACAGCTTCACTCAGGACTGGACCCAAACCGACCTCACAGAGGCGGCCCGGTCTCTGGGATATCGCCCCGAGTTTGACCTTCGCCGGGGCGTCGATGCGTATTTTGCGTCGGGCGCGCTGGGCAGGGATTGACGGCCATTTCTTCCGCCTCCTTCCCGCCGCACTCGGTATTCTTGGCGTCCTTCGAGTTCTTCGCGTCCTTGGCGGCAAGCGTTCCGATCCAACCCGCTGCGCTACGAACCAAAGTTTGCAGTTGTCGTACGATTGGTTGCTTCGTATAATTGGAACGCTCTTTGAAAACGTAGTCTGTACGGGGCCGACCGGTTTCGACCGGATGGCGGTGGTACAGGTGGCATGCCCGGGAAGCCTACTTGGCCCGGTTATCAATGTGGGCAAAACATTAACTGCCAATAACAGTGATGTCACCGGTCGCGTCGGTTTCGGCGCCCCGGCGTTTGCAATGGCTGCCTAATATAAGGCGGTCTCGGCACAGTGCGGATGCTTGCGACGCGCTGGCTGAAAACAGCAAGCTGGCTCGCGCGTTTTGACTGAGGCGCACGAGCGAGAAACATCAGCCTGATCCGCCGGATAGAGTGTCGATGTTCGATCCGGCGGACGACAACAAACCATCGAATAAGCATGTAGAGGCCTGTTCAAACGTTGTCTTGGGACGCGGGTTCAATTCCCGCCGGCTCCACTTACATCAACCGCCGCCCGCATTTTCCTGCGTGCGGCGGTTTTCGTTTGGCGGGGCTGGAAGGCGATTCGCCTTCGGAGTTTTCCGCAGGCTGCGTACTTCAAGGTACGCGAGTTGGTTCGACCGGAACGAAATGCGGCTTAAGAACTGCGGGTGAGTTTCGCTTCGTTTCATCAGGTCCTCGAAAATCTGCGATTAACCACGAGTGAGCGCAACCTCGCCATCAGCCGACGCATCGGAGATCATGTAGAAGGCGACGGAGACCGCTTCAGCGTCATTCAGTCGTGGCAGACCGCATTCAGGCGGAAGAAGACTCCGTCTCGGTGGCACAAGATGGCGTCTCGGTGGCACAAGATGGCGTCTCGGTGGCACGAGACGGCATCTCGGTGGCACAAGATGCCGTCTCGGTTGAACGAAACGCCGCCGTCGTTGAGGAATTACTCGTCTGGTCACCCTGGCGAAGCCGGGGACAGCGTCCGAGAACGTTCGGCGGAGGGTTTGCCGGTTTTATCTGGACCACGTTGCCCGGGTGCGGCCGTTGGGCGGAGGTGGTTATCGTCCTTCATGGGACGTTGCGTGCGGTGCGTTCGGTGTCCACCTCGGTGATGAGGGTCTCGCTGCCGGCGGGGGGCGTGGCTTCGTTGAAGTTGGCCGGGGTCGTGAACTCGATGAGTTGGCCAGTCTTGCCTACGACGCAGTCTGCGAACTGACCGGGAGAAATCGGCGCAGACGATGTGCCGCCGGCATGGGTGAGGGTGGCGGTGTGGCCCTGCGCCGCGGCGCGGACGTATAGCCGTACGCGGATTTTGCCAGGCACTTCGGGCATCTGCTGTGCGATCATGGTGGTGCCGGACGCGCCGATGTCGACGTAGCCATTGGCAGCTACTGCTTGCGGCTTTTCGCCGACGAGGTAGATCCAGCCGCTGACAATGACGGCGCGCGCCGCGGTTGTGGGTGTGGCCTGTTCGACTGAGATGGCTTCCTCTGGGGCGAGGCATTGAAAATTCCCCTCGGTTCGTTCGATAAACACGCGTGTGCATTTCATGACTGCTGTTCTCCTTCGGGATGAGGTAGTAGTGCCCCCGCACCGCGTGCGAGGGTAAAGCTGATGGCGATGGCGAGGCAGAAGATGAGAGGACTCCAGAGCCAGCCTCCGACCTGATAACTGATGAGCGATGCCGCGACGGGGGCCGATACGAGCAGTGCGCCGGCCAGGGCGGATTGCCTTACGGGCCTGATGCGGCCGGCAAGGACGCCAAGGACCGCGGAGCCAACGAGCAGCGGAAACCGCACGCCGACGGTTAGCGGGCCGACTTCGACGTAGGGCAGCCAGCGGATGCTCTGGCCGTCGATCAACATCTGCAGTGCAACGGCTTGGGCATGCAGGCCGTGATACGGAAGCCCACTCGGATGCGGCAGCGGGCCGTCCTGTCCGACTCGAAGATCGCCAATCAACACAACGCGACCGGCGCAACGCTCGCGCAGCGCGGTGTCATCCAGCACCAGTGCGGTGCCGATGTCGATTGTCTCGCGGGCCAGCATGGCGAGCGGGGGCATTTCCACTGTAAACAGCGACTGCAAGTCCGCCTTCTGAAAACCCTGCTGCGGCACATCTTCGTGCAGCGTCTTGAGAAACGAATGGTTTGCGACGAATGCTGCGGCGGCACTTCCCATGCTCGTCAGGCCCGTTTCGATGGCCACATGGTTGCCACCCGACTGCGCGCGCGCCGCAGCGGCGGCGAGGGCGAGGCTGGGTCGGGCCGGCGCGTTTGGTCGCTGCGAAGCGAGCACGATATTCCAAGGCGCGCCCGGCGGGATCAACGCGGAAATGAACCCTGCGCGCGTGCGCGCAAGAGCAGGGTTGATGGTGACCACACGATCATCACCGCCGTCGAAGGGGCGGCGTGCCATCACACAGGCAATGCCCGACTCTTCCAGCCGCGCTGCCGCCGCGGCGAGGGGGGCGTCGTCGGGGGTTTGTGTGCTGGAAAAATGAATGTCAAACGCAACTACCCGCGCGCCGGACTGCGCCAATCGGTCCAACAACCGGGAGTGGAGGCAGCGGAGCGTCTGGTTGCGCTGCGGATCGAGCTGAGTGAGGCCGAACTGCGCGGCCAGGTGTGCGAACGGGGTCTGGTCGGTGAGTGCGATCATGGTGACATCGCGAGCGGGGCGGTCGGGTACGAAATTCAGCTCGGTTGTCACCCATGCTTCAAATGCATCCTGCAAACCGAGGGAATCGAGCTTGCTGCCCAGTGGATAGCTCGCCGCCGCACCGATGGCCATGATACCCACCCCCAGCCACCCGGGGTTGCGCACGCCCCACCGCCGAGAGGCGCGCAGCAGCCTTTCCCAGGCGGCGGGCCTGCGGGCTTCCACCGGCTCATCGGCCAACACATGGCGAAGATCGCGCTCGAGTGCGTCGAGGGTTTGATATCGCGCGCCAGGCTCGCTGGCTAACATTTTCAGCACGACGGTATCGAGGTCCCTCGGGATATGCGCGCGATGCACGCTCGGTGGCATGGCAACGAGTTCCCCGGGGCTGGCATCGCCGCCCGCCACGGCGGCGTGCGGCGTGGGGGGCAGCACGCCGGACAGCAGTTCGTATAGCACAACACCGAGGCTGTATTGATCGCTGCGCTCGTCGGCGGGGAGATGTCTGGCCTGCTCGGGGCTCATGTACTGCAGCGTGCCAACAAGGACCGATGGGCTGGTGAGCATCTCAGATGCATCGCGGTCGCCCAGGTAGGCGACGCCGAAGTCAATGAGTTTCACCACACCGGTCTCGTCGACCAGAACATTGGCCGGCTTCAGGTCGCGGTGAATGATCCCGCTGGCGTGCGCGTGCCGGAGGGCGTCCAGCACCGGTAGGATAAGCCCGATGCGCTCTTGCCAGGAGAGGCTCTTGGAGTTGGCGTAGTCTACTATTGTCGTTGCGCCGCGCACCCGCTCCATGGCGAAGAACGGGATTTCAAGCAAACCTTCGCGGTGCGTGCCAGACTCGAAAATCTGTGCAATATTGGGGTGCTGCAGCCGACCGAGCGCTTCACCCTCAAGCCGAAAACGCTCAAGCTGTTGCGCGGTGAGCAGCGTGGTGCGCAGCAACTTCACCGCGACGAGCCTGTCTGGCTTGGCCTGCCGGGCCTCAAACACCGATCCCATGCCGCCGGAGTTTAGAAGGCGAATCACCTGGTAACTGCCGACGCGGGTGGGGAGAAAGCCGTCGGCGGGATGGGCCGGGGCTGCAGGGGACGACGGGATGTATCGCGGGTCATCGTTCATCTTGTGCCAGACTGGCGTGCGCGTGCATCGTGTGCCCCGCATGGAGCATCCATCGAAGCAGCGAGCGGTCCGACCGGCGACTATGCCCGCGGCCGCTGCGATTGCAACCACGCCAGCGCCGACTCGACCAACCCGCCCGCAGCACCGGTAACCCACGGCTGTCCGGCGAGCCAGCAAAGATCTGTCTCTAGTTTGTACTCGGGCGTGGAAGAGATGCACGCGCCGTGCAGCCGGAGCGCGGTCACGATCGAGACGATGTAGAGATAAATGGCAATGGGTTTGGGAAGAAGCGGGTCGGTCGACGTAAGGCACTCCTTTGCAAACCATTTGACGATTCCCAGCACTTCGACGGTGGCGCCCCCCCTCGCCAGCGCCTCGAAGAATGTCATGGATGGCGAGCCAAGCCGGTCGAGCAGTTGCTGCGTTCCCAAGCCGCGGGCCGCGTCTAGTTGCGACACGCTTACTGCGAGCGACGTGCCAAGTTGATGTTCGAGCATCACCTCAAACTCATCTGGCAGCCATTCTTCCGCCGCCGCCGTCTCAACAGAAAGCAACCGACGAATCGCTTCAGTATTGCGAAACGGGGGAAGCACCATCGACGGCGGAACATCTTGGGCCATCTCACTGATTCCTACGCACGGCTGCCCCTCATCCTGCAGGCCGGGAGAAAATTTCTCTCAGATCCACAAGCTGCTGGGAAAATGCCTCGCCCGGCCCCGCCTGATCGGCCAGAATCGACTGTAACTGACGGGAAAAGACCCGTTTGGCGCTGGAAAGCAGGTTTGACGCCTGGATCGGTCCTTCCAGAGACAGTTCTGCAGCCAGGACCGAGTACGGCGTGGGTTCGCAATCGCCGAGAATTGGCTGGGCGATTCGCCTGTCGAACACCTCCCATGTGTCGGATTGGTCGGTGTTCAAGAGATAAGTTTGCGTGTTGGCCAGGGCTTGCTGCAAGACACTGCACGCCCAGGCGTGGTCGAACGCGTCGCTTTCCGCTGTCGGCAACGACGCCTCCTCCAGATGCGCGCTTGTGAGTGGCTCCTCGTGCCTGGCCTTGGTGCGACGATGGCGGTCGGTCAGGTAATTCTGAAGCGAACGCACCAGAAAGCTGCGAAACCGCCCACGAGTCGCCTCGGCACGATCAAACAGCGTGGTTGATTGCAGCAGCTTGTCAACGATGAAAGCCGACTGCAGATCGTCGGCGTCGGCGGCGTTCATTCCCTTGTTCAGGCGCAAAAATCGGTGAATCGCCGGTCCATAGCGGGTGAGCAGCACGCGAAGTGCATCCGACCTGTCGGGCGAGACTTCACTCTTCAACTGGATAAACAAATCCCAGTCGGTGGTGGGAAACAGGTCATTTTCACCTGCATGGGACACAACTTCGTTCTACAAAATGTCACGCTTTGCGCCAAGTTAAATCCGTTTGCAAAGCCTGGCCGGCTGTTTCGGCCCGACGGCAGCCGTGCCCGCGGCGGCACCTGGCGATACGACCGACTGCGTCCGAGATTGGCATCCACCCGCGAGCGCGATAGTGTGGGGGGCTAACTTATGTCGTCACTCGCCGGCCATTTTCTGGTTTCGCTTCCACAACTGACCGATCCAAATTTCTACCAGACGATCGTGCTGATTGTGCAGCACAACGATTCTGGTGCACTGGGGCTGATTCTCAATCGGCCCAGCAGGGCGAGTGTGGGCGAAGTGGCCGAAAAGCTGCTCGAATCAACGACAACCGCGATTGCCGGACAGGTGCATCAAGGCGGCCCCTGCGACGGACCTCTGATGATTCTCCACGATGAAGAAGCGGCGGCGGACTTGACCATCATGCAGGGCGCGTACTTCACCACCGACCGAACCAAGCTTGAGTGGCTCTTACAAAAGCATGACGGGGAAGCGATCGTCTTCGTCGGCTATAGCGGTTGGACTGCCGGGCAACTGGAGGGGGAACTTGAGAGCAACAGTTGGCTCGTCACGCCGGCTTCAATCGGCGAGATTTTCGGCCCGCCGCTCCGCTGGACGACCCTGATTACCCGCGCGTTACTGGGGCAGTATGTTCCCGTCGAACGAATCCCACCTGAAGCCGGCCTGAACTGACCGCGACCAAGCACGCGAACAATCAACCGCCCTCAATCCAACGCGTCCCACCTTCCAACTGCGCCTTACTCGTCATCTGGCAGATTCTGGAAAGCCTCATCCACTTCATCTTTGTCCAGCACTTCAAGCTCCTCCAGCGCCAGAAGAGCGGCCTTCTGTTCGGCCTGCTTCTTGTTTGGCCCCCAGGCACTGGTGAACCTGCGCCCATCGACCACGACGCATACCTCAAAACATTTGCTGTGATCGGGGCCTTTCTCATCAAGCAATTCGTACACTGGGGTCCCGCCGAGCGATTTTTGTGCGTGCTGCTGCAAAACTGCCTTGAAGTTTTGCTGGTGCATGGTTGAAGCGATCTGATCAATCTTCGGGTTCATGGTGCGCAGGACGTACGCCTTCACCACTTCAAACCCGCCGTCGAGATAGATGCTTGCCACAATCGACTCATACACCGCCGCCGCAAGACTGCTCGGCATTTGTTCGCGGCTATGAATTCCCTTGCCGATGATCAGGATATCGACGAGCCCTGTTTCTTTGCTCACCTCCGCACAGGTCCTTCGGCTGACGACAGCACTTTTGACCTTGGTCAGATCGCCTTCAAGATACGACGGGAACTTTTTGTACAGCGCCTCGCAGACAATCAGATCAAGCACGGCATCGCCGAGAAACTCCATTCGCTCGTTGCTTTTGAGTCGGCTGTCGGCAATTGAGGAGTGCGTCAGCGCTTCCTTCAACAGGTCGCCATTCTGGAACGTATAGCCGAGAATAGCCTCGGCGCGCGCACGAAGTTCTGAAGTCACGCGGTCGCTCGCTTACTCTTAAAATGGCGGCGCTGCCTGTGCGGCGATGTGCAATCAAACAAGCTAAGCCTGCTTGGCGGCGAACTGCGGTTTCATGGCGATGGACTGAACAAATGGCCAGAAGGGCCGGTAGCCATCGCAAGGAAACTGAAGCTCGAACGGTCACAGACTCTATCGCGAAAAACCAGCACAGTTTCGCAACGTCGCGGTCGTCGAATACTGATAGAGTCGCGTAGAAATGGCGGCCTGTCAATCAGAATGCCCGGAAACTGCACCCCGGCGATCGCGGGCTTGACGGAAGATGGCTAAGCGATACGATCTGCGACTCGATTCCCCGCGGCCGTGGCGGAATTGGCAGACGCGCTAGATTCAGGTTCTAGTGAGGCAACTCGTGCTGGTTCGACTCCAGTCGGCCGCAATCCTGGGAGAAAATTGCACGCAAGCCCGGTGGCAACACCGGGCTGCGTCGTTTACTGGCCGTGCCGCCTTACCATACTGTCTCATCCAGACGCCGCCATGGTCGGGGTCGCCCTCGCTGACAACGAGAAAATGACCAGGGCCACTACGGTCCTGGTCATTTCGAGTACGTCGCCTGTGCCAAACCGCCTGTGCCAGACGGCTGATGCTTCGGTGCGCTAATCCTGATGTAAATCCAAACACAGGCGACCGGCGGCGGCTACTTTGATTTCCGCGATGCCTTCAGCCGCGCACTGGCGTTATCCAGCCGCGCGATCAGCGTGTTAAACGAACTCACCGACCTGCGGCCACGACGCGGGGCCGACGAGAATCGTTTGCTGCTGACGGTGCGGTAAACAGTTTTGGTCATGAGTCACTGCTCCTTGCTGTAACAACCAAAGCACCTTACCCGCATCCGCGCTCGCCGGAGTCTCGAGCACATTTTCGCGACAGTCCCATAATCAACAACGCCAGACCCGGCGGGCGCGGCCGAGCGGGGCGCATTCACCGGACCGGCGGCACCACCCATTCGTTCCGATTCTTGCAGATCTCAATTCACCGCGCAGCCACCGAAGTTGCCGTTGGCAAGTTGCAACAGCCTTGCCTGACCGCACCGATAAGCCACGCGGCGCGGTGGGCACGCTGGCCAAACGACCAGGTCGAAACGATAAGCGGCTTAGACATTCAAGCGATTGTCCTCCCGCGTTCCTGGGAAGCAACCGGACAGTGACAACGCCGATTGCCACCGCCACAAGTGCCGCCGCACGACCCGACGACCACAACCCGCGCCGCAAGCCTCCTTTCGCCGGAGCAAAAAATTCTCAGACTAAGTAGAATCTGCTATTTTCAAAAATCGGGCATTTCCGGGCATTTCAGGGCACCCAGGCAAAGCGCGCAGCGACCTCCTCCATTCATCATTCATAATTCATCACTCATCCTTTCCTTACTACCCCCCGCGCTGCGCCAGCGGTGAACGGAAAGCGCAGCGCCGAGCACTTTTTTAACGAAAAAGATTATCCGGGTGCCACGATATGGCTCTAAGGCCATGTCGTGCTCTTCGGTTTCACGCCGCGGTTTCAGTCGCCCGCACTACTTGGCCCGAGAGCCAAGTAGTGGCACCCATCAATCAATAACTACTGGAAACTACAGATGAATGCCCCGGGTGGCACGACATGCGCATCCCGCCCATGATGAACTGCAGGCGGTGCCGGGATCAATCGGTTGCAGTTCATCACACCGCAGACACGGGCTGGATGCCCGTGCCACGTTGATCGTGGCCGCTGCACCGCGGCACAATCGCAGGTTCCGCCCCCGCGAGCAAAGGACCCCACCGCCCGTCCCTGGGAACGAGCCGGCAAAGATGGCCACAATCCGGCAACGCAAGCTAAAAGCGGCCATCATCGCCATTTCCGCGTGTTCCCCGCCGCCGCGGCGTGGCTGGTCCAGCGCAACGCGGCCCGCCCGCTGCCAGCGATGCCGATCGCTCCCCTGACGCTGAGAATCCGGCGGGTGTTCAGCACGCGCTCCGCCGGCATGTTGATTTGCGCGGGTTCGACGGCGTTAATCCCAATAGCCCGGCCCGGGCCGCGTTTCTGGGTGTCTAATCGATGCATGAACCCCGCCGGAGCGGCGTTGTCCCGTCCTGCTCCCCGGCCTATCGTGCCTCCGCGGGCAGCTCGCTAACCGAATAGCAATTGACGCCCTGACTTACGTGTGAGAACCTTACCGCGCCCGGCGAACGCTCATTGGCTTCGCGGGTCGGTTTATTCACTAGTTATCCATCGCCGGGACAGTCGGCGGACGATCGCGAGGAACTCAGTGGCGTTTGAAGTTTACGTCGGCACGAGGACCCGCTTTTACCGGCGTGACTGGGAGAACGTCGCACAGCGCATGGCCCGCGAACAAGGAATACAGTACACGATGATTTATTCAGGCGGGAAACCGGAGGCACCTCCGCCTGCTACTGACATTCGGCAAGCCGTTACCGGCTGGTGCCGCGCGCTCAGCGGAGGTTTGGAGGTGCACGGATGCGGACCGGCCCAATGGGACGAAGGGGACCAACAGCCGTACTTCACGGATCGCCCGGCATGGGACGGTTATTCAGCTTTGCTGGTGTGGGCTGCTCACGCGGAGCATCCAGACCTGCCGGTGCCCGGCGAAGTGCCAGAGTCATGGGTTGATGATCCGGCCTACGTGCGATCTACCGTGCGCGAATACAAGTCTCGCTTTCGCACGATCCTTGAACCCCAACTGTGGCTTCCGACCGAGTTCCCGTTCGTGTTCGACGCGCCGACGATCGTATCAGACGACAAGACGTGCATCGGGTCGGCGTTCACGCTCAAACTACAACTGGACGAGCTTCATGCGCAGACGGCGGAGAAACTCGAGCAACTGAAGTCGACGCGGCAAACCGTGCCGTCTTCCCCGAAGAAGGCAGGTCTGTTCGGCAGTCTGCTGCGGGGAAAGAAACGCGAGCCTGACCCCCCGAAAGCTGGCTTGGCTAAGACTGCGGCATTCGGGCTTCAGTTATTTCGGGATCTCGCAACGAAAGCATGCGAGCATCGGCTGCCGATCTTGCTGAGCTTCTGAGGCGGCCGAACAGCGGGCGATGGATAACCCCCCGACTATGAATCCCGCTTGGGGTCAAGTGTGATCTTGGCGCGCACCGCATTTGTCTTACCTCTTTCACCCGCTGTATTTAACTTCCGTGATTGACTTGGGTCGCTTTGTCCTGGCGGCCGGTGCGCTTCAGACGACTATTCGATGGTCATCCCTTGGACATCGCTCAGGGAGCCTCATTCACCGAGGCAAGAGCCCACGCCTCATTCGCTGCATCGAACGTCCCGGTCGCTTGCGCATCCTTCGCGTGCATTTGGTTAGTCGAGGTCATCGGGCTCGCACGCACGGCGTACGCCTTGGGCAAAGCGTTCCTCGTTGGCGTTGACGACGATGATCGACGCGGCCCGGGCGGTGCAGAGGTCATGCACCCAGCCGGCCGTCTCGCAGGTCTCGGACACGACAAGCGTGTCAGCCGGCGGATCGGTCAGCTGCCGCGTAAGCAGGTCGTGGACCGTTGCCGGGGACATCAAAATCGTTTCAAACGTGTGCGTGCGGGTCGCGGTGTCCATCACGCATGCGACGGTCTTGAACTTGCCGAGGTCGAGGGCGATAATCGTGGCGAAACCCGTGCAATCTCCTTTGGTAGAAGACTGCCGCCGATCTTCACCGGTCAGCGGCGGGATTGCATGGGTTCTCTGAACTGGACCGGCGCGGCACAACGGTCCTCGAAATCTGAAAGTTAGTCGGTGCCGGGCTGGCCAATCAATGTCAGTCTGTTATCACGCTCGCAGCTTGCATGAAGAATCGTCGAGATGATCTCAGCGGCACGTGGGCTGGATGATGAGTCTTTACCGGCGGAAGAAGATCGGTGGGCTCGACCCGAACGATCTGCAATACGCCAGGAAGCTCGAGCAGTTCATCAAGCGAATGAGTCCTGCGGAGCTTGATCGCTTGCTTCACGCCGGCGCATCGACCGCGGGATAACTTCAGTCCGTTGCCCGAGGCATTTCCTCGGTGCGGCAGTCCGACTTCAGGAAACTTGGGCATCCTCGCGCGGCATGTGCCTCGAGGTTCACCCGCGTTACACTGTGTCAAATGCTCAAAAGGAAACGCGAGGCATCTATGATTCGACCCATCGATTGCGCAACACGGTTGCGATTCATGACCTTTTGTCTCTCGACAGCCGCGCTCTTTTGCGGTTGCGCTGCGAGGGATCCATCAGTTTCGTCGCAGCTAGTGCAGGTCGGCGGAATGCACGAGACCATCGGCCAGCGCCAGTTCCAGCCGCGCGTGGATGTGGCTGATGTCGTCGGCAAGCCGCACTTTTACGGGGTGGGCGCTGCGGAGGGGCTCAAGGGCGAAATCACGGTCCTCGACTCCGTGGCGGTCGTCACCCGCGTAGCGCCGGACGGAACCCCGCAGCCGGTGGCGACGGCCGGCACAAAGGCGACCCTTCTCGTCGGGCAGTCGGTCGACAGCTGGACCCAGCATCCCCTGGCCGATGCGGTGTCACACGAACGGTTCGATGAAACGATCGGCGCGATGGCAATCGGCGCAGGGATCGGGCCGGCCGAACCGTTCGTCTTTGTCGTCGATGGTGCGTTCACAGACGTCCGGCTTCACGTCATCAACGGTGCCTGCCCGATCCATGCCCGGATGAAAAAGCAGGAAATCGCCGAAGGCGAACAGCCGTTCGAACTGAACGTGAATAATGTGAGCGGCACGCTCGTCGGCATCTACGCCGCCGACTCGGTGGGCCGGCTGACCCACCCAGGGACCGCGACACACACACACTTGATCTACACCGACCCTGCGACGGGCCATCGCGTCACCGGGCACGTCGAGCGGGTGGGATTGGCGCGCGGTGTGTCCGTGAAGCTTCCCGCAAGAGCCAACGCCGCCCGGTAGACCGTGATCCAGTTACGGCAGCCAGTCCCGCCGGCTGACGACTCTGAGTGTGGACCAACCGGCCAGTGCGGTGAACCGATCCGGCGGGTATGACAATTGTGGTCTGAGAGCCCGCGAGGCACCGGCTCGGCTACCGATCGGCATTGTGCTCCCGGTAGCACCGTCATGCACCTCGACATTGACGGCATCGCCGCTGGTCGGAGGCATCCACTGTGCCGCGCGGCGGTAGCCGGTGGTGTAGCAATCGGTTGCAGCGGACGGTCCGCTGCGAAGTTCGCCGCTGAACCGGAGCGATGGGCAGATTGGCGTATCGTCATATGAATGCTCCGGAAACTAAGGCCATTTCGATTCGCTGTCTAAGGGCTATTGGCGATCGGCGGGAGCGACGGCTGTCGGTGCCATTTATCAACGCTGGATGACCTACACACTTCTGGCAGTCGATCGCGACTCGGATTCATGGGCAGTTCCCCGCGGAGCAATTGTTCCGGAGCAAGCCAGGTGCCGAAAGTGCTCTCGTTCTTCGCACTATCGTTGGGGTGTTTGATGCAGACCAGGAGTGATCCGATGCCGGAAGTTCGTTACCTTGAGATCCCGGTCACCGACATGGATCGGGCCGTGGCGTTTTACGAAGCGGTGTTTGACATAAGGCTTGAACGCGTGACAGTGGACGGCTACGCGATGGCACACTTTCCGTCATCGCGCGAACGGGTCGGTGCGAATGTCACGCTTGCGCAAGGGGACGTGTATGTACCCTCAAAGCATGGGGCGATCGTGTACTTTCATCTGATCGATATCGACAGAGTGATGTCGCGCGCGACGGCGCGCGGGGCAGCCGTCTTGTTTGCGAAGAAAGAGGTCACGCCGGGCACTTGGGTCGCGGAGTTCGAAGACTCCGAAGGCAATCGCATCGCGTTGAGCCAGCGCGACGAATGACAGAGCCGGTCAGCGTGGCGGCCTGGTTCAACCCAATTCGGAAAGATCGGCACCGCGGTTGATGGGGAGGTTGATGTGGAACGGTTGGCCATCGATCACCGGGGCGGCACCGACTTCACGCCGGCCCGCCTGGCCTCGGCGATCCGGCCCTCGTGTTCGCCTAAGTGGATGATTTCCACCTTGAACCTGTTGCGATCAAGGCACTCGGCGGCCGTGCGTTCGGCGTTGACGCACACGGGACATTCGGCGAGGTAGATTTGTGCGTTTCGCATGACTAGGACAGGGGTGACGCGTGGTCACCCCTGTCCCGGGTTGTAAACAACGTTACGACGACTCGGCGCACCGGCGGGGCCTCAAACCAGTTAACGACGGCGACGCAGTGCCATCGGCAGGGCGGCGGCGAGCAGGCCTAGCGCTGCGGGTTCGGGGACAACCGGAATCACCGTGCCCGGAGCAAATGTGTCGCGGGCGAACACGACGGCGTCTTCCAGCACATCTTCCTCCAAGCCGTAGTTAAAGAGAATGAAGATGCTATCCGACGGCGTGATGCCCGGGGTGGTGGTGTTGAGTCGAGCGGCGACCATGTAGATGCCCGACGCTGCGGCGAGCGTGATTTCGGTATCGAGATGATCATCAAACTCGCCAAACTCGTCGACCGGCCCGACGAGCACATCGTTCGCGGGGATGGTCGTGCCATCGACCGAGGCGGCGCTGGAGCCAAACGCATAAGACAAGGTTGTTCCGGAAGCAGCGGGGGCGAAACTGATCGGGCCGACGCCGTTCCAGTATTGCAGCACGCTAAGGGTTTGGATGCCGATCTGCGATCCTTCGGCAAACCCGCTGCCAGGGAGCGGATGGAAGCCCGGATCGGGCAATTCGTTTGGCGGGAGAAGCACTTCTTCACCAAAGTTGTAACCAAAGACGGCGACGTTGCCGACTTCCACCTCTTCGGCATCAAAAAAGGCATTGGTCTTGATCACGCCTCCTTCAATCTTGGGTGAAACATCGTACTCAGCGAGTGCCGCGGACGTGACGACGGCGGTTGCTGCAAGGAAGCAAAGAGTGGATCGAACGCGCATATCAAACCTCCTGAAGAGATGAAGAAACCCTGGTGCGCCGACGCAGGAACAACTGCGAAGCAACGACCAGTGCAAATGTGAGCGAAGTGGGTTCGGGGATCGCCGAATCGCGCGGCAAACCCGAAGGGGCGGCAAGCCCGAAGTTGGCCGCGAGGGCGGTGAAGTCGTCGAGATTGACCTGATAATCGTCGTTGAAATCGCCGTCGTACCAGAACTGCTCGCCGGGCGAGCCGAAGTTGGCGGCGAGGGCGGTGAAGTCGTCGAGTGTCACGCTGCCGGAGAAATCGGCGTCGCCAGCGAACGGATTGGCCACATAGTCCAGGGCGCGGCTGAAGTCGGCGGGCGCGGCGCCGTTGTTGAACAGCAGAAAGAGCGCGTCAGAGGGCGCGGCACCGGCAGTATTGGTCAGTCGAATGGACGTGAAGTAGATGCCCTTCGACGGCGTTGCCAGGGTTCCGGGATTAAGGTTGGCATTGAGGTGACGATGCAGGCTGCCGTTGGCGGCCACGCTTGAAAAGTTGAATCCGGGTTGGGCGGCGGTGGTCGAAGAGATGCCGACGGTTCCCGCCCCGAACGAGAACGACAACGATTCGCCCGCAGGTGTCTGTCCGAAGCCGACGGGTATCTGCCCGAGGTCGACCGGCTCCGAGCCGCTGAAGAATGACAAGCCGCGCGAGACATTGAAACCGATGAAGCTGCCTCCCTGCAGGCCCGATCCGGCGACGGCGTTGAAGCCGGGGTCTTGAATGAAGTAGGGATCGCCGGGGATGGACTGGAACTGCCAGCCGAAGGTGCGGACGTTCTGCACGAGCGTGCTAGTGCTATCGTCAAAGGCATCGGTGATGAGCTTCCCGCCGGCGACGCGCGGGCGCGCGTCGGCGGCGATGACGAACGGATTGACTGCATGCAACCAGCTTGCATTTGCTGCCAAGGTTGTTGCGATCAAGAGGGGTCGAAGCATCTTATCTCTCCGGAAGACACGTGATTGCCGCAGGACCTAGTTGGCCAGCGCGGGGTCGAATCGGTTGAACTTGGTCAGATCACGAAACACTTCGCTGAAGCGCAGGCTTTCGGCATGGCCATCGAGAAAGCCGTAGTTGCTGATCGACTCGCGGCTGCGGCGCGGGCCGCCGTGTGAGTGAATCTCGAGCATCGTTGCGGCGACGATGGCGGGGTTGGAGCCGGCCCAGTTTTCGACATGCGGATGATCGGCCGCAGCGAATGGTCCGTTGTACGCCATTTCAACAAACTGGATCGTGCTGGACGGTTTGCGAACGCGCGTGATCTTGGCATACCACCCGCCCGCGGGCGCATCGAGCGATTGCCGAGGGCCCCACGGACACATCTCCCGATCGAGAAAGATGTTGATGCCGTAGCTCGTCCGTCGAAACGACGGCGGGTTGGTCTGCGGAACGGGCACGCCATCTACCCAGTGTGGGCTGACATCGCTGGGGCAGCGAACTGAGATCGACGGGTTGGCAAGCGTATCCGACTCGACATTGCTGCCCCGGTAGTACCGCTGCAGTGTATTGATCCACGCGACACCCGCTTCCAGGGCCACACCTTGATGCGACAAACCCGCCTGCACCAGATAGCCCCGGTTGTCATTGGCATACTGCAGCTGCGCCATCTGCATGGTACGCAGATTATTTAGACAGAAGGCGCGGTTCGCGCCCTGCTTGGCTTTTCCGAGCGCGGGCAACAGCAGCGAGACCAGCAGAGAGATGACGCCGATGACCACCAGCAACTCCACGAGAGTGAAGCCGGAGTCGGCACGCGGGCCGGTCGGGTTGAGATTGAACGCAACTCGCTTTCTCATGCGAACAAATAGTATATGCACTCAAAACGCAAATGCAATACAATTGCATTTCATTTGTGGGCGATGCCCGCCGTCGCATCGCTGGCTATAAACAGTTGCTAAAAAAGGGCTTATGCTTCTTGGGGTGCTTCGGCGGTGAGGCGGAAGACTGTCATTTCCGGGCGGCACCAGTGTTTCACCCGCTGGCCATATGACAATCCTCGGTTGACATAAAGATGTCGGCCCTGAATGGCGTAGTACCCGTGTGTGTACTCGCGCCGCTTGCTGAACGTGCGTGCCACCCGGCTGTCGGCGGTTTGCCGGCCATGCGTGTGTCCGGCGAGCATCCATTGCCACGGATACTCCAGCAATTCATGGCAGTTCGCAGGGTTATGGTTCAGGCAAAGTACTGGCAGGTCACCGCCGACGCCCGCAAACGCCTTCCGCGGATCAATCGCGCCGGACCATTCATCGTCGAGGCCGACAATCATCAGCGGTCGTGCGTTGGTAACATCGCCATCCGTATCGAGCGGCCGATCGGTGCGCTTGCCGGGTCGAATCTCCAGTACTTCATTGCGCAGCACGATCAGGCCTTCGTTCATCAGACACTTCTCAAGATAGTCTGCACGTCGCATTCCCTCGATGAGTTGCTTCTTTCCGTACATTGAATAGTCATGGTTTCCAAAGGTGCAGATGACACCGTGCGGCGGCTTAAGCCCGGCGAGCATTTTTGCGATCCTCGGCGCGTAGCGATAGCCGCCGGTGATCAGGTCGCCGGTGACAACCACCAGATCGGGCTCAAGCTCGTGAACCCACTGTAACATTTGCTCGAGATAGCGCTTCCAGACCACCGGGCTGTAATGCAGGTCCGAAATCTGCACGATGCGAAACCCCATCAGGCCGGGATCGAGATTTGGAAACGGCATGAGTCGGCGATGAATGTCGATCCAACGCTTGTTTAGTGGCAGCGCGTGCATGCCGGTGAGTCCCACCGTGTTCATCGCTGTCCACACGGCCCGCCGCCAACGGTGCTGGCGCTTCCACTTTGGCGTGTGCAGATAGTTCATCAACGCGTCGACCATGGTTGAACAGTAAATTGTGGAGCGATGTTGCGGGAATGCAAATCGGGGAATGCCTGAACCGCCGGGCGCGATCATCGCATGGCCGGGGAGAAACGGCCCCGGCGGCACTGGGCGTGGCAAATTGTCGCGGGGCGTATGGCGCGATCAGTCGAGCATATCAAGGGCTGCCTGCAGTTCGGATTGCGCATGTGCATCGCCAGCCATCTGCGCCGCGGCAATGCCGTCGATGTATGCCTGCCTGGCGTCGGTGGGGCGGTCAGATAGTTCGTAGGTTTGTCCGGCCTGATAGTAAGCGTAACAATACTTCGCGTCGGCGGAGATCGTGCGACGGAAGTACTCCAAGGCGCGCGGATGATCGCCCGTTTTCTTGTATTCCATGCCCGCCGCGTAGAGCAGAAATGGATCGCCGGGGGATTTTTCCAGCATGATCTGCAGCTTTTGCAGTCGCTCGGTCATCGTCAAGTCCCTCCTCACCGCATCCTCCCGCCCGCTGCGGAGGCATTATTGCGGCGTTCACAGCTTCAGTTCGGAATACTTCAGCCCAAAGCAATCGGCCACCGCCTGGTAGGTCACTTGCCCGTTGACAAGGTTGATCCCCTCAACCAGCCCCGGATCTGCCTGCGCCGCGGCCTTATAGCCCTTGGTTGCTATCTTGAGCGCGTAGGGGAGTGTTGCGTTGGTCAGCGCGAGTGTGCTCGTGCGGCCTACCGCGCCGGGCATGTTGGCGACGCAGTAGTGAACTACATGATCGATGATATAGGTCGGTTCCTTGTGCGTGGTCGCGCGGGCTGTTTCAACGCAGCCGCCCTGATCAATGGCGACATCGACAATCACCGCGCCATGTTTCATCAGCTTCAGATCGGCGCGGCTGACGAGGCTCGGTGCCTTCGCGCCGGGAATGAGAACAGCACCCACGACGAGGTCGGCTAGCTGAAGATGTTCACGGATGTTGTAGCTGTTGGAATAGACAGTGCTGACATTGGCAGGCATGACATCATCGAGATAGCGCAAACGGTCGAGGCTGACATCCATCAGCACGACATTGGCCCCCAGCCCGGCGGCGATTTTTGCGGCATTGGTGCCGACCACGCCGCCTCCGATCACGAGTACATGTGCCGGCGGCACGCCCGGCACGCCGCCGAGCAGGATGCCCCGGCCGCTCATCGGCTTTTCCAGATACTTCGCGCCTTCCTGTACGCTCATCTTCCCGGCGATTTCGCTCATCGGCGTGAGCAGTGGCAGGGTGCCGCGCTTGTCGGTGATGGTCTCATAGGCGATTGCTGTGATCTGACTATCCATGCACGCCTGCGTCAGCTCGCGGCTGGCGGCGAAGTGGAAGTAGGTGAAGATGATCTGCCCGGGCTTGAACTGGCTGATCTCGGCGGGCTGCGGTTCCTTCACCTTCACGATCATGTCGGCAGCCGTGAAGACCTCTGCAGCGGTGCCGACGATCGTTGCGCCGACTGCGGTGTAAAGCTCGTCTCCAAACCCTGAGCCTACGCCGGCCTGCGCCTCAACAAACACCTGGTGCCCGGCCCGAGCCATCGCCTCCGCCCCGGCGGGGGTCATGGCGACACGGTATTCATCAGACTTGATTTCCTTTGGCACACCAATCTTCATAGGTCTTTCCTCGAAATGAGTCGTTCCAGTATCGCGGAATCATATCCATCCTCGCCGGAAAGCAAAATGCAGCGGGAATGCATCAGTGTTGCTTCAAGGCAACACGCATTCTGGTCGATGATGAGTTAAGTGAACGCCGATCGCTGATTGCCGGGAGAAAATTGCCGTCGGGGCAACTCGGGCACCGTGATGTCCGCGGCACCGGCAATACTCAGCCGTCTGACGATCTGACCGCGACCAATTATGTCAACGCATACCCCTCGCATTCTCGTCCTTGATGAAGACCGGATCATGCAGGATTCGCTCTCGCAGTTTCTCAGGCGGGAGGGATACGTCGTTTCGACAACCGATAGCCCCGATGCAGCCGTGGCGAAGATGGAATCGGGGCAGATCGACATACTGCTGGCCGACTTGAACATCGCTGGGGTGAAGCCCGGTGCGTTTCTCCGGGACATTCGCCGGTCGCATCCGCAGGTGGTGGTGATCCTGCTCACCGGCTACGGCTCGATCGAGCAAGCGGTCGATGCCATTAAAGCCGGGGCGTTCGACTACCTGACCAAGCCGATCATTGATGATGAGATTCGCGTGACAGTAGAAAAGGCGGCCCGGCAACACGCGCTGCTGTTTGAAAACTATGCGCTTCGGCAACAGTTGGATTCCCGGTTTGGCTTGGAGAACCTGATCGGGCGCGATGCAAAGGTTCAGAAAATCGTCGATGTCGTCAACGCGGTGGCCGAAGGTCGGACGACCGTGCTGATGACTGGCGAAAGCGGCACGGGTAAGAGCCTGCTGGCGCGCGGCATTCACCAGCGATCGCCCCGGCGGGACAGGCCGTTCATCGAAATCTCCTGCGGCGCGCTTCCCGAGACACTGCTTGAGAGCGAACTCTTTGGCCATGTGAAGGGTTCATTCACCGGGGCGGTGAGCGACAAGCCCGGCCGATTTCTCTCCGCGGATGGGGGGACGATCTTTCTCGATGAGATTAATTCGGCCAGCCCCGCGATGCAGGTGAAGTTGCTGCGGGTGTTGCAGGAGCGGAAGTTTGAGCCGGTTGGTTCGACGCAAACAACGACGGTCGATGTGCGCGTGGTGCTGGCATCCAACTGCGACCTTCAGCAACTGGTAGCCGAGCAGACGTTTCGACAGGATCTCTACTACCGCATTAATGTGGTCAACATTCGCATGCCGAGCCTGCGCGATCGGAAGGGCGACATTCCGCTGCTGGCGATGCATTTTCTGCGGCTTTATTGCAAGGAAGTGGGGCGGGAGATCATCGGATTCACCGAAGCAGCTCTGGCTGCATTGACGGCCTATGCGTGGCCGGGGAATGTGCGCGAGCTTGAGAATGCGGTCGAGCACTCGGTGGTGCTTTCCAAGCGGCCTCAGATTGATCTGTCAGATTTGCCCGAGACGCTTCACGGGGTGACGGGTTATGACCCCTTCGCCGAGCCGCGCGCAGCACTGGATGGTTTGTTTAACGGCCTGCTGAACGACCCTATGCCGCTAGAGCGAGCGTTGGAGATGCCCGAACGCACGATCATCAAGGCGGCGTTGAAGCGCAACAACTACAACCGCCAGGCGACTGCGAGCGAACTGGATATCAATCGCACGACGCTCTACAAGAAGATGCGAAAATACAAATTGGATGTCGGCGGGGAAGAAGAGTGACCCGTACCACACGACTGGAGCAGCAAGCCGCACGACTAATAAAACAGGCGTGAGAGACAGCATCTGCCTCTCACGCCCGTTTAGTTTTTCCTGACAGTCTTTACACGCCGCCCCGCGGGCTTCAGTTTCCTGCCTTGTATGCTGCGTCCATCGCGGTGATGACATCATTGGTGATATCGACCGTGGCTGCGTTGGCGAACAGTACGTTGCGCTGGCCGATGATGGCCTTCAACTGGTCCACCTGAATTGCGTCGAGGTTATCCGGGAAATCGACCTTCTGCTCGGCGAGCACGACATCGATGGCCTTTTTGGTCGCTACTTCTGCGATGGTCTGTTCAATCTTCCCGAACAGCGTGCGCATCTGGATCTTCTGCTCTCGCTGCAGGTTGGCCTGCTGCAACTGGGCCCAAATCTCGAACTCGATTCGAGCCTGGAGCCACTCCTTGTTCACGTCATTGTACTGTGGTGCCTCGGGGCGAAGCTGATCTCGCTTGGCTTGAAGGTCGGTGACCTTCTGCTGCCGGGTGACGCGCTCGGTGTCCAGCAGCTTGAGGTCGTTATTGATCTTCTGATTGAGGTCCTTCGTCTCCTGTAGCTCATTGAGAATGCGCGCGGTGTTGGCGATGGCAATTCTCGGTGCCGACTGAGCGAGCGACGGCATGGCGAACAATCCGAGCGCCAGCAGGCTGATTACGAAGCAATGCGACAATTTCATGTGCGATGTTCCTTTCAAGTGGTGCATTGACCTAGCTACTCACAGGCATACCCCGCGGGGCGACGTCTGGCACCTGCCAGCCGACGAATCACGGTCTTGAGTGTCTCTTCTATCATCATCCCCACAGGGGGGGCAAGGTTGCAAGAGGGACAGTCTATCGATCGAATCCGAGCGAGAAACTGATGATCTGTGTATCGTCTTCGCTGTTTTTGCTCAAGGGGATGGCAAAATCGATCGCGATGGGCGTTTGGCCGAGGATAGGCAGGGTAAGTCTGATGCCTGCGCCGACGCTCGTACGCCAGTCCTCCAGTTGAAATGAGGGCTCAACGGTTCCCATATCGGTAAAGACAACCCCCCGAAGCTGCTCGCCGACAAGGGGAAAGCCGACCTCTGCCGACGCGGTGAGGATGAAATCGCCGCCGACGCGGTCATCATCCGGGCCTGACCGGGGGCTGATGCCTCGGAAAGCGAACCCGCGCACCGACCCGATGCCACCGCCGTAAAATCGTTCAAAAAATGGTGCGTCGCCTGCGATGTATCCGGTATCAACGTGCAACGCGAGGATCGTTCGGCGGTCGAGCAGGTCTTCCCGCAGGGAATAGTAGGCATCCCAGTTGGCGGTGAACTTCTGGAACGTGTAATCCCCGCCGAGCGCGCCAAAGGAATCCCAACCGACACTGGTGGTGCTCCCGCGGAAGGGCAAAATGCCTCGGTTGCTGGTGTCTCGGGTGACTCTCAACCCGACGCTGGTCAGGAGGTGCTCGCCTTCCTCATCCAGGATCTCTTGTGCGCGGATGGGGCGATCGTTAATGCTCCCGATATCCACCTCCTCGATACGCAGCGAGAGTGCGGCACTGTATTTCTCATCAAATCGGTGGTCGAGGCTCATCCTGCCGCCCAGCCGGCGATCGCGGTAGTCTTCGCGGATGCGGTCGCGCGCGTAGGCCTCGACTGTCAGGCCGTAGGGCTGATCAAACAGATACGGCTCTCGGAAGCGCACGCTCGCGTTGCTAATCTGGGTGCCCGGTTCGAGCGAAACCCGGAACGACTGGCCGGCACCGATGAATGCGTTTCCGTTAAAGATATCGCGGGGGTTGGTCGGCAGGTTGGCGATATCAAAATTGCGCTGCTCGTAGGTGACGTTCGCGCCGAAGCCGCCGTTGGAGTTGATGCCCGCCCCGATGTTAAAGCTGGCGGTGCGCTGCTCCTGCACCTCGACCAGCAAATCGCGTGAATCTTCGGCATCGCCGATGGGCGTAACCGACACGCCCTGAAAAAATGGCGTGCCGCGGAGACGATCCTGGGCGTCCTGTACGGCACCCGAGTCGTAAAGCTGGCCGGGCGCCATGCGCATCTCACGGAGGACTACCTTGTCCTGCGTCCGGCTGTTGCCCTTTACGAGGATCTTGCCGAGTTTATAGGGCTTTCCTTCGCGAATGTCGTAAACGAGTTCGACCGTGCCTGCTTCCCGGCGGAAAACACGCTTTACCGGTTCATTGCTCGACCCGAGCATGAAGTAGTTCGGGTCAGTTGCCTGAGGCTGGTAGATGAAGCCAAACGGACTATAGGCGCGAATGACTTCTCGCACGTCGCGGCGGAGGACATCATCGTCGTATGTCTCTCCTTCGAGCATTTTCAGGCTTTTTCTCAGCTCGACATCGCTCAGAACGCTGTTGCCCTTGAACGTGACCTGATCGACTCTGTACCGCTGGCCTTCTTCGACGAGAAATGTCACCTGCAGTTCGCTGTTGTCCGGCGAGAAAATCAGCTTTCTGCCGATGCGAACATCAAAAAAGCCCTTGCCCTCATAAAAGCGGCGCAATGACGCGACATCGTCTTCAACCTGCTCATTGTCATAGTTGCCCTGCCGAAGAATCCAGATCCAGTTGCGCGTCCGAATCTGACCCTTCAGCCGGTCGGCGGTGAAGGAGTTGTTGCCTATGAACGCTACTTTCCGAACCTTGACGTTGGGGCCTTCGACGACATTAAAGACTAAGTCGCCGCTTTCACTGAGGCGGTTCTGGTCGATTTCAACATTGGCGAAGGGAAAGTTCTTGCTGCGGTAAAGATTCTCTATGGACGACTTTGCCAGTGCGATTCGGAAAGGATCGATCGCCTCGCCCGATTTGAGATCGACGACATTTGCGAGGGTCGTATCATTCAGCTTGAGATTGCCGCGGAAGGCGATTGTGCCCACCTGCTTCTGCTCGCTGACCTGAAACACGACGATGACGCCAGTGTCCGTCGGTTCGACCTTGGCTTCAACATTAGAGAACTTGCGCAGACCGTAAACGCGCTGGTAGTCTTCCTCGACGGTGGCGGGGTCATAAGGCTCGCCCCTACGGGTGCGAATGACATTGGCAATAACTGCTGTGGATACTTCTCTGTTGCCAACGATGCGTACGTCTTCAACAGTCTTGCCCGCGAGCGGCGTTGCGGCCCCTGTTCGGAACGCTGCAGGGGGGGTGAGCGGGTTGGACTGTGCAATCGCGGTGTGTGCTGCGGCACCGGCGACACCGACCATCACCGCAAGTGCCAACTTCCTTGTTTGCCCGGCAAAGTGAATTGCTTTCACGCGTGCTTCCGTTCCCACGAACCCGTCGATACTGACGCATCCGTCGTCAGCTTGGGAGGGAAGTCTAATCCTCGCCGCGGTGATGTCAAAAATGAGGGCGGCCCCCGGCACGCCAATACAGCCCCCCAGCTCGACGAGGACGCAGCTTCTGCGCCGCCTAGTGCAGTAAGAAACTGACAGTCGCAATCGCGGCGATCGAACCGAACATCATCACGATAGTCCCGGTAATGCGGTGGTAGAGCCGCTTTCGGGGCGACTCGCTTTCATATGTCATATCTACAACGCTATTCTGCATGCTCCACCGTCCTGTCTTGCACCGCAACCGTAAGAGGTCTTCGAGCCAGCGCGGCCGGCGGTTGCACCGGTTCGATAAAAACGCCGCCCGGATTCACTATCTCCGAGAAAAACATAGCCCACATTTGGCCGCGGGCCAGTCGGGGGGCTGCTTATTGCTCGCCCGGAAAACTCCCCAAGTTCGTCAGGGGTTCATTGCCCGAATCCGCTGCTGTCGATACGGTTTAACCTCGAATGCCAGAACAACCGGCTTCAACGACTGAAATGATTGAAACGGCCCTGCAGCAATTGCAGGCAGGGCAGTTTGCAGCGGCTGAGGCAAGCCTGCGGGCCATTCTTGCCTGCGAGCCGACTCATGCTGATGCGCTGCACTTTTTCGGGGTCGCCGCCCTCCAGCAGGGGCGGTTGCAGGAAGCTTACGATTCAATTCAACGCTCGCTTGCGATTTCTCAGAATTTTGCAGCGTTCAATAATCTTGGCCATGTTCTCTGGCTCGCCCGAAAGGCTGAAGAAGCGCTCCAATGTTTTGATCGCGCCGCACGGCTGAATCCGGATCACCCCGACGCTTACTGGAACATGGCCTCCAGCCTCGCAGCGCTTGGCCGTCATGCGGAGGCGGTGCAGGTGCTGCAGAGGCTGATTAAAGTGTCGCCATCGCATCCGCGGGCACAATATCAGATGGGCGTGTCGCTGGCAGAGCTGAACTACCTCGAGCGTGCGGCGGTGGCGTTTCAGGAACATCTGAAGCTGGCGGCCGATGACGTGGAGTGTTACGGCCGCCGGTCGGTCGTCCTTGCCAAGCTCAAGCGTTTTGATGACGCGATCGCCTCCGCCGAGCGCGCGGTCGAGATCGGGGGCCCGCGGGCAGATGCACATAACAATCTGGCTTGGGTTTTGGAGCAGGCAGGGCGGGTGGTGGACGCGGAGAAGTATTATCGCCGCGCTATAGCCATCGATCCCAACTTTTTACTGGCGCTGGGAAACCTCGCCGCTGTGTGCGACCGTGCCGACCGGTGCGACGAAGCGCTGGAGTTCTTCGAGCGCGCCGCGGCGGTCGATCCGAAGCACGTTGAGGCGCAATGTGCGGTGGCGGGCATTTACAACAAGGTCGGCCGATATCAGGACGCGCTCGCCGCCGCCGACAGGGCCTTGGCGATCAAGCCGCACGATCCTGCCGCCCGCGGTCACCGGGCGCTGGCACTGCTCGCGTTTGGGGACTACACGCGTGGTTTCTCTGAGTATGAGTGGCGATGGCAGTGCAAAGATTTCACCACGCCGGCCCGAGAGTTTTCCCAGCCGCGCTACCGCGGGGGCGATGCGTCGGGTCGGACGGTATTCATTCATTCAGAACAGGGGTATGGTGATAACATCCAGTTTGCCCGTTTCCTACCCCTGCTTGCCGCACGCGGGGCAAAAGTTGTGTTTGAATGCCCGATTAACCTCCGCCGGCTGATGGAAACGGTTCCGGGGGTTGCCAAGGTGGTGCCAGGCGGATTGCGCCCGCCACCGTTCGATCTGGAGGCCCCGCTGCTGAGCCTGCCGCACGCATTTGGCATTTCGCTCGAAACGGTCCCGGCGACGGTCCCATACTTCACGCTACCCGACGCTCACGTCGAAGGCTGGCAAGCTCAAATCGCCGAGCATCGCAGTCGCTTGAATGTGGGGCTTCTCTGGCGCGGCAATTCCAAGCCGAATCCGAAGCGGTCAATCTCGCTCGCCGAGCTTGCTCCGTTGGCGTCCGGGGATGTGTCGTTCTTCAGTTTGCAGGTGGGCGAACACGCAAAGCTCCGTGCCGCACCGCCACAGGGAATGCGGTTGATCAGTTTTGCGGACAAAATCGTCGATTTCTACGACCTGGCAGGGCTAATCGCGTGCATGGATCTGGTGATTACGATCGACTCGGGCCCGGCCCACCTCGCCGGCGCGCTGGGCAGGCCGACCTGGACCATGCTCATCAAGTCAGCCGATTGGCGGTGGCTCTCGGATCGGGTGGATTCGCCGTGGTATCCGTCGATGAAGCTCTACCGGCAATCAACATCCGACGACTGGACCGCGGTCGTCGCTGATATTGGCCGCGATCTGCGAACATTCGTCCGGTAATTCGTCGCTGTTTTTCCATTGCATCTCAAACCGGGGGTTCACCTGTGCCGATGCTTACAGATATAGAGTGTTCTGAACTGACGCTGCGGGCGTGTTGGAAATGTCACAGGTGCTGCCTTGATAGAATTGACTCCTCGAGTTGCGAAGGCCGAAAGACCGTATCGGGCCGGTTGGCTTTGGCTCGCCTTGATAGTTTTTTGCGCTCTCGTGGCATCGGCGTGGGTGCTTGAGCAATCGCGGCAAGATCCGTTGGTGGTGCGCGAGTGGCTGGGCCGTGTCGTTGACGTCCCAGAGACCGTAAAAATTGAATCAACACTTTCGCAGGCCGTTCATTGGCTGGCTTTGATCGAAGCGAGCTTGCTGGTGGGTGCGCTGGTGATCACCAGCCGGACGGCCCGGCACCACCGAAATCTGCATCGCGCCCTGGAAGAACAGATGAAGCTCGCGCAGGCGACTTTTGATGCGCTTCCGGCACAAGTGGGAATTATCGACGGCACCGGGCGTCTGCTCGCGTCAAATGCCAACTGGAAAAACTGCGACCAACTCATCTGCGATACCCGCCTCCCGAGGCTGGCAGTTGGGGCAAACTTTCTTGAGACCTGCGATCGCATTCAAAGTGCGGAACAGGCTCAGGCCGCATCGGTGGCAGAGGCAATCCGCGGTGTGTTGGCCGGGAAGATTGGCTCGACGGTGATCGAGTGCGCTGCGCCGGTGAATCAGGGAGACTCATGGTTCGTTCTTCGCATCAGCCCCTTCCCTGTTAAAGGAGGCAATGGCGCGGTGCTGCTATTCGATGATGTCACCCAACAAAAGATGGCAGAACAGCAGGTGCAGCGGTCGAGGGAGGCAGCCGACCATGCCAATGCCGCCAAGAGCGCATTTCTGGCCAATATGAGCCACGAGATACGCACCCCGATGGCGGCGATCATCGGATATGCCGATCTGCTTCAGGACGTGCGCCAGTCGCCCGAGCAGCGGTCGCGCAGCGTGCAGATCATCCGCCGCAATGGCGAGCACCTTCTGGGGATTATCAATGACATTCTCGACCTCTCCAAGATCGAAGCCAACAAGCTGACGGTGGAGAAGATTCGCACGAGTCTGCCAAGTTTCTTCTGCGATGTTGCGGTCGTGGCGCGCCAGCGCGCTGAAGAAAAAGGCCTGAAATTCTCGGTTGTGTTTGACGGCCCAGTGCCTCAATCCATTCATGCCGATCCGCTGCGAATGAAACAGGTTCTGCTAAACCTTTTGAGCAATGCCGTGAAGTTTACTCAGCAGGGCAGCGTGACGCTTCGCGTGGCGTGTGAATCCCTCCTTGACACCTCGCGGCTTCAGTGCGATGTGATTGATACGGGAATCGGGATGAACGACGAGCAACGCGACCGCCTGTTTACGCCCTTCACCCAGGGAGACGAGAAGACCACGCGCCGGTTTGGTGGCACGGGTCTTGGGCTTTCAATCAGCAGGCGCCTGGCCACGCTTCTCGGCGGCGATATCGTGCTGCAATCGGCCCGTGGCGTGGGTACGACCGCATCGTTCTGGATCGACGCTGGACCGCTTCAGGGCGTTCCGATGATTGAAGAACTGCGCGAGCACGACCTCTCATTTGAACAGAACGGCCCCCGGCGGGGCCGGCTTTCGCGACCCGCGCGGGTGCTGCTCGCCGAAGATGGCGAGGACAATCGCGATCTGTTGACCGCATTTCTGCAAGATGCTGGCGTTGAGGTGGTTTGCGCTGAAAACGGCGCCGCCGCCATCGACCTGGCGATGAAGCAGTCGTGCGACCTTGTCCTGATGGACATGCAGATGCCCGAGGTGGACGGCTACACCGCCGCCACGCGCCTTCGAAAACAGGATTTCTGCAAGCCGATCATTGCATTGACGGCCAATGCGATGACTGATGACCGTCGCAAATGCCTCGAAGCAGGTTGCGACGAATACCTCTCCAAGCCGGTGGACCGCGATCGCCTGGTGAGCACCATTGCAAAGCTGCTGGGAATCAGCCTGGTGGAGGATCAGACGTCAACCGAATCGGAAGTTGCCACCCCAGAGGCGATCAGCGACCTTCCAAAGCTTCAGAGTAATCGGGCTAACGACCCGCAATTGGCCACGGTGCTGGCGAGATTCGTTGACCGGCTTCCAGCACGGGTCGCCGAGATCAACAGCCACCGCGATAGCAGCAATTCTGCTGAATTAAGCCGAGCATTGCATCAACTCAAAGGCGCTGCCGGCGGATACGGGTTCCCGGACGTGTCGGTGGCGGCAGCGGGCATTGAAGGCGAACTGAGAGCCGGGAAGTCGGTAGCCGATGTTGATGCGGCATTGACACACCTCCTATCGCTGATCGAGCGGATCCATGGTTATCCCGGAGCAGACGCAGCATCCAAGCCAAGGCTCGCGGATCAACCGGCAGCACCGCGCCCCGGCGGCCGCTTGCCACGCATCATGCTGGTGGACGATTCGCCGGATACCACAAGTCGGTTCCGAGCTATCACCGCAACGCTCAACGTCGAGTTGCGCACCTACTCCCGACCCGAAGCTGCATTGTCAGACGCCCGCGAGTTTGCGCCTTCTGTGGTGCTGGTGGATGTCAATATCGGGGGCATGAACGGCTTCGATTTTCGCGCGGCACTGGCCGAGATTCCGGAGTGCGAACACACCATTGCCCTGCTGCTCACCGACGCGGCGTTTGTGAGCGCGTCGGATTGCGCCCTGTTGCCAGATGACCGGCTCGTCTCACCAGAAGACGCGGCAAAGCTAAAGACCGAGATTGCCGCCGCGCTGGAACGTTGCGGGGCTGCGCGCGAGCTTGGGGCGCGCATTCGCGTCGATGCTGAAACCGGGTTGCCGAATCTCCGGTACGTTCAAAGCCGCCTGCCTACGGAGTTGTCAGCCTCAAGGCGGGATGGTGCATCGCTGTGTTGCATGATCGTGACACTGACCGACCCGGCGACACTCGCCAATATCGCACAGCCGGAAGGCGCGTCGCGGGTTATCGCCGCAGCCAGGGTTGTGGGCGAGGCATTCCCGCAAAGCACGATCGCGAGGATCGCGCCCAATGAATTCCTCATCGCCCAGATCGGCCTGGACCGATTCTCTGCCACCGACTCGGCGAGGATGATCGTGCAGAAGCTGGAAGCAGCAGCGACGGGTGCGGGTCAGATGCCCCTTGCGGCCGAGGCCAGGTTTGCAATGGCCAGCCAGCATGCCGCCAACGCCGACGAACTCATCCGTAACACCCGCAGCTCCGCACCCGTTTCCTCGGCTCAGAAGCGTGCTGCCTGATCCGTCCTGTGATCTGAGGCGGCGTGATCGTGTGCTATGAGCGGAAGAAACCGATGGTTGAGTGCATGACTCGTTCATGCAACGCCTTGGGTGCCTCATCGGTTTGCTTCTGTAGATCGTCCAGATTGGCCCGGCAGAAGCGGCAGCCGAGTTCATTAACGTGAAACTCGACGTAGCTCTTCCATGTTCCGTCAAGCGTGCCGAGCATCAGCCTGCCGATCGTGCTCCGCTTGGGGCAGGTGGGCCGCTGGGCTTCCCAGACCTGGGTCACCATTGACGCGGCAAACTCTGCACTCTCCCAAGCGGGCGACGCGAGCCATTGCGAGTCTGCCTTGTTTAGCCGGGCATGGGCCGTGATATGATCGCGCAACTCGTTGAGGCATCGATGTTTGATCAGCGCGATGGCTTTCTCATCCATCTTCATCACCGAAGCGACATCTTTATTGCGAAGCTGGGCATAAAAGAGCATTTCGACAATCTGGAGATCTCGAAAGTTCTCAGCTTCTCGAAATCGGCCGACCAGCGCATTGAGCGATGCGCCCAGCGCATCGGAGAGAAGGTTGGCATCTTCGGCGCGGTGCGCGTACCAGCTTGCGGTCATGCTCGGACCTTCGAGCCGGCTTGAGGCGTCTTCCATGTCGTCTCGGTCGCCGTGCATGGTTTCCTGCAGATAGGTCAGTTTGAGCCGCTTGCCGCGCAGGGCATCAATGATGCGGCGGCGCAGGATGGTGAAGAGAAAGGTTTCGAGGCTCAGGCGTCGGTCAAATCGCTTGATGGCCTCCAGAAACGCGATGAAAGTGTCCTGCACGAGGTCCTCTGCTTCGGCTTTGCGGGAGAGCCTGCTGCGCGCAAACGCCAGCAACCGGCCCTGATAACGCTGAACGAGCTGTGCCCAGCCGTCTTTGTTGCCACGGTCGATTTGCTCCAGAAGGTAACGGTCTGCTTCGGCTAATTCTGCCATGCGTTGTGGATTGTCCTCGGCTCGACGGTCTGCTTCAACTCGCCACCCACCATGACTCCGCGGGGCGGGGCATACCTGGCGGCGGCCACAAGCGCCGATCCTGCGATCAGGGCACATATCGCAGTGAATCGGAGCCGGTTGCGATAATACCCCTTTGTCAGCGCATTTGCAGCGAGATAGAGGATCGAAACTGTTGCAATCATCCCTGCAGCCCCGCCAAACAACACGAAATCGCGATGCCGGTCGCGCGCCGCCAACCCTGCGGCTCGGCGGGCGGTCTGGTTGAGCCAGTTGGGGGTGACATCGAGCGACAACGTGGCGTAGTAGACGTCGCCGTAAGGCCGGGCGTGTTTCTTGGCGCTGCTGTCAATGATTACCCCGCCGTCGCGCAGCGCCTCGGCCAACAGTCCTCGCATTGCCTCGATCGAAGGCGGCGCGGTGGGAAGCAGATGTTGCTTCTTTAGTAACAACTGGGCTCGATCGCGGACGATCGGCGCGAGCGTCTGCGCGGCCTCGTCGATGGCCTGGTTAATGGCGTCGGCTTCGCTCGCTCCGGGGCTTGTCGATTCAAATGTTGTAACGCTTGCATAGACCGGAGCGAGCGTGAAGACGCTGAGGATTACGAGGATTGACATGGCGCGCGGCAACATAAGCTTAATGTCCGATCTCGCCGGCGGCGGTTAAGGCAGCCTTATCGACGCTCTGTTTGCGCGGCGGCCAGCCCATCATGACGATCGCCCCCAATATCGTGACGCCCGCGAGAATCGTGGGGCCACTTTGCAGCACACTCATGGCTCGCTTGCTCATCGCCTGCATCGACGCACCGGCGGTGACTTCCCAGAACTGCGACTGGCTGACCGATGCGTGCAGCACACCCATCGCTACGATGATGCACGCCACCGCAGCAATTCCGCGAAGAAGGTGCGGTGCTCCATGCGACCGGCGGGCGATCACCAGCAGCGCTACACCCAGTAGGTAGAACAAACCCGAGACCACAACCCCGAAAAACCACAGCGGGGCCGCCACGGAGTCGGTGTCGTCATCCGCCTGCAGGCTTAAGTCTTCGGTGTATTGCTTCAGGCTTTGGGAAAAGTCGGGTATCTCGATGGGCTCTGCCGCACCGGCCGCACTTGCTTCTGCGTTGGCGGCTGTAGCTTGCGCGGGCTGCCGCGCGCGTTCGAGGGCGGCGAGGGAGTTGCGGGCATCTTCCAGCGCCTTCAGCGCGTCGCGCATAGCGATGGTTGCGCTCACGGCGGCCTTGATCTCGACCACCTGCCGCACGGGCATTCCCCCGCGGGTCGCGTTGCGGGTGGCATCGACAATGGCCCTGGCAAGCTCGCGGTCGAACCCTTGAAACTGGTTCTGAAGCGCCGCGGCCGCCGAATCGATTCCGGGGGTGATGCCGGGTTGCCTGCTGCCATCCTGTCGCGCGTGTCTCGACGACTGCGCCTGCGCGCGGCGTTGGTCCGACGCGCCGGACGAAGTGCCAGCGTTGGGCCTGCGATCGGGTGTGCCACTCGATTCAGAGATCAGGTTCATTTGGGTGAACGCTTCGACTAAATCTCGTTTCACCTGAGGGTGTGGCCGGCCCGCATCGATGGCCGCCGGGACATCAATGGCGAGCGCGAAGGCGGTCAACGTGCCTGCGAAGAGAAACAGTGCTGCAAGTGCGCTAGCGATGCCCCCGCCGGCCGTGCGGGCCATCTCGGCGGCCCTGGCCTTGGAGACATTTGCGCTGGCGATAGAACTGGAAACCGACCGCACCAGCCCGCCGAGCACATCGCTGCCGCGGGTGGGGTTGGTTGGTTCGCCGGGCAATGGTTCGTCGGCCCAGCGGACGAGCTTCTTCTTGTCGCTGTCCGTAAACTCTGCCGACAAAATCATGATGACGTCGATTATCGTGCCGATGTAAAACAACCCGCCCGTAATGAGCCAGAGGATGCCCGTCCCGACTTTTCCAACGTAGAATCGATGTAGCCCGCCGAAGCCTGCGAAGCCGATGACCGCCAGCAAGAGTGCCCAGACGCGCTTCCGCGGGGAGATGGCGTCGTCGGCGGCGGAAACCAACTCGGACTTTGCCGGAGTCGGCAGCGGCTGGGGCGATTTCCTGAGTTTCTTCGCCTGCGGATCAAACCAGTGCGGCGGGACGACCGTGACAAAGAGCAAGATCAAACTCGAAAGGACGATAAAGCTCGTGAGCATGGCCTGCTGGCCGCCCTGTAGCGATGCGTTGCCCAGAATGATCCCGCTGACAACGATCGTGAGAATGCACGCCGTCCTGACGACGGGCCGGATGATGTAAAGCCACCAGCCGCGAAATCGCTTAGTGATCGCGCGGCCCATTGCAAAGACTGCCAGAACCAGCGAACCCACCCCCGCCGCGAGCAGTGTGATTGCCTGGGCTGACATTGCAGCTCGCGGATAGATAAAGTCCTTGCCGTTTCGAGTTACGACGTCGTTCCAGGTCCGCATCGGCGCGCTGTCGGCGGCGACGATGAGCGGGATGCCGACTGCCACCAGAGCGATGAAGATACCGAGCCACACAAACGGCACTGCTCTGCGGACGGGCGGATAATCGGGTTTTCCGCTCACGGCAGGGTATTCAATTCCGCGGGCCGGCGGGATCGGCGGTGGGGCGTTCAAAGTCGCAATGGGTGGCACCGCCATGGCGCGAGCCACCGGGGATTGGCCTTGACCCCCCCGATCAGCCCGGATGCCCAGTCCGCCGAGCGCGTAGCGATCTTCCAGAGCGGGTTTGGGGGTAAATCGCAGTTCCGGGTCCCACGGGGATACAATCTGCACCGCAAGGGCAATGCCTGCCAGCACACCGACCGCAATCACGGGGCTGCCCTGAAAAATCATGGCGACGACAAAGGCAATCCCGCAGACCGCGAAGGCGTGCCCGGCATTGATCCGCTGAACGCGCGTCGGGCTTAGCCACGACCGCACATCCACGACAAACAGCGGGGCGGCGATCGCGATAACCGTCCAGAGTGCCTTCCGTTCGAGTCCGTCCTCGCCGAAGTAGATGGGTAGAGACAGTAAATTCGCGGCAATGGCAGTCGGCGCGATGATCGAGATCCGCTGCAGGGCTTCGGATTCGTTTTTCACCACGCGCGCCAGCCATCGGCAGGCGAAGAGCATCGTTGCAGTGGCACTGCTTGCCGAAAGTGCGACGATAATCAAGACCAGCACTGGATCGACCGACGGCCTGCCGCTCCTCCAGCCTCCAAACAGGGCTGCGGCACCTGCGCAGGCAAGGATCACTGATCCGGCGATCACCAGTCGTGCCTGAATCGGAAGCCGATCCTGCCCCAACTCGGCCCAGCCGTCGATTGCGAGCTTTTCGTCTGCATCTTCTGCGTCTGAGTCATCGACGGACTTGGTAGGCCCATGCGCGCCGCGATCTCCGGCTTCAGCAAATGCACCGTCGAGTCGTCCCGCGGTTGCGGTTGCGGTTGCAGTGGCAGTCGCGGTGGCTCTTCCGGGCATGGACGAAGGAGAGAACGCTCCGCTCCCGCCCCCGCTGCGGCCGGCCAGCACCTTCTCTGCCACTTTCCCGGCGACCATCGTTAGGTCTTGCGCGTTGAACTGGCTCATCGACATCTGCACATGTTCAGCACCAAACACCGACTCGACCATCTCCTGCACGCTCTGAAACCGCTCAGCGGGGTCCTTCGCCATGGCTTTGCGGATGGCCGTGCAGAACGGTTCGGGAATATTGCTGCAGTCCGGTTCGGCAGACAGGTGCTTCATCAGCACTTCTGTGGGTGACGCGCCAACGAAAGGCACCATGCCGGTCAGCATCTCAAAGAGAACGGCGCCCATCGCATAAATGTCGATCGACCTGTCATACTTCCCCGCGCCGATTTCGGGTGCCATGTAGTGCACCGTGCCGACAGTTACAGTCTGCCCGCTGTGCTGGCTCGTGCTGATGGCTTTGCTCAGCCCGTAATCACCAATCTTGACGATGCCGTTCTCGTAAAAGATGTTGCCCGGCTTCAAGTCACGATGGACGATGCCGCAGTCGTGGAGATATTGCAGGCCCTTGGCGATCTCGCGGAGAAAAAAGGCCGCCTTTTGCGTGCCCAGCCCTGCGGGGCACTCGTCGATCATCTGCCGCAGGTTTGGCCCGGCGACATACTCCATAATGACAAAGGGCCGGCCAAGCTCGTTATAGCGAACGTCAAAAATGCTCACCAGGTGCTGCGACTTGAGGTTCATGCACTGCGTGATGCCCCGAAGCTCAATCTGCTCGTAGCCCTGCACCACTTTGAGTGCCACTTCGCGGCCAGAGTCTGAGATGGCGTAGTAAACCTCGCCGAACCCGCCGCGGCCGGCCGCACGTTGGATGGTATACCCTTCCAGCGGGCGATCGCCGTGCTTGTATTGAAATGCCCACATCATGTTGACCCTTCAACCCGCAACAGACTTCCAAAAATCACACCTGCTGCACTCTATTCGACCTGCCCCCCAGTATATTTCCCACAACAGGGGCCAAACTACCACGCCAAGTGCGATTCACACCGAGACGCGCGCCATCAACCGGCACCGGGCAGTGGCATTCTACCAAACTCTGCTGCGATAGTAGTTTACGTCGCGCCACGGGGATCGCGATGGGATACAAGGCAGGCTCACGAACACCGGACAACGGCCGCGCCGGTTTGGAGCCGTCAAAGATACCGGAGAGGGCACATTTGGAACCATGAAAAACGGCTGTTCGGCGGCGAAATCGGGCTTCTCTGCATAATTGTTGCGAGTATGATGTAGAAATACAATGCCGGCCACCAAACACCTCTACACCATCGCCGAGTATCTTGCGCTGGAGGAGAAATCGGAGGGCAAGAACGAGTATCACGACGGCGAAATCATCGCAATGGCAGGGGGCTCGTATCGGCATAGCAAGCTGAAAACAAATCTCATTCGCACGCTCGGGAACCGGCTGATGGGCCACCGCTGTGAGCCGCTCGATAGCGACATGCGCGTGCGGGTGGAGAAACGGCTTAGCTATTTTTATCCCGACGCGCAAATCTTATGCACGCCCCCGACGTTTGATGTCGATGACCCGAAGAAGACGACGATCGTCAATCCCACCGTTGTTTTTGAGGTGATTTCCGAGTCTTCAGAAGCCTATGACCGCGGGGAGAAATTTTCGATGTATCGCGACATGGCTTCGCTACAGGAGTACGTTCTGATCTCACAGGAAACTCCGCGGGTTGAGGTTTACTTGCGGCAGGCCGACTCTGACTGGCTGTTTAGCCACTTCGACGGTCTGGAGGCCGTGGCGAAGCTGCGGAGTGTGAAGATCGAACTACCGCTGGCGGAAATCTACGCGGGGTTGGACTTTGGCCCGGAACGCGCCTGACCGTTCGATCTTGCCCGTGCTGGCCGTGTCGGCTGCGCGTTAACGACAAGTTGCACGACAGGCCGGTCGATAAACAACGGGAATTAAACAAATCCGCGACGAACACCCAGACGAAAAGACGTCTGGAGTTCGTCGCGGACTGTTATGCTGCGGTCATCAACTCCGCAGCCGGTTTTAGCTGGGGACGCGCCAGTTGGCGGGTCGTTAAAATTTCAACTGTTTCGAATTCGCTTCACGCGGCATGGGTGGCATACTCGTCCTGATGCTCTCCCTGGTGCGACGCGGTTTGCTGTAACACATCGGTGAGCTTCCGCTGTGCCATGCGGACGCCAAACGGTGCGACACCGGTTGCGCGGTACGCGAGAAGGCGATCCAGCCCGCCGGGCTTGCTTAGCGCATCCAGCAGCTTGGCATCAATGAGCGACTCAATCGCTTTGCGAATCTGATCGGCCTGTGAGGCTTCCATGGTGCATCTCCTGTGCGCCGTCTTAGCAGCAGCGTCGTGCCAGCTTGAACGAATCAGCACGCGCTGCGCCGAAGTCCCGGCGCGGGGTGAAGTTACGTTCCATCAAGTTGTACAATCACAGGATCGAGACGCCCGGTAGGAGCGTTGATCCCTTTCAAATGCCGACGGAGTTAGCTGACGGGCTGGGCCGTTGAAAGTCGCCCTTCGATGGATGCACCAAACTGGTGCACCTCGAATTTGCCCCTGTTCCTTAAAACCTTGCGGCTTTCGGAACGACCTCGTTCATCGAGGTTGGGTTCTCCGCGTGTCTGCTCTCGGGCAGACACTTAGGCGGTCAAGCTGACGAAAACTCTAGCGGTATGACGACGCGAGTCAAGGATCATTTCACAAAAAAGTTGTCGGATTGCAGTTTTGCTAAAGTTTCGCGCGTCCACGTAGCGCTAATCACCCCGGCTGCGTCGTCGGTTTGCGATCATGCCACGCCGCGAGCACGCGCGCTTCTTTCTCCGCTGTAATGCCCGCGCCCCATCTGTGGTCGCCGGGCCGCGTTCGGCTCCAGGCCAGCGTGTCTCGAATGGTCTCTGCGAGCGGTCGAAACTTCAGCCCCACGCTGATCGCCTTCTCGTTCTTCACGCGGCTAAAGCCATCGCTGTTCCCATCGGGTGGAAGCCACAGCGGCATCTCCATCCATGGGCCGACTCCATGTTGCACCGCATACTGCCAATCCACCCATGTGCATCGCGCGTCGCTCGTAGTCGCAGCGCGACAACCGTGAATGAGATCGGCCATCGTGTGCTCGTGCGACGGGCCGAGTGCGTTGTAGATGCCCGTGTGGCTGTCATCAATAGTATCGATGATGAAATCGGCGAGGTCTCGCACGTCGATGTATTGAATCGGGTTGTCGATTGGCCCCGGGCATAGCACCTCGCCCCCGCGCGCGAGGCGGGCGGGCCAGTAGGTGAAACGATCGGTTGGATCGTCCGGGCCGACAATCAGGCCCGGGCGAATGTTGGTAACTTTCCCCGGCATGGCCGCCTCGGCGGCCTGTTCGCAGTATGCCTTCAGCGGGCCGTAGGCTTCGTTGCTCATTTTGTCGATGGTTGGATCGGGTAACGTGCCAACGTCGCTTGTTTCATCCAGGCCGGGTTGCGCAGGATTCGCGTACACGCTGACGGATGAAACAAAGACGTACTGTTTCACCGTCGGGGCGAGCACCTCGGCGGTGAGGGTGACGTCTTTCGGAAAGTAGCCCGATGTATCGATAACGGCATCAAACTGCCGCCCTTTGAGTTGAGCCACCGACTCGGGCACCTTGCGATCGCCGACAATAGACTCAAGGTCGGGGAACATCCCCGGATTGGTCTTTCCCCGATTGAAAAGGGTTATCTTGTGCTTGCGGGCGAGGGCAGACTGAACTGTCTGAGGTCCGAGAAAACCCGTGCCGCCGAGTATGAGGATGTTCATATTGGAGAAACCCCGAATCTCGCGGAAAGTTGCGTGCTCGCGTGTAGATCCGTGCACGAAGTCCGGGGGGTTGATGCGCGCGAGACAATTCGGGTGGTTCACATTTGCATAATTCAGCAGATTGGGTAGCATTTTTGACGGTTGGTTCGTCGAGCAAAGCCTGCAACGCGCGGATGCGAAGTATGTCATGGTCTTCTGATCGCCTTCCACCTTCCCGGCCGGAACGTGCGGCCACTTTCACTTGCGACCCCGAAAGTAAGGGCGGGTCGCTGCCCAATTTCAAGAGATCAGGAGATCATCATGGGCAAGAAGTTGTACGTTGGTAACCTCAGCTACGGCGTTGACAGCTCGGCGCTGCAGGAACTTTTTAGCGCTCACGGAAACGTCGAGAGCGCCGAAATCATCGCCGACCGTGAAACCGGTCGAAGCAAGGGTTTCGGTTTTGTGCAGATGAGCAACGACGAAGAAGCGTCGGCGGCGATTGCGGCCCTCCATGGGCAGCAATATGAGGGCCGTGCTCTTACCGTCAACGAAGCGCGACCGCGCGAAGATCGGCCCAAGAGTGGCGGGTTTGGTGGCGGCCGTGGGGGTGGCGGCGGTGGTGGCCGTGGAGGCTACGGTGGTGGCGGCGGCGGTGGCCGTGGCGGCGACCGCGGTGGTTACGGTGGCGGCGGCGGCGGTGGCCGACGCGACCGCTACTAATCATCCCCACTAGTTTCTAGGGTCGAACGATATCGAAACACGTTCGATGTCATCAGCCTGAGAACAACAACAAAGGCCCCGCACGTTCAACCGTGCGGGGCTTTGCCGTTACTGCGACACGCGGGCGTCCAACAACCCAATCCTTCAAGCCCCGCACAGTACTAGCCCCGTTTCCCTCACCCGCTTATTCTCCACGACATGTTCGACGCACTCACCGACAAATTTTCAAACGTGTTCCGCTCTCTCTCCGGCAAAGGCCGCATCAGCGAGGAAAATGTACGAGAGGCGATGCGTGAAGTTCGCACGGCACTGCTTGAAGCCGATGTGAATTTCAAGGTCGTCAACGACTTCACGGACCATGTGATGCAGAAGGCCATCGGCACCGACGTCATCAAGTCGCTGCAGCCGGATCAGTTGATGGTCAAAATCGTCTACGACGAATTGGTCAACCTGATGGGGCCGGTTGACACGAATATCTACTTTGTCAATCCAGGGCCGACCGTCATCATGATGTGCGGCCTGCAGGGCAGCGGTAAAACGACCACTTGCGGCAAGCTGGCGATGTTTCTCAAGGGCAAGGGCCGCCACCCGATGCTCGCCGCGGTGGATTTGCAGCGGCCGGCGGCGATTCGGCAGTTGCAAGTGCTCGGCGAGCAGGTGGGCGTGCCGGTATATGCCGACGTGGCCAAGGCCGCGCCGCATGGCCAGGTCGCCCGAGGCGCCGCGGTGAGCGTCGCGCGGGCGGCAGTTGCCGAGGCTCGCAAGAGCGGCAGCGATGTCGTCATCCTCGACACCGCCGGCCGACTGGCCATCGATCAGGAGCTGATGGACGAACTGAAGGAGATTAACACCCAGCTCAACCCGCATCAGATTTATCTCGTGCTTGATGCGATGACCGGGCAGGATGCGGTCAATAGTGCCAAGGCATTTAACGAACAGTTGGAGTTGGACGGGCTGATACTCACGAAGTTCGACTCCGACACCCGCGGCGGGGCGCTTCTGAGCGCCAAGATGGTGACCGGCAAGCCTGTTAAATTCCTTGGTGTCGGCGAAAAGCTCGACCGGTTGGAGGAGTTTCGGCCCGAAGGGATGGCTCAGCGCATCCTCGGCATGGGCGACATCGTGGGCCTCGTCAACACCGCGATGGAAAAGTTCGACGAGGAGGAAACCGCCCGCATTACAGAGAAGATGCAGAAGGGCGTCTTCACGCTCGATGATTTTATGAGCCAGATGGGCCAGATCAAGAAGCTCGGGCCAATGGGCAAGATCATGGGAATGATCCCCGGCATGAGCGAACTGACCAAGCAGGCGGGAATGCAGGGTGACGATGTAGAGCGTCAGATGAAGCGCATGCGCGCCATCTACGACAGCATGAGCCGCAGGGAGCGAAATAACCCCGACCTGCTCGACGGCCAGCGCCGAAGGCGCATTGCAACAGGGGCCGGCGTACAGGTGCAGGAAGTTGGCGCATTCATGAAGCAGTTTGAAATGAGCCGTGACATGATGCGGGCCGTCGGCGGGATGGGCATGCTCGGGAAAATGAAACTGATGAAGCAGATGATGAGCGGCAACCTCGGCGGCCTGGGCAGCCCCGGCGGGCCGATGATTCCCACCAAAAAGGGTGGCTGGCAGGAGAAGAAAGATAGGAACAAGAAGGGCAAGCGGCGGTGATGAAGGGTTGGAGCGAGCAACGTCCCGAGTGGGCACGCCAGTTGGCGGAGAAGATTGTTGCTGAAGAATCGTCGGCGACGCGCACCGCAGACGCACGTTTGACGTTCCCATTCGGCCTGATCATCGAGGGTGACCCACCAACACGGCCAAAGAGCGGCGACGAATACAGAAAGGCACGCCGGAAGACAGAGTGGCGACGAGATCAGCTACTTGAACTTATCAAGGCTCGTACGCCTGCCCAAGAGATTCTTGACTGGCTAACGACCGACCGACTTCAACATTCGGTGGTTGACGGCTTGGTTGTCTCGCAGGTCCAGAACATTGATGATTTCGCCGGCGCGCTCAGGTATCGACCGGTAGGCTATGCATACTCCGCTTCGTAGATATCTGGTTGGCTGCTGCTGAGTTTTTGGCGAGACTAGTCGGGAGTGCCGTAGCATCGTTCACACCAATGCCCCTCATCACCCAAATCCTCGAACAAAAACGCCGCGCCAATCGGCGGAGTGTTTATCTCGACGGGAAGTTTGCCTTCGGCTGCAACCAGAACGTCATCGTTCGATTCAAGCTCAAGGAAGGCCAAACCATCACCGCGGGGCAGGTTTCGGCGATTTTACAGGGTGCAGTACGTCAGGAGTGTTTTGACGCTGCCATGAACCTTCTGCAACAGCGGTTACACGCGCGCGATGAAATGTTTCGAAAGCTGATAAAGAAGGAGTACAGCGCCGAGATGACCAACAACGTGCTCGACCAGCTTGCGGAAATGGGGTATGTGAACGACGAGCAGTTTGCCCAAGCCAGAGCATCACTCGCAGCCCAGCATCGTCAGCACGGCCGACGGCGGGCGATGGTGGAACTGCTGAAACGGGGCGTCAACCGTGAGACGGCGCGCGTCGCAGTCGAAAAGGTCTATGAGACGACCGATTCGCTTGCCATTGCGCGGCAACTGGCTCAGAAAAAGGCGGCATCGTTACGCCGCCTTGAGCCTATGGTCGCGCGTCGCCGGCTGGCAGGGATGCTCGCACGGCGCGGGTTTGAGTACGATGTCGTCAAGCCGGTTATTGATGAGGTCATTGGCTACGGTCAGGGCGAGCCACCCGACTGACCGAAGGAAGTAACTTAGATGATCGATCGCCCACCATCCACGCGGATAATCTGCCCGGTGATGTAGCTGCCCTCGGTGGCCAGATATCTCACTAGCCTTGCGGCGTCGGCGGGGGTGCCTGTACGGGCGAGAGGCGTTCGGGCCACATACGCGTCCTTGTCGTGCTCGGGAAAGCCCGGCGGCCACTCGAGCACGCCAGGCGCTACGCCGTTCACGGTCACCTCCGGCGCAAGCTCGCGCGCCATTGAGATTGTCAGATTGGCCAAGGCTGCTTTGCTGGCGCTGTAAGCGAGGTAAGCGGGCATCGGCCGGTCGATTCCGGCGTCGATCATGTTAATCACATGCCCTTTGCTCGCCCGCAAAAGCTGAGCAAATGCCTTCGTTAGTACAATTGGCACCTCGATGTGCACACGATTGACCCTTCGGATCAGCCGCAGGCTCGTGTGTGATAGCCGGCCGTCGTCGTAGATGCTCGCATTGTGAACGAGCACATCCAGCCGGCCGAATGATTGCTGAACTGTTTCGAGCAGCGCATCGGCACTCTGTGGAAGCGCGGTAACATCGAGGGTAATCGGTACAATGCGCCCCTTGCCGCTCGCAGGGGCGTCGGCGGCGCGCTGGTCGCGGGTGGTGTAGAGGACATCAAATCCTGAATCGGCCAGTTCCTGCACGATCGCTCGGCCAATCCGCTTACTTCCGCCCGTGACCAGTGCAACGCGGTTGTTTAGGTGCATATGTCGGTGCCCTTCTGTTAAGACACTAACTCCGCAACATCAAACTCGCAAAACCGCGCCGCGGGGTGTCTCTTGTTTCGCGCCTGCGGGCGGGAAGAAACATCGACCTTTCGCTTTTCCCAAACCCATCTGTGTCGTACACTTAATTGCGTTCGAGCGGGTACGAGAATTTCTTCGGTGCATGGGAGATTCATGTCACATCCGTTTGTGGCTTATTGCGACGATTTTTACATCAATGTCCGGCTGGGATCGCAGTTGCAGCTTTCCCACAGCCGGGATGTGATGCTGCACTTTTTTGAGCAGATGACCAAGGCGTTTCCGGGACTTTGCCGGTTTCGCAAGCAGGACAGCGGGGAGATGACCCTTGAGGAAGACCGATCCAGCAACAGCTACCGATGGGTGAGCCTCGAGTCCAAGCGGCTGCAAGCCGGCCATGTTAATCCGACCGATATTGCCGAATCCATGCGGCTGCACACAACCGTGATGCAGGCTGCCCCCTATCAGCTCGGAATCAGTCCGATCGAAATCGATTATCTTGATGTCCTGTTCGGCTTTGATATGGAGTTTAAGGGCAATCATGATGAGATCATCGCCGAAAGCCTGCTGCCCGATTCGCCGCTGTCATGTTTGCTCGACGAGCCGAACGCGCGCGCGATCGATTTTCAACCCTCCGTGACAGTATCCCTGAGCGACGACCTGCGCATGCAGGGCAGGGTTGACGTTGTTACGCGAACCAACAGCTATCAGGTGCGCACCGGTGAATATTCGGATGATGTGATCAGTGTTCACTTCGTGCTTCGGCGGTATTGGGGCGACCGGCCCAAGCAGCCGCTGGAGTCACTTGTGGTTGATCTTGCCGAGAAGGCCGAAAACCTGTGCGTATCGCAGGTCGCCCCGCGGGTGCTTCGGCCGATTCATGACGCGATCGCCTCACGGTCCTAGCGAGGTGTTACGATGAAAGAAGCCGATGCCGCAGAGCTTGCACTGCTTTCGGAAGCGATTTTGAAGGCGACAGCGTTATTTGAAGAACTGTCCCGCGCCCGTGCGGAAGCCGCAGCGTCCCCGCCGGACCTTCCAGCGGACCAGCTTGCCGAGGGCCAGCATGCGATGGATATGGCGGTTGAGTCGGCTGGCAGAATGCTCGAAGCCCTGCAATTGGCCGCAGCATCGCACCCGGTGAATGGTGATCAACCGCCGGCATGATATGATCTTGCTGATCGCCTGCTGAGGACGGCAAATCCTGCGGATACGACCAGAACCGAATCATGCGTCCGGACCAATGACGAGCCGAGCGATTGAAAAGTGAAGTAAGAGGACCTGAACCCGATGAGTGAAACGCACCTTCCCACGACCGAACCGGCTGTAACTGGCGACATCGTAGCCCGTGCCGCGCGATACTACCGCATGACGCGCTACCTGATTATAGCCATGCTTCTCGGCTGGGGTGGCTGGTCAATCTGGGATGGTTTCTTTAAGTGGCCAGCCGATAGCGCAAAATATGACCTGATTAACTCCGACATGATCGCCGCGGAGAAAGCCGGCAATCAGGCCCGAAAAAATGAACTTGCCGAGGAGTTAAAGAACTATAAAAAGCACACCGACCTGGACATTTTTCTAAACAAGCTCTTCGGCGTGGCATTTCCCCCGCTGGCGCTGTTCATGCTATGGTGGACTTTGCACAATTCTCGCGGGGAGATTCGTTTGTCGGGCGACACTTTGACAGTACCCGGCCACCCTCCTGTGACGCTGGACCAACTGACCGAGCTTGACCGGAAACTGTGGGACCGAAAGGGGATTGCGTGGGTCAACTACCAGACTGCCGACGGTAAGGAAGGGGAGTTTAAACTGGACGATTTCGTCTACGAGCGCAAACCGATCGATCAGATCTACGACCGCATCCTCGCCCGATTTGAGCCCGCCGGCGCGAGTGGCGGCGACGGCGACGCTGGTGACGGTGAAGCAGGTGATGCGGCCGCCTAACCAATGAGCTATCCGCCGAGCCGGCGCGGGGTGCCATGTCGGCGGCCCCCGGGGCCGGTTTCGATTTGACTCATAAAGTGAGGCAGATGCACGGGTTGCGTCTTCCACCCCGCCTGTACTTTGACACCAGCCCCATGCGGTTCTATCGTTCCGCGTTTTCGTCTGACGGATGCAATTTATGAATGATGCCATCAGCAAAGCCGCATCGCTTGTCGAGGCGCTGCCCTATATTCAGCGTTTTCAGGATAAGGTCGTCGTGGTCAAGGTCGGCGGGTCGATCATGGACGACGAGCAGGCGCTGTCGAACATCCTCACCGACATCGTCTTCATGAACTATGTCGGGATGCAGCCGGTGATCGTTCACGGCGGCGGAAAAGCGATCAACGATGCCATGGAAAAAGCCGGCTTGCAGCCGCAGTGGGTGCAGGGCCGCCGTTACACCGACGAGCGCACACTGGCGATCGCAGAACATGTGCTGTGCAATCAGATCAACCGGTTTATCGTGAATTTTATCAGTGCACAGGGGTGCGAGGCGATGGGGCTCCACTCGCTGTCATCGGTAGTGCTGTTTGCCAAGAAGGCATATCTGGCCGGCGAAGGCGGGCGGCGGATTGACCTCGGGCTTGTTGGCGATATCGCGATGGTCAACAGCAGGTTGTTGCATCTGCTGGTGCAGGCCGACAGCATTCCCGTTATCGCCACGATCGCCCGCGATGACAGCGGGGGGAAGCTCAACGTGAACGCAGACACCGCTGCTGGCGCGGTTGCCGCAGCCATGAAGGCCGAGAAGCTAGTGGTCGTCAGCGATACCCACGGCATCTACGCCGACATGAAAGACCCCAGCAGCCGGATCAGCCACCTGAATCTGCCGCAGATTGAATCAATGGTGCAAAGCGGTCAGATCGGCGCAGGCATGTTGCCCAAGGTCGAGGCGTGTATCACGGCACTCAAAGGCGGTGTCAACAAGGCACATATCATCGATGGACGCATTCCGCATTCCCTGATGCTCGAAGTGTATACTGAGGCGGGAATTGGGACTGAAATCGTCTTGTGAACGATGCGCGTCGCCGGCTGCAGGAGCACCATGAACCACTTTATCACCATCGCCGAGACGTCAACCGTTGAGATTCGCCATACGCTGGATGTCTCCCACGCTCTCAAGAAGCAACGCAAGTCCGACGGCCACAATAGCCCCATTCTGGCGGGGCAGACGCTGGCGATGATCTTTGAGAAGCCGTCGCTCCGCACGCGGGTCAGCTTCGCCGTGGCGATGCAGCAGCTCGGCGGGCTGGGGCTGCTTTTGCGACCCGACGAGGTGGGACTGGGCACCCGCGAACCGGTGCAGGATGTGGCGAGGGTGCTGTCGGGCATGTGCAATGGCATCATGGCGCGCGTTTTTGAGCATCAAAAGCTCGTCGATCTTGCAAAATGGGCCACCGTGCCGGTCATCAACGGGCTGAGTGACTATTCTCACCCTTGCCAGGCGCTGGCGGATGTGCTCACCCTGGAGGAGCATTTTGGCAAACTCAACGGTCGCACGATGGCGTTCATTGGGGACGGTAACAACGTGGCGCGCTCGCTGGCGGTGATGTGTGGCCGGGTGGGGATGCGGTTCGTGCTTTCCTGTCCGCCGGGCTATGCGTTGCCGGAAGACGACCTCGACCGCGTGATGGCACAGGTGCCCGAGATGGACTTTCAACTCTGCCAGGATCCATCCGATGCCGTCCGCGAGGCCGATGTGCTCTACACCGACGTCTGGACGAGCATGGGGCAGGAAGCCGAGGATGCAAAGCGCGTGAAAGACTTCGCCGGCTACTGCATCGACGGCCCGCTGCTGACGAAAGCGCCGCGACACGCCGTGGTGCTCCACTGCCTGCCGGCGCACCGCGGGATGGAGATTGCTGATGAAGTGGTCGAAAGTCCTCGTTCGCTCATCTTCGCGCAGGCCGAGAATCGGCTTCACGCGCAAAAGGGGCTGCTCGCGGTGTTGATGGGCGGTCAGTGAGGGGTGATTTGCTCGCGGGACAGGGCAACCGGGCAGCGGTTGAGGAAAATCAGCGGACGTTCCGCTTACCGCGCGTGCTTCGCCAATTGGTTAAGCGTCGCGCGAAGGTCTTTGGGCAGCGGGGCGATGACCTCCACTCGCTCATTTTGCATATCTGCGAATGCCAGCCGCTCGGCGTGCAGCGTGAGTCTGGCGATTAGCGGTCGTTCCGCTTCATGTTTCCCGGCGTGATATTTTTTCTTGAACGAACTGAGCAGCAGCGGAGACTCATTGCCATACAGCGGGTCAACCGCAAGCGGATGTCCAAGGCTGGCGAGGTGCACCCTGATCTGGTGAGTCTTCCCGGTCTTCGGAAAACATCTGACGAGGGCATACCGCCGAAATGACTGCTCTATGCGCCATTCGGTCACCGCCGGGCGGCCGCGCCTGCTCACATGCATGCGTGTCTTGTCGGCGGGGTGGGTGTCGAGCGGCGCGTCGATTGTGCCCTGCTGATCGCTCGGGTTGCCTGCGACGATCGCAAGATACTGCTTTTCAACGCGATTATTCTGAAACTGGTGCGAGGCATGCCGCTGCGCTGCGACATGCTTGGCAAACAGCAGCACGCCGCTGGTATCTTTGTCCAGGCGATGAACCACCCGAAGTCGCGGATCGGCATCGCCCGAAGCCGCAAGGCCAATCTGATGCGCAAGCTCCTGAAATGCTGAGGTGGTCTCCGCACGTCCCGGCATCGTCGCCAGGCCAGCGGGCTTGTCGATCGCGACGAAATCGAGGCTATCAAAGAGGATACTTAGCTTAGGCATTGCTTTGTTGGCACCGACCAGCAGATTGCGCCCGCGGTCAGTTGCCGAAGAGACTCTTCCCGCCCCATTCCTTCATGGCCGCGATCACCCGCGGCTGATTGGGGTTCATTTCAAGGCTCTTCTTCCACAGAGACATCGCAGCCTGTCGGTGCGAGTCTTCAAGCTGCATGCCGTCTTTGTAGAGCTTGAGCTTGAGAAAGCCCTTGTCAGAATATGCGGGCCAGAATCGCGGGTCTTCGGCGATGACCTGGTCATACTGAACACCCGCTTCACTCGGCTTATTGCAGAGAGTCAGCGCGTCGGCGTAGCGCTTGCGTGTCGGCGGGGATTGAGAAAACCGCATTGCCTCTTCCATCACCGTCAGCGCATCAACCGCCTTGCCTTGGGTGATGAGATTGGCGCCGAGATTCAGCAGCGTGGTGGGCTGATCACCATCAATCTCAAGCGACTTCTTGTATGCCGCCTCGGCGAGCACAACACTTCCGCGCGCATCGAGTGCAACGCCAAGGTTGGCCCAGATTTCAGAGTTGTCGGGTGAATATTTGCTTGCCCGTTCAAGGTAAGTCACAGCATCATCCAATTGGTCGAGCGCGAGATAGACCAGTCCCAGATTCATGTTGGTGCGCCAGTCCTGCGGATCGAGTTGAAGCGACCGGAGATATGCCGCCGCAGCTTCCTTCAGGCGGTTGAGGAGTTGGTAGGTCAGGCCCAGCTTGTAGTGACTGCTGGCGGAGTAGGGGTCGAGCTTGGCAAGCTTCTCGTAGTTGGGCAGCGCGCTCTTATATTCGCCCCGCGCCCGATAAAGGTCGCCGAGCATCGCGCGGGCCATGCGGAGTTCAGGGTTTTGCCGAACCGCTTCCAAGAGCATGACCACAGCCTGATCGTTGTCTCCACGGTTGTATGCCTCGATCGCCTGAACATACATGTTCAGGCCTGCCGGACGATCGGCAGCGGGGCCGGTGGTGCCGGCGCAGCCGAGGACAATCAACGGGACTACGACCAAGAGTAAGGCCGACGAAACGTAGGCGGCGAGTGTTCGGTGCATGGGATGCGAAAAGTAAGGCGGCGGCGGGGTTGGGGCAAGTGCCCGCTGGGGGAATGTTGCAGGCAAATTTCTGCCTGTAGCGCATCGCCGCCTCAGATTTCCATCGCAGTGGGCATTCGCCGTAGTCGGTTCGTCATTTGCTGGCGAACTATGGGGGCCTGTTTGACCCGCCCGCGCAACCGCTCTACGATCCGTGGCCCGAATCGGTTTCCGAATTTTGACGGGCACGGGAGGTTTGGTGTCGGTTCTCATTGCGATTCCCGTCTTCAATGAACTGAAGTATGTCGAGCAGGTTCTGGCGAAAGTAAAGCAGTTCTCGCCCGAGATTCTGTGCGTTGACGACGGAAGCACCGACGGCACCGCCGAACTGCTTGCCCGGCGAGGCGATATTCGACTCCTGCGGCACGACCGCAACCAGGGGTACGGGCGAAGTGTGATCGATGCCATTCATTACGCCGGCGAGCATCGTTTTGATTGGGTCATCACCATGGATTGTGATGAACAGCACGAACCGGAGATGATCCCGCATTTTCTGGATTTGATCGAGTCTGACCGGTGGGATCTGATCAGCGGATCGCGCTATCTTGCCCCCCGCGACGACGATGATCTGCCCCCGGGCGATCGTCGGAGCATTAATCTTGCCGTGACAAAGGTGATGAATGTGCTCTTTGGCTGGAAGCTGACCGATGCATTTTGCGGCTTTAAGGCCCATCGCGTGTCGCCGACGGTGCCGCTGATGCTCGACGAGTCGGGGTATGCGTTTCCGTTGCAGCTTTGGCCGCGCGTGGCCGCGGCGAAACTGCGGATTTCGGAGCTTCCCGTCCGGCTGATATACAACGATGCCAATCGCAGCTTTGGCGGCAACCTTGATGACGCCTATATCCGCATGAAACACTATCTTGAAGTGTTGCATCGCGAGTTGCAGCGCGAGCCGATTGCGAGCCTCGAACCCGAAGAATGTTCCGACTGTTTTTCCTGCACCGCCGAAGCAGTACAGCGATGAGTGGAAACGTCGACGTAACTTCACCCCCGGCGTACGCCGACTGGAAAGCGCCCGCAGACGACGGGGAAATGCTCATCTGGCCAAATCCTTCACTGCTGGTCGAGCAGACGCAGGCTAATCTTGTTCGGCTCGCTAGGATCGATTTCAACCTGCTGGGAACCGCATTGTCGCAACTCCGGGTAGAGGCGCGCGCCTGGGTAGGGCATCGCCAACCGGGCCAGCCGATCATCGCCACCGGCCACCAGACCGAACTTTGGCACCCGGGGGTGTGGGCAAAAAATGCTGTCATCCACGCCGCCGCCGCTGCGGTGGGGGGGCGGGCCTATCATTTTGCAGTCGATACCGATTCTCCGAAGCATCTGACGCTCCGCTGGCCGGGTGCGACTCTGCCGATCACCGACGACGACAGGCTGGCGACGGCGAGTTGGTCGGGGCAGCTTGACGCGCCTTCCCCGGCACATATCCAGTCCATTCGTTCACGCCTGCATTCTGCAGCGGCAGATTGGGGATATGATCCGGAGGCGTTTGGGCTGCTTGAATCACTCCAGCGGCTCGCGATGGAACAGCCGCGACTCTCCCTCGCCCTCTGCAATGCACTGCATGAACTGGATTGGGAGTTGGGCTTGCGGTACGACGCCATGGTCTGTTCCCCCATTTTTGAGTCTCCGGCATTTCTGCAATACGTCAGCTACATTCTCGCGCACGCGCGGCGGTTCGCGGGCGACTACAACCGCTCGTTGCGGGACTATCGCAGCGAGCGAGGATTGGTCACTCAGAGCCGGCCGATGCCCGATTTGTTTGTGAGCCATGAGGCGATCGAGCTACCGCTTTGGCTCGATGACCTGGCCACGGGTCGGCGGAGCAGGCCGAGCGTCTTTGAAATGAACGGTGCCACGATATTGCAACTCGTTAGCGGCGAGGAGATTGCGTTTTCGCCAGCGGATGATGGTGCCGACGCCGCAGTGCGGCTGGGGCAGTTTCTCGCTGCGACCGCGCACCGAATCGCCCCGCGTGCGCTCACACTCACGCTCTTCTTCCGGCTCTTCATCGCCGACATGTTCGTGCATGGCATCGGTGGGGGCAGGTATGATCAGGTGCTCGACAAGCTCATTTACCGTCATTTTGGCATCGTCCCACCGCCGTTTGCGGTGGCAACGGCGACATTGCTCTTTCCGACCGCGGCGGGGCGAGAACGTGCGTGCGTATCGTGTGTGGCCAGCGAGGGGCACCAGCTTCGCCATGCGACGCTCGGGCAAGACAAGACGAAGTTTCTGGCCGCAATCGACGCAGCTCCCCGCGCTTCGAGCGAGCGCGCGTCACTTTTTGCAAAGATGCACACCGCGATTCGCGAACATTGGCCCGCAGATCACCGGCTGAAGGACTGGGAGGCCCGCCTTGCGGAAGTCCGGCGGCAGGAACAGCGCGACGCCGTTGAGTTTGACCGTGAACTATTTTACGGCGTACAGCCGCGTGCCCGGCTCCAGAAAATGATCGCCGCAGCCGCCCGGCGGTTGAGCCCGGGGAGTGAGTGAGCCGGTTTGGGTACCGGTCTAACCAATCAACGATCGCTTAAACAGCGTTGCCAGGCCCAAAAAGCAGAAGAACCCCCCGACATCTGTTACGGTTGTTGCAAAAATCGTTGCCGACTGGGCCGGGTCGAAGCCGAGCCGTTTCATGATGAAAGGGATTCCAGCCCCAGTACTGCTGGCCAGCGTGTGGTTGATTACCAACGCCAGGCCGACAACCACCCCAAGCATCGGATTCCCCTGCCAGAGCACCGCGACCGCCGCCGTGATGATGCCGCAGACCAGACCTGTAAGCACCCCCACAACCAACTCGCGTGACATGACGTGCCGCAACAGCTTCCGGTCCACCTCACCCACCGCAATACCTCGCACCGCCACCGCCATCGCCTGCGCGGAAGCGTTGCCGCCCATGCCGGCCACGATCGGCATGTAGATCGCCAGCACGGCCATTTCTGCGATCGTGCCCTCGAAGATGCCCACGACAGCCCCAGCCATGAACGCCGTACCCAGGTTGATCACCAGCCACCAGACGCGCGAGCGAAAGCTGAAATGCCAGGGGCTGCTCAGTCGTTCTTCGGCACCGGCACCAAAGAGCTTCTGCACGTCTTCGGTGGTTTCTTCTTCGAGCACTTCAATCACGTCGTCGAGCGTAATCAGCCCGAGCAGGCGCTTGTTGTGATCGACCACGGGCATGGCAAGATAACCATATTTCTTCATCATCCGCGCAACCGCTTCCTGATCGGTCGCTGCTTCCACCGAACGCACATTGCGGATCATGATGCTCGAAAGGACAGTCTTCGGGTCGGCCAGAATCAGGTCGCGCATCGACAGCACGCCGACAAGTTCTTTGTGTTTGTTGATGACGTACACATAAAACATCTGCTCCAGTTCTTTTGAGAGCTGGCGAAGGATGGTTACCGCGTTATCGACAGTGATGTGCTCATATAGCGCCGTGACCTGTGTGGTCATGCGCCCACCGGCGGTGTCGGGGGGGTATTGCTCGAGATGATGGACTTCAGCGGCCTCGTGCGCGTCCATCTCATCGACCAGCTGATCATGCAGCGGGGCTTCGACGTGCTCTAGAATGTCGACCCGGTCGTCGGGGTCCATGTACGAAAGCACGGTCGATGCTTCCGGCGGTTCCATGTCGCTGATAACGGATGCCGCACGGACATGGTCCATCTCGGCAAGAATGTCGGCGGCGGTCTGCGGGTCGAGCGCCTCGGCGACACCGGCGGCCTGCGCGCTGGGCATGTCGGTGAGAATGGCCGCCCCGTCGGCGCTGGGAAGGTCTTCGACCCGCACAGCCATCTGCTCCGACCGCTCGACGGCCGCATCGGCGGCTTCCTTTTCGGACTGTTTATCCATGTTCGTCATGCGTAGTGGTGTTATCGGCTGAAATGCCCCTTCAGTGAAGCGTCCCTCGCCTACTCCAGCGGCAGACTCCAGAGCAGAATCGCTCGTTCCTTAACCAAATCATGGTTGCTGAATCGAAATGCATCAACGCCTGCCGGCTCGAAGGCCAGTTTACGCAGCATTTCCGCCGCAGGGTCGTTTTGCGTCGACGTTTCGGCGGTGATGGCTCGCAGGCCGGCGTCGCGGGCGTGGCCGATCGCCGCACACGCCAATGCCAGCCCCAATCCCTGCCGGCGATAATCGTAGTCCACACGCAGATCGACCAAGTGCAACGTCCCCAACTCCCCCCGCGGCTGGGCGATCAGGCTCGCCACCACCGCACCCGCCATGTCGATACACACCGCTAGTCCGTCTTCCACACCCGTCACGATTTGCTTGTACGCAAACTGCATATCATCCGACAACCGATTCCCATCGATCGACCTCTGGCGCAGCAACCGCCGCTCCAGCTTCCATGTGACTGACGTCTCCTCGATCACCCGGTTGACATGTGCGTAATGCGTCGACTCCACCGTGCCGTCAATCTCGGGCAGGGAAAGCAGGTCTGCGACTGTAATCGGCCTCGGCAGCATCGCGCGGTGAGCATACCAGAAAGATGCATGACTGCGATTGGTATAGGAAGGAACCTCATCGCAAGAGGTGCCTTCCCGGCGCACTCAGTCACCCGGCGCCATAGCCGTCTTGCCGCGCGGGATGCGCTGCCCTACAGTCGGTTCACCCGGCTCCGGAGTTGATGGGGATTTGTATGAATCCACCAACCCGATATTCTCCTCGTCACCCCTTTTTGTGAGGAACGACAAAATGCCATCGATCGACTGGCCGCTGGAAAAACTGATCGAGTACAAGCCGGCGCTATACCGCGAGCCCGATTTTGACGATTTCTGGAAGCAGACAATTTCCGCTGCGGGGTCGCAGGCGTTGAATGAGGCTGTCACACCATATGACCTGAAGGCAAAGGGGCTGAAGTGCTTTTCGGTACGGTGGGATGGTTTCGTCGGCGGGGCGGATGACCGGCCGGGGCGCATTGCGGGCTGGTATGTGCGCCCGGAAGGAAGCGGGAAGTATCCGGGGGTGATGTTTTATCACGGCTACGGCGGCCGAGGCGTACGCCCGCTGGATATGGTATCCCTCGCTTCTCAGGGGTTCTGCGTCATGAGCATGGACTGCCGAGGGCAGACCGGCGATTCGGCTGACCAATCCGCCCCCGCCAGCGGCCACTCGACCGGCTACATGACCAAGGGCATTCTCGACCCGGCGACGTATTACTATCGCTATGTCTATGCCGACGCCGTGCGCGCCCTCGAATTGCTGGCGACGCGCAAAGAAGTGGACGAATCACGCCTCGCCGTGACCGGCGGCAGCCAGGGCGGCGCAATTTCTCTTGCCGTCTCGGCTCTCACGCCTCGCAAACTCACGCTGTCCCTGCCCGATGTTCCGTTCCTCTGCGATTTCCGCCGGGCGATCAACATCACGCCACAGAACCCTTACCCCGAGATAGTGCGATATCTCAAGCTAAACATCAGCACCTTCGACCGCGTGATCAAAACGCTTAGTTACTTCGACAATATGAACCTCGCGCCGTGGATTAAGTGTCAAACCGTCATAGCCAACGGCCTGTGGGACGATGTCTGCCCGCCGAGCACAATTTACGCCGCGTACAACCACATCCCCGCGGCGAAGCAGATGTGTAACTATCCCTATCACGGCCACGAAACGCCCTACGAGCATAAGGAACTGCAGTTTCGGCTGCTGACTGAGTTGCTCAGGGCAGGGGAGTGATCAGTGCAGCCATCGACGGGGGCAAGAGCGAAGGCCCGCAGATCGTCAAGTGCCGGCTCAATCCCCATTCGCCACCGTCGGTGGGGGTTGCAGGTAGGCGGTGCCCCAGGTGTTGGGGCGTAGCTGGGTGACCGCCTCTTTCGGGGCCGACCAGAAGTATTCGATCGCGTGCTGGAAGTTGCGCGCGTGAAAGTTCACGGAGATTTCGCGTGTGGTTTCAGGGTCAAAGCCGTTCAGAGCCGCCGCGGGGATGAACATCTCGACCACATACCGATCCGGCAGCACGCGCACAGCATCCTTGATCGCCGGATGGGGAATCAGGTTGTCGCTCAATGCGTCGCCCGGGCGGTGCCATTGGCCGACCACGCCCGCCACGCCGTCGCTGCCGGGGTAATCAATCGGAACGAAGAAGAATTGATGGCAGTTCGGGTCATAGCGCACCTGATCCGATGCCACCGGCTTGGTCGCGATCCAGAACTCGACACAATCACGCGTCCACCACCATCCCTTGGCCGGCGCCGATTGAATGTCATCGTCAAACACTTCCATGCCGAGATACACGCCTTCGTGCGTCCAGCCCATGTAAATGTTCGGGACCGGCTGCCGCGATCGATCGAGACCGATCGTCTGGCTGCGCTTCATCCCCTGCACCTTGGCGGCGGGGGGCCAATCGCTCAGTTCGCCATTCAGCCTGGGTAGCTGCGTAAGGTATGGCACGTTGATCGTCGGCTTCACCGCAAAGCTCTCTCGCCAGATGTCGGAACCGGCGTCGGTTGCGCTGGCGCGGTGTTGTGCGTTCAGCTCGCCAGAGGTCGCCGCGATTGCACTGGCGAGCAGTTCATACGGGCGATCGTCAATGTCCACGATGCCAAAGTTCACATCTTCCCCGTCCACGCGCCGTCCGCTGGGCGGTTCGTCGCTCCATTGAAACCAGTCGGCCCCGATGATGAAGGGCACGCGCGCCAGCCGCGACGTGAAGAGCCGATAGCCATCCGCGCGCGCCTGCTGGTCGAGCACTTGCGCCGCAAACCCCACCGTGTTCCTGTTGCCGCTGCGGCCGTCGAGCGAGTGAAACGCATACTCCGTTATCATCACCGGCTGACCCGACTCCTCATACATGTAGCTGAACATATCCATGTCCAGCCGACCGTCCGACACATAATAGTTGATCGACTGTACATCGGTCAGCCCGCGGCTGCCGCGCACCACCTCGCGCGGAGCATATCCCTTAAACCGCACCCCCAGCACAAGATGGTTCGGGTCATACTTGCGGATCAACGATGTCGTCAGCGTGAAATAGTCGCGCGAGAGGCTCTCCAGCCACGCCGAGTAGAGCCTGCCGTATGATTCGCTGGGCATGTCCGGCAGCGACGGCAACTGCGCCAGTTCCTCAAACGTCGCAAACGTCGTGTTCCAGGCCTTGTTAAACTCCTCCACGCTCGGCCACACTTGCCGCACCACACGCATCACTGCTGCGCGGTTGGGGTCATCGGGCGGGAGATTGTCGAAGTAATACGCCGGCCCGGCGCCACCTTCGCCCCAGTCCAGTTCGTTATCAATGAAATAGCCCACGAGGTTGCGATTATCCCGCAGCGGCGTCACCTGCTCCTTCACCGCCGCCTCAACAGTTTCGGCCCACTGCGGCGAGTAAAAGCGACGGCAGTCGGTCGCGAGATAAGTCCACAGGTTCAGGTCGCGCGTGATCGGCACATCCAGCTCATGAAAGATATGATGGCTCCACGCGCCAATCCCCTTAAATCCCTTCGCTTGTATCCGGCTAAGCGTCGCCTCGGCCCAGGCGCGAATCGCGGCATCGCCGCCTTCGGGCGTGTAGTCCGTGCTGGTGAAATGCGGGCCGTCGGGGTCGCGGCCGGTCTGGTAGGGCACCACGGTTGTGACAGTGTTCAGCCAGTCCGGCTCATTGTCCGGGGAGATAAACCACCACACCCCGTCTGCGGCCCGCGCGATGCGCCAAAACCCCTGCGTCCCTCGTACCGTCTCCAGGGCGCGCGACGGCCCGTCGTCCACCCGAGCCACCGCCTGCCCGCCATCCGCCCCGCGGGCCGGCTCTACCGTGCGGGCACCGGAGTAAAACGGATGCAGCAGCGTGCCAACAATCACTAGGACTATTGCCGTGAGAACAACCGCGCGCATGAATCGGCTAAAGCTCCTTATCGTTCCGTATCGGCGAAATGGACGTTGCGCGCTCATTCATAATACATACGCCCCGTCCGCCGCAATGGTTGCAACCCCATATCTGACAATACATTGTGACGCTTCTCACGAAGTTGTGAATCTGGGAATTTGAGGCGCTTCGTGCAGGTGCAACGACCGCAGAATCAACAGCAGAAGCTGAACCGATGACGCCAATGAAATCGCTCACACACGAGCCCAAATCTTGAGCGGCCCCGCGCAGCAGTCTAGATTCGCCGCCGGAGATCCCGCGCTGGGATCGAAAGAGCGAGCGTTCCCGCGCGGTTCTGCGACATAACGGGTCAGCATTGAACGGCCAGCCGGGCGCCGAGCCGCGTTCGAATCACAAGGACCGCGCCGCCCGGCCGGTCCGTTCCGGTGCGGGGTTATTCGACGGCCGGTCGCCGCCTGGCCCTTGGCGATTGCCGGCATGGCTGCGCGGCGCGGAATGGTCCGCTGAGTACAGCGGGCCCTATGCAAGCCTCTACGCATATCTCACGGGCTGGAAGCCCGTGCCACGGGGACGCGCTGCAGGGGGCGAGTTCATCTCCCACGCCGTTTCAGTGGTCTCCCACGCCGTCTCCTTCATCTCCCACGCCGTTTCAGTGGTCTCCCGCGCCGTTTCCTTCATCTCCGACGCCGTTTCAGTAGTCTCCCACGCCGTCTCCTTCATCTCCCACGCCGTCTCAGTGGTCTCCGATGCCGTTTACTTCATCTCCGACGGCGTTTCAGTGGTCTCCGACGGCGTCTCCTTCATCTCCCACGGCATTTACTTCATCTACAATTGCTCCGGTTTTGGCCTCGAACGCGTTGACTGTCTTCAATCGCTTCTTTTCGCGGACGTGTGAAAATGTGCGGGAAATGACGCGCGGTTTGTTAAGCGGGTTACACCCTCGATCGATCTGATTGGCGTGCCTTGAAGTGCTTGGCTGGTTGGTTGTTGGTTATTGGTTGTTGGTTGTTGCTGGTTACTGGTTGCTGGGTGCTGGTTACTTGCGCTGATGGGGCCGCCGAGCTTCCCTCCCGCTGGCCCCTCCCAGAGTACTAGGCGGGGGAAGTTGTGCGTTGTTCCGCGCGGAACAATGTGCCATCTTCTCTGCCCACTGCCCACTGCCGACTGCCCTCTGCGCACTGCCCACTGCGAATTGTTCCGCGCGGAACAATGGTCGCGGTTGAACCTGCGCATTACCCACTCCAAATGAAAACGACCGAGAGCCGGGTGGACTCTCGGTCGTTGCATTGATTGCTTCGATGCAGCGGGAACTGGTTACCACGCGAAGTGGGCGAAGGCCTTGTTGGCGTCGGCCATGCGGTGGGTGTTTTCCCGTGTGCTGATTGCCTTGCCTTCCTTTTTGTGGGCGGCGAGCAATTCTTCTGCGAGGCGTTGGGACATCGGCCGGCCGGACTGGCCACGGCAGGCTTCGAGGATCCATCGGAACGCCAGCGACTGCTGCCGGCGCTTGTTCACCTGCATGGGCACCTGGTAGTTGGCCCCGCCGACGCGCTTGGATCGGACTTCGACGAACGGCTTGACGTTGTTGATGGCCGATTCAAAAATTTCGAGTGGCTGCTGTTCGGGCAGCTTGGCTTTTACCTTGTCCATCGCATCGTAAAAGATCTTTTGAGCGACGGTCTTCTTGCCATCCCACATGAGGCAGTTGATGAACTTGCTGACGAGCTTGCTATTGAAGCGAGGGTCGGCCTTGAGGATTGATTCGCTTGCTGTCCACTTTTTATATGCCATGATCTAAACCTGTATCCGTTTCCTGAAAGATGTTTCTCCCCGCGACACGTTGGCGGGAATACTCCGGGTGCGAGTTGCTGGTTGCTAATTCGACCACTAGCAGCAAGTAACCAGCGACTAGCAACTGCTATTTGCCCTTCTTCGCACCATATTTGCTACGGCTGCGCTTGCGACCATCGACACCGAGTGCATCGAGCGTTCCGCGGACGATGTGATATCGCACACCGGGGAGGTCGCGTACACGCCCGCCGCGCACGAGCACGATGCTGTGTTCCTGGAGGTTGTGCTCTTCGCCGGGGATATATGCGGTGACTTCCTTGCCGTTGGAGAGTCGCACGCGGGCGATCTTCCGGAGCGCGGAATTGGGCTTCTTGGGGGTCATGGTCTTGACCTGAATGCAGACGCCGCGCTTCTGCGGGCTGGCTTCGAGGTCTTTGACCTTGTTAATGGGCGCCAAGGGTCGGCGTGGCTTCTTGATCAGCTGGTTGATTGTGGGCATATCGCTAGCACTCGCGTAAACGTTTCTGCGAAAATCGAGCCGAGCAATATAGGCGTTTGCGGTTCGGGAGGCAAGTATTCGGTGCATTCAAATTTCCGAATGTTTCGGATAGATTCCGCTGCGGGCGAGGACAACGGCACATGCGCAAAGGCTTGTTTATCATCATGTTATGTGGTTTGACGGCGGGGCTGGCGGGGGAGGTGCCGGTCGGGTGGGCAAGCGATTCGCCGACGACCGGCCCGGCAACCCCCGCGCCGAGCCTCGAACGGCGGTCGCTGGATGCGATCTTTGAGGAGTATCAGCAGATCAACGCCGAGGTGCGGTCGCTGGTGCGGTCGCCGGAGGAACTGCTCGACTCCCGCCGTCGTGATGAGATCGCCGATCGCGCGATCCCGAAGTTGAAACAACTGCTCTTCCTCGCCGACGAACTTGAAACCGCGGGAGATGCGGGCCGGCAGTTTGCCCCCGACCTGCGTAGCGGGGTGGATGCAGTGCTGGTGCTGTTCAACGATGAGGAGGCGATCGCACGGCTTGAAGCAAGGGCCAACGACCCCGATCGTGCGGTCGCCAGTCGTGCCACCTGCGCGCTGCTCTATGGACAGTGGGTGCGCGCTGATGGCGACTTGCTCCTGCAGAATAGCCTGCTGAGCCATGTTGAGTCGCTGGCGATTAAATCGCCGGAGGATGATCATCTCGCGGTGCTGGTGTTGCAGATGGGCGAGTCGGCACCTGCCACGCCACAGGTTCGTGAGCGCGCGCTGGCGATTGCGACGACAAAGTTGAAAGGGGAAATGGCGCAGCAGATCAAGCAGCAGATGGAATCGGATCTGAAGCTTGCATCGCTCGAAGGCAAGCCTCTGACCATCACCGGCACGACGCACACCGGCGAGCCATTCAGCAGCGATGCATGGAAAGGCAAGGTCGTGATCGTTGACTTCGCCGTGGCTGCGTGGCCACCGTCTCGGCAGCACAGCGAACGGTTGGCGGAGTTGTATACGACGTATCATGGCAAGGGGTTGGAGATCGTCACCATCAGCTGTGACGAATCGGTGGAGGATCTGGCAAAGTTCTTGAGCGACACGCCGAAGGTAGTCTGGCCGCACTTGTTCGACGTCGGTGCGCCCGGCTGGCATCCGGTGGCAAAGGAGTTGAGTGTTACCGATCCATCAACCGCGATTCTGATCAATCGCGACGGAATTGTCATCAGCACCGATGCCCGAGACGGTCTGCGCGAGCACCTTGCCGAGCTGTTCCGCGACTGAAACCCGCCCACTGAACCGGTCGACTGAACCTACCGAGCGTACTCCGCCGAGCGGCCGGCGACCATCGTCCGTTAACCCGGTGCTGTTGACGCGCCGCTGGATTTTGCTTGTGCGGCATTGTTGAGAGGTCTATCATAGAAGAGTGTTCTTTCGCTCGAAATCACACTCTACCCAGGGGTTCCGACGATGTCGCGACGGCTGATCTCTCTCCCGGCGGTGGTTGCTCTGGCGCTTTGCCTTTCTGTTGTCCTTGCGAGGGCAGATACGATCGTGCTGATCGACGGCACGGAGTTGGAGGTGACGACCATCATCGCCAAGCCCGACGGTTATTGGGTGAAACTCGCCAGCGGTGAAAGTCGGACGTTGCTGAAGTCGCAGGTGAAGGAAGTGCGCAAGGGTTCACCCTCGGCAGGTGCCAAGCCGACCGTCAACGCGCCGGCGGCCAAGCCCTCGTCGGCGGGTTCGTCGTCGGCGAAACCGGCGAGCGGTGGGGACGCATTCAAATACATCAAATCGCGCGCCGACCGAGTTGACGACCCGATCACCGCGGTTGCGATGTGGGAAAAGTTTGTCGAAAGCAACCCGGCCTCCCCGGATATCGATGCCGCAAAAGCCGAGCTTGAGAAGTGGCAGACTTTGCAGAAAGACGAAGCCGAGAAAATCAACGGCAAGTGGGTCAGTGGCGACGAGAAGAAGCAGCTGTTCGAGAAGGTCGAGAAGCTGACCAAAGACGGCACCAACATGCTGGAGGGCACCCAGCAGATCGAAGGCATCAAAAAGCTGGAAGAAGTGCTTAAGCTGTATCCCAATAGTTTCGAGGCCAACTTTGCGCTGGGTTATCACTATCTGTCCAAGGGTCTGATGGGAAGCGACGGGCGCGGCAACCTCGCGTACATGGATAAATCGATCGTGCTACTTGAGAACGCCGCAAAGATTCAGCCCAAGTCGGCGGCGTGCTGGAGCAATCTCGCGATTGGTTACAACTTCCGAAAGCGATACGAACTCTCCCTGCAGGTGGCGTACAAAGCCGCAAAGATTCGCGATGATAAGGATGTCGTTCAAAATCTTGTCAACGCCATCGCCCAGGCGCCGCGCGGCATGCAGACGAGCAATCAGAAGCTCAAGCCAATCATTGAGGACGCGCTGCAACTGGCTCGCAAGCACGGGATCGATCCGGGTTCGAGAGTCGCATGGCAATACATTCGCCCGATTGCCGCCGACGAAGCGCAGATCGTCAGTGCCGGCGGCGATAGCGATATTGACGAGGGTAAAGCCGGCCCGGCGTGGAGCGGCAGCGGGTTCTTCATCACGCCGGACGGCTATTTTCTCACGAACCATCACGTTGCCACCGGCGATGCCAAGTCGCCGATCAAGAAGAACATCACGTTCCGCGTGCGCATGGACGATGGAAGCGAAAAGAATGCCGAGCTGATCGCGGTTGACGATGATGCAGATGTTGCACTGATGAAGATCAAGACCGACTCGCCCGTGCCGTTTCTCAAGCTCGCCGACGATAACCCCAAACAGGCGTCCCGCCTGCTTGTGCTCGGCTATCCGACAACCGGCACATCCAAGAGCAACCTTCAGGTGTCTGAAGGCAGCGTGAAGAGCATCAACGACGGCGATGAGCATGAAGTGTGGATGGATCTCAACACCACACACGGAAACTCCGGCGGGCCGATCGTCGACCGCAACTCGCGCGTCGTCGCCATCCTCACCGCCGGGCGTCAGGTGCATAACATGACGATTGTGCTTGGAGTGGGTCCGAAGCAGATCAAGCGGTTCTTTGATAAGATCGGTGGCAAGGCCCCAAAAACTGCCTATTGGGAACCGGCTGGCACCGGCGAGTTTGACGGCGAGAGGCTCACCGACACAGCGCGGAAAGCAACGCTTCTCGTGATCGCGATTCGGGTGGATAAGGCCGACATCGCGAATGCGGTGGCATCGGCGGGCGAATCGATGGAGGCCGCGCCGGCGACCCAGCCGGGGGATTGACACCGAACCGCACGGTCACTCCCGCGACCCGACGGCGAATCCAAAGCCGATCGACGCACGACTTGAGCGGCCTGAGACCAGTCCCCGCCTCTTACTGCAGGCCCTCAGGCACGCTGGAGTTAAATGGTCAGACGACGCTGGCAATCAACTGGCTTTGAAGGCTTCCTGCGCCGTGGGGTCGTGAGCATGTCCATCCATGAGGCCAGGCGTGTCCTGCAGAGTCATTGACTGGCGGCAAGCCGTTCCGGAAGCCCTGTGAGCGGCCTAGGCTGGCTCATTCGACCTGCCATGCGATTGGATGTGAATCGCCGCCAGGCTGCTGTCGCCCGCTCGCTTGAGTGAGCGATTGGCCTGACTCGGCCTTGTCCATTCGAGTACTCGAAGCACATCTTGGTACAATCCGGTCGCCATTCACCTGGGCAATGCAAGACGGAGCGAACATGGATACCGACAAAACCGCACTCGACCTCGATACTCCCTTTCGACTAACGCCGGAGCAGCTACAGAATTACCGCGAACACGGGTACGTCAAGCTTAAGAACGTACTTTCCGAAGCTGTGATTGATTACTACGGCAAGGAGATCACGCGAGAGGTCATTCGCTTAAACAACCAGACCAAGCCGATGAGTGAGCGCACCACCTATGAGAAGGCATTTCTCCAGATCATGAATCTCTGGACCAGGAGCGATCTGGTAAAGGAGTTTGCGTTTAGCAAGCGGCTCGCCCGGATTGCGGCGGAGTTGATGGGTGTTCGAGGGGTGCGCATGTATCATGATCAGGCGCTTTACAAAGAAGCTGGCGGCGGGGTTACGCCTTGGCACGCCGACCAGTACTACTGGCCGCTGAGCAATTCCAATACATGTACCGTCTGGATTCCCTTGCAAGCCACGCCGATCGAACTCGGGCCGCTGGCGTTTAGCATTGGCAGTCATCGGTATCAGGCGCATCGCGATCTGGAGATTTCGGATGAAAGCGAGGCGAGAATCAGCAAGGCGCTTTTGGAAACAGGATTGCCGCTGGATGAAACTCCGTTCGCTCTTGGCGAAGTGAGCTATCACGCCGGGTGGACCTTCCACCGTGCGGGGCCGAATCGAAGCGATCGTCCTCGCGCGGTGATGACTGTCATCTACATGGAAGACGGAATTCGCCTTGCCGAGCCGAGATACAAGGCGCACCATGCCGACTGGAATGCATGGATGCCTGGCGCGAAGGTCGGCGAGATCGTTGATACGCCCTTGAATCCTGTGCTTTATCACGCGTGAGCACTGCGATGCCGGCAGAACTGCCTCGCGCAGACTCGTGTTGGGCTGAGAGCGCTCGGGCTTGCTAAACGTGATCAGGCGCGGCCACCGTGAAGCGTGGCAACCTCGGCGGTGATGATTGCGGCAGGTCTGGATTGCCAAACGTACAACGCCCCGGCGGGTGTCGCGCCAGGGCGTTGTGTGTTGACCTCAGAGCCGGGGTGCCTGCATCAGGTCGCGTCACTGCCGGCTTGCGCCAGTTGCGCTGGCGCTTCTCCCGGAGTTGCACCCGCTGCGGTGGCTTCGAAGAAGAGGTGTTTCTCGGCACCTTCTTCCTGCTTCACACTGATGCGAATCATCTCTTTGCCCTTGAACGCCCCACGCAGAATATCCTCGCTTAGCGGGTCTTCCACATGCTGCTCGATCGCGCGACGCAGCGGCCGCGCGCCGAAATCGGTGTTGGTTCCTTTATCGATCAGGAATTCCTTCGCTTCCTGCGTCAGCTCGATCTTCAGGCCGTGCTCCACCAATCGCTTGGTGACCTTCTTCAGCTCAAGCTCCACGATCGATTCAAGGTGCGTCTTGTTCAGCGGGCGGAAGACAATCACATCATCCAGCCGGCCGACAAACTCAGGACGGAAGTAACGCTCGATCTCTTTCATGAGCGTACCCTTCATCTTCTGATACGACTGCTCGCCGGCGTCGCCCTTGCCGCGGCCCTGCAGGCCGAAGGGAGTCACGCCGCCTTTAATCAGTTCTGCGCCGATGTTGCTCGTCATGATCATGACGACATTGCGGAAATCGACATGCCTGCCAAACGAGTCGGTCAGACGGCCTTCTTCCATGATCTGCAGCAGCATGTTGAAGACGTCAGGGTGGGCCTTCTCTACTTCGTCAAGCAACACCACCGAATATGGCCGCCGGCGGATGCGCTCGGTGAGCTGGCCGCCTTCTTCATATCCGACATAGCCGGGGGGCGCGCCGATGAGCCTGGAGACGTTGTGCTTCTCCATGTATTCGCTCATGTCGATCATGATCATCGCGTCTTCATCGCCGAACATGAACTCGGCCAGCGCCTTGCTCAGAAGCGTTTTACCAACGCCGCTGGGGCCTAAGAAAAGGAAGCTACCCATCGGGCGGTTCGGGTCTTTCAACCCGGCGCGGCTCCGGCGGATGGTCTTGCTGATCGCCCGGATCGCTTCATCTTGCGATACAACGCGCTTGTGCAGCTCGTTTTCAAGCTCAAGCAACCGCTGGGCTTCCTCTTTTTCGAGACGGGTCAGCGGCACGCCGGTCATCTTGCTGACCACTTCGGCGATGACCTCTTCATCCACCACGCCGTCGACTTCCTTGGCGCGGTCTCTCCACTGCTTCTGAATGCCTTCCTTTTTCGCACGAAGCTGCTCCGCCTGATCGCGCAGGCGCGCGGCTTCCTCATATTCGGCGTTGCGAACGGCTTCATCTTTGCTGATGCTCAGCCGCTCGATCTGTTCTTCAAGCTCGGCCAGGTTTGGCGGCTTGGTCATGCTGCGCAGGCGGATGCGGGCACCGGCCTCGTCCAGCACGTCAATCGCCTTATCCGGGAGGCAACGGCCCGTGATGTAGCGGTCGGACAGTTCCACCGCTGCCGCGAGTGCCTGATCGAGAATCTGTACCCGGTGGTGGGCCTCGTAACGGTCGCGCAGGCCCTTGAGAATCTCAACCGCGTCGGTCTTGCTCGGCGACTCGACCGTGATCGGCTGAAACCGGCGCGCCAGGGCCGCATCTTTCTCAATATACTTACGATATTCATCAAAAGTGGTGGCACCGATGCACTGAATCTCGCCGCGGCTCAGCGCGGGCTTCAGCACATTGGAAGCATCGATTGCTCCCTCGGCACCGCCTGCACCGACGAGCGTATGAAGCTCGTCGATGAAGAGAATGACATTCTTCGCCCGGCGGACTTCATTCATGACCGCCTTGATGCGTTCTTCAAACTGCCCGCGATACTTCGTGCCGGCGACCATCATCGCCAGGTCGAGGACCACCAGCCGCCGTTCGTGCAGGATTTCCGGCACATTGTTGCTGATGATCATCTGCGCAAGGCCTTCGACAATTGCAGTCTTGCCGACGCCGGCCTCACCTAGCAACACCGGGTTGTTTTTCTGACGGCGGCAAAGGATCTGGATGACCCGTTCGATCTCGTTTTGCCGGCCGATGACCGGGTCAAGCTGATTATCGCGCGCCAGCTCGGTCAAATCGCGGCCGAATGAATCCAGCGCAGGGGTTTTACTCTTGCCCTTCTGCTGGCCTTTTTCTTGTGATTGAGGTTCTTCGCTATCCACGCCTGCACCCAAGAGGTTGAGGACTTCTTCACGCACTTCTTCCAGTTTCAGCCCGAGGTTCATCAGAACCTGCGCCGCCACGCCATCGTGCTCGCGCAGCAGGCCGAGAAGAAGGTGTTCCGTGCCGACATAATTGTGATTGAGATTACGCGCTTCTTCGATGGCATATTCGATCACCTTCTTGGCACGCGGCGTTTGCGGCAGCTTGCCCATGGTGACCATGTCCGGCCCACTCTTAACCAGCTTCTCGACTTCCAGCCGGACCTTGCGCAGATCGACATCCAGATTTTTCAGCACGTTGGCGCCGACGCCTGAGCCTTCTTTGACCAGGCCCAGCAAAATATGCTCGGTGCCAATGTATTCATGGTTAAAACGCTGGGCCTCTTGATTGGCCAGCGCCATCACTTTTCTTGCTCTATCCGTGAACCGTTCAAACATGAGCTTCGTTCTCCTAACCGGCGGCACCGTCAGCATTGAGCGGATCGTTGTCTAGATACACAACAAATCAGATCTCTACGTAACTTACGGCGAGGCAGGTAATTTGTTCTCTGGCGATTGTAGGAGGCATGTGCGTCATATCAAGCCAGGGGGCCTGGGTGGACGATGGAATTCATCTCGGCCACGTTTGGCCGGTAGCGGCGTCATTGCTCATTATCGGCTAGACCGTAAGGTGAGTTGACAAAGCAGTTTCGGCGGGACGCTTGACGTCTTAAGGACCGGAAATGAAGCTTTGGGACTGTTCAACAGAAGGTGAATGAACGCGTGATAACTGAACCCCCAGCGACGCCGCCCGAAACGCCGGAAACCCGTGAAATCCACAATCGCCGACTGGCCGATGACCTCGATGCGCTGCTGAAAGACGCCAACGGGCAGTCGATCACGCTGGCGCGGATGATGGAAGTGCTCGGCGACCGCGGACATGCCGTGCTGATTATCATCTTGACCGCGCCATTCCTGGTGCTGCCGATTCCTGGCATTTCAACAGCCTTCGGTGCGGCGATCTTTCTCCTCGGGGCGTGTGTGATGCTCAGCATTCGGCCTTGGCTACCGAAGTTTATCGCGCGGCGAGAGTTATCGAACGAAAAGTTGCAGCGATTGGTCAACGGCGTGGAACGGGTGCTGAACAAAGTCGAAAAACTGCTCAAGCCAAGACTCTCGCCGCTGACGTCAAAAGCATGGCACTGGTCGATCGGCCTTTCCCTCTGCGCCGCAGCCGTCGCGCTGGCGCTTCCGATTCCCATTCCGTGGAACAACGTCCCCCCTGCGGTGGTGCTAATGTTTCTCGCGTTTGGCCTTCTCGAACGCGACGGCGTGGCGCTGTTGATCGGACACGCCCTGAACATCATCCTCTGGATCATCCTATTCCTGATGGGCGATTTCATCCTCCAGATGCTACAGAAAGTCTGGGATAAGGTCTTCTAACATATCACGGCCAGATCGGCGTGCCAGTAAGCCCGGTTGTTTCATCCAGCCCGAACATCAGATTAGCATTCTGCACCGCCTGCCCGGCGGCGCCTTTGCCGAGGTTGTCGATGGCGGCGACGGCCATCATCAGCTTTCGCGCAGGGTCGCATGCATAGTGGATGAACGCGAGATTGCTGCCGGCGGCCCACTTGGTGTGCGGGGGCTTGTCGCTGATTCGGATGAACGGTCGATCGGCATAAAACTGTCGCGCGGCGGTCGTGCAGGCTTCGGTGGTTGCGCTGCCGGTGGCGTAAATCGTTGCCAGAATCCCGCGGGTCATGGGGATGAGGTGGGGAGTGAAAACCAGGCGTGAGGCGTCGCCGCTCAGTTGGGCAATCGTCGCGGCGATCTCCGGCATGTGCGAGTGTTTGAGCAGGCCGTACGCACTGACATCTTCATTCACCTCGGCATAGCCGAAGGTCGAACCGCCGCCCCGGCCGGCGCCGCTTACGCCGGATTTGGCGTCGATGATGATGGGCGCACCCGGTTCACACAAGCCTGCGTGGAGCAGCGGGGCAAGCGCGAGCAGACTCGCCGCAGGGTAGCAGCCGGGGTTGGCGACGCGCGTAGCGGCGCGGAGGCGATCGGGCCATACGTCGGCAAGGCCGTACGTCCACCCCGGGGCGTATCGATGGTCGCCGCCGATATCGACAATCTTTGTACTTGTCGACACTTGCGCCAGTCCCGTTTTGCTCTCGCCCGTTGGCAGCGAGGCAAACAAAACATCCAATTCGGGCAGCGAGCCAGGTGCCCACTTTTCGATCGACAACTCGCCCAGCGCGCCCAGCCCGGGAAATCGCTCACGAAGCTTCTGCCCGGCGGAGGACTCACCGGCGACATGCACCAGATCAAAGTAAGGATGGTTGGCAAGCAGCCGAAGCGCCTCACCACCGCCGTATCCGGATACACCTACGATTCCCGCGCGCAACTTGTTCATCGGCAGAAATGTATGGCTGGAGAGCTGATTGACCAAATCCGCGGGAGGAGAAATCGACTGCAGTTCAGCTCGGCGGGCATTGCGCAAGAAAAAGTGCCTCAAATCGTGACAATCTGAGGCACCTGAACAGTTCGTATGACTCGCATGCACCCACCGCTCGATCCCGGCGGGCAAACTTGGCATCCTGCCGAACTTAGAACGCCCAGCCGATGCCGAAAATGTAGCGGAAGTCGTTCTCTTTTGCGCCGGCGGCCGGAGTGCTGTCGTGCTTCAGCTCAAACTTAAACTCGGCAAACATCTTCGCGGTCAGGTCGGCGCGAATACCGAGGTCGGTGTTGATCTGGAAGTTATTCAGATCGTCGATCGCAGGGATGTACTCCAAGTTATGAAACAGCAGCACCTTGTCGTTCAGCCGGCGGTCATAGTGATAGGCCAGGCGGAGCGCGACATAGCTGTCGTCGTCATCGAAATCGGGGATATCATCGTTATCTTCATATTTTTCATACACATAGGCGACGCCGCCTTCGGTGTTGAAGTTCCATACCGGGCCTTCCACCCACTGATAGCCCAAGCCGAGCGATGGCGTGATGCGATACTCCAGCGCCGCAATACGATCGTGGTCCACCTGCAGACGGGCATAGCCGTAGAGTTTTTCGTTGAAGAAATAGTCGTATTGGCCGAAGGTAAACCAGTTATCAACCGTCGAAGTCTTCCCGCCGTCGTCATCCGACTCGCGCGTGAGGTTGTACGCACCACCGAAACGGATGCGATCCTGCTCGCTCCTGCGGTTGATGTCGAATGCGGCGCGATACGACTCGTTTTCGGTATTGCCGCGGTTAATGATGAAGCCGCCGACAAGGCTGCCGTTCCATCCAGTGCGAGGGTTAATTCCCTTGATGGAACTGATGTCGTATTGCTGCGCGCCCGCTTCGCTGCTGACGCTGATTTTGCCTTCTTCGCCGGCGCTCACCTGCTGTTTGACGATGGTTCCGTCGGCCAATTGCAGGTCGATCAGCCCGTCTGTGCTGAACGTGGAGACGTCGAGGCTGTCGATCACGATCTCGCCAACCGCCGGCGATTTGAACTTGATCTTGCCGTCGATCATTTCAACAACGGTGCCCGTGAGCTTGTCGCCGTTTTTGAAGGTGATGGTGTCAGCCGCCGCAAATGTTGCGCCGAAGCTGATGGCAGCCAATGCTGCGAGCTTGATTGCACTTTTCACGAATACACTCCTGAATAATTCTGGTACGAAAATTTGACCAATTGCCGATTCTGCGCTCGATTTAGCGGGTCTTGAGCGAATCGCGAATCTCGCGAAGCAAAAGCACGTCTTCCGGTGCTGCCGGCGGGGGGGCGGCTTCCTTCTCTCGCTCAAAACGCTTTCGCGCCGTGTTGATCAGCTTAACGACGAGGAAGATTGCAAAGCCCTGCACCAGTAGCGCGATCACGGTGTTCACAAACTTACCGTAGCTGACGGCCACTTCCTTCATCACGTTGCCCGTTACAGGGTGTGTGCTTCCATCGGCAACGAGAATGAACTTCTTGTCAGCGAAATCGACCCCTCCCATAAGGTAGCCGATCGGTGGCATGATGACGTCTGCAACGAGTGAGTTAACCGTCGCCCCGAACGCGGCACCAATGATGATGCCGACCGCGAGGTCGATGGCGTTTCCCTTGACGATAAAATCACGAAATTCAGCGATGAGGCCCATTCTGGTGTTCCTTTGACCTGACTCCAAAGCGTCGTGCCAGCAAGCGATCGCGCTAGGTTGGCGGTCGGGACGACTTCGGGTGCGGAAGTTAGTCGCTACAGACCGGCTACGTCAAATTTCTGTCACGATCTGCGCATGAAGAAAAGGCCATAAATCCTGCACAGGCATGATAATCAGACATAAGTTGGGGTGCTGCAGGTTTTCTGGGTTTGCGATAACAGGCGGCGCTAGTTGACGACGGGCAAATGGGTCCCGCGTGCCTTGTCGAGCTTCTTCCACCCGCTGCCAAGCTCACCGATCGGGTCCGGCGGAAGGATGTCCACTTTCTTCTCGCCCAGCCGCGCAGCGCCCGCTTTCACCGCGGCCTCAAACTTGCGACATTCCTCGAGCAGGGCATCGAGAATCTGCGCCTCTGGCACGTTGGCAACCTTTTCACCCTGAACATAAATGATGCCCCGTCGATCGCCGGCGAAAATTGCGACGTCGGCCCCTTCGCACTCCCCGGGACCATTCACCACACACCCCATCACCGCAACTTTCATCGGCAGCTTGATCTCGGCGGCGAGTTTCTTTCTCACATCCTGAATGAGCGTAAACAGATCCACCTGAATCCGACCGCAGGTGGGGCACGCGATCAACTCCGCGCCCTTGCGCTCGCGCAAACCGAGCACATAGAGCAGTTCCAGACCGTCTTCCACCTCAAAAATCGGGTCGTTGGCGTAACTGATTCGCAGCGTGTCGCCCACGCCGTTGCACAGCAGGGTGCCAAGCGGGACGACCGACCGAATCGCCCCAGTCTCCCGAGGCCCGGCATGCGTGACGCCCAGGTGCAGCGGGTGATCAAACCGCTTACTGATCTCAGAATAAGCGTCGATCACCAATAGCGGATCGATGCTCTTGGCGCTGATAACGATGTCGAAAAAGTTGCGCTCGTAAAAAATGTCCAGGTACTCTTCAAGCTTGGCGATCATGATTGCCAGCATATGGCCGTGCTTGTTTCCGCCGAATATCCCACCGAGTTCTTTCAGCCTGCGCTGCTTGTCCTTTCGCTCGACGATCGAGCCTTCATTCACACCCACCCGGATGGGAATCGCGCGTTCTTTACAGGCGTCAATCACCTTTTCAACCTGCGCGCGATCGTTGATGTTGCCCGGATTTAGCCGGATTTTGTGTATGCCGGCTTCGACGGCTTCAAGTGCGCGCTGAAAATGAAAGTGAACGTCGGCGACTATCGGAACAGTTACTTGCGGCAGAATCTGTTTCAGCGCCTCGGTGTCCTTTTTCTCGGGGACTGCGACGCGCACCATGTCGGCGCCGGCAGCGGTGAGCTTGTGAATCTCGGCGACACACGCATCGATATCGTGCGTGTAGCCGCTGGTCATGGTCTGAACGGACACCGGCGCGTCCCCGCCGATGGTCACGCGGCCCACGCGGTCGTCGCCGAGGGTTACCTGTCTTGTTTTTCTGCGCTGAATCATGAGCTTCACACCGTCTGTATGGATCGCACGACCGACTTTCTGCGATGGTATGGGTCGGCTGAAGTCAAATCAATTCGCTTAAACCGCGGGATTTCCACCTTCAACTAACGATAGTTGCGTTGGGTGGTCTATTGTGACGATAAATGACGCAGATGACGATGGCTCGATTCATGTTCTTAGCGGCGATGTGTCTCGCAGGCTGGTTGCGCGGCGGGGATGTCGAGCGCGACCGGCAGGTGGACGCAGCGCGAATAGCGGCACAGGCACGCATCGTCGAGATGATCGCCGATGAGCCGCTTGGCCGGGGTATCACCGTCGGCTCGTACCTTGACCGCATGGACGCCCGTCGGCGGCTCTGGCAAACCGTCTCCGCGGCGCAACAGGTCGGCGGCGTGCGATGGATCGATGACGGCACCTGCCAGGTGCGCGTGGAAGTCCCTGCGATGGAAGTCGCGCAGCTCGTCCTCGATACCGCCCTCACGGCCCCCAACAAGTCGCCGCTGTCGTACGACCAGCTTGAGCAGAAGCTGGCACAATGGGCCAGGCGCTCCTTCAGCGCCACTGCCGGAAGTCTGTCGCCGGAGCGCGCGATGATGGTCGCGCCGCCCGCCGGACAGGCCGCGTGGGCCGGAGTTGACGCCGCACAGCGCCGTGCCTTGATCGATTCCGCGCGGATGAATGCCAGCCGCCGTCTTGTCGATTCTTTTGCCGTCGAGCCAGCGATTGACGATGCGGCGCGCGCGCAGCTAGTGGAGTGGGCCAGCTCGCAACCCGTGACCAGTGTGCAGTTTCGCGATAGCCGCGCTGTGGACGTGACCATCGCCTACAACAGCAGTGAGTTGGTGAACGCAATCAAAGAGTTCGTTCCCGGTTTTTCGCAAGACGCAGCCGAGGTTCTATCAACCACCGCTGCGCCGACGATCACCGGCAGCAGCGTTGAAGAGGCGCGCACCACCGCCCGGAAAGTGGTGGTCATTCCCGCAGCGCCGCCGGCATGGGTGGACACGCTGATCGATGTGAGCGCCGACGCGACGTTCAAAAGCTCTGCCCTGAAGACCGCGCGGCTGGCCGACGACGCTGCCCAGAAGGCGCTGCTTGAATCGGTCTACGCGCTGGCGCTGAACGACGGCACGATCCTGGGCGATCGCGCAGCGGAAGATGCGGCGGTTGCGCAGGCCATCGAGCGCGCGGTCTCGGCATCGCGGGTTTCGAAGGTCAGTTACCGCGCTGACGGCTCGGTGACGGTCCGGCTGGCACTGCCCGGCAAGACGGTCTGGCACGAGTTATCCACCGCCGCCGGGTCGCAATGACTCTCTCTGCGGGGGTGACTATCATCTGTCATGAACGACGGCTGGAAGCTCAAGGTTTTCTATGACAGTCTTTGCCCGGTTTGCGCCTGGGAAATGAAGAAACTGCGACAACGCGACGCCGCGCAATTGCTCTCATTTGAAGACATCGCCTCTCCCGATTTTGAGCCGTCAAAGTACGGATTGTCGCTGCAACAGACCGTGGGCGCAATGCACGCGGTTCGCCGCGACGGCTCGGTGATCTCGGGGCCTGACACATTCATCGAGGCATATCGATTGGTCGGACTGGGTTGGCTTGCCGCGGTTCTCTCATTCCCGCTCTTCCGGCCATTTGTGAGGATTGGTTACCGCATTTTTGCCCGTATTCGTCCGAGGTTCAGCAAGTTTGACCCGGCCGCGTGCGACGGCGGGCGGTGCAAGATCTGATTAGGGGCTTCCGTAGCGTCCGATACCCCACCGCGCCACTTTACAGACGGTGGCTCACATCACGCGATTGCTCAAGGGGTTGGCTTGAATGAATCGCTCGAAGTTCGTTACGAAGTGGTCGAGCAGTTTTTGCATTTCTTTCTGCGTTCCGCCAGCGACATGCGGCGTGATAAGACAGCGCGGCGCTTGCCATAGAGGGTGGTCGGCCGGCAGCGGTTCGGGGTGCGTCACATCCAGATATGCCCCGCTAATCTGTCCGTCGCGTAACGCATGTTCGAGTGCGGCTTGATCGACCGTATCCCCGCGACCCACATTGTAGAACGCAGCGCCACGCTTCATTCTGGCAAATCTCGGCGCATCAAATAGCCGGGTGTTTGCGGAACTGCTCGGCAGGAGGTTGACGACGTGATCAGCCCACGGCAATTGTTCGTCAAGCTCTGCCATCGAGACAACCTCGATGGGTTCGTCGCCGCTGGGGCTTCGACGCACGCCGCGCACCTGGGCGTGAAATGGATGCAGCAATTCGACCAGCCTGCGCCCGATCGCACCAAAGCCGATGATGAGCACTTTCTCATCACCCAGCGTCCGGACAGCGGGGCGGAGCAGCTTGTATCGCCACGAGCGGGTCGTTGTCTGGTCGGCGTATGCATCGAGTAACCGCCGATTGTGCCCGAGGATGAATGACATCACATGCTGCGCGCACGGGTCATCGTAGACGCCGCTTGAGGTGCACAGCGCGGCGTCGCGACTCCTGAGGGCGGCGCGAAGATCATCGCGGTCGTAGCGGGTGTAGCCGGCGGAGGTGAGTTGGATGAACTTGAGCGATTCCGACGCGAGAAGGTCATCGACCGCCGGCTGGCCAAATGCAACGTCGGCGGCGCGGCAGGCGTTGTCGGCGGTGCCGGAGACGAGATTGGTAGTGGTGGCCGCATCAGCGTGCGATAAGTCGTGCGGTGACAGGCGTTTGGCAAGCTCCTGCCGTTCCACCGGGGTTAGATGCATGTTGGTCCAGATTTTCATGTCAGGTGCAGTGTAGGGTAAAACTCGCCGTGTCTCACCGACAGACGGCTGAACGCACGGCTTGATGTGAACCTCGGATTTGCGTTTGATTGACAAAAGTTCGGGTCGTCATATACTTTCCCGCCCTAAGGTGCCGGTACGCGCGTGCAGTGGCATTCGTCCGGCGTTGCAGGTGAAGGCCGAGCGAGAAGTTGCTCGGTCGGTTTTGTTCAATTATGAAGCGTCGGTCGAGCGTCGGTCGTAGGAAACGTCAGTCATCTGAAACGTCAGTCGCACCCTTGAAAAAACGGTGCGCTGCCATAGCTCAGTGGTAGAGCGCCACCTTGGTAAGGTGGAGGTCCAGGGTTCAAGCCCCTGTGGCAGCTTTGAGTGAGGTAGATTGCGGATTGCGGATTGCGGATTTCGGGTTGAAGAGGTTCAATCCACGCAGCCTGTTCGGTGATTTCAATCCGCAATCCGATATCCAAAATCCGCAATCTTTAGCAGGAGACTGTCATGGCAAAGGGCGTATTTGAACGTAAGAAGCCGCACGTGAACGTGGGAACGATCGGTCACATCGACCACGGTAAGACAACATTGACCGCGGCGCTGGCGGCGCGCTCGCAGGCGAAGTATGGCACAACAGCCAAGAGCTATAAGGATATCGCCAAGGGTGGTATCGACCGCGACGCAACCAAGACCGTCACGATCGCTGCGGCACACGTGGAATATGAGTCAGAAGCTCGCCACTACGCCCACGTCGACTGTCCCGGTCACGCGGACTACATCAAGAACATGATCACCGGTGCGGCACAGATGGACGGCGCGATTCTTGTCGTCAGCGCTGCCGACGGTCCGATGCCTCAGACGCGTGAGCACATCCTGCTTGCTCGTCAGGTCGGCGTTCCCCGGATTGTTGTCTTCCTCAACAAGATCGACCTTGTCGACGACAAGGAACTGCTCGAACTCGTCGAGATGGAAGTGCGTGAGTTGCTCACGAAGTATGGCTTCCCCGGCGATGAAACCCCCGTCATTAAGGGTTCGAGCAAGCCGGCGTTGGATAACCCGAATGATGCGGGCGCCAACGAGTGCATCGACGCGCTGGTCAAGGCACTGGATGAATACGTTCCGATGCCGCAGCGTGAAGTGGATAAGCCCTTCTTGATGCCGGTCGAAGACGTGTTCAGCATTAAGGGTCGCGGCACCGTGGCGACTGGCCGTATCGAACGCGGCAAGTGCAAGGTTGGCGATGCTTGTGAAATCGTCGGCTTCGGCGACACAAAGAATTCAGTCATCACTGGTATCGAACAGTTCCAGAAGACTCTGGATGAGGGTATTGCCGGCGACAACGTTGGTGTCCTGCTCCGCGGTATCGAAAAGGACCAGATCGAACGAGGTCAGGTCCTTGCGGCTCCCAAGAGTGTGAAGGGCTTCAAGAAGTTCCAAGCGGAAATCTATGTGTTGACAAAGGAAGAAGGCGGCCGTCATACGCCGTTCTTCAACAACTACCGTCCGCAGTTCTACTTCCGCACGACCGACGTCACCGGCGCAACCAAGTTGCTCGGCGGCGCGGAAATGGTGATGCCCGGCGACAATGTCACCGTCGAAGTCGAACTGATGGCCCCGGTCGCGATGGAAGAAAAGCTTCGCTTCGCCGTTCGTGAAGGCGGCAAGACCGTCGGCTCGGGCGTCGTAGTGAAGATCTTGGAAGAAGACAAGAAGTAAGCTGGTGAATGCCAGTGGATTGTTGCCAGTTGCCAGTTGTGATCGGATGCCGGTGAAAACGGGCTGCCGACAACTGGCAACTGTCAACTTCCGGGTGTTACGATTTTGGGAGTGTTGTCATGGCGAAAGAAAACAGAGAGTTTGCCTGGCTCCAGTGCACGGAGACCGGCGACCTGAACTACCGCACGCAGATTAAGGTGGCCGGTGGCGCACCGAAGCTGGAAATGAAGAAGTACAGCAAGCGCCTCCGCAAGCACACTGTGCATAAACTTAAGAGGAAGTGATTGATGTGGGCAGTGGGTGGTCGGCAAAGTGAACAGCTTTTCACGACTCTGGACCTACTGTCAACTGAAGGATACGCCGGTAGCTCAATTGGCAGAGCGGCCGTCTCCAAAGCGGCAGGTTGCAGGTTCGATTCCTGCCCGGCGTGCTTGAAACTGGCTCGGGACTGACTTGTTTTTGCGAATGCACCGGTGATGCATCGGAGTCGAAGTGGCGTCTGCAACTCAGAGCAACGGAAAAAATATGGCCACGGATGTGATCGCCCCCGGCTCGGATGAACCTGGTGGCGATAAGCCCGGGAGCGGCGCCGCCGCGTCTTCGGGGTTTTTCAGCATCTACAAGCCCAAGCAGGGCAAACCCACCCGTCTGGCGACAGGGGCTGCGGCCGCTTTGCTTGTGGGGCTGACGATGTGGTTCCTGTTCCACGACTTCGCCGCGGCGTTCCCAGTTTTTAAGGACGCGCAGGGCGTTAACAAGCCCTGGTGGAATGTCACTGTGCTCGTGCTTGGGGTGGCAGTCGCGGCGCTGGCGTGGCGGCTGATTAACAAACCGAACAACGCCGAGTTTCTCATCGCGACTGACAGCGAGATGAAGAAAGTCACCTGGACGAGCCGCAAGCAGTTGTGGGGCTCGACCAAGGTTGTCATCCTGTTCATGCTGTTCATCGCGGCATCGCTGTTTATCATAGATCTTGTGTTTCACTACTTGTTTTACTTTATCAATGTGCTGAAGGTCCGGCCGCTTGGTTTGTGAACCAGCGGGGATTGAACGCCCGCGGCGGTGGTCATCGGGCCGCCGTCGATGCCGAATCGGCCGTGAACAGAATTTTTTGAATCGAACATCGCCATGCAATTTTTCGTCCTCCGAGTAGCGAGCAACAAGGAAGATCAAGTTCGCGATAAACTTGAGCGCAAGGTGAAGATCGAAGCGCTTGAGGCCCATGTTGGCCGGATTCTGGTGCCGACCGAGCGCGTTCGATCCATGAAAGGCGGGGTGCGCAAGGAAAGCGATCGCAAGCTCTATCCGGGCTATGTGTTTGTCGAACTGGAGTTGGACAAAGACGGGCGGATTCCCGACAAGGTCTGGTTCACCATCAAGGAAACAGAGGGCGTAGGCGATTTCATCGGAAGTAATGGCAAGCCGACGCCGATGAGCCCCAAAGATCAGGCCCAGATGGTGGAGGCCGCCGAGAAGCCGGAGAACGAAGTCACCAGCGATATCAAGTATGCCAAGGGCGATAAGGTGAAGGTGACCAACGGTGCATTCATGAACTTCGAGGGTGAAGTGGATGAAGTCATCGCTGATAAGGGGATGATCCGGATAATCACAACCATATTCGGCCGCCCGACGCCGCTGGAACTGGAATATTGGCAGATCGAGCGGCTGTAAACGAAGAAAATTGGACTAGACTGACCTCCATCGCGGCAGTTTGGTGGCGGCGGTTTTAGGCTCTCCGGGCTTGCGTTGAATAGTCTAGTTCGGTATCTTTGACGACCCTCCATTTCGAGGGCGAACACCGCATTTTTTGCAGGAAGACCACTTTCCCGGTTCGTTTCGCTCGATTTTGAGGCTTTGAGGCAAATTCAAGCAACTATCGCTGCAGGTGTAAGTTATGGCCAAGAAAGAAATTACAGTACAGTTCAAGATTCTGGCCCCCGGCGGGACGGCGACCCCGGCGCCCCCGATTGGTCCGGCGCTTGGTCAGCACGGGGTGAACCCCGGGCAGTTTATCCAGCAGTTCAACGCAGCCACCGCTGCCCTTAAGGGCAAGATGGTTGGCTGTCTGATCACGGTCTATAAAGACCGTACATTCAGCTTCGAGATTAAGAGTTCCCCGGCCAGCACCATCCTTAAGGATGCGGTGAAGGCCGAAAAGGGCAGCGGGGAGCCGAACAAGAACAAGATTGGCAAGCTGACAATGGCCGATTGCAAACGTCTGGCCAAGGAGAAGATCAAAGACCTGAATTCCTTCGACGAGGATGCCGCAGCGCGAATCATGGCGGGCACGGCGCGGTCGATGGGGATTACGGTTGAAGGGTAGCAGAGATGCTAGTGAGCGAGTTTGACGAGTTGATGGAGGTGAGGCCGTTCGCTCCATTTACTCTGATTACCGCGGACGGTCGAGAAGTGACAGTGAAGAGTCCAGAGTTTGCCTGGCGTTCCCCTCACACTCTGCGGACGGTTTTTGTAGCGACCGGGCCGGGAGAAGTGGTGCGAATGGTGGACCTTCACTATGTGACGCAAGTAGTCCTCGGCGCAAATGGACCTCATCGAGACAAGCGGCGCCGAGGGAAGGCTGCATAAGCGTCGGGATCGCCAGAGGCGTCTGGCGAAACTCGCATGAGCACGATGACGATGGCTTAGCAAGAATAGTTTCTTAGCAAAAGCCGGCGACCGGAGCCCCTGGCGAGAACTTCCGGCATCTCAAAACAAGAGAGGTTCACCACGACCCTTAACTGTGGGAGCTTATGAACCCGAGCGGAATGGGTTTCAAGGAGCGAAAGCTTTATGCCAGTGATCGAAGTAAAACGTTCAAAGCGGTACAAGAAGGCCGCGGAAGAGTTTAACCCCCAGCCAGTCGCGCTGGAACAGGGCGTGGCCAACGTCAAGGCCTTCACGCCGACCAAGTTTGACCAGTCGGTCGAACTGATTTTCTGTCTTGGAATTGATGCCAAGCAGGCCGATCAGGCGATTCGCTCGTCGATCTCGCTGCCGCACGGGATCGGTAAGAGCAAGCGCGTTGTCGCGTTCTGCCCGGATCATCTCGTCGATGCTGCAAAGGCTGCTGGCGCGATCAAGGCCGGCGGGCAGGCGTTGGTGGCGGAAATCGAGAAGGACAACTTCACCGATTTTGACGTCGCCATCAGCACGCCGGACATGATGCGGTTTGTCGGCAAACTCGGAAAAGTGCTCGGCCCGAAGGGCTTGATGCCCTCGCCGAAAGCCGGGACCGTGTCGGCCGACATTGCCAAAGCCGTCCAGGAATATGCTGCGGGGAAGGTTGAGTTTCGCAATGACAAGGACGGGAATGTCCACACCGTCGTGGGCAAACTGTCTTTCAGCAGCGAAAAGCTCGTCGACAACGCCAAGGCGATGATCGACACGGTGCGCAAACTCAAGCCCCAAACCAGCAAGGGCGCATTTTTCAAGAAGGTCGTGCTGAAGTCGAGCATGAGCCCGGCGGTTTATCTCAACGTTCAATAGTTGCCGGTGGAAACTGGCGAACACAATCAACCTCTGGCAACTAAGACAGGAACGCAACATGAGCAAGAAAGTTAAAAGCCTAATCGAGCGAGAAATCGGCAGCCGCCTTAAGGGCGTCGAAGCGTGTGCCGTCATCAGCCCGCGGGGCGTGGATGGCATCAAGAACAATCTTCTCCGTCGCAAACTGCGCGAGAAGGGCGTTCGCATGCTGGTCGTCAAGAATACGCTGGCCAAGCGAGCGACGGCCGGCGGAAAGCTCACCGGGTTCGAGTCGCTGCTTGAAGGCCCGTCGGCGGTGCTGTTTGGTAAGGAGAGCATGCCCGCGCTGGCCCGGCTTCTCGTTGAAGAGAAAAAGACCAACGACAAGCTCGAGCTTCGCGGACTGTTCTTTGACGGTGAAGTGTATGTCGGCGAAGCCGGTGTGAAGGCTGCGAGCAAAATGCCCACCCGCGAAGAAGCAGTCGCGCAAATCGTCGCGGCAATTCTCGGCCCAGGCAAAAAGCTCGCCGGCGCACTCAAAGGCCCCGGCGGGGTTATCGGCGGCATTCTCAAGACCATCGAAGAGAAGGCGCCGAAGGAATAACGACAGAAATCAGTGGTCAGGCAAGGCGGGCGTTCGCCCAGTTATCTTTGCTGGCCAAAGTCTGACAGCCTCACAGCCCCTTTCAGGGTTAAACCGTCTCAACGTGAGATGGGCTTTGTAGCGGGACACAAGTGTTCGACACGGTTGGATCACGATACGATCCGGAGTGAATAGTCATGGCAGAAATCGCAGATGATCTGAAGGCATTGGGTGATAAGCTCGCTGGCCTCACGCTGAAGCAGGCGGTTGACGTTGCCGCATACCTCAAGGAAGCCCACGGTATCGAAGCCGCCGCGGGTGGCGCGGTCATGGTCGCGGGCGCGGGTGCAGGTGCCGCCGCCCCGGCCGAAGAAGCCAAGAGCACGTTCGACGTGGTCCTCAAGTCCGTCCCGGCGGATAAGAAGATCGCCGTCATCAAGGAAGTTCGCGCAGCGACCCAACTGGGGCTGAAGGAAGCCAAAGACCTGGTCGATGGTGCCCCGAAGACGGTTAAGGAATCGCTCACCAAGGACGAAGCCGAGAAGCTGAAGAAGGCTCTCGAAGCTGCCGGCGCTGGTGTCGAGCTGAAGTAAGCAGAATTTGCGTCTTGCGTGAAAGCGCGGAGGCAAATCGATTTAGAGCAGCGGGCCGACGTGGGTTCACTTCGTCGGCCCGCTGTCATTCGATCGTCCGATCATTCATCTGCCAGCAATATTGACATTGCGTTTAGTGGTGGATAGACTTTCGTAAGTCATTTGATGACGAACACTAAACAACTTTAACCACTGCAGACCGGAGCAGCTCCAGCCAATGGCGGGATTTAAGCTCTCGGTTTCGTTTCGTTTGCGCCGGATGCGTTTAGTGTAACGTTCGGCAGAATAAGGATTTAGGAAAAGTTGAAGGGCCGCTTCGCCGGGTGGCCTCTTCGACGACGGCGATTTTTTCGCCGCTAGACAAGCCGCTTTTCGCACCGCGATGAGCGGCTTGCAGTGTCTCTGGAGTCCCTGCAGCCACCGGGCCGTGTCCTAATACGGTTCTTTGAACGCACTCACTTGAGAAAGGGACCGTTGTTCCGGCAAAAAGTTGATTCCGCTCAAAGGCCACCTTTGCTATCGGCTTTAGAGCGGTTTTTGCAGGATTCTGGCGAAGGCGATCGCCCGGTCCTGCCCGTAGCTGAGTCTGAAACTCGGGTTGCGGTATGTACGTCTTGGGTTGCCATTGAATCGTTTACTGCGGTTTTAACACCGCTAAGAAGGAATCGCGATGCGAGTTCAGGTTAACGAAGTACGCGACTTCGCCAAGCGCGGCGACGCGCTGCCCATCCCCAATCTCATCGAAGTCCAGCGGGCGGCTTACAATCGCTTTCTGCAGAAGGACACCGAGCCAGCCAAGCGCAAGCCCGAAGGCCTGGAAGCTTTGCTTCGCGAAGTTTTTCCGATTGAAAGCTACGACGGCAACCTCCGGCTGGATTATGTCAGCTACGAGTTGCTCGAAGCCCGCTACACCACCGACGAATGCCGGGCACTTCGGCTTACTTTCGGCATGCCGTTTCGCATCCGTGTGAAGTTCACGCGCAAAGATAAAGACGAGGTGATGGAAGACAGCATCTACCTCGGCGAAATCCCGATCATGATCGGCGGTGGCGAGTTCATCATCAACGGTGCCGAGCGCGTAATCGTCAACCAGTTGCACCGATCGCCGGGCGTGGATTTTCTCATCGAAGTGCAGGAAGGCGACCGTCCGCTGCACGGCTTCCGCGTCATTCCCGAGCGTGGGTCGTGGATCGAGTGTTCGGTTACTAAGAAGGATGCGCTTGCCGTGCGCATCGACCAGAGCAGCAAGATTCCTGCAACCACGTTTGTTCGCGCGCTGGACAAAAAGTACAGCACCAGTGAAGCAATCATTCGTGAGTTCTATCAGGTCGAAAACATCAAGCTGAAAGACCTGCAGCCTGAGCACTACGCCGCTTCGTCTATTATCGACAGCGATTCGGGTGAAGAAATTGTCAAACCCGGCGCTCAATTGGCAGATCAGCTTGAAAAGATCCAGGCGAGCAGCCTCAAGTCTGTGGAAGTGGTGACGAAGGTGAGCGACCCGCTCATTCTTAACACACTCGCCGAAGACACCGCCGAGTCGCATGAGGCGGCGCTGCTTAAGATTTACGCGCGGCTTCGCCCGGGCAATCCTCCGCAAATTGACAAAGCCAAGACGCTGTTTGAAGAGAAGTTCTTCGACGACAACCGCTATCGGTTGGGCCGGGTTGGTCGCTTCCGTATTAACCGCAAGTTCGACCAGAACGTCAGTGAAAACGAGATGACGCTGCGCAGCGAAGACCTGGTTAACTCGCTGAAGTACATGTTCAAACTGCGTAACGGCGAAGGATATGTCGACGATATCGATCACCTTGGCAACCGTCGCCTGCGCACGATCGATGAACTGGCGGCAGAAGAGCTGCGCAAGGGCTTTCTGAAGCTCAAACGCACCGTGCAGGAGCGAATGAGCCTGAAAGACCCGAACGAGATCGGTCGCATTGCCGAGTTGGTGAATAGCAAGAGCATCAGCAGCAGCATCGACTTCTTCTTTGGTCGTGGCGAGCTGTCGCAGGTGGTCGATCAGACCAACCCGCTGTCACAGTTGACGCACGAGCGACGTCTGTCCGCGCTGGGTCCCGGCGGTTTGAATCGCAAGCGGGCCGGCTTCGAGGTGCGCGACGTGCACATCAGCCACTATGGCCGTATCTGCCCGATCGAAACGCCGGAAGGCACGAACATCGGTCTGATTGCGTCGTTGGCGATCTATTCTGACATCGACGACTACGGATTTCTGATCACGCCCTATCGCGTGGTGAAGAATGGCGCGGTTGAAGAGACTCGCGGGCAGCCGGCCGATTCGGTGAAGAAGAAGGGTTTTGTAAAGTATCTGCGTGCCGACGAAGAAATGAAGGCCATTCTCGCCCCGCCGGACAGCGTGGAGGCGGGAGGGCAGATTCACAAGGGCATGGTGCTCGCCCGAGTCGAAGGCGACCTGGCGACTGTGCCCAGCAAAGACGTGCAATATGTCGATATCAGCCCCCGGCAGACCGTCTCGGTGTCTGCGGCGCTGATTCCATTCCTTGAGCACGACGATGCGAACCGCGCGCTGATGGGTTCCAACATGCAACGGCAGGCCGTACCGCTTCTGCGGACCGATCCGCCAATCATCGCAACGGGCATGGAAAAGCCGGTCGCAGTCAATAGCGGCATGCTTGTCCGGGCGGCCCGCGACGGCACCGTGACGACGGTCGATGCGACTCGAATCATCATCGATAACGCCGACGAGTATTCGCTGCGCAAATTTCATGGCCTGAACGAACGCACATGCCTCAATCAGAAGCCGATCGTTCGCAAGGGCCAGCGGGTGAAGAAGGGGCAGATCATTGCCGACGGGCCCGCCACGCATCAGGGTGAGTTAGCCCTGGGTCGAAATGTGCTCGTCGCGTTCATGACATTCGACGGCTACAACTTCGAAGACGCGATCGTCATCAATCATCGCCTGGTGAAAGACGACACCTTTACCTCGATTCATATCGAGAGCTACGACGTGGAAATCCGCGAAACCAAGCTCGGCCGTGAGGAGTTTACGCGCGATATTCCCAATGTGAGCGAGCGGGCGCTTGCCAATCTTGATGAAGCTGGCATCGTCCGTGTCGGCACGCGGGTGGGAGCGGGCGATATTCTTGTGGGCAAGATTGCTCCCAAGAGCAAGAGCGAGCTTACGCCCGAAGAAAAGCTGCTTCATGCCATCTTTGGTCGCGCCGGCGAAGATGTGAAGAACGATTCACTGGAAATGCCCGCCGGTGAAGAAGGGGTGGTGATCGATGCCAAGCGCTTCAGCCGTCGCATGCACATGACTGACGAGCAGAAGAAGACGATGAAGAAAGAGATCGATCGCTACGAAAAAGAAATGAACCAGCGCGCCATCGCCATCTTCAAGCAGATGGTGAACGAGATTAACGAAGTGCTCGGCTCACAACTCGTCGACCCGGGCACCCGGCAGAAGGTTGCCCAAAGCGAGATTCCCGATGTGTTGATGGAACAGATCGACACGTTCAGCGAAGACTGGATCAAGGGAAGCAAAGAAGGCAAGGAACAGGCCCTCAACACGCACAGCCGGTTCTGGCCGCGCGTGCAGGCTGTATTGAAGGAAAAAGTCCGAAAGATGGAGCACATGAAGCGCGGCGACGAACTGCCGAGCGGCGTGCTCGAAATGGTGAAGGTCTACATTGCCACGAAGCGTCAATTGAGCGTGGGCGACAAGATGGCCGGCCGCCACGGCAACAAGGGTGTCATTGCCCGAATTGTGCCGGAAGAAGATATGCCGTTCCTGGAAGACGGCACCCCTGTCGACATCATGCTCAACCCGCTCGGCGTGCCAAGCCGCATGAATGTCGGGCAGATTTTAGAGACCCACCTGGGCTGGGCAATGGCAGTGCTGGGTCAGCAGTGTGTCACGCCCGTGTTTGATGGCGCGACTGAAGACGAGATCTTTGCGTGCGTCGAACAGGCTAATGCGGCGATTAAACAGCGCCGCAAAGAGCGCAAGTCAAGTGGCAAGGTGCTTGGGACGCGCGAGCTCGATCACGTGATGCCTTACGGCGGCAAGGTTCAACTGCACGACGGCCGCACGGGCGAGCCGTTCGAGCAGCGCACCACCGTCGGCTACATCTATATGATGAAGCTGCATCACCTCGTGGACGACAAGATCCACGCCCGCGCCACTGGCCCGTACAGCCTCATCACCCAGCAACCCCTCGGCGGAAAGGCACGCACAGGCGGCCAGCGCTTCGGGGAGATGGAAGTGTGGGGCCTGGAGGCGTACGGAGCAGCATATGTATTGCAGGAACTGCTGACGGTGAAGTCGGACGACGTCGAAGGGCGTACGAAGATTTACGAAAGCATGGTCAAAGGAACCAACACTCTCGAAGCCGGTACGCCGGTCAGCTTCGACGTGCTCTGCAACGAAATCCGCGGGCTGGGATTAAATATCCAGCTTGAGAAGAAGAACGGATCGATGACTAAGGATGACGAGGATTTGATGTGAGGCTCTTTGGCATTGATCTCGAGTTCTTCGGCATTCTAGTCGGTGTGCTTGGGATGCCTCTCATGATCATCGACATGTTGTTATTGACCGACGGACTTTGGTTGCTTTTTGTTGGAATCGGTGTTTCGGCCGGCGGCATGACGATAGCTGCGTATTTAAAATGTGCTTAATCATCGTGATGCAGTGAATGCTTGACAGGCAAAGCAGCTACCGAAGGAGATTGAAGGGCCTGAGTGAGTGAGCGCGGATGAGATAAGCGGGAAGCGAGACTCTTGGAATACGAACGCTTCGAATGGGATGACGCAAAGGCTGGTCGGAACGGACGTAGCCATGGAGTGACGTTCGACGAGGGCTCGACTGTGTTCGACGACCCGAATGTGTTTATCGTTTTTGATACCGAGCATTCGCAAGACGAGGATCGACGTACAGCAGTTGGTTTTTCGTCCAAAGGCCGGTTGTTGGCAGTGAGTTACACGATTCGAGGCGCGCGGATTCGCTTGATAAGTGCCCGTAAGGCGACTCTGCGGGAGAAACGTGATTATGGCAAAGGTCAAGCATAAGTCCGTGAAGTCTTCTGAAGAGGAAACAGCGTACGATCCGCCGGATACCAGCAATCGTCAACGCTGGGCTTTTGTTGGGCGTGGTCCGAAAGCGATTTTTGCCAAACCGACTGGAGTGGTCCGGCTGGACGACGATGTGGCCGCTGTTTTCAAGGATTCTGGTTCGGTAAACAAAGCGCTTCGCCTGCTGATTGAAGCGGTACCGAACAGCGTGAAACGTCGGAAGTCTGCATAGATGTAGGCTGGGCAATCACGGCGAATAAGAAGTTTTGAAGCCACGGGCGAGATGCCCGTGCTACTGAAGAAAGAAGATGACGATCATGGCTGAAACAGTATACGATCGTGTGAACGATTACGGATCGGTTCGCATTCAACTCGCTAGCCCGAACGATATTCGTTCGTGGTCGTTTGGCGAGGTTAAGAAGCCTGAGACGATCAACTACCGTACCTATCGTGCCGAAAAAGACGGCCTTTTCTGCGAGCGCATTTTTGGTCCGGAGCGCGACTGGGAATGCTCCTGCGGCAAGTACAAGGGAACGAAGTACAAAGGCATCATTTGCGATCGTTGCGGTGTGAAAGTGACGCATTCGCGCGTCCGCCGCAAGCGCATGGGTCACATCAACCTGGCGGCGCCGATCGTTCACATCTGGTTCTTCAAGGCACTTCCTAGCCGGCTTGGTGCGCTGCTGGATATGAAGACCAGTGACATCGAGAAGATTGTCTATTTTCAAGACTACGTCGTCACCGATCCCGGGTCGGCACCGCTGAAGCGCAAGCAGCTATTGACCGAGGAAGAGTATCGCGCCGTACACGAACTCCACGGCGATAAGTTCGTTGCGGAGATGGGTGCCGAAGCGATCAAGAAGCTGCTGAACCAGATGGATCTGCCGACCGAAGCAGTGAAGGTCCGCGCTGACATCGAAAAGACGAACAGCAAGCAGAAGATTAAAGACCTCACGAAGCGGCTCAAGATGATCGAAGCGATTCGTGGTAGCGAGAACAAGAGCGAGTGGATGGTGATGGATGTCATCCCCGTCATCCCGCCGGATCTGCGGCCGCTGGTGTTGCTGGAGAGCGGCAATTTTGCCACCAGTGACCTGAATGATCTGTATCGCCGAATCATCAACCGCAACAACCGGCTGAAGAAGCTGGTCGACCTCAACGCGCCTGAAGTCATCATTCGCAACGAAAAGCGAATGTTACAGCAGGCTGTGGATGCACTGTTTGACAACGGCCGCTGTCGCCGGCCGGTGCTTGGTTCGTCGAACCGCCCGCTGAAATCACTCACTGACATGATCAAGGGCAAGCAGGGCCGTTTCCGCGAGAACCTGCTCGGCAAGCGCGTCGACTACTCGGCGCGTTCGGTCATCGTGGTTGGCCCGGAATTGAAGCTGCACCAGTGCGGCCTGCCTAAGAAGATTGCGCTGGAACTGTATCAGCCCTTCATCATTCGCAAGCTGAAAGATCACGGTCTTGCCGACACCATCAAGTCAGCCAAGAGAATGCTCGAGCGCCGCGATCCTGAAGTGTGGGACATTCTCGAAGAAGTGATTTATCAGCATCCCGTGATGCTCAACCGTGCGCCCACGCTTCACCGCATGGGCATCCAGGCATTTGAGCCGGTGCTGGTTGAAGGAAACGCGATCAAGATTCACCCGCTTGTGTGTAAGGGCTTCAATGCCGACTTCGACGGCGATCAGATGGCCGTCCATCTTCCGCTGTCGCTCGAAGCGCAGACTGAAGCGCATGTGCTGATGCTTGCGCCCAACAACATCTTTTCGCCTGCCAACGGCACGCCGATCATCACGCCGTCGCAGGACATCGTCCTTGGAACGTTCTACATCACCTTCGAGCGTGAAGGTGATAAGGGCGAGTTCAGCGTGTTTAATAATGTTTCCGAAGCCCTGCTCGCGTTTGAGCTTGGCAAGATCCACATGCACACGCGAGTGTTTGTACGCCTCGCAGACCGCACGCATGTTGTGCCCGATGACAAGAGCAATGAAGTTCCGATTGAAGAAGTGTCTCGCAAGCACCTCGAAGAGCAGCGGAAGCGCCGCGATGCGAATTATGCGCCCAAGGAAGGTCGGACCGCTGCTGGGAGCAAGCTGATTCTCACAACAGTCGGCCGCTGCATGTTTAACGACGTGCTTCCACGGGAGATGCCGTTCTATAACTACGCGTTGACTGCCAAGGGTGCAAGTCGTGTAATTGCCGATACTTACGACAAGCTCGGCCGCCCTGCGACGATCAAGCTGCTGGACGACATGAAGTCGCTTGGCTTCAAGCGCAGCACGCTCGCCGCGTTGAGTTTTGGCATTACCGATATCCGCTCGCCCGACAGCCGTGAGCGCATTCTCGAAGCGTCGCAGAAGAATGCCGACGCCATCGAAAAGAGCTTCCTGCGCGGGCTGATTACCAACCAGGAACGTCGCAGCCAGTTGATCGATCTCTGGGGCCATGCACGCAAGCAGGTCACCGAAGACCTCATGACCGGTCTCAACAGCGACTACCGCGATGCCGAAGGCAAGCCGGTCAGCAAAGAAGAGGCAGCCAAGCAGGGTTACATCAAGTACATCAACCCGATCGCCATGATGGCTGTCTCCGGTGCCCGTGGTAACGTGGATCAGATTCGCCAGTTAGGCGGTATGCGTGGTCTCATGGCCAAGCCGTCGGGTGAAATCATCGAAACGCCGATTAAATCCAATTTCCGTCAGGGCCTGAGCGTGCTCGAGTACTTCAGCTCTACGCACGGCGCGCGTAAGGGTCTGGCAGATACAGCCCTGAAAACCGCTGACTCCGGTTACCTCACTCGCAAGCTCGCCGATGTGGCCCAAAACGTCATCATTAACGAGATCGACTGTGGCGGTGTGAACGGCGTCACCAAGACAACCATTTACAAAGGCGAACAGGTCGAAGTCGAACTGAAAGAGTTGATTGTTGGCCGATCGGCCCGCGATACGATTCGCAACCCCATCACCGATGAAGTCATCGTTCAGGAAAACGCGATCATCACCAACGACATCGCTGACAAACTTCGCGATCTGAAGCTTGAGAGCATCCGCGTGCGCTCGCCTCTCGTCTGCGAAAGCGCGCGAGGCGTATGTGCCCGATGCTACGGCGTGGACATGAGCACCAACCAGCTCGTCGAAGAAGGTCTGGCGGTTGGCATCATCGCCGCGCAGTCGATCGGTGAGCCGGGAACGCAGCTCACCATGCGAACGTTCCACACCGGTGGTGTAGCAACAGGGTCGCTGATCGAGAACGATATCAAGAGCATCGCCGGCGGTGTGGTCAAGCATCTCGATATCAATGCTGTGAAGGTCAAGGATGAAGACGGCAATACCCGCATGGTCGCGCTGAAGCGCAACGGCGAAATTGCGATCCTTGATGCCAAAGGCCGTGAAATTGAGAAGTATAAAGTGCCCTACGGGGCAACCGTCATGGTCGCCGATGAGGAAAAGGTCAAGCCTAAGCAGCAACTGGTAACTTGGGACGCTCACGTCACGCCGATTCTGGCCGAGAAAGCCGGTATCGTTCGGTATGAAGATATCGAACTGGGTGAGACGGCCAAGATGGACGAAGAGCGAGGACAAGGCACCACCGAATCCAAGCTGGTCGTGATTGAGCACAAGGGCGAACGCCATCCGCGTATCACCATTGAAGGAGCTGATGGCAAGACGCTCGACTTCCACTACCTGCCCGCCAAGGCGCGAATCGAAGTGAAAGATGGGCAGAAGATTGAAGCAGGCCACCTGCTAGCGCGCCAGCCGAAGGTCACTGCCGGAACGATGGATATCACCGGCGGTCTCCCGCGCGTGACCGAGATTTTTGAAGCCCGCAAGCCGAAAGATCCATCGGTGCTCGCCGAGATCTCCGGTACAGTCACGCTCGACAATAAGCGCCGCCGGGGCAAAATGACCATCATCGTCTCGAATGAGACGGGCATGGAGAAAGATCATAACGTCCCGCAGGATAAGGAGTTACTTGTCCACGCTGGCGACCGTGTCGAGGCGGGCGATCCGCTCATCCGCGGGCCGATCATTCCGCACGACATTCTGCGTATCAAGGGTGAAGAGTCGCTTTACACTTATCTTCTGACTGAAGTGCAGAACGTCTATCGATCGCAGGGTGTGAAGATCAATGACAAGCACATCGAAATCATCCTGACGCAGATGTTGCGTAAGGTGAAGGTCGATGATGCCGGCGATACCAAGTTCTTGCCCGGTGAAGTCGCCGACAAGTTCAAGTTCCGCACTGCCAACGACATGATCGCCACAAGCGTGAAGGTCAGCGAGCCCGGCGGGACTGACTTCAAGGAAGGCGATGTCGTTGCCAAGGCCGAATTTAGAGATGCCAATGAAGGAGCCGAGGCCGCTGGCAAAGAGCCCGCCAAGAGCAAGAAGCCCAAGCCCGCGCGGGCGAAGACGCTGTTGCTCGGTATTACGAAGGCGTCGCTTCAGAGCGAAAGCTTCATCAGCGCTGCAAGCTTCCAGGAAACCACCAAGGTGCTTACCGAAGCCGCGATGGCAGGCTCGGTCGATACGCTTGTGGGTCTGAAGGAGAACGTGATTCTCGGCCACCTGATCCCGGCAGGCACCGCGTTCAACCCACACTTGAACCTCAAGCTCAAGTTCCTGGCAGAACCGCCGCCGCAGGAAGAAGAGACGCCCATTGCTGCGGTGCAACGTGAGATGACGGGCAATGTCAACCCGCGCGAAGCGCAGCCGCAAGCGGGCCTGTGACGCCCGCACGGCATTAGGTATCACAACTTGAGGCTGCTTAACATCTTAAGAGATGACGGCGGATGGATCGCTCCATCCGCCGTTTCGTTCTATGAACCTTTCTCGACTTTCGTATCGCCGAGGCCATCCCTACTTTGCTTGGCGGCTCACCGCTGTTTGCCCATGATCAGCAGCGCGATGGTCATTACCTGCAGGAAATTGGCGAAGAGAAGGATGCCGATGAATGTCTCTGCTGGCTCGTTGCGATAGAGGTAAGCCAAAAACGCGACGGCGATGGCGATCACCTGGACCACTCCAGCCAGCAGTTTGCTTACCGAAAACTCATCCTCCGGCAGATCGCGCCGGCGAAGCTCGGAAAGCATCTGATCGAGAAGCGACTCCACCCGCGTCAGGTTGGCTCCCGAAACAGTTCCTGCCGGGCGAGCGGAGTCACCCGATCGAATCTGCGGCGGTGGGGCGGTGTTGGCCTGGGCTGGGCGGGGGCTGGTTGCCGATGAGTGCGGCGCCGGTTGAAAGGGCGCTGCCTGCAGCGGTTCGCCCTTTGCGAAGTGTGATGGTGCAGACGCGGCGGCCGGCGCGCGTCGTGGCCCGGCGGGCGCGGGTGGCGGCGGGCTTGTTGCGGACTGGTGTGTCTCTGTCGCGTCAGTTGGTGGCGTTTCCACCGTCAAAGGCTCAGCAGGGGACGCGTCGTTTGCCGGCCGCCGGGCGGTTGATGCCGCGGTGCACGACAACGCATCCGCGATCGCTGCGTCGCTCGCGGTTGGGTCGATCGTTCGAGAAGGCTCAGCCGCCGGGGTGATGCGCATGATCGGCGGCTCAGGACACTGTTCGATGAAGTCAATGGCGTCCGCTAGCGTCGATGCGGTGTAATCGGCTGGAATAGACGCGTTCGCGGCAGCCGCGGGGGAAGGGGGCAGGTCGGGGTCGGTGAAGAGAATCGTTCGACACCCGGCATTCCGTCCCGCCTCGATGTCGCGCGCCGCGTCTCCAACAAGCCATGACCTTGAAAGATCGAGTGCGAGCTTGTCGGCTGCCTTGAGGAGCATACCAGGTGCTGGCTTGCGCAGATCACTTTCCTGCTTGTATTTCTCAACCGTGGCATCCGGATGAAAGGGGCAAAACTCATGCCGATCGATGACAGCGGCCGGGTCGTCGGCAAGCAGGAGTTGATCGAGACGCTGATTGACCGCGTGCACAGCGGTCTCGTCAAAAAGTCCGCGCGCCACCCCGCTTTGGTTGCTGACGATGACTGTGGCATAGCCAAGCCGCCGCGCGCGAGCAACTGCCGCCGCCGCACCGGTTACCAGTTGCACTTTGGCCGGGTCGCCGAGGTACTCGTTGCCGACGATGAGCGTGTTATCGCGATCGAAGAAGATCGCAGGGCGTTTCATAAGGATCACAATTATCCGAATGGAACGCGTCGCGGCAAATTCTGCTCGGGTTACCCGGTTGGATCAGCGCCGAAGCCCCGAAATGCGCTTCCCAAACAACGCTGCAGTGCCCGCAAAGAGGATAAGCTGGGCGATTCCGAGCGCGGGGAGCGGAACAGACACCGCCGTCCGCCGGGCATCCACTGCCGGGGGAGTCGGAGTTGCTGACGACCGATAGTGCAGACCGAAGTCACTCGACACGGGGGCCAGCCATGCTTGACCGGCCGATCCGGCAACAATCCCCTCCGCCGTGACGGGTGAGGTGGCTGCCGCCGCCACCGTCGCAAAGCTCGGTCCAGCGACCTGCGGGAATGGAGTCAATGCAAGTGCGGAGTCAGCTGCGGGCAACAGCGTCAAAGTCGACAGTGGGGAGTCTTCCATGAGATTGTCGTTTGCCAGCGAGGTAAACGCGGCATTGGTTGCGGTGGTGGTAGCCACAAAGGCTAAGACCCAAAGCCAGCCACTTCGCCATTGGCGAGTGCAATACAACATCGGTGCTTCTCTCTCCTCCTCGCTCCCGCCGATCACTCGGCCGTCTCGTCCACCTTGGCGAACTTACGGTTGCGCCAGCGGTTCGGACGCACTTCGTCCGAGGGCCGGTCTAACAAATGGCGTGCCATGCCCGAACACGGGCGAACAGTCGCCTGCCGACAACAGGCAGAATTGTGAGCAGATGGGACAGTTAGCCAATCGGGGTTGCCCTCATTCTGCGACTTGCACGCGTCGGATTGCGTCGTAAGTGGCTATGCCAACTGAGGTTGCGAGATTCAGACATCGCTCGCCCGGCACTTGAGGTATGCGGATCACCCGTTCGGTCTCGGCCGAGAGCCACGCTGAGGGAAGGCCGGCGGTCTCACTGCCGAAAACCAGGACGTCGCCGTTCAAAAACTGGGCATTCCAAAGCCCAACTGCTCCAGACGAGTCAAACAACCAGATCCGCCGGGCGGCCATCGCCTCCCGAAAAGTGCTCAAATCGTCATGAAGCGTCAATCTCAACCGCGGCCAGTAGTCCATGGCACTTCGGCGGATCTGCCGGTCGTCGAGTTGAAAGCCGAGCGGTTTGACCAAGTGCAGAGGGGTGCCGGTCGCCACGCAGAGCCGGGCGACGTTGCCAGTGTTTGGTGCGATTTGTGGGTGGACGAGCGCCACTTCAATGCCGTGTGGTGCAAGGTCAGGCATGTCGCAACACCTGCCCGGAACTTAGCTCGATCGCGTCGAGTTGACGATCCACCTGCAGGTATCGATCGGTGTCGGCACAGTAGGCGGTTAACCTGCCGTCCATTCCGAGCGCGATGGCGGTGTCGAGCAGTACCATTTGCTCGCCAATGATCGGCAGCACCGGCTCCCCGCGATCGTGCTGGTAAAATGAAACAGGCGTATGCCCGAAAAATCCGCGCCGCCGCCACGCCTTTGGGCCTTCGATCTCGGACCGCTTGTATCGTCCCCAGATCGCCTGGTGCCGCAACGGTCGGCTGGACTGCAACACGTCCACGAGCAGGTCGGGCCCGTCGGGCTGTTCGGGGGGCAGCCGTGCGTGCATGATGAACAGGTCATCATGCTCTATGACAGGCTCCAGCCGGCGAACAAACCTGCGGTGAGAGTCGGGGACGACCGCCAGCAGGTCGTCAAGGCGGGTAAAGCTCCAGTCGACCGCGAGCTCATACACCTCCGCGAGGTCGATCCCGTAACTGATCAGGGTACGATCAAGCCCGGCATCCAGAAAAGAATTGAAGAGGTGATGCGCGTGCATCATGTCAAGTCGGACGTCATAACATTGTTTGTTAAGCAGCAGGTCAAGGACGTTATCATGATTTCCGCGGCAAAAGCGGGCGTTCTTCAGGGTAACCAGTCGATCAAGCACTGCCCGGCTATCGGGCCCGCGGTTGAAATAGTCGCCAACGAAGAAAAAGAAGGCATCGCTGTCGCGCGCATTGACCTCACGGATCAATCTATCCAGTGGGCGCGCGCAGCCGTGAATGTCACCTACAATCCAGCGCATGGGTGGTCTCTGCAACGCGACAGTCTACCCGCAACCCGCCTACACTCGTCAAATGGGCGGCGCGCCAATGACGACAAAGGAGCAGCCGATGATGGAACTATCGAGACAAACCTGTGGTCACATCCCCGAAGGCACCCCGGCCTTCACGAATGAAGAGGTTGGCCAGCACCTCGCCAGGTTGCCCGGCTGGGCGGTTGAGAGGGGGAAGCTGACCAAGACCTTTTCGTTCGCAAATCACTACGAGTCCGGGGCCTTTGCCAATGCAGTCGTCTGGATCAGCCACCGGCAGGACCATCACCCTGATATCAATCTGGGTTATAGCAAGGTCACTGTCAGCTACAGCACGCACACGGTCAACGGCTTGAGTGTAAACGACTTTATCTGTGCCGCGAGGGTTGAGGCGCTGTTTACCTAAAGTCTTCCCTCGTCGCGGGCGGCGGGGGAATCCGTACAATGTCGCGTGATGGCTGAGATTGTCAATGTGAAGGTGGGCGACGCGCCGTATGACGTCGTGGTCGAACCGGGTCTGCTCGCGCGCGTGGGTGGCGATTTGGTCTCCCGGCTTGGCTGCCGCGGTGTGGGGGTGGTGCTTGATCGTTCGATTGAAACGAGTGTGTGGCCGGTCGTCGAGGCGTCGTTTCCGCCTCGATTTTCGTTTTATCGATATGTTTTGCCAAGCGGTGAAGGGAACAAATCGCTCGACCGCGTGCGGGAGGCTTACGACGTCTTTCTCAACGCACGGATCGACCGCGGCACACCCATCATTGCGCTTGGCGGGGGGGTGACGGGCGACCTTGCCGGCTTTGTCGCGGCGACTGTCCTGCGCGGCGTGCCGCTGGTGCAAATCCCGACCACCTTGCTTGCCATGGTCGATTCATCCGTCGGCGGGAAGGTCGGGGTGAATCATGGGTCGTTCAAGAACATGGTGGGCGCGTTCAAGCAGCCCGAGGTGGTTTACTGCGATCCGACTGTGCTCCGTTCGCTGCCGCAAAGAGAGTTTTGCAACGGCCTTGCCGAGTGCATTAAACACGCAATCATCCGAGACGCGCCGCTTCTTGCCGAGCTTGAAGAGAATCTGCCGCGCCTGCTGGATCGCGATATTGATTACCTGACGACATTCATCGGGAGAAATGTGGCGACCAAGGCGCGCGTGGTTCAATCCGACGTTTTTGAGCGCGGCGAGCGCGCCCATCTGAATCTCGGGCACACCTTTGGACACGCGATTGAAACCGTCAGCCAACATGAGTACGCGCACGGAGAGGCAGTGTCCCTGGGAATCTGCGCCGCGGCGCACGTCGCGGCAAGGCTCGGCGCGCTGGACGAAGCCGACCGCCGGCGAATTGTAGCTCTGCTTGGCCGGGCGGGACTGCCCACAACCGGGCTTGATCTTGATGAGACCGTGCTCTACAGCGCCATGCTTCACGACAAAAAGGCGAGCGGCGGCGGCCTCAAGATTGTCATTCCCCAGGGCCTGGGCGCCGCGACGGTGCGGGAGGATGTCTCGCGCGACCTGATTCTTGAAGCCATCAACAGCCTGCGAAGCGAATGAGGATGACATGTCCGACGTGCGCCATTGGTTGCAGCTATCGCTGACAAAAGGCATCGGGCCGATACTTGCGCGCCGGCTGATCGAAAAGGCCGGCTCGGTTGCGGCTGCCTGCTCGGCGAATGTGGCGTTACTTCGAACCGTGGAAGGTATCGGCACCGCTGCGGCGAACGGGATTGCCGACTCGCTGGGTAGCGGTGCTTCCGCTGCCGCGCGCGAACTTGAGAAAGCTGCGGCTGCGGGCGTGCAGATTTTCTGCATGGAGGACGAGCCCTACCCGCTGTTGCTCAAGGAAATCCCCGACCCGCCGCTGGTTTTGTATGTGCGGGGCACGCTAGAGCCTCGCGATCTACACGCGGTGGCGATTGTTGGTAGTCGCAAGTGCAGCATTTACGGGCGAGAGCAGGCTGAGCGGTTCGGGGCGTTGCTCGCCGGGGCCGGCGTGTGCGTGGTGTCGGGCGGGGCGCGAGGCATCGACTCCGCCGCCCATCGTGGCGCATTGCAGCCCTTGAATGGTCGTACAATCGCGGTTCTGGGCTGCGGAGTTGATGTAGCGTATCCGCCGGAAAACGCCCAACTTTTCCTGGAGATCGCCCGCGACGGTCGCGGCGCCGTCGTGAGCGAGTATCCCATGGGCACTGAACCGCGTGCCGAAAACTTTCCCCGGCGCAACCGCCTGATCAGCGGGATGTCCCGCGGGGTGCTCGTCGTCGAGGCGGATGTGCGATCCGGGGCGCTCATTACCGCCCGCCAGGCAGTCGATGATCATGGCCGTACCGTCTTTGCGCTTCCGGGCCGGGTTGATAACGCCATGAGTGCGGGGCCGCACCAACTCATCCGCGATGGCGCGACGCTGGTCACCCGGTTGGAAGATATTCTTGAAGGACTTAGCCCGCTGCCTGTCAGCGCAACCCAGCCCACGCTTTTTGACGCGGAATCCGAAGCCGACCGTCCCGGCATTGAAGTAGATGCGGCAGTGCGCGCTGCGGTCACTTCGCCCAAGACTGAACTAAGCAACGCACGGCAGCGGATTCTCGGGGCTGTCGATGGTGCAGAGTTGGACGCCGATGCGATCATTAACGAAACCGGTCTTGCGGCGCAGGTGGTGATGCAGGAACTGACGCTGATGACGCTGAAAGGGCTGATTCGCAAGGTGGATGCGACACGATTCTCAAAGCGATAACCATGCCTCTGAGCAATCTTATCATCGCAGTCTATGTTGTTCGCCCGGCGGCGGGGAAATCGCATGATTTCTTGCAGCTTCGGCGGCGCGAAGGCGTGTATATGGCGGGCACCTGGTCAACTGTCTATGGCTCGGTTGAACCCGGCGAAACTGCCCCGATGGCGGCGCTTCGTGAACTGCGCGAGGAAGCGGGCATCTCCGCGGCTGAGTTCTATCGATTGCCCACGGCGCGGTCGTTCTACACCCCGCATAATGACACAACTTATGTGGTGCCAGGCTTTTGCGCCATGGTGCCGCACGACGTTAGCGTTGCGCTCAACATGGAACACACGGATTATCGATGGGTCCGGCGGGACCGAAGCAACGGAGCGTGGCTCTGGCCCACCGACCGCGCCGCGATCGACGAAATTGTGAACGAAATTCTTCCCACCGACTCGCCGGTGCGGCGTTTCTTGCGAATTGACCTTCCGCTTTAGTAGAATCGGTTCCGAGATAATGGACGCAAGCAACTCTGCCAACGCCGCCAGCCAAGTGTCGCTCGCGGATATCGTCACTGCCCGCCAGCGGATTGCCGGCGGCGTGGCGGTCACGCCCTGCCCGGAATCCATTCCGCTTTCAGAACTGACTGGCTCACGCGTCTTTTGCAAGCTCGACTATCTTCAGCGAACGGGCAGTTTCAAGGAGCGTGGCGCGCGAAATGCGCTGCTACAGCTCACAGAAGCCCAGCGGACGCAGGGCGTTGTGACTCAGAGCGCGGGTAACCACGCTCTGGGCCTGGCGTATCACGGGCAGCTTCTGCACATTCCGGTGACGGTGGTCATGCCTCGATTCGCGCCGATCATCAAATCGTCCACGTGTCGGCGGCTTGGGGCGAAAGTTATCCTACATGGCGACAGCTTTCTGGAAGCGCGGGAGCATGCCCTGTCGCTGGCCGACAGTGAGAGTCTCACTTACATCCACGGCTTTGATAATCCACAGATTGTCGCCGGACAAGGGACGGCGGGGCTGGAGATCATGGAGCAGGTGCCGGGCGTGGAGGCCATTATTGCACCTGTGGGCGGCGGGGGATTGCTGGCGGGCATCGCGCTGGCCGTGAAGACGATGAAGCCCGCGGTGGCGGTGTATGGTGTCGAGGCGGCGAACATGCCAAGCTTCACCTCTGCGGTAAAGGCTGGAGGGCCTTGCGACGTCGCGCCGTGTCCTACGCTTGCCGACGGCTTGGCGGTGGGCCGCGTGGGCCGGCTGCCATTTGATTTGATCCGGCGGCATGCCGACGAGGTCATACTTGCGTCGGAAGAGCAACTTTCGCTTGCCGTGCTAAGACTGGTGGAACTTGAGAAAGCAGTCGTGGAAGGCGCCGCTGCTGCCCCGCTGGCGGCGCTAATGAGTGGCCGGTTCCCACAACTGCGCGGCAAAACGGTCGTGCTCACGCTCTGCGGCGGGAACATCGATCCAGTGGTGCTCGGTCGCGTGATTGAAAAAGGTCTGGCCACCGACGGCCGTCTGGCAAGATTTACTGCCACCATCAGCGATCGGCCGGGTGGGCTGGCTGCGTTTGCACAGATTGTGAGTAGCGCTGGGGCGAGTATCAAGCAGGTCACGCATGATCGGGAGTTTTCCGGCCCCAGCATTGCTCATGTGAATGTGCAATGCACGGTCGAGACTGCCGACCGCGAGCATCTACAACAACTGTATACCACGCTTCGCGAAGCGGGGTTTGTGGTGAGAGAGTAGCCACACTGTATTTACCGAGCAAAGGAACAGATATGCACCCGATCGATCAGAAACTCGCCGAATTGCAACTCGTCTGGCCCGCTCCCCCCAAGCCTGTCGCGAGCTATGTACCGTGCGTGCGCTCGGGCAACCTCATCTATGTCAGCGGGCAGCTTCCTATGAAGGAAGGGCAACTGATGGCAACAGGAAAGGTGCCGTCGGCGGTCAACCTCGAAGCGGCGCAGGCCGCGGCCCGGCAGTGTGTTCTCAACGGCCTTTCAATCGTTCGCAACGAGTTGGGCGGCGATTGGAACAGGCTCGTTCGGGTCGTGCGTCTCGGCGTGTTTGTCCAATGCGATGATGAATTTACGCAGCAGCCGCAGGTGGCCAATGGAGCCAGCGACTTGTTGCAGCAGATTCTAGGCGAGCAGGGCAGGCACGCCCGCGCCGCACTGGGAACCAATGCGCTGCCACTCGGGGCTACCGTTGAGGTGGAAATGCTCGTTGAAATCAACTAAGGCCGCCGCCCATCAGTCATCAATTGAAGGATCGGTCGAGATCTGGACTGCGTCTTCGCTTCGCGCGCGGGCCGGCGGAGTGCCCGTCGCTTTGATTGCGAGCATCCGCTGCAGCGCGATCGTCGCGAACTGCCGCGTGTGATTGTCCACCTTGATTTCGTTGACGACTTTCCCGGCCACCAGGTTCTCCAGCACCCAGCAAAGGTGTGGCGGGTCGATTCGGTACATCGTCGTGCAGAGACACTGGCAGTCGCTGAGCACGATAATCTTTTGGTCCGGGTGCTCGCGCGCCAGCCGGTTGATCAGGTGCACCTCCGTGCCAACCGCCCACTGACTGCCCGGCGTGGCCTTGCGAATCTGATCGACGATGTAAGCCGTGCTGCCGGCGAGGTCGGCCTTCTGCACAACCTCCCACTTACATTCGGGGTGAACGATTACCTTCATATCCGGGTACTTTTTTCGTACATCATCCACATGTTCCGGTCGAAAGAGCGCGTGGACGCTGCAATGACCCTTCCAAAGGATGAAATCGGCATTGCGGATCTGCTCGGCCGTATTGCCGCCGAGGTCGCGACGTGGGTCCCAGACGATCATCTTGTCGAGCGGATAGCCCATGGCATAGGCAGTATTGCGGCCCAGGTGCTGGTCGGGGAAAAACAGGATCTTCGGCTTCCCGATAGCCTGTGAGTCATTGCCGGGCTTTGCAGTTCGATCTGCCGCATCCGAAAGCTGGGAGTCAGACGCTGATGATTTCCGTAATGCCCACTCAAGCACATTTCGGCAGTTGGAAGACGTACAAACCGCGCCGCCGTGCTCGCCAACGAATGCCTTGATGGCGGCGGAACTGTTCATGTATGTGATGGGGACAACCGATTGGCCCGCCGCGAGCGCGCCGTAAAGCTGTTCCCATGCCTCTTCCGTCTGCTCAAGGCTGGCCATATCTGCCATCGAACAGCCGGCACCGAGGTCGGGGAGGATGACGCGCACCCTCGGATCGGTAAGGATATCTGCACTTTCGGCCATGAAGTGCACGCCGCAGAACACAACGTAGTCAATGCCTGTTTGTTGCGCAGCTTTGCGGGAGAGTTCGTAGCTGTCGCCCACAAAATCGGCAAAATCGATAATTCCGTCCTGCTGATAATGGTGCCCGAGAATGACCAAACGGCTGCCAAGATGGTCGCGCGCGGATTGGATGCGAATCGCGACTTCCGGGGCGGAAAGCTGGTTGTAAATCGACGGTAACGGCTGTTGCCAAGCGATGGCCATTCGTGAATCACCTCTCGGGCTGACATTGTAGGCGAATCGTGCAGGATCGGCGCGGGGTTCACCGATTGTTGCAAAATTCCCACTAGATGCATTATACGCAGGCCGTGGCACGGGGTTTGCCGTGCGATGCGTGAAACAGACTGATTTTTTCTACTTTTAGGATGAAGGAGCACTGATGAAGCGACGAACTGCGTCGTGGGCAACGTTGGCCATGAGCATGGCTGTGACTGGTGTACTCGTGGCGCAGGAGATGCCAGCCCCGGCAGAACCTGAAGCACTCCCCCCGGCGGCCGAGGCGGTAGTCGAGCCTGCGGCGGCCCGAACGCCGCTAATGGGCCTGCTGGACAAGGCTGGCATCGGTTCGACGCTTGATGAATACAACATCAACATCACCGGCTGGGTCGAAGCCAGCATCACTTGGAGCCTGCTCGAACGCCCCGCGGGCGATGTGATCGTTGGGCGCGCGTTTGATTTCGAGCACTCCGATCCGACTCTCAACCAGATCGGCCTGGCATTCTCCCGCGAGGTGGATATGTCCAAGCCTTGGGACATCGGCTTTAGCATTGAGACGCTCTATGGAGCAGATGGCCGGTTCACTGCTTCCAACGGAATGGATTTCCAGACCGGAACCAGCCCCAACAACCAGTTTGACATCACGCAGGCGGCGATTGACGTAGTGGTGCCTGTGGGCAATGGTTTGAAGGTGCGAATCGGCAAATTTATCACGCCGATCGGTTACGAATACACCAACAACACCCTCAATCCCAATTTCAGCCACAGCTATCTGTTTGGCCTTCTGCCATTCGCGCATACCGGGGTCTACGCGACCTACGCGTTTGACGACAGCAAGAGCTTCAGCCTGGGCATCGCCCGCGGTTGGGAGCAATCGCTTAAAGACAACAACGACTCGCTTGAGGTTGTCTGGAGTTGGGCGCATGTCTGCAGCGACAAGTTCACATACGCTTTTAACGGTTCAATCGGCCCCCAGCAGGATGACGACAACTCGCATTACCGGGTCATGCTCGATTATTGGTCCGACTATGCATTCAGCGATCAGCTCACGATCGGTCTGAACGTTGATTACCGATACGACTCTGCCAATGCCAGTGACGGTGATGGTTCAAACGTCTTTGGCGTGGCTACTTACTTCAAGTACACGCTCAACGATTATGTCGGCCTGATGCCCCGGTTGGAGTGGTTCAACGACACCTCTCGGCTGGACGGGTTCGATGCCCACATCTACTCCGCCACCCTTGGTGTGACCATTACGCCTTTTCCCAATGATTCGCTCGGATCAAACCTCAAGATTCGTCCGGAGATTCGATACGACTACGCCAGTGAGGCCATCTACGATGGTGGCGAAGAGCACGATGTGTTGAGCCTGGCAATCTCAGGCTATTTCACATTCTAGAACAAGTATGTCCCTCTCGCTGGACTGCAGTAGTTCGAGCGAGACTCCTTCTGAATCGTGACCCCCGTCGGCGTCGGCTCACCACGAGTCGACGCCGGCGTTTTGGCACGAGACACACCGCGATACTTGACGAACCTTTTCCGCGGTTTATCATTCCATCCGGATATACGGATGAACCAACACGCACCGAACCAAAGTACTTCAAAGAAGCGCATCGATGAATTCGTCGGAAAGGGCAGCCCGGCGGTCAGTTTCGAGTTTTTTCCGCCCAAGACCGATGCGGGCTGGGCGCAACTTTACGGCACCATCGCCGAGCTGCACGCGATCAAGCCGAGCTATGTCAGCGTGACCTACGGCGCCGGCGGCAGCACGCGCGCCAAGACCGTCGAACTGGTGGCGCGAATCCAGCGAGAGTTGAATCTATGCGCGATGGCCCACCTGACATGTGTTGGCCACACCGCGGATGATCTGGGTCAGATTCTCGATGACCTCTGGCGCGAAGGCGTGCAAAATGTCCTCGCACTGCGCGGCGACCCCCCGGCGGGGCAGACCGACTTCAAGACAACGCAAGGTGGCTTTGGGCACGCTGATGAATTGGTCGCGTTCGCGCGAGCGCGCCACGATTTTTGTATCGGAGTCGCCGGCTATCCCGAGGGCCACCCGCAGTGCCTGAACAAGCTGCGAGATATGGAACACCTGAAGCGCAAGCTGGACAATGGCAGCCAGTTTGTAGTGACACAGCTGTTCTTTGACAACGAAATTTTCTACTGGTTTCGTGATACGGCAAGGAAGATGGGCATCACCGCACCGATTGTCGCGGGCATCATGCCAATCACCAATGTGGCGCAGATCAAGCGGTTTATCGGCATGTGCGGCGCGAAGATTCCCCATAAGCTGCTGCTGCAACTCGAAGCCGTGGAGAGCGATCCCACAGCGACAGCCGAGATCGGCGTGAAGTATGCGATCGAGCAGTGCAACGACTTGATTAGAAACGGCGTGGATGGGCTGCATTTCTACACGCTGAACAAGTCGCGCGCAACGGTGGAAATCTGCAAATCACTACAGCTTCAGCGATAGACGCGTTCAGATTACAAGCATTCGTCGGTCGTCGTACAAGTCGGCTTGGCGTCATTTAACCAAGTTGCGGACGTTGCGCGCGCCTGCTTCCGGAGCGGAGTGCAAGACCTTGAGAGCCAGGGGGGCGCGATTCTCACGCTTCGCCAGCAAAGGTAGTGAGTCGGCAAGATTTGTAGTTGGGGAAAGCGGTCTAGTACCGGTCTCGCCCACCGCGGTCGCCTCGGCCACCGCGATCCTTTCCACCGCCGCCGCCGTAACCACCCCGGCCACCACCACCACCGAAGCCACCGGGTCGGTCTTCTTTGGGGCGGGCCTCATTAACGGTCAACGGTCGCCCGCCGTTGTCCTGGCCGTTCATCGCTTCAATCGCAGCCTGGGCTTCCTCGTCGGATGACATCTCGACAAAGCCAAACCCCTTGCTGCGGCCGGTCTCCCGGTCAGCAATGATCTGCGCCGAAACGACGTTGCCGTATGGCGTAAACATCTCCTGAAGCCCCGAACTATCCACGCTGTAAGGAAGGTTCCCTACATAAAGCTTCTTACCCATCGTGCGCTCCTAAACAGCATCGGGTAACGCGGCCCTGAAGATTGACGAAGTTCTTTCCGGGCCAATCTGAAAGAGGTTGAGACAGCAACCGAGGCGGACGTGGAACGCGACTAGAGCAAGGACAAAGACGACGGACCAGCACTGACATAGCCCACTTTGCTCGTATCGAATCCAACAAACCGCAACCTTCTCGAGTTGATGGTATCCAGCGAACTCGCTCGGGGAAAGAGAAAAATCGAGCGAGAGAGTCATACCACGCTTGTTGTGCCGAGCACCGACCCTCGCGACAGTGGGCCTGTGAACTCGTCTTGCACCGCTTCCATTTCGGTACTTTTCGGGTGACATCTGCCGCACGCTTCTGATCCACAGCCCGCAGAAAATCGCGACTTCGTACTCAACTTCACAATCTTTCTGACGTCTTACTGTTGGCGATCGCTCTTGAATGGAAGTGATTGCAAAGGAGGTTCAAATGATTCGCGTGAAGCACTTTATGGCGGATTGTCAGATCGACGACGGTCAACGGCTATGGGTCGAGAGTATCGGGCTGACGCGTGATCTGCAGGAAATGTGCCAGGTCCACCATGTCCTCTCGCACCTGGGCCCACCGATGAAACTCTGGCTCTGGTACGAATCGCACCCGGACGGCTGGGAACATTTCCGAAGCAAGTACCACGCGCATCTATCAAGTGGCCCATATGTAGGCGCCCTGAAGGAACTGGCCGCAGCCGCGATGCATGAAGAGTTCACGTTTCTCCATCAAAACGATAACCCGCACCGAAACGCAGCCATTGCCCTGGCCGAGTTTGTTGCGGAATTGCACAATCAACCCGGAAAAGTCTGACCGCAGCCCCCTCCGACCAAGGCACCCGCCGCCCCGGGACAAACCCGGGGTCGATCTTGAAAAGCGCGCGGTTTGGTGTAGAGTCGAGGGTTCAAAATCAGGGAAGACGTCGAGAATCGATACCGGGATCAGATGCCGAAACGTAGTTCCGGGGTGTAGCTCAGCTTGGTAGAGCGCTTGGTTCGGGACCAAGAGGTCGCAAGTTCAAATCTTGTCACCCCGATTGTCGTTCTGATGGTTCTCTGGGGCATCGAAGAAGCGTTGAGCGAGCTTGCAGTTCGGGGATTGGTCTGGGGCTGTTTTCCTGGAGGGGGTAGCACTTGGGTAGCATCGACGTGGGCGTAGCCAGAAAGCACTATCTGCGGCGGACGCCAATACTCGTCTTAAGTCGTTATCTGACAAGGAATTGAGTTCGGTGGGAGTCGAACCCACGACCCTGCGATTAAAAGTCGCATGCTCTACCAACTGAGCTACGAACTCGGAAATCTGTCTGCTCTGACAGAGATTGACAATATTACGCACGTTTGCACTTTTATCAATTGGCCGCGCGAAGCTCACCGCAGTAGTTCGGCGGGGTCGATGAAGCACTCGTCGATGGGTGGATGAGAATTCAGCACCTTTAGCTCCACCAACTGATCAGCAAGCGTCTGCCACCTTGCGCGGGTCATGTTGCCGACGGCGGGGCCGCTGTCGATGAGCGGAAGTTGTGCGGCGGCGCTGGCTGCGAAGGTTTCGGCGTCCAGTGTGGAGTTGAGAGTTTGCATGTGCCGGTTGGCAGCGGTGGGGTCGGCTATGTACTTCGTCCAGCCGGCGTGGACGGCTTTTACCATCGCCACGACAGTTGCGCGCTCGTTGTTCCACGCGTCTTCGGTGGTGGCCAGGACTGTGGCGTAGGGGTTGTAGCCGGCATCGGCGATCAGGAAAGTTTTCACATCCAGGCCAAGTTTTCTGGCGGCGAGCGGTTCGCTCGTGACGAAGCACTGCGTGGAATACTGCGGATCGCTGCGAAAGACGCTCAGGTCGCCCGCGGGGGATGGGACGATCTTCAGTTTGTCCAAGCCGAATTTGGCTTTCAGAAAGTTTGAATACGGCAAGCCCTGCTCCATTGCGAGTGTGCCCTCGGTTTTGAAGACGTCATCTATAACCTGAAAGCCGCGCGCGGCGTGCGTGAGAATGCCCTGGGGATGGGTCTGATAGACTGCGTAGATCGCGACCACTTTCTTGCCGCGGGCGCGCGCGACGAGAATCTCATCGCCGCTGACGATTGCAAACTTGACAGTGCCCGCTGCGAGCATGTCGATCGTGGGCGCGCTGGCGCCGCCTTGCTGCACGGTCACGTCGAGGCCCTGCCTGGCATACTCGCCGTCGATTGCGGCTGCATAGAACCCGCCAAACTGCGGCTCGGCGAGCCAATTGAGCTGCAATGTGATCGCCGCATTGCCTGCCGAGGCGTTGCTCGGTGCGGATCGGTCGCACCCGAACCCAATCACAAGACAAATGACGGCAAGGACCAGAAACGTTCTCATTTATTCAATCTCCGAAGCATGCCAGCGGCGCATCACCAGCCGCCCGGCTGTGTTTACGAGTGTAAACAGCACGATGCCCAGCGCCGCAGAGAGCAGTAGTATTGCAAAGACCTTATCTACCCGCTGTTCTCGCCGCGCTACAACGATCAGCCCGCCAAGCCCCGTGCCGACGATGAACTCTCCGACGATCGTCCCAATCACTGCCAGCCCGGCCGCTACGCGCAGGCCGGTGAATATGCTCGGCGCAGCAAATGGGATACGCAGTTTACACAGCGATGCCACCGGGCCCGCGCCATAGAGCCTGAAGAGATCGCGCAGCGCCGGGTCGGTCGACCGAAGTCCAGTCAGGGTGTTTGCGATGACCGGAAAGACCGAAACGATGAAACTCGAAGCGATCACGGCGCGCGCGTCAAATCCGAACCAGATGACGAGCAGCGGGGCGATGGCGATGATGGGTACAGTCTGGAAAAAGACTGCATATGGGTAGAAGGCACGCTGCACCCAACCCCCGGCCGAGAGCACGATGGCGAGTGAGACGCCGACGCAGGCGCTGAGAAGAAAGCCGGCCATCGCCGCGGTGGTGGTTGAGGCGGTCGCGGTGAATAGTTCGCGGGCGTTTTCGACCGTGGCAGCGAGGATCTGGGTCGGCCGCGGCACGAGGTAGGGGGCAATCCATCCGCGGGCGACGGTCAACTCCGTTGCGGCGATTACAGCGAGCAGAACGACCACCGGGGGGAAAATGTCTCTGAAGAGTCGCGTCATGGCCTGCTTGCCCCGGCCTCCAGCGCCAGCAGCAGGCGTTGCGTGACTTCGGCGTATGCAGGCTCGCCGCGGAGCGCGTTCACCCGCTGCAGGCCCAGTTCGATGTTTGTGTCGAGCGCGATCTTGGCTGGCCTCGCTGAAAGCACGACCGCACGGTTGGCGAGAAACGCCGCTTCGCCGATGGAGTGCGTAACAAAAACAACGGTCATTTTCCGGGCGATCCAGAGTTGCCGCAACTGCTCATCAAGCTCTGTGCGAGTGATTTCGTCGAGGGCCGCGAAAGGTTCGTCGAGCAACAGCAGATCGGGGTTGGTCACGAGGGCTCGCGCGAGCGAGACGCGCATGCGCATGCCACCGGAAAGCTCGGCAGGGTAGCGGTGGGTGAAGTCGGTTAGTCCAACCTGGTCGATGCTCAGCTTCGCCTGATCCTCGCAGCGCTGTCTCGCCTCGCCGCGTAGTTCGAGCGGAAGCGCGACATTCCGCAGCACGCTGCGCCATGGCAGCAGGTGTGAATCCTGAAACACAAACGCAACGCGCGGGTGCGGTTGTTCGATGATGCCCGCGGTGGGGGTTTCGAGGCCGGCGATCATTCTGAGCAGAGTCGATTTGCCACAGCCGCTCGGCCCCAGAATTGCGAGAAACTCGGCCTTTGGAATGGTGAGCGAGAGTGCCACCACCGCAGCGATGCCACCGGGAAATGTCTTGGCCACATTTCGTAAGATGACCGCCGGCTGCGCGGGCAACTCGGCGGAGGTTCTTTCGAGGATATTGGTAGAGATCCTGGCGTGGCTCAATGTCGCTGCCCATTTGTCGGCTGACTGGGATGCCCGATCATCTGTCAAAGCGCCACCCGAATCGGCGCAGTCTAGTAAACCAGCACAGAATGCACATCGCCGCCGGGCACTTTCTTGCGACCGTTGAGGCCGGCGAGTTCGATGAGGACTGCCACACCAGCGATTTCACCGCCGAGTTGCTTCACCAGGTCGCAGCAGGCTTTCATGGTTCCACCGGTCGCAAGCACATCATCGACGATCAACACGCGCTGGCCTTTGACGATCGCATCCTCGTGCATTTCCAGGGTGTCCTGCCCATACTCCAGATCATAGGTCATCGACACCTTCTTATGGGGCAACTTTCCGGGCTTTCGAACCACTTGAAAGCCTGCACTGATTGCGCAAGCAACGGCAGTACCAAAGATGAAGCCCCGGCTTTCTGCTCCAATGACAAGATCTATCTCCTTGCCACGAAAAGGGTTAGCGAGCAGTTCGATGGAAAGAGCCAGCCCCCCGGCGTTGGCGAGCAGGGGAGAAATATCTCGAAAAAGAATGCCCGGCTTCGGAAAATCGGGGATATCGCGAATCAGCCTTTTCAGGTGGGAGATGGGGTCGTGCATGGCGGGAATTGTAAGTGACGGCGGCGTAAACTCCACTACGGTGCCGTGGAAACTGCCGTAGAAACTACGGGCGAAACTATTGCGGGAAGTTTTTTCGGCGTGCCAGACTCTATTGGTTTGTCGGGTGTTGCGTTCCGCACCCTGTGTGTGAGATGACCGTATGCAGAGTGGCCGGTGGCGGTGGTGGTGCGCGAAACAGGTTAGGCATCCGTTGTCGTAAACGTCGATACTACCATGATGAGAGAGAAACTTTCGACAATTCGTGCTTTCACGCTGGTGGAACTGCTTGTGGTCATTGGAATCATCGCGGTGCTGCTGGGCATTCTGGTTCCGGTCATCGGCAAGGTGCAGGTGAGCGCAAAGCGCACCGCGTGCGCTTCCAACCTGCGCGAGATTGGCAATTTTTTCCAGATGTACTTGAACGAGAACAAGCTCCGGGTGCCCCGGGTCAACCCACTCCCTTCGATCCAGAACCTGAACAACGCCCCCTCGATCATCGATGTCCTTGAGCCGTATGTGAAGAACGCGACCAACGTTTACCGCTGTCCCGCCGACCACATAATCAACGGTAGCGTAAACATGGGGCCAAACGGGACAACCGTCGAGACCTACTTTGAGCGCGAGGGCAGCAGCTACGAGTACAACGTGTTCTTCAACGCGTTTGCGTCGATCGACGAGGTGACCGGCATCAACAAGGTATGGACCGACGCGCTGGCAGACATTGGTAAGCGCGGCCGGACGCCCGATGCCGTAGATATTTTCCAGGATTTTGACCCGTTCCACGGTAAATCAGGGTCGGATCATTCGCGAAACTACCTGTTTGCCGATTTCCATGTCGGCCCGCGGCCGGCTGGGTATACGCGGATTCGACGAAGCTGATGACCGGGTGCACGACGAACCTTTAAGGTGATTGCATGACTCCTTCTGCAAAACAAGCAATGAAGCAAAGCTCCGCTGCCAAAGCCGGCAAGCCCGCACTTTGGAAGAGCCGCAATTTTCTGATTGGCGTCGGCATCGGTGCCGTGGCGCTGGCCGGCGGGGCGACGTTCGCGCTCTGGCCTGTCAATCGCGATGCGCAGGTGGCCGCTGCGGTTAAACAGATCGAGGGAAAGAGCCGCGACGAAGTGCGGCAGATAGTCGATAGCGGTGCGATTCCCCGCGAGGTGGCGTGGGAAGCGATGGGCGCGGCGCGCGAGCAGGAAATGCAGGCCCGTCTAGACGCGTTCTTTGCCCTGAAAACGCAGCCGGAGCGCACGAAGTTTCTCGATCAGATGATTAATGAAATGGAAGCGAGGCGAAAGCAATGGGAAGCGCGCGCGGCGACCCAACCATCGGGCGACCGCGAACGTCGCGATCGTCGCCCGGACGGGCCGACCAGCCAGCCGTCGGAAGATCGACGGCGCGAAATGGAACAACGTCGTGCCGCACGCCAGGACAGCACTCCCCCGGAACGGCGCGCCCAGCGCGTGGAGTTTATGGCGGCGATGCAGAAACGCATGAAAGAACGCGGAATCGAACAACCCGCCGGAGGGCGCGGTTTTGGCGGCTTCGGCGGTGGCAGGGGCGGGCCACCCGGCGGCGGGGGGCGATAAGCGATTCTTTGTTAGGAAAGTCCCGACCGACTCGTCTCCTCGTCAGGCATTTACCTACGAGGAGATTTTTTTATGCCGCTACCGAGTCTGAGCCGTCTCAATCACCCATCAGCACAGGTGAAACCCGCCGCAGTCATTACCGCTTGCCTGGTGGCCCTCGGCGTGGCAGTGGGCGGGTGGTTTTACATGCGGGAAGCCGATCCAGCGCTGGCAGACCTCAAGGTGATAGTCAATGGCAAAGAGGTCGATCCGAAGGAGGTTCTGAAAGGGGGCACCATCAGCCTCGCCGGTGGTGGCTCATTCACGATGTCCAAGGACACCATCAATCCCCACGCTCTGCTCGGCGAGACGTTCAAAGGCTATTTCAGCCTTCCAGAAGGCCCGCAGCGTAAGAAGTTCCTTGACGACATGATTGATCAGCAGGAAAAGGCCAAGAAAGATATGGGGATTTCGACCGATGGCGAGGGAGTGGCGAAATTCGATGCACGGAAGTCGCCGACGACCAAGCCGGGAGAGAACCGGACTGTCGTTATGCGTTCGGGCGGCGCTGGAGCGATGGATTCGATGCCGCCGGAGATTCGCGCGCAACTCGCCGAATTCACCAAGGCGATGAACGACCGCCGTGCCGAGCGCGGTCTGCCGGCGCAGCAGGGAATGATGATGATCCGCACCAAGACGGTGAACTAATGAAGGCGATTCGGCAACGGCTTACTGGCAACGCCCCAGGGGCGCTAACTCCGCCGGGGTTGCTGAGTTTGCCGTTAACTCCCGTTAACTCACCGTCGCGCGAACGCGCTCGGCAGATTTACGGCCTTGCGCAGTCACGCCGGCCATTGCTTCGCGTAGCTTCTTCAGTGCCTCATGCTCGATCTGGCGCACCCGTTCGCGCGTCAGGCCGATTTTCTTGCCGATTTCCTTCAGAGTCATCGGCTCGCTGCCGTCGAGGCCGTAGCGGAGCTTGAGGATCGTCGCCTCGCGCTCGTCGACCCGGTCTAGCAACTTCTCGAGGTGCAATAGCTCGTGTTCGTGCTGCACTTCCGCATCTGGCGTGGGGTTGTGGATGTCGGGGACGACATCGTTAATGGTAATCTCCCCGTCAGGGCTGCTGAACTGTGAAGGCGCATTAAACGCCTTGACGGCCTGCTTGATGATGCCGATCTTCTTCTTGCTGAGCTTAAGGCTGGCCGACAGCTCATCCAGCGTTGGCTGACGGCCGAGCGTGTTTTCCAGGTTTCGACTGGTCTTCTTGAATGCGGTCATCAGCTCGACCATGTACGCCGGAATATGAATTGGCTGTTGAGCGTTGATGAGGGCGCGCTTGATTGCCTGCTTGATCCACCAACTGGCGTAGGTGCTGAACCGACTGCCGTTGTCAGGGTCGAACCCTTCAACCGCCTTCAGCAGCCCAATGTTCCCTTCTTCGATCAGATCGAGCAGGGTCAATCCACGGTTGACGTAGTGCTTGGCAATGTTGACCACCAGCCGGAGGTTGGATTTAACCATGCGCTCGCGTGCGGCGAAGTCGTTGTCCTGGATAATGCGGCGCGCAAGCGACTTCTCCTCCTCGGCGGTGAGGAGGGGCGACTCGTTGATCTGCCGCAGATAAAGCTGCAGCCCCGATTGAACGGCTGTGGAGGCCATACGTTGATTCATTCCCAGTGACGGCGACTCTGCTATAGACGACGCCGCCGACTGATAATCACTTTCGTTTCTCATCCATGGCGTCGGTTACCCGGCGCACAGGCGCACGATGCTGCCTGCATTGAACGTATCGGATCGAAACTGGTCGCACTTAGGAACTTGAGCGAGATATAAAAGTTCGGTTTATTCCGGCGGTGCCGAGAATGGCGAGGGTGGATCGATTGCGCGGTCCATTCAGGCTCGTCGCGGCCGTGAAGCTTGACTCGCTGCCACCGCTGTGCGTCCGCCCTGGCCAGCGATTGCAATTGGCGCGGGCCGCCGTCCTGCGAAGGCTCCGCCTAATAGAAAGACGCCGGCGAGCATTCTCGCCGGCGTCGTGAAGTTATCTGATTCGAACCAGAGTTCGTCTGATGGAAAAGCGATCGGTATGAGCCTTATCCGTCGATCTTGAGATCGCCGAGGCCCGACGTGTTCTCGCCACCTTCCAGGCCGCCTCTGAGGGCCTTACGGTCCGGTCGGCTCGAACGCTCTTCTTCCTTCTTTTCCTGCTCTTGAGCCCATTGTGCACGCTTGAGCGAGAGGCCGATCTTCCGCTCGTCGCTGTCGACACGCAGAATCTTGACTTCCACTTCCTGTCCAACTTTGAGCGCTTCCTCGGGCTTTTCGATCTTCTGATCGGAAATTTCCGAAATATGCAGCAACCCTTCCAGACCCGGTTCAAGCTCGACGAATACGCCGAAGTTGGCAATCTTCGTGACATGCCCGCTGACCACCATGCCCGGCCGGTAATTGCTCGGGATGACAGTAACCCACGGATCTTCCTGCATCTGCTTCAGACCCAGGGCGATGCGCTGCTTTTCCTGGTCCACGCTGAGCACGACCGCCTGAATCTTCTCACTCTTCTTGAGAAGCTCGCTCGGGTGGCCGATTTTCTTCGTCCACGACAGATCGCTGACATGCAGCAGGCCGTCGATGCCTTCTTCGATTTCGACAAACGCGCCGTAGTTGGCGATGTTGCGCACAACGCCCTCGACCACGCTGCCCGGCGGATATTTCTCGGCGACGCGTTCCCAGGGGTTTTCCTCCACCTGCTTCATGCCGAGGCTGATCTCCTGCTTGTCCTTGTTGATCTCCAATACCTTAACTTGGACCTTCTGATTGGCCGCAACCACTTCGCTCGGGTGATTGATGCGCTTCGTCCAGGACATCTCGCTGATGTGTACCAGGCCTTCGACACCTGCTTCGAGTTTGCAGAAAGCGCCGTACGACATGATGTTGACGACTTCGGCATCGTGTACGCTGCCGACGGGGTACTTGGTTTCGATATTCTCCCACGGCGAGGCATCTTTCTGCTTCAGGCCGAGGGCGATCTTTTCTTTGTCTTTGTCGATCGACAGGACCTTCACTTCCAGTTCCTGATCAATCTTGAGGATGTCGCTGGGGTGGTTGATTCGGCCCCAACTCATATCGGTGATGTGCAGCAGTCCGTCCACGCCGCCGAGGTCGATGAATGCCCCGAAGTCGGCGATGTTCTTAACCACGCCCTTGATCAGCGAGCCAATGACCAGGGTGTCAAACGTCTTCTTCTTCAATTCTTCGCGCTGCTGCTCGATCATCTTCCGGCGGCTGATGACGATGTTGCGGCGTTCTTCGTCAATCTTGAGAATCACCGCATCGACATGCCGGCCAATCCAGTCCGAAATTTCGCCCGGACGGCGGATGTCCACCTGCGAGGCAGGAAGGAATACCGGTACGCCGATGTCGACCAAAAGGCCACCCTTAATCTTCTTGGTCACCTTGCCGCCGACAGGGTCGCCTTCCTTCTTGCTCTTCATGATGGCTTCCCAGTTGATGATTCGATCAGCCTTGCGCTTGCTGATCTTCACCAGGCCGGTGTCGCCTTCGACGTCCTCCAGCAATACCTGAACTGTATCGCCAATCTTGATGTTTTCCGGCTCATCGAACTCGCTGCGTTCGAGGATGCCTTCGCTCTTCAGGCCGAGTTCGACGATGAAATCATCGCCAGCGTGGCCGCTGATCTTTCCCTTAATGATGGCACCGGGAGAAAAATCCTGGGTTTCGTCGCTGCCGACGAGCTTATCAAGATCACCCGCCCGATCGCCGAGCGCGTCGAGCACCATTGTGTCGACCTGCGCATCGAGGTCACCAAGAGACAAAATGAGATTTTGATCTACCATACGAAAATGCGACCGCGGGGAGTGCGGTCTAACCTTTGCAGTTGCGTGGCCAGATTAAGAAAGCTGAGTCGTCGCCATCCACGCAACAGCGACGCGCCAGACCTCGCACCAATCGATGCGCGCAGAACGCCTGCCCGCCGAGGTGCGAATCGCCAAGATTACACGCGTATTGCTCGATTGTCGAATCTCGTGCAATGCCAATTGTCCTGCTGCACCATGGGCACAACCATGCCGACTCGCCTCGCCGAACGCGCGCCCGAGCCGATACGTCGGGCAGGCGGTACCAAGTATTACTTATCTCCCGCCGTCTGGCTGGTGCACGGGATCGCCCCCGATTCAGTCTGCCGGAAATGCGCGCGGACGCTCCATAGATCCCGCCCGGTCGCAACCGATAGACACCAAGGGAAATGCTCACCGCGGCGGCATACTCGTTTCGACTTCAGTCACGCCTGGCGATTTCGCTCTCGTGGATCGCGGGATACGCCAATGTCATCACATTAACCATGTGCGGCGTGGCAGTTTCGCACGTCACCGGTAACGTGACCCATGTTGGCCAGCATTTAGGTTCATTCAACCTCGGTGCGCTGAGTTTTGTGGCCTTCCTCGTGGTAGCGTTCTTCTTTGGGGCCGGCGCAGCAGGCTCTATGCTGGAACTGGCTCGGCTGAGGGGGTTTCGATCCATTTATGCCCTGCCCGTTGCAAGTGAGGCTGTTGTACTGGCGGTGGTTGCGCTAACGCTGGAGTATCAGAATCATGCCATCGGTGAGGATCGTGGGGCGGTTTGGCTGATGTCGGGAGCGGCTTCGGTCGCGATGGGCATTCAGAATGCGACGATTACCCGAATCAGCGGGGCGGTCGTTCGGACGACACACCTGACAGGCGTTCTCACCGACCTCGGGCTGGAAGGTTCCCAATTGCTGCTCTGGTGGTGCTCGAAGTTGCGCGGCGGCCGTGCTTCCAGGCCTCGGCGGGCGTGGCGGGTCTCCCTTCGACACCCGACAACCCTGCGCATCGCGCTGCTCGTCAGCATTTTCGGGTCGTTCATCTTCGGCGTGACGGCGGGGGTGCTGGCATATCGGTTCGCACCCGATTACGCGATGACAGTCCCAGTCGCATTTCTGATCTGGATACTCTACATGGATTGGCGCAAGACCATCGCCGAGGTGAGGCAGATTGATCCGCTGCGCGACTCGGAGTGCACAAATCTACTCAGCGAACCCGGGGCACTACCACAGCGGGTAGGCATCTACCGGTTGACACACCACAGGAAGAAGTCGCCGCACCACGCGCCTGACTTTCAACTCTGGGCTGGCCGAATTCCGGAGGAGCGTCGCGTGATTGTACTCGCAGTTAGTGCGATGACGGTCTTCGATTCTGATTCGGCGATGAACCTCACCATGACCGCCCGGCGGCTGAAGGAGGATGGGCGGAGTTTGGTGATCTGCGGCGTGAATCCGGTACAAATGCAAGTCCTTGCCCGCAGTGGAGTTATGATGGTCTTGAACGACGAAGATTTTGTGGACGACCTCCAGCAGGCGGTCGCCCGGGCACGTGGTCTCTCGGACTGACCCCTTCGTCGGTAAGGTGAGCCAAGGTTGATTCGAGGTCATCGCATCGTACGATCCTGCGGCAATGGACAAACAAGCACACCGAATTGCTGCGCGCGCCAGGTTTACATGGATGGCAGATCGCGCGTTCGGCGTGGATGCCATCTCCGCCAAGTTGCCGCCCCGGCGGGTGCCGGTGGGAAAAGGTGTCGCCCCCGCCCCCGCCCGGCCTGCAGCTGCCGCGCAGGCGCCGCGAAGGCCTTCCTACGACCCACAGCCCACCCCGGCAGCGCCAATTCGCACGCAAGCCCCGCCGAGGGATCCAGATAGAAAGCCCCTCGCTTCGGTTGCTGCACTGGTGCGTGACAATACGCCCCACAAATCCCCGCCACTGACAACCGACCAAAAGCGAGTGAATCTGCAGCAACTAGACGACGGAAAAGTGAAAACCTGTACGAAGTGTGATCTGCACGCCGGCCGTACGCAAACCGTGTTCGGAGAAGGAGATGTGGATGCAGAGGTTATGTTCATTGGCGAGGGGCCGGGCGAAAATGAGGATCTTTCCGGGCGGCCGTTCGTCGGGCGGGCGGGGGAGAAGCTCACCGACATGATCAAAGCCATGGGCCTGAAGCGTGAGCAAGTTTACATCTGCAATATCGTTAAATGTCGCCCCCCGGGCAATCGCGCCCCGCTTCCTGAGGAGACCGATGCCTGCTGCGGCTATCTTGAGGCCCAGATTGAGACCATTCGCCCAAGAGTGATCGTGACGCTTGGCGCGCCCGCAACGAAATACATTCTTCGCAACGACAAGGTGACGATCAGCAAGGTTCGCGGAGTATGGCATGGGTATCGGGGGATTGATGTGATGCCAACGTTTCATCCCGCCTACATGTTGCGATCTTATACACCTCAGGTACGAGGGCAGGTATGGAGCGACCTTCAGCAGGTGATGAAGCGGCTCAACCTTCCTGTGCCAAGTCCTTCGCGCGGATAGCTGCGTAAAATTTTCCGAATTTTTCTGCGCGCAAAATCGCGCGCGTTTGATGAGCGCGGGATGAAGATCGCATGTGCACGGAATCCGTTATCGATGTTCGACTTGCGACGAATCAAGAGCGCGCCAACGAAAAATTTCTGAACCGCGCGCACGACCGCCGGAAAAGTTGCGCGCAAAAATTTTCGCAAAGTTGCTGAGCAAAAACACAAAATGTGTGATGAGTAAAATAGAGTTGGCGCAGCGAACAACTTCGACTAAATTCCGCGCGTCGAAGAAGCATTTTTCACTCAGCAAGGGATTGGCTGATCAATCAGATTGCGGAAGGACCCGCAGGCTCCGTTTACGTTGTAATAACTGAATAGGGCGTTCGATGGTTACGACGCAATCCACAATTGCGCGCGAGACGGTGATCCGCCGCGCTAATGATGTTCAACTGTTTGACCCGCGCCAGTGGCAGCAGGTGCTCGCCATCGTCAGGGCGAACCACTCGGCTTTGCACCGGACGTGGTTCGATCAGATGATACCCCGGCAACTGAGCAACGGCGTGATTCAGGTCACGGTGCAGACCCCGGCGCAGCTTGCGTTTTGCCAAACCCAGTGCCAGCATCCATTTACGGTCGCGGCGCAGCAGGTTACCGGGCGGCTCTTGGCCGTCACGTTCCACTGCGAACGGCTACAGACAGGCGGGGTGTTTAATGAAGGCGACCAGCAGGTGCCTCTCAACCCCGATTACACCTTTGACCAGTTTGTCACAGGCCCATGTAACCGACTTGCCTCTGCGGCGGCATCGGCGGTGGCGGAGAAGCCGGGGGCGGGATACAACCCGCTTTTCATCCACGGCGGGGTTGGTCTCGGCAAGACCCACCTGCTTCAGGCGATTTGCCAACGCTTTCTCGAACGCCAGCCTGCAGCGCGCATTCTTTATCTTTCGTGCGACAGCTTCATCAATCAATTCATCAACGCCGTCGAACACGGTGACATGAATGGCTTCCGGCACCGCTATCGCAATGTTGATATGCTTCTGATTGACGATATTCACTTCCTGGCCCGCAGGGAGCGGACGCAGGAGGAGTTTTTCCACACTTTCAACTCGCTGCATCAGATTAATAAGCAGATCATCCTATCCGCCGACGCCGCCCCGAGCGAAATCCCAGAATTGGAAGAACGGCTCGTGTCGCGGTTTAACTCGGGGCTGGTGGCGCGGATCGATAAGCCGTGCTACGAGACCCGATGCGCCATTCTGAAGAAAAAGGCGAGGATCCGAGGGTTGGAGTTGGAGGAGGACGTCATTTGTTACGTTGCGGGAAAGGTGATGAACAATACCCGCGAGCTAGAGGGCGCCGTGACCAAGCTGCAGGGTATGAGTCGGCTGCAGGAGTGCAAGATTGATGTCGAGTTGGCCAAGGGCGCACTCGGCGACTCCGCCACGCCGGAACAACGGCGGATCACAATCCAGCAGATTCTGGATGCGGTGACAAGATACTACAACGTACGGTTGAGCGATTTGCAGGGGAAGCGGCGGCACAAATCGATTGCGTTCCCCCGACAAGTGTGCATGTACCTCGCCCGCCGGCACACCCGGTATAGTCTGGAAGAAGTCGGCGGATACTTCGGCGGTCGGGACCACACCACCGTTATGCATGCGGTACGGACGGTTGATTCCGACGTCAAGAACGATCGTGAGATTGCCAAACAGTTGGCACATCTCGAATCGACTTTGACCGGTCAAAGTCATCATTGATGAGCGAGTCGTTCGTCAGGCTTGCTTCAGTTTTGGTTCAGCCGGTAAACTGGGCAGTTTGCGACGCGATTTCGAAATCGGAAATGTGGGGCGAGCCTTGAATATCGGCTCGTGGCCCGCTGACACTGATGCGCGATGAACTATTCGTTTGCATTCTTCATCGGCGGGTGAAAGATAACTGACGGAGCATGCTGCGCACCTCAACAACGGTTACCCAAGCTGCGACGGAATCATGGCATGCCGCCGAACGCATTTGTCGGCGGCATGCCAAGAGCTTCTATTTCGCTTCATATTTCCTTCCCAAACCCAAGCGACGAGCCGCGTACGCGGTTTACTCATTCTGCCGTCTGCTTGATGACGCGGTAGACACCCGTCCCGGCCGGGAAGCGGAAGGCATTGCCGAATTTGAGCGAATCCTCGACAGCGTCTACCTCGACGAGCTAGATCATCTGCCGAAAGATGAACCCGGCCTGGCGTTACGCGCGTTCCAGGCGACGGTGCGGGAGCACGACATTCCCCGCGTGCTTTTTGTGGAGTTGGCGGAAGGATGCCGCATGGACCTCACGATCAGCCGCTACACAACATGGCGCGACCTTGAGGTGTATTGCTATCACGTTGCGGGTGTGGTGGGGTTAATGATGAGTTGCATTTTCGGCCCGATCGACGAAAGCACCAGGGAGCAGGCGGTCACCATGGGCAATGCGATGCAGCTCACAAACATCCTTCGCGATGTGAAGGAAGACTTCGACCGGGGCCGCATCTACCTGCCCGCGGAGGACATGGAGCGGTTTCATGTATCCGAGGCCGATCTCGCCGCCGGTCGGACGACGCGTGAGTTTATCGAGTTGATGCAGTTTGAGATTGCCCGGGCGAGATCGCTCTATCGCTCGGGCGCCGCAGGGCTTTGCAAGCTTGCCGATGATGGCTCGCGCACGACGGCGGCGGCGATGGCGGTGATTTACTCCGGCATTCTGTGCAGCATCGAGGCGCAGCAGTACGATGTCTTTTCCCGCCGGGCGCATTTGTCGATGCTGCAGAAGCTCGCCCGGGTCCCGCTTGCCCGGCGGCTGGCGCGACGGCAAGACGGTGCACCGATCCCGGAAGTGTTTTGCTGAGACGAAGGTGCCTTCGCTGATGGACGCAATCGAACTGTTTGATGGAAATCCGATTGCCGACGCGTGGCATCGCGTTACCGCGCCCGGCGGATATGAGTGGTGGTATTTTGATGCCGAGGATCGCGAGCACGATCGGCAGTTTGTCGTCATCCTGCTCGAAGGGTTCGTCTTTCATCCCGGCTACCTGCGGGCCCTCAAGAAGTTTCGCAGCCGGCCCACGCGTCGCCTGCCGCCGCTGCCTGGTGACTTTCCTTGTGCCTACTTTGTGGTTTATGAACAGGGGAGAATCGCCCACCAGTTTATGCTTCAGTATCCCCGGGGAGAGTTGCGCGCCTCGTGCGATCGCCTCGACGTGGCACTCGGGCCAAATACCATCGTGGCGCAGCCGGATGGCAGCATTCGCATTTGCGTCCGCGGCGTGCCTTGGCAACTCACCTGGCAGGGGCCGAAACGCCTTGAGGGGCAGACGCTCACCGGCGAGTTTGTCTTTCGTCCGAGGTTGCAACATGCCGCCGTGGAGCGGACGTTTCTTAGTCGCGCGATGACTGGCGCGGAGCACCGCTGGGTTCTGGCGAACCCTTTGTGCGAGGTGACGGGTAGCTACCGAGTCTTCACCGCCGACGCGCCCGGGGCTGCGGTGGGCGTAAACTTCTCGGGGCTGGGCTATCACGACCATAACTACGGCACTGGCCCTCTGGGGCCTGGGTTAAGGCGATGGATCTGGGGCCGGGCGGTCTTTGACGACTGCGTCTTCACGTTCCACTATGCCAAGCCGCGCGATCGGACACTGGCCGATGAAACACATCTCGTCCGCGGGGATGGGGCCGGGCTTGCAGAGCTGCAGGTGCGGCGGGTCGATTGCGACTGGGGTGCCGTCTCACCGATGCTCCTACGATATCCGAAGCAACTCGTCTTCAACGCAACCATGCGGCTGCACAGCCCCAGATTGATCGACAGCGCGCCGTTTTACATGCGCCTCATGTATCAAGCGGAATGTCAGGGCCGCCGCGGGAGCGCATTTTGCGAAGTCGCCTACCCCAGCCGGCTGCGCTGGCCGATCCTCGGCCGGATGATTGAGATGTCGATCTCAAAAGTGTAGTTCGGTCGCTGACGGGCGCAATCGCCACTACAGCCCGACGACAGCCCGAATGAGCCTGGGGAACGATCGCTGCTAAGGAGCGGGGGCCGTGGTAGCAGGGGATTCTTTCATGGTCGTCAGCCGGAAGACACGCCCGCTGCGCGCGGCAATTTTCTCCTTGCCGCTGCGCATCTGCATCTCGCCGAAATCCAGGATGTACATTGAGCCGTCCGGGCCAAACTTAATATCGATCGGCCGTTCGAGCGCCACCGACCCGCGGTCGAGTTTGCTTGCGGGGAGTCCTTCGGTGTTTTTCACGAAGTCGCTGACTTGGCGCGCATCAATGTTGACGCGCACGAGCTTGCGGCCGGGGGTGATGGTGAGCTTCTGATTGCTCGTGGCGAATGGTGCGCGGTCGCCGAACAGAGCGACGATCACGCTGCCGTGAAAATCCTTGAATTCGCCACTCGCCGGCACCACATCCAGCCGTGCCGCGCCGGAAAGCGGATCGAACACGCCTCGGTTGACGGTTTGCGGGTCGGCACGCACCTTATCCAGCCCACTCCGCTCCTGATCGATGACCGCGGCGAGGTCGGGGTAGCCGTAGCGCAGAATCATCTCGACTGGCGGCTGAAACTCGGGCCTGGCGATTGGACGTCCATCGGTACTGTAATCGGGGAAGCCGTACCACACAGGCACCCCGCCGGACAGAAGCACCCGCACCAGCGTGTCGGGATCATCCTTCACCGGCCGCGTGCCACGGAGTTCCATGCCGTTATTGGTGACGAAGAGATTGCCGAATTCATTAAAGACCAATCCTCGCGGCAGTCGCAGTCCGATTGCTTCGACGCGCAGATCGCCACCGGTCGGGCTGACCGAGTAGACGGCGCTCGATGGCTTGCCATTTTCCGATCGAAGCACGCGCGTCTGATTGCTGATTCCAAACGACTGAAACGGCGCGGTAACAGCGATTTCGGTGCCGCCGAAGAGGCCGTAAGCGGGGTTCTTGGTGTCAAATCGGCGGCCGAGCAGGAATAAGTCGGCCCCGGGGACGTCGGCAAAAGTGGGGTGCTTGCGAACCCAGCCCTTCTGCCAGTTATCAAGCCCGACCACACCGCTGTTGGTGGCTGAGCCGACGCCGAAGTAGATGCGCCCGCTGGGATGCACCGCGAGGTCGGTCACCCCGTAGTCGCCGGCGGCGGGGAGGTCGGCGGCGATGGTGGTGACGTTGCCGTCGAAGTCGAACGCAGAAATCATCCCCCGGTCGCGACTGTCGCGATGCGATACATAGATGCTACCCTGGCTCACCACCATGCCCCCAACCGGCCCACGGAAGTCGAAACGCTTGCCGCCAAGGCCGATCAGTGGGATGCGCGTTCCACGCGGATACACCTGAAAGTAGGTACCGTCCCTCTTCCATCCAACAATGCGGGCGCGGTTGTCGGTGCCATTTTCAGCGATCAGCAGAGAGCCTTCCCCATCAAAGGCCATTGCCGTGGGCGCCGTAAGCCCCGCGACGACCGATTCAAGGTCAAATCCCGCGGGATACTCGATCACCTTGCGATCAATGGTCGCCCGCGCGTCGGCTGCGATAAAGCGGGGCTTGTTTACACAGCCCCCGATCCAGCAGAGTGCGAGACCAATGATCAAGCCGCAGCGAATTGTCCGAAGTTTTTGCGTCATGGATGCGTAAACCAATTCTGACACGATGCCGAGCCGAACACGAACTTCGATGTCACACTCCACAAGCGGCTCATCCGCCTGTCCCCGTTTCTGGGTTGAGTCATACCTGACTCGTCAACCCTTCACAGGCAGTTCGACCACTGCAGCGAGGTGTGACCAAAATCACACCTTCGCTGCAAAATCACATCTTCACTGCTTTGACCAGTTCTTTCACATGGTCTACGCTTGTCTGGAACATCGCCTTCTCTTCTTCATCCAATTCGACTTCGATGATCTTCTCAACGCCGTCGGTCCCGAGAACACACGGCACACCCACGAAGTAGCCGCCCACGCGATATTCTTTCTCACAATACGCGGCGCAGGCGAGGATGCGTTTTTTGTCCCGAATGATAGCCTCGGTCATTGCGACAGTGCTGCTGGCGGGTGCGTAATAGGCGCTACCGGTCTTCAGCAGGCCAACGATTTCAGCTCCACCTTTGCGAGTTCGATCGACGATCTGTTCGAGCCGATCCGGCTTGATGAGCTGCGTGATGGGAATGCCGCCGGCGAAGGCGTAGCGCTTGAGCGGCACCATGTCATCGCCGTGCCCGCCGAGAAGTAGTGCGTGGATGTCCTCCACGCTGCAGCCGATCTCCATCGCCAGAAACGCCCGGTACCGCGCCGCATCGAGCACGCCGGCCTGCCCGATCACCTTCTTTGGATCAAATCCGCTGGCTCGCCAGGCGACGTACACCATGGCGTCGAGCGGGTTGCTCACGACGAGCATGATGGCATTAGGCGACCATTTTGCGACCGATTCGGCCACGCTTTTGACAATTCCGGTGTTAATATTGATCAGGTCGTCCCGGCTCATCCCCGGCTTTCGCGCCACGCCCGCCGTGACGATCACAACATCACTCCCCGCGGTTGGCTCGTAGGTGGTGGCGCCGATGATCTTGCTGTCGAATCCCTCCACAGGTGAAGCCTGGAACAGGTCAAGCGCCTTCCCCTGGGGCATGCCCTCTACCTGCGGAATATCGACCAGAACGATGTCGCCCAGTTCCTTGGCCGCGGCCCAGTGGGCGCAGGTGGCACCGACGTTTCCGGCCCCGATAATGCTGATTTTTGCTCTTCGCATGATGCTGATGGTTCCTTTTAGACTACCTGCAAACGCTTCACTCTCCGAGACGCTCGATTATGATGAAACAACGGAGGGATTCAAATTTGCCCGCGCGCAAATCTGCCGGTGCGCAGATTCGCCACAGCGACCGACTGCCGACCCCCCTGAGGAATGAGGGAGTGCCTCCGACGGCTGCTGTCCGTTGTTGGGGGGTTTCTTGACGGCGCATATGAGCGGGTCTACATTTAGAACTTGGCCGAATTGTGCCCGAAATGGGTCATCGCTCCTTTGTTTTGCACCAAGAGTTTCGGAGGCTAGTTGTATGGTCGCCCCCAGTGTCGCCCCCAGTGTCGCGCTTTCCATTTCTAAATCCATCATTCTGGCCGCGGCCATGTCTGTCGCGAGCCTTTACTCAACCGCCGCCGCGCAGGAAGCGTCCGCCGACGCGGTGATGACGGTGCCGGTTTCGAAGGACCTGCGCGCCTCCGTGGACAACTTCTGGCACTACGGCAAGATCGCCCGCTACGAATTGGCGACCGCTGAAGGACAGAAGATTCTTGATTCTGGCGCCGACTCGACTTCAATCCTCGCCGCTTTCGAGGACGTTGCAGCGACGCGAAAAGACAATCTGGATCAGTGGCTGCTCCGCTGGAGCGGCGTCGAGGCGATGCAGCCGGTCACTTCGCAATTGATGGATCAGCTCAATGCGGGATATCTCGCACGGCGAAGCGATCCCACCTTCATTCAAGCCAACATTGAAAGGCTGATGGTGAATGAGCGGGGTTACGCGCTGGGTATCGCCAAGCTGCGGCAAAGCGGTGAACTGGCCGTGCCGCTGATGATCGAATACCTGCGCTCACCCGCTCAGGCGAAGCATCACACCGCCATACGGCGCGCGCTGCGCGACATGGGGCGGCTGGCGATCAATCCGCTGACTGCCGCGACGGAAATGAAGGATCACGATACGCTCATCGTGGTGATCGGCGCGCTGGGCGATCTCGGCTACGGCGCTGCGGGGCCTTACCTCGCGCGACTTGCGACCAGCGTCGATTCCCCGCCGACGGTGAAAGAGGCTGCGACCCAGGCGCTGGCCAAGTTGCAGATCGCCGGAAGCCCCGCTGATTTGTTCTTGAACCTTGGCGAGCAACTCTACTACGATCGCGCCGATATCCAGGCCGACGGACGTTCGCCCAATGCATTTGTCTGGTATTGGGCCGTCGATAAGGGGCTGCACAAGGTGGATGTGCCCAACCCGATCTTTAACGAGATCATGGCTATGCGCGCCAGCGAATACGCCCTGAAACTGGGCGGCGGGCAGGGCGACGCGCTCTCGCTTTGGCTTGCAAGCAACTACAAGCGCGAAGCCGAACTGCCGGCAGAAGCAGTCGATGCAACGCGTGCGGAGAATCAGCCCGATGCACACTACTACGGCGTGAGCGCGGGCGCGCAATACCTGAATGCGGCACTGACGCGCGCGCTGAACGATCGGAACTCCGCGGTCGCCGCGGGGGTGATCCGGTCGCTGCAGGAGATAGGCGGGCAAAGCAACATCTTTGGCCCTGCAGGCGCGCCGCTGGTGGATGCGCTGACCTACCCTGATCGAATCGTCCGCTATGAAGCCGCGTTCGCGCTGGCCCAGTCGCTCCCGCAGCAAAGCTTCGAGGGTAGCGAACGCGTCGTGCCGCTGTTGGCCGAGGCGATTTCGCAGACCGGTGTTCCATCGGCGCTGGTGGTTATGCCGACTCAGGATGAACTGAATAGCCTTATCGAGGGAATGAAGGGTGCTGGCGCAGTCAACGCCACCGGCGCAACCAGTGCCGAGGCCGCCGTCGCGGCGGGGCAGGGGCTGAGCGCGGTGGATGTGATCATCGTTGCTGAAGAAATGAACGCGTCGGAGATAGACACGCTTTTCTCGCTTGCGAGCCAGAATCCCAAGCTCGCCGGGGCCGCTAAGCTGGTGTTGACGCGCACGGGCGCGTCACTCTGGGAAACGCGCAAGCAGAATGACGCGCTGCTGAGCACGTCGCAGGCGCGGGATGCCGACGGTGTGCAGGCGGCGATGGCGGAGGCCAGTCGCAAGGCCGGCGCGCTGCCGACTAGTGATGAGACAGCAACCGCCTACGCCACCCGCGCTGCGGAGTTGCTGCAGAAGTTGGCGATCAGCCGCGGCCAGGTGATGGATGTCTCGGCGGCGCGTGCGTCGCTGCTGCTTAGCCTTGAAGACCGCCGCCCAGAGATTGTCATGCTCGTTGGTCAGACGCTCGCCCTGATCGACTCCCCCGACGCGCAAGCAGGTCTTCTTAACAAGGCTTTGGCCGATGATGTGGGGGACGACGTTGAGATAAGCCTGCTAAACAGCCTTGCCACCAGTGCCAAGTTTTTCGGAAACAGGCTGGACGCCGGCTCGACCGAACGGCTGCTGAAGGTGGTCGCGGAAGAAACGAATCTGGATGTCCGAAGTGCCGCCGCCGAGGCACACGGCGCGCTGAATCTGCCCGCGGATGCGGCTAAGAAGCTGATTGTTGATCAGATGAAAGTGTAACGCGCCGAGACCCACGGGCGGTGAACATACCGTTTCTGCTGGCGCATTACATGCGTTTCTCAAACGTCAGTTCAAGCCCGTCGCAAAAGCGACCGCAGAGTATTTCCTGTGACAGCCGTCCCGCAAGCAGCGTCTGCCCGCGGACTCCCATTGCCCGCCACTGATCGGTCGTCATCTCCTGCAGTGATTTGATCGCCGCAACGCACCCGTCAACATCGCCGTGTCTTACCGCCCGACCAAAGTCTTCCTGGTCGAGCAAATCAGCAATATGGCTCGGCCGCGGCCCGACATAGAGCACCGGACGACCGACTGCCATCGCGCCATACACTTTGCACGGGTGGATAATGCCCACCATGTTGTCGCCCATGCTCACAACATGCACGTCGGCGGCGCTAAGGCTATATCGCAAGGTCTCCAGCGGCTGATATGGCAGGCTGATGACGTGCGGCAGCGCGTGGGTCTTAAGGTACTGCTCTACTTCCTTCTTCCCATTACCCCCGCCGACAAACAGGAACTTGACCGTGTCATCATCCTTCAGCCGCACCGCCGCATCCAGTACGGTCGTGAGCGGGTTGCTTGGGCTGTGATTGCCGGAATACATGACGACAAACTTGCCATCCAGCCCGTGCTTTTTACGAAAGTCGTTTTGATCGTGTTCGAGCGGCTCAATCACATCTTCATGCGGCCACGGCGGAATGATGGCCATTGTCTTGCTGACTCGCGCGCGCGGAAGGAGTCTATCTGCCATAAATCGATCCAGCGCGATCACCAGCGCCGAATTATTCAAAATGGTCCGATTCACCGCCTCCAGGAAACGTGCAACAAAACCACCGGGTTTGATCTTGTTCATCGCCAGCAACTGGTCAGGGTTCAGGTCCATGGCCCAATAGGCCATCGGCATGCCCCGGAACATTCGCAGTACTGTTGATACAGCTCCGATGAGGGGAGGTGAGGTGCTGACCATCACTCCCGCGACGTTCGGAAGAAGCAGCCCGCGCACGAACGCCTGCACCATGAAGCTCGCCGTCCCGATGACGCGCGTGAGAATCGTCTTTTTGCCGAAGCTGCTGAGCGGAAGACGGATCACCTCCACGCCGTGCAGTATCTCCCGAGCGGGGTACTTCCGGGTGGGGTCGTCGTAACCGCGGTTGGCGGTGTAAACGCGCACCTTGAAGCCCCTGCGGGCCATCTCGATGGCGACGTCGGCCACATGCTGCCCTACGCTCGCCGGGTCTGGCACAAACACCTGGCTGAATATCAAGAGCCGGTCCCGCTTCTTCCGCGGCGGGGTACCGTGCTGGCGAACACCCGCCGGCGGGGCATTTTCTTCGACCATGGGGGGCGCGCTTTCACTCACATCAGCACTATCGACACAATTCGCCAGCACAATCAGCCCGCAACTCCCGCCCACACCAGGTCTTCCTTACTTTGCGTGCATCTGATCGTGAATCCACTTATACGTTAGCTCCATGCCGGTGCGCAGGGGAAGCTTGGGTTCCCAGCCGAAGACTTTGTTAATCAGCGTGTTGTCGCTGTTACGGCCATTCACACCCTTGGGCGCGTCAAGGTTGTAGTTACGCTTTAGCTTGATGCCGGCGATATCTTCAACGATGTCAACCAGTTGATTGATCGTCACACCTTCAGCACTGCCGAGGTTGATCGGATCGTGCCATGTCTCGCTATCCGTGATTTTGTGGATGCCGGTGAGGCAGTCGGTGATATACATGAATGAGCGGGTCTGATGGCCGTCGCCCCAGATTTCGATTTCGTGTTTGCCGCTGGCCTTGGCTTCGAGCACCTTTCGACAGATCGCCGCCGGTGCCTTTTCACGCCCGCCGTTCCATGTGCCGAAGGGGCCGTAGACATTGTGAAACCGCGCGACGCGCGTTGGCACCTTGTAATCTTCCCGGAAGTGGCGGCACATGCGCTCGCTGAACAGCTTTTCCCAGCCGTAGCCGTCTTCGGCCATTGCGGGGTAGGCATCTTCCTCTTTCAGAAAAGTCTCGATCTTCTTCTCTTTCTGTTTGTCGGCGTTGTAGACGCAGGCGCTCGATGCGTAGAAGTATCGCTTCACGCCATACTCGCGGCAGGCAAGCAGCAGGTGCGTATTGATCAGAACACTGATCATGCACAGGCCTTTGTTGGTTTCGATAAACCCCATGCCGCCCATGTTGCAGGCCAGGTTCCAGACCACATCCATGCCTTTGACGGCAGCGAAAGAGGCGTCTTTCAGGTTGAGGTCTGCGACGACATTCTCTGCCTGCGGATGGACCTGATACCACTCCGAGGTCGGCTTGATATCCACGACCCGGACCTTCTTGTAGCCCTGTTTCAGCAGGTCAGCCACGAGATGCCCGCCAATGAATCCGCCGCCGCCGCACACTACTGCTGTTTTGTTGCTTTCCATGATTTCCTCTTCGTAAGACGATACGCTCAGCCCAACGCAGCAGCAATTGGCGTGTCCAACCACTCGACGGAGCCGACGAAACAGGTCGTCGCGGCATTATGAAACCGATTCCCGGATGGTCAAGCAGGCAAAATTTGCCCAAGCCGGTTTTGGTCTCGCCCAACTGCCCTGACCGATGCTACAATCCAACTAATTCGCCCTTTTTCACCCACGGCCGTTGAAGTACGATGGACGGGAGAAGACCCATGAAGCGATTCCTTCTCATTTTTTCAGCTTTCTCAATGGTCGCATGGCTCGACGCGATTGCCCTGGGCCAACTCACGCCGGTCGTCGGCAATGGGGCGACTGCATTCGACCCGGAAGTGTCGATCGTCAACTCCGGCGCAGTGCTCGACGCGCAGGCAGTCGTCTCGCACGACCGGCGGTATGTCACGATTAACATGGCCCCTTCAAACTCCAACGTCATCGCCATTCGAAACTTCCCTGTGCAATCAGTTGCCGCCGCGACAGGGTTTAGTGGATTTGTCGGCGGCGCAAACCCCGGCGGGGGGGACGCAGCGGTTGCTGCCCCGGACGTCGCTGCGACTGTCATTGAGCCGGTATCTGTCATTGTCCTGAATCCTTCACCGGAACAGCGCGCCGACCCCAAAATTCTCGATCGCATCGGGATCATCCGGATTGCCAAGCCGTAGCACTTGACCCAACCTAATCTCCCAACATGAGCCATGACCCTCAGAATCCGGCCAGCGCGGAAAGCGCATCGCCCTCGCCGAAACACAAGCGAAAGTGGCTGCGCCGGCTCACCATCACCGCCGCGGTGCTGCTCGTGCTGCTGCTGGGTTTGCTCGCATTCGCGCCCACCATCGCCAGCTCGGGGTTTGCGCGCAATCTCATTACCAGCCGACTGAATGATCAACTCGCCAGCGGGCGCGTGTCGATCGATGCCACCCGGTTCGGGTGGTTCAGCGGACAGTTGATCGGGGGCGTCAAAGTTTACGACGCCAGCCAGTCGCTCATTCTCGAGATTGATCGAATTGAAACGGGCCTCACCCTCGCCAGTGCCGCGCGCGGCAACCTTGACCTTGGCGAAACACTCATCGACCTCAACCTGACGCGACTTCAGGTAGACGAGCAAGGCAATACCAACCTTCAGCAACTTCTGAAGTCCACCAATGCAGAGCAGCCTCCTCGCGAAGCGAGTTCCGCGGCAACGTCCGAAGCACCCGCTGAGACGACGCTGCCGGATGTGAAGGGCAAGGTAAGAATCAAGTATCGCGGGATGATCGAGTACGTCGATCACCTCGGCGGCACGCCGCTCTCCCCGCCGCTGGTGATTGAGCCGGGGGAGACGGTCGTGGATATCAAAGATATCAACGCGGGGATCAGCACAGCCATCGACCTGGCACTGCGTGTAGGTGATCATTCGGCAGGCCGGATAAACTTTTCTGGAAGCATCGATGCGATTGATGGAAACAAGCTTCGCCCGCTCAAGCTCACCGCCGATCAGAATCTGAAGTTTACCTCGATCGATCTCGCTGCGCTGAAGCCCGTTCTGCGACTGGCAGATGTGCGCGGCGACTTCGGGGGAATTGTCAACGGCACGCTGGCCCTGAAGGTGGACGGACTTCGCAGCAGCGGGGTCGACGGGTTGATCACGGTGGATCAAGCATCGGTGGCCGGTTTCGAGCAGTTGAAAGGCGACACGCTGCGCATCGTCCGGATGGACATCCCCATCAAAATCACCCGTGCCGCGGACGATGCTGGCTCTGCGATTGTCAGGGTTCAGTCGCTGCGGGTCGACGCGCCGCAGTTTCAGATTGTGCTCGCCGGTGAGTTGCTGGAGGAGTCGCTGGCCAACGTTGCCAGCGGCAAGCCTCCGGGAGCTGACGGGTGGCTGAGCTCGACCCTCTCGATAACCGACCTCGCCGACCTGCTGAACCAACTCCCGCGGGCGGCGCAACTGCTTGAAGGCGTTAAGATCGAGTCGGGGCAACTGATTCACACCGCCGGGTTTACGCTGCGGAAAGACAAGAGCTTTGCCAAGATGCGGCTCGACATCGACGCTGCCGGCACGCGCGACAGCCAGAAGATCGCATTCGCGCCAATCGGATTGTCGTTTGACACCACCTATGCGCCGGCGGTCGATCCGCTGAATGCGCTGACCGATATGGCGCTCGTGCTCACCAGCGACTTCGCGAGAATCAACGGCGGGGGGGTGACGATCGACAAGCTTGAACTCTCCGGCGACGGCGACCTCGGCAAACTCGAGTCGCAATTGTCGCAGTTTGTCGACCTCGGCGGAATTGGGTTGCAAGGTAAGTTTGATTTTGCACTCGGGAGCAAGGGCGACCTGCAGAAACCCAACAGTACGGTTGCCGCAAGTGCAAAGGTGAACCTGTCTGGTGTAAACCTGCAGATTCCCGAACAGCCGCCTGTGAACATCGGCGCGATGGCGCTCACGATCGATTCCACCCTCGGCACCGACGGTGCCGGCGGGATTGCCAAAGTTGTGAGTGCAAACGTCGCTGTCACCAGTGGCGACACTCCGACGGAAAGGGTGCTCGACCTTGCAGCGACTGCGCAGAACCTTGATCTTGCGTCCAATTCGGTCGAGCAGTTTGAACTGACGAACCTCGCCATTAGCAGTCTGCCCAAACTCGTCTCGCAGTTTGGGGCGTTTATGCCGGCGCTGAAAGAACAGCAGATCGAGATTCGCGATGGCCAGATCTATGCCAATGTCGCCGGCAGCTACGATGGTAAGGGTCAGACTGTCACACTCCGCAAGCCGTTGTCGTTGAGCACGCCCAACCTTACGGTGGCCAAAGCCGGCGCGGTTTTGCTCGATCGCGAGAAGATCGTAACGCAGATACTTGGCACGATCGGCCTGGCCAGCGGTGTGTCTGCAGACCTGTCGCAGGTGAGTGTCACCTCGTCCATTTTCACGCTCGCAAAGTCCGATCCGCCGTTGCAGATTCGAATGAGCGAATCGGGCGCGATGACCGGCAGCGGACGTCTTCAGTTGACTGCCAATCTGGTGAAGTTGGGCGCGGCAATTCAGGCGCTGGGAGAGACACCCGCCAGAGTTCAGAATGGAACCCTCGTCGCGACGATCGATTTGGTCGGCGGGATTGGCACGGAGTCGACGGCGACGCTCGACGGTTTGATCGAGCAACTCGGCATTACCGCGGGCGGTCAACAGGCGATGACCAGCGAGCGGGTGGCAATGAAGGCCGCCGTCGTTACGTCGGCCGACCTTTCTTCCCTTCGGGCGACTGCGAGCCTCGACAGCAGCTTTGCGACGGTGGCTCTGACGAAGGCCGAGTTGCTGCTGGGAACCGATACCAAGCCCGTCGGCACCTACGACATAGCCCAAGCGCTTGCTGCCGAAATCAGCATCCCCAATCTGCCGAAACTTTATGCCCTCGCGACTGCGTTTGTTCCGGTGGATGTGTCCTCCGGTGTTGGCGCTACGACGTCGGCCGAAACAACTCCAGTTGAGCCTCTGCTCATCACCAACGGCACCGCGGCGCTTCGGCTGAACCTTGCTCGCGAGGGGACCACCAGCAAGCTCACAGTGTCCGATGCCGCGATCAGCAATCTTGCGCTTCGCCGCGGCGCGCAAGCGTTTGCGTTTGATCGGTCTGCCCCGATCACCCTGGCAGTGGTTGCCGATCTCGATGCGGTGGTGGAACAGATTCGTTCGATCAAGGTAACGCAGCTCACCGGCGACTTGCGCGTTGCGCAACTTTCCATGCCCAGCCCCATTACGATTACCGACGTATTGACCAAGCCGACGGCCAGCGGCGGGGTGGAACTCGTGGGCGAGCTTGCAGCGATCGCGCCGCTTCTCGCGGTGATTCAAGGCGGCGAGGCGCTCCCCTACGCGGGGCGGCTGAAGGTCACGCAGCAGCTTTCCAATGCCGGTGATGCGGTCAATCTCAATGGCGCGATCACAATCGACAACCTCCACATGCGCGATGTGGCCACCGGGAAGATCACCCCTCTCGAAAAGCAGTTGGCCGTTCGCAACGACATCTCGGCCGATCTGGTGAAGTCCAACGCGCAAATCAGATCGTTGACCGTCGACATGCCGCAGACTAATGCGCTGAGCATCAAACTCAGCGGCGCTGTGGCCGATTGGGTGACCGAGCGACGATTCGACAATGTGAAGCTCGATCTGACCTACGATCTGGCGAAGCTCTGGCCGATCGTCGAGCCACTGCTGGACGTTGAAACGCGCGAGACGCTCAAAGGCGCGACGTTCGTCGGCGCGCACACCGAGTCTTTCCGGGTCAGCGGAAGCTATCCCGATAGGCCGTTTAATGAGGCGATCAAGTTTGTAAACGCCGACGGACAGATTCGGGTTGATGCCGCTGCAGCAGCCGGGCTGACGATCGAAAAGCTTACCGTGCCGATTTCGCTTCGTGATGGCAAGGCGGCGATCGCCTTCGCCGACAAGCCAAAGGCCGAGCGTTTTCCCCCACCGGCCACCGCCAACGGCGGCACGCTCAACCTTAATGGATTTTATGTCGATCTGAGTGCACCGGACGAGCCGCGTTTGTATGGCCCGAAGAAGCACCGGCTTCTGCACAATGTCAGCATCAATCCCGCCCTGGGCAACACCCTGGGCAAGTACATTAACCCGACGTTCGCGAATACCGAGCGCGCCGCGGGACTGCTGGATGTCACCATCGAGCGATGTGAGGGCGTGGCGCTGATTGAAAAGTGGCAAACGTCGGAAAGCGGCGACGCGCGCATCGTGATGTCGGTAACGAAGCTGGACATCGCCAATCCACTCGGAAGCCTCATGTTCGGCAAAGTCGCCGGCGCGCTGAAGCTCGGTAGCCTGACAAAAAACCAGACGGATGTCTTTCGAGGCGAGATTCGCGATGCAGTCATCACGCTGGAGAAGGGTCGCACGACGCAGGACCTGACGATTTCGTTGAGGGAGGATGTCGAGGCGACGGACCCGATCACTGGCGCAACGATCACGATTCCGAAGAACATGCCTCTGAGCTTTCGCGGGGACATTCGGCTGAGCGATTTGAAGCAGCAGCTGCGCGTGTCGTTGCCGCCGGCGCTGGTGGGGCGGATGATTCGTGTGAGTGAGAAGGACATGATGCGAATCTTCCCCGACGGCGTACCGATCAGCCTCGCCGGAACGACGACAAGCCCGGAGGTCGACCTTGGGAACATCGTCGGCAGGCTGATCGAGGCGCAACTGCGCGGGGCCATCGGCGGGAAGGCCGGCGACCCCATCGGCGGGCTGATCGACGCCATCGGGGGACGCAAGAAAGAGAAGGAATGACCTCAGTTTCCTCATAAAATCACCCATTCTCAACCAGCGGCGAACACCGTCGGGTTGATTCATCTCTCCATTCATCCGGATTTTCGGATGGATGCCCGCTTGCTCCCCGATTCACTCCGCTGTATGTTTCCCCTCCCGCACGCCCGGCGGTTGAAACGGGTTTGATTCAGAAAATCGAAGGAGCATTCAACGTGGCATCCGCACGCAAACACTTGTTCACCAGCGAATCGGTATCGATGGGTCATCCCGACAAAGTCTCGGATGCCATTTCCGACAGCGTTCTCGACGCCATCTTCGCCCAGGAAATAAAAGAGAAACACGACATCCGCGGGACGCGCGTTGCGTGTGAAACGCTCTGCACCACTGGCCAGGTGGTGGTTGCCGGCGAAGTGAAGACCAATGTTTATGTGCACGTTGATGAGATCGTCCGCAACACGATCAAGTCGATCGGTTATCACCATCAGGATATCGGTTTCAGCCATGACAGTTGCGGCGTGCTGAACGCCATCCACTCGCAGAGCGCCGACATCGCCCGCGGCGTGGACAACGCCCGCGACAAGGGCAGCAAGAAGGCCGCCAAGGAAGAAGGTGCCGGCGATCAGGGGATGATGTTCGGCTTCGCGTGCCGAGAAACCGAAGACCTCATGCCGCTGCCCATCTGGCTTGCCCATCGCATCATGGAGAAGCAGGCCGACCTGCGCGCGTCGGGTAAGCTGAAATATCTCCGCCCGGATGCCAAGAGCCAGGTCACGGTCGAGTACGAAAATGGCCGTCCGACGCGTGTGCACACCGTCGTGCTGAGCACGCAACACGATACCAGCATCATCAAGGGCGAAGTGGTCAGCGATGATGCCAAGAAGGAGATGATCGAGAAGATCATCAAGCCGTGCATTCCCGCCAAGTACTTTCATGACAAGGTGATTTATCATGTGAACCCCACGGGCCGATTTGTGATCGGCGGGCCGCACGGCGACACGGGGCTGACGGGCCGAAAGATCATCGTCGACACCTACGGCGGCCGCGGACGCCACGGCGGGGGCGCGTTCAGCGGGAAAGACCCCACGAAGGTCGATCGCTCGGCTGCCTACATGGCGCGATACATCGCCAAGAACATCGTCGCTGCGGGACTCGCCGACGAGTGCGAGGTGCAACTCGCGTATGCGATCGGCATTGCCGAGCCGGTGAGTGTATTTGTCGACACCTTTGGTTCCGGCAAGATCGATGAGAAGAAGATTAGCGATATCGTCGTGAAGCATGTCGATCTCAAGCCCCGCGGGATCATCAATCATCTGCAGTTGCTCAACCCGATTTTCCGCCCGACCAGCAGCCACGGCCACTTCGGCCGCAAGCCCGGCAAGGTAAAGGTCGACGGCAAGGTCTACGACACCTTTACCTGGGAAAAAACCGACCTCGCCGCCACGTTCCGCAAGGCGGCGGGGGTGTGAGAATCCCCCGGCCCCGCGGGCGAGCAATGCCCCCCGCTGGATGAGCGCTGTATTTGTTCGCGCAAAAGCCAGAATGCCCCGCTGCGAGTAAGTCAAAGCAATTTCTGCGCCGTTGAGGCTATCCATTTTTCATTCCATCTGCCGATAAAACGGAAAGTTGTCCGTTATGGCGGAGCGATGGTTGTACGAACGCATCGCTCCGTTTAACATCCCACCCCCTTAACCCGGGCGGGTGTGAATCCGCCGATCGTGCAAGAGCTTGAGGAGGCTCCGAACTTACATGCGATACCTGACTCGTTGGAAAGGGCTAACCATCGCCCTTACCGTTGGTCTTCTTCTCGCCGTCGTCGCGACCCCGGCGATGGCAAGCGAGGCGAAGCTTAAACTCCCCGAAGAACTCACCACCGCCAAGATGTACCTCGGTGGGACCACCACGGGGCACACCCTGCTGCTCTGGGGGCTGGGCATTTGCGTACTCGGCCTGCTCTTCGGTGTCGGCATCTATGCCCAGCTGAAGAAGATGCCGGTGCACAAGTGCATGCTCGAAGTCTCCGAGCTGATCTATGTCACCTGCAAAACCTACCTCTTCACTCAAGCCAAGTTCCTCATGATCCTCTGGGTGTTTATCACCGCAGCGATCGTCTTCTACTTCGGCTTCTTAGCCGAGTATCCCACCGGTCAGCTCAACTCCGCCGGCGAAGAGATCATGGGCAAGGGCTTTCCGGCCTGGAAGGTCGGCATGATTGTCGGCTTCAGCCTCGTGGGCATGGCCGGCTCGGCCGCAGTCGCGTGGTTTGGCATTCGAGTCAACACTTTTGCCAATAGTCGCACGGCGCACGCCTCGCTCAAGGGTTTCGGATACCCCTGCTACGCCATCCCGCTCAAGGCCGGCATGTCGATCGGTATGGTGCTCATCAGCGTCGAACTGCTCATCATGCTGGCGATCATTTTGTTCATTGATCGCACCCTGGCCGGGCCGTGCTTTATCGGTTTTGCAATTGGCGAATCACTCGGTGCTGCAGCCCTTCGCGTGGCTGGCGGCATTTTCACCAAGATCGCCGATATCGGCTCGGACCTCATGAAGATCGTCTTCAAGATCAAGGAAGACGACGCGCGCAACCCCGGCGTCATCGCCGACTGCGTGGGCGACAATGCCGGCGACAGCGTTGGCCCCAGCGCCGACGGCTTCGAAACCTACGGCGTGACCGGCGTTGCCCTCATTACGTTCATTCTCCTCGCTATCAACGATCCGATGATTCAGACCAAGCTGCTTGTCTGGATCTTCGTCATGCGCCTCCTCATGGTTGTCACCAGCGGGCTGGCCTACTTCATTAATGAAGCCTTCGCCAAGGCCCGCTATCTGACGAAGCGCAGCTTCAACTTCGAAGCCCCGCTCACCAGCCTGGTGTGGCTCGCCTCGATTCTCTCGATCATCGCCACCTACGTCGTCTCCTACTTCATGATGGGCAACATCACCGTCGGCACTTATGCCAACACCGATCTGTGGTGGAAGCTGGCAACCATCATCACCTGCGGCACGCTCGCAGGGGCCATCATTCCTGAAGTCACCAAGATCTTTACCTCCGTCCACGCTCGCCACGTCCGCGAGGTTGTGACCGCCAGCAAGGAAGGCGGGGCGTCGCTCAACATTCTCTCCGGTCTTACCGCCGGCAATTTCAGCGCGTTCTGGGTCGGCGGGGTGACGATCGCAGGTCTGATGGCGATTGCATACCTCATCACCCTCATCGGTGTCCCGGTCAACCCCGGCGACGTTAACAGCAGCCTGAGTTCCATCATGCCGGCCTCGGCGATCTTCGCTTTCGGCCTTGTGGCCTTCGGCTTCCTGGGCATGGGCCCTGTCACCATCGCCGTCGATAGCTATGGCCCGGTGACCGACAACGCGCAATCGGTTTATGAACTCTCGCTCATCGAAGAACAGCCCGACATCAAGGCCGACCTCAAGCAAAACTTCGGCATGGATGCCGACTTCACGCAGGCCAAGATGCTGCTGGAAGAAAACGACGGCGCCGGCAACACGTTCAAGGCCACCGCCAAGCCCGTGCTGATCGGAACCGCGGTCGTCGGCTCGACCACCATGGTCTTCAGCATCATCATGCTTCTCACCGACGGCCTGACCAATCAGCTTGCCATCTCCAACCTTTCGATTCTGCACGCCCCGTTCCTGCTCGGCATGATCATGGGCGCTGCGGTGATTTACTGGTTCAGCGGTGCAAGCTGCCAGGCGGTCATCACCGGTGCCTATCGCGCCGTCGAGTTCATTAAGCAGAACATGAAGCTCGAAGGCGTTACCAAGGCCTCGGTGGAAGACAGCAAGAAGGTCGTCGCCATCTGCACGCAATACGCGCAGGCGGGGATGTTTAACATCTTCCTTACCGTGTTCTTCATGACCCTCGCCACCGCGTTCATTGATGCCTACTTCTTCGTCGGCTTCCTCATCGGCTTGGCAGTCGTCGGCCTGTTCCAGGCCATCTTCATGGCCAACGCCGGCGGAGCATGGGACAACGCCAAGAAGATCGTCGAGACCGAGCTTCGAATGAAGGGCACCCCGCTGCACGATGCCACCGTCGTTGGCGATACCGTCGGCGATCCGTTCAAGGACACCAGCAGCGTCGCGCTCAATCCGATCATCAAGTTCAGCACGCTCTTCGGCCTGCTCGCCGTCGAGCTGGCTATTCAGATGACAAAGAGCGGCAACGTCACCCTGCAACACATTCTCGCCGGCGTGTTCTTCCTGATCGCGCTGGTATTCATCTATCGCAGCTTTTACTCGATGCGCATCGGCGACGATTCGGCGACGCATTGACCCGCACGCAAACCGACCGCTCCCCCTCTCGGCCACCCGAGAGGGGGAGCGCGATCGCGCCTCCCTCCCACCGCCTCGCCCACGTCCCCCCCAAGCCCCGTAGTTCGCGATAGAAGTCGTTCCCGTTCCGCACTATTCAAGTGTTTCGCAGCCGGTAAGTGCCTATCTGACAGTCACTAATGACTCGGAAGTAAGTAGTAAAACGCATTTTCAAAAATCGGGCATTTCCGGGCAATTCAGGGCACGCAGGCAAACCGCGCACCGTCCTCCCCCATTCATCATTCATAATTCATCATTCATCCTTTCCTTACTACCCCCCGTGTTGCGCCAGCGGTGAACAAAAAGCGCAGCGCCGGGCATTTTTTTCCCGCGAAGGAGAATGCGGGTGGCACGACATGGGCTTCTCGCCCTTGTCGTGCCGATGCTGAAATGGGTGCAGAATCGGTTGCAATGGGACCCCACGACCACGCGAGTACCCCAAGTCGTGCCACCGGGAAACTCAAGAGGTATTCCGTGTGTCAACCGGTAGCCTACTCGCCTTGTCGGGGGTTTCCCTCGTGAACAAGCGGATTGTGGTTGCTTTCGACCGCAGGGAAACACCGCGGACTTGACGGTCCTATAACTGGCGAACTTTCCCCAGTCGACTGCCCAGACGATCCAGTTGAACGCGAAAGAGGTGAATTTCTCTTCGTTCATAAGATGAACTGCCCGACGGGCGAGCTTTCTTTGCGTGAAGGGCATTGGGTCACCGGTTCACCCGAGGGATTTCTCCTCGAAACTTGGCCCCGCGGTCCGATCGACTACGCACTTTAACCTGAGAATCCCGGTCAACCCTGTGACTTTCACTGGCGGAATCGGGTGGCAATCCTGCCGGATCGCAGACAACTGGAGCAAGTAGAATGAAGATGCGTCTTCCCGAGCGTCGCCTTTCGCCGCTCAGCCTGATCGAAAACCTCGAGTCGCGCAGGCTCTTGTCGGGATTTTCTGTTGTGACCGCGTTCAACAACACCAACGGTGCCAACCCCTACGGCGGGCTGTTGCTCGTCGGCGACAAGCTCTACGGCACGACGCAGCGCGGAGCCGCCAACGGTGCCGGGAGCGTTTTTTCCGTACCCGTCGCCGGCGGGTCGCCAACCACGCTGGCGACCTTCAACAATACCAACGGAGGCGACCCGCGGGGCACACTCATTCGCTCGGGCAATACGCTCTACGGAACCACCTTCGGCACCACCACCGCCGACGGATTCGGCACTGTCTTCTCGCTGCCCATCACCGGTGGTGCTGTCACGACGCTGGCCAAGTTTAACGGCACCAATGGCGCACGCCCCGAAGCAGGCGTGATCCTTTCCGGTAACACCCTCTACGGCACCACCCGCACCGGAGGCGCGAACAACTTCGGCGCGGTCTTCTCCGTACCCGTCACCGGCGGAGCCATCACCACACTCGCTTCCTTCAACCGCACCAACGGCGAAGAACCACGCGGCGGACTCCTCCTCACCAACGGAAAACTCTACGGCACAACCCTCAAAGGCGGGTCCAGCAATCGCGGCACGATCTACTCCGTTCCCATCACCGGCGGAGCGATCTCCACGCTCGCACATTTCAACGGAACCAACGGCGGCGACGCCTACTCCGAACTCACGCTCTCCGGCAACACCCTCTACGGAACCACCTACGGCGGAGGCACGAGCAATGGGGGCACAGTCTTCTCCATCCCACTCACAGGCGGAACCGTCAGCACGCTCACATCCTTCATCAACTCCAGCCCGAACCCATTCAGACCCATCGGCGGACTCGTCCTCTCCGGCAACACGCTCTTCGGCACGGCATTGTCCGGCGGAGCGAGCACTCGCGGCGCGGTCTTCTCGCTCCCAATCACCGGCGGATCACCTACCACGCTCGCATCGTTCGACGGAACCAACGGCGCGTTCCCCTACGCCGGTGTCACCCTCGGAAACAACGCGCTCTTCGGCACCACCGACCTCGGCGGAACCCTCAGCCCCGGCGGATTCCAGAATCGCGGCGTCGTCTTCCGAGTCCCACTCGATACCTTCGCCTCCACCTCCAACCGCGTTCTCACCATCAACGGAACCTCGGGCAACGACGTCTTCACCCTCGGAACCTCCGGCTCAAACATCACCGTCAATCGCAACGGCATTCCGCTCACCTACGCATCCTCATCAATCGATCGCATCGATGTTCTCGCAGGTGCGGGTAACGATCGGCTCACCACCGACGATTCCTTCGCCAAGCCGATCTATGCATTCGGCGACGAGGGCAAAGATACCCTCACTGGCGGTAGCGGAAGCGATACCCTTTCTGGCGGTGCTCAGGCAGATGTACTCATCGGCGGCGGCGGGGAGGATCGACTCAACGGCAACGGAGGAAACGACGAACTCCAAGGCGGCGGCGGGAACGATCGCCTCTACGGCAACGACGGCAACGATTTGCTCGTCGGCGGGAAGGGCGTCGATCGACTCTTCGGCGGTGTCGGCGATGACCTGCTTCGCGGCGGCGACTCCGCCGACAAACTCTACGGGGAGACCGGCAACGACACCCTCTTCGGCGATGCCGGCCAGGACCTCCTCGACGGCGGCCTCGGCACCGACACCGCAACACGCGACAACGATGACTACACCCCCATATCCGTCGAAGTGCTGCAGTGAAATGCGCTGAACCGTGACAAGTCAGCACCGCCGGACACAAGCAACCGCGTGATTTAGCTCAGCGCCCGGCACTACTTGGCTTGAGAGCCAAGTAGTGGCACCCATCAGTCAAAACTGCTGGAAACTACCGATGAATTCTCGGGTGCCATGATATGGGCGTACTCGCCTTGTTGTAGGTTTGGCGTGCGTATATACGGATTTTCGTTGCATTTGACCGCGGTGGGGTTATTGTTGGTTGAACTTAGAACAACGAGGGGAGTAGCCGCGCGTGAAACGTCGTTCCCGACAAGCTATCGCAACCAGCATCGTTTCCTTCACCCTCTCGACTGCGGCTTTGGCGCAGATCTCTGGGACTTGGACAGGCCTGGGAACCACCGCCGACTTCAACGATCCGTACAACTGGTCCAGTTTCCCCAATGTGCCCGGCAACGGCGGGGTGGTGACGGGGGGGAATCCGTTTCGGTCGGAGACGCTCATCACCCTGAACGACAACGTCACGCTCAGCCGCTGGGAGAATTCCGGGAGTTTCGCGTTTCGAACTGGGAATGGAACCGGCTCGATCACATTAGTCGGCGAAGCGGTCGTGGCGACCGACATCGGTCCACCAGGTCCACGCACTCGCTTTACCTGGACAGATGCCATCGACAGCCCGATTCACGGTCAAAACGGGCTGACCAAGACCGGCACGGGCAGATTTGCGGTCAGCGGCATCAACACATACACCGGGGGTACACACATCCTTGATGGCTGGCTTATCGCGACCCGGCCTGAGTCGCTGGGCGCACTAGCCGGATCTGTCACACTTGACGGCGGGGGCTTGGCAGTCTTAACCGATTTGCGCGACCGGCATGTTTATATCTCCGCCAACGTCGGCACTTTTCTCAGCACATCAGTTGTGAACAGTGGCACGCTCGGCAGCGCGTCTGGGCCAGGCAGTGTTTTTTTCGCGCCGGGAGATGTCCCATCGACAAACAATCATTTTTTCGTGGTGGATGACTTCGCGCACACGGGATCAACCACCATCGCATCAAACGTCCTGCTCGGGCCGTCAGCGGACACTGCATATGGCAAGTTATCAGCGACCCAACACATCAACGCCTACGGCGGGCTGACCGTTGGCACGACCAGTGTTCAATCACCCGGCAACTTGATCAATGATTCGGCGGTAGTCAGGCTTCAGTCCGGTGCAGTTCATTTCAGCACTTCCGCGCAGCCGGAGATCATCGGGCAGATCGAGCTACAACCGGGACGAAGCTCCGCGACAGGTACATTTACCGCACAATCAGTCACCCGATCAGGGGGCGGAATTCTGATTACCAGCGCAGCGGCGCATCCTCAGATTATCACGGCGCCAGCCTTGGCAGGTAGCGGAGCAGCCGGCACACCTGCCGTGGGCGTTGTGCCGTTCGCTGTAGCTTTCTCGAGCAACAATACCCCGCGGGCTATCACCTTCGACGGTGGCCTGCTGCGCCCTCTGCAGGAAAGCGAGTGGGTTGCCCGGTCGGCTTTGGTCTCTACCCATGCGCCTGATTCGAACGTGACCGTAGACGGCTTGATGGATGGCGTGAGCGCTAAAGCAGTGCGGATGACACACGGAAGCGCCGTAAGCCCTGGAACTGGTACAGTGACAATTCATGGCGGGGGCTTGTTTGGATCGGCGGCGGTGACATTCCAAAATCGAATCAGCTTCCTGGATCACGAGGGCATCATTCATGGCCCGATGGTGATCGATGGCTCGCAGAGATTCGCCGTAACGGGCGCAATCAGCGGCAGCGGGGGCTTGACGGTGGCGGGAGATGTATCCTTGCGCGGCGCCAGCACCTACACCGGGGAAACTCACCTGTCCGGGCGTGTCGAAGTGGCGGTATCCGGCGCGCCTGGTACGCCCGGGCCGCTGGGACTCAGCACCGCACCGGTCTTTCTCTACGGAGACTCCAACCGAGGCAGTTCTCTGACGATCCGCAGTATCGGAGCAGGTTCGCAGGCGTTCGAGCGAGATGTGAAGATCATCTCCAATTCGGCTCTGCCCACGACAATCGCCTTCAGTAGCGACCTATCATCGATCCCTTTGCATCGGTTTCACAGCAATCTGGAGATCAGTGGCGTTGTAACGGTTGGAGCGGCGCAAGGCGCAAACTCCTCGGTTGAAATGAATGGAATCATCTCAGGGGATGGCTTACTGCAGCTGGACGGCGGTGCCACCCTCACGCTGCGCGGCAACGGTAGCTACACAGGTGGGACGGTGATCAGACGCAATCTGGCGATCGGTTCTGATTCCGCTTTGGGCTCAGGGCCGGTCTGGGTGGAGTTTGCTTCGCCTGCTCCGCTGTCACTGTCTGCCGAAGGCGGCCCTCGGATTTTGAACAACGCACTTAGCTGGCCTGGAAGCTTCTCGAACACCGGAACAATTCGGTTCGATGGAACGCACCCGTTAACCTTCACGTCAACCGTGGTGCCGCTGGGCACGGCGACACTCAATCTGGCTGCGACGGCACCGCTGACGTTTGCTGGTGGATGGTTGAGCCACGAAGTCAGAAGTACGGGAACCGGGACGCTTCAACTCGCCTGGTACCGCGGGCGTGGTATCAACGCGCAAGGCGGGCGCATCAACTTCATTCCCGGTTCCGCCACCACCAGCCGGGCCGAATCGCTTGCCATCGCATCCACCGCCGTGGTTGATTTGAACGAGCACACGCTCGTCATTGTCGCCGGTGGCGGGTCGCTGGGTGGGGCGGCGGGGGTGCGCGAGTTGCTGGCGGCGGGGCGGTTGACTTCTTCGATGGCACAGGCCAATCCGTCATACGCCGTCGGCTACGGCGTTGCTGGCGATGTGCTCGGAATCGGCCCCACCGATCCGCCGGCGGTGTTCTTCGACCAGCTTGTGCGCGATCAGGATGTGCTCATTCGCTACACATTCGCAGGCGATGCAGATCTGAACGGCACGGTAAACCTCAACGACTTCACCCGTCTCGCGGCGGGGTTTGGGTCGTCGGGCGCGGTTTGGGCGGGTGGGGATTTCAATTATGACGGTCTTGTCGATCTTAACGACTTCACTCCGCTTGCAGCCAACTTTGGCGCGACTGCCGCCCGGGCGGTGCCGGAGCCGGCATTGCCGGCGCTGATTGTGCTTTTCCCACTGGCGACGGCGGCGTGTCGGCGGGCGAAGGCCGGCCGCAGATTAAGATTGCCGCGGGCGCGCTCATCCGGTAGATTTTCCGGCAGATCAGGGTCTGGGTTCGGGGTTTTTAGTTTTGGATCGCCGCGGGCGCCCTTGGAGGGCGTTTGCATGGGGTGTTTCTATCTTTGTGGAGCGTGAATGCGCACTAATCTGGATTCCTTGGAAGCCCGTCGCCTGCTGTCGGCTGAGTCGTTGGAATTGTCGCATGTGCCGGGCGCGTGCTGCTGCGCCGGCTGTGCATTGCCTCCCGACGCCGGGAAGTGGGATTTCGAGGCCGCGTCGGCTGCGGGCGCGCCGGAGATGAACGTGCCCCTGAGCGAACTGCCACTGCTCGATTCTAATCCGGGTGCGCCGGTAGATCTGGTGCTGGATTTTGACGGACGCAATGTGCCGTCATGGAGCAACGGCACGCCCGGACAACAACCTGCCTACACTACCGACTCGGACGCCACGACCTATTCGCCTCAGGAATTAAGCAATATCCAAGAAATCTGGCGGCGTGTGGCCGAGAAGTATTCGCCGTTTCGAGTGAACGTCACCACGCGGCAGGGGAATGCGCCGATCGCAGGCCAGTCATTTGTGATTATGATCAGCGGAAACGGCTCGTGGTATGGCAACGCAGGGGGTGTGGCGTTTGTAAATGGATTTCAAAGCGGCGGGACGGGCGGCATCGGGTGGGTGTTTTCGGCGCAAAATCCGAACAACCTGCAATTCGTCGCCGAAGCGGCGGCGCACGAAGCGGGGCACGGCTTCGGACTGCGCCATCAAAGCACCTACAACGGTGGAACGCTCTCGCAGGAATATAACCCGGGCAACGCACTCCGCGCTCCGACAATGGGTAACAGCTATTCCACCCGGCGGGGGTTGTGGTGGGTCGGCCCGAGTTCAGGCCTCGGCGGAGGGACGCAGACCGATCTGGATCTTCTCTCACGACCGGCCAATAATTTCGGCTACCGCGCCGACGAAGCCGGCGGCACACTCGCCACCGCGGCTGACTTGCCTTTGGACGGCTTCACTGTTTCCGCTCAGGGTATCCTTACTTCGATCACCGATGTCGATCTCTATCGATTTGAAGCGGGCCTGGGCCTCGTGAGCCTGAGCGTTGCGGGGCCGACAGCGATCACCGGCGCCAACATTGGCATGATCGACCCATCCATGGCGATTCTTGATTCGCTGGGCAATGTCGTGGCGAGTTCTGCCACTGCCAACGCGAATGAGGCGATCAACTTCAACGTCACCTCGCCGGGCGTTTACTACTTGCGCGTGTCGAGTCATGGGCAGGCGGGAGACATCGGCACTTATCTGATGAATGGCGCAGTCCCCTCGGCCAATCTGCCTTCGGCGCCGACGAGTGTCGCGATTGCACCGGAGTCTGATTTCGGCTTTAGCAACAACGACGGCATTACCAATGACACCACGCCGACCATCACCGGCTTTGCGCAGCCCGGCTCAACGGTCCGGCTGTACCGCGAGCAGATTTTGCTCGGCACTGCAACGGCATCGCCGGAAGCCGTCTGGGAGATTACCACCCCGGCATTGGGTGATGGTACTTACAGCCTTGTTGCCACCGCGCAGGACGTGCGTGGAACATCGCCCAACTCGCAGACTGCCGTCATCACCATCGAAACAGTCGCCCCGGCGGCGGTTTCCAACGGGTTTGAGTTTCAACAGCGGCAGGAACTGCAGTTCACCTTCAATGAAGCCGTGAGCGGCTCGATAAATGCGGGAAGCATCCAACTCCTTTCAGTTCCGACACTTGCGCCGGTGTCGGCGAGCTTTGATGTCATCGACGCCGGCACAACCACGCTGTTAATTCCCACAGAAACGCTGGCGAATGGCAACTATCGGGCGATTTTTGCCCCCGGAACTGTGACCGACGCCGCAGGCAACACCGCGACCGGGCTAGCGCCGCTCGATTTCTTTGTGCTGGCGGGCGACGCCAATCGGTCGCGCACGGTCGATCTGCCCGACTTCACACTGCTAGCCGCCAACTTCTCGCGCACTGGCCGCACGTTCAGCCAAGGCGATTTTAACTATGACGATCTGGTGAACCTCGACGACTTCACGCTTCTTGCCGCCAACTTCGGCCGAAGCGTGCCGGCACCGGCCGACCTGCCGCGTGGCACGCCGCTGACGCCGGGCTCGTCGCCACTCCCCGTGGCATTTTCCAACACCGCCATCGATCGCCAGCGGGCGATCGAGTTGATCGATACGCCGATCGTCTAAGCAGGTGAACCTTGAAAATGACGGGTGAAGCTTCGCGGCGTGTGTCGCAACCGTTCGAGCTGCTCGAACGGCGGTTGCTGCTCGCCCGGCCCGACCCGTCTCCGGCTGACAATGTGTACTTTCGGCTGCCTCTGGCGGTCGATACTTCAGTCCACTTTTACTACGACCGAAACGAGGCGGCTGCGGGGGCTGTCGCGTGGAATGGCACTTCGCAGTCGTACAACAACCACCGCGGGACCGACTATTCAGGCGGGCCGCGCGGCCGGCCGGTGTTTGCCGCGGCACCGGGAATTCTGATCGGAAAAGACGACGGCTGGGGCGATGGCCAAGGCCCGGGCAACGGCAATTTCGCCCGGATTAACCACGGAAACAATCGCGCAGGCCTGCCGATCAACACCGTCTACCTGCATTTTGAAGCCGGCACCACGACAACCAAGCCGCTGGGCAGTTTTATCGCCACCGGCGAGCAGATCGGAGGCGTGGGCACGAGCGGCAACTCCACCGGGCTTCACCTCCACCTTGAAACGCAAGTGAACCGGGTTGCATTCGACCCATACAAAGCCATTGGCAGCAATGAGGTATCGTGGTGGGTGAACCAGGGTAGCGGCTCACCATCGACGGCGGCGCAGCCCAACAAGCTCAGCGTCGGCGATACGGCGCAAGTCTATGAACTTAGCCAGGGCGGCAGTGGCAGCTTGAATGTCCGCGGTCCGAATCCGACAAGCGGCGTCATCGGCACACGCACGGATGGCGCGCTCGGCACCGTGATTGAAGGCCCCGTCTGGTCGGCGTTCAACAACGATACGAACAACAGCCTCTGGGTCTGGTACAAGGTACGCTGGGCGGATGGGTTGGAAGGGTGGAGCGCCCACAATTGGCTGCGCCGCGCGGTGGATGTCACTCCGCCGTTGGTGACGGGTGCATCGTTTGAGTTTGAGGTCAATCCGCATCGGGTCATGGTGGGCTTTAATGAACACGTCGGCGCGAGCCTGAGTGGGAGCGACTTTCTGATAGAAGACGTGGCTACGCTGCAGACATTTGGCACAACGGTGACGTTTGACCCGGCCACCAACACCGCCGCCGTCAGTTTGGGGGGCACGCTTGGCGATGGCAACTATCGGGCGACGATCAATCCGGCGGGCATAACCGATTCATCGGGCAACGCGCTCGCAGCCGGCACCGAACTTGATTTCTTCGTCCTCGCCGCGGATGCAACGCGCGATCGGGTGGTGAATCTTGATGATTTCACCGCGTTGGCATCGCACTTCGGCCAGACAGGCCGAGTGTTCAGCCAGGGTGATTTCAACTACAACGGTTCGGTCACGCTCGCTGATTTCACCATTCTGGCCAGCAGGTTTGGCCAATCCCTTGCCGAGCCGGGGGCGCGACCGGGCCCCGCGCGCCCGGCGGTGTCCACCAACATCGCCGCTGCGCTGCGATCTCCCATGCAGGGTGTGAACGACACGATTTCCCTCAACGCGGGTGCATCGGCGGTTGTGCCGACGGAACGAATGGATGATGACCGAAAATGGTGGGAGCGGTCCTGACGGCTAGGCCTTTCTGGCCACCATCAGAAATGTATGTGAGAAAAACGGGCGGAAAAACCGCTTCCAGATTTTCAAGAAGCTGGCCGGCGGCTGCACCCAATAGCCTTCGATTGGTTCAAACCCGGTCCGCTTAAACAGTTGCGCCAGCGTCGTTGGGTCTTGCCAGCCCATGTGCTCCTCATGCACCGCTGGCCTGCCATACCGCCAGATTTTCCAAGTGCTTCCGGCGTAAAAGGGATTGGGCGTGCTGATGATGATCACCCCGCCGGGCCGCAGGTGCCGGTGCATGTTGCGAAGAAACTTTCCGGGGTTTTCGAGATGTTCGATAATTTCCCCGGCAACGATCGTGTCAACTTCTCGGCCGAGGCTCATCGTCTCGACATCTTCGACCAGCACTCGGTAGCCCTGATCGTTCAGCACTTTTGCGCCTTCCGGATCGATATCGATCCCAACCGTCCCCGGATTGGCCGCCGCGATGGCTTTATGGAGCAGGTTGGCCTTGTACTCAAAGCGCTCCTGCGCGTTGTGCTTTGCCTTGCGCGAATCAACACAGCCGAGGTCGAGCACATCCCGGTTACGAATATGCGGCTCAATCACGCTGAATCGATCGCGGAGAGTGGTTTCAAACATAGTCAACTGCCTGTGTCTACAGCCTGTCTCAACGGCTATGCCGAGGGCCGGCGTTTCCGGTCGATCGCTGCCTGATAAATCGCCAGTAATCCGTTTACATGAATGTCATACGCCAGCTTGGGTCGCAACATCAGCGCCGCCTGCGACATGGTGGCTCTTCGCTTCGGGTCGAGCATCGCCTTCATCGCTTCAGTAAGGCGCGGCACGTCGTTAGGGTCGGGCACGATCATGCCGTCCAGCCCGTGCGTAAGAAACTCACCCGCCCCATTGGCCGCCGACGTAATGACCGGCACGCCCATCGCCAGCGCCTCGAGCACTACCAGGCTGCACGGATCATGGTGAGTGGGAAGCACAAAGAAATCCGCGCAGCGGTAGTACGGATATGGGTCGGATGCCGCCCCGGCGAAGAAGACTCGCTTTTCAGCCCCCAACTTCGACGCAATCTTTTCGTACGGTGCCGAAAAATCCTTGCCGACGACCACCAGCACCAGTTTTCCATCGGGCACGCGCGCCAATGATTTGATGGCGATATCGACTCCCTTGCGATGAAAATCCTGCGCAATCATCAGCGCGATTACTGCGTCGTGCGGAATGCCCAGTTTTTGTCGGACAGCGGCGCCGGCATCGGGCCTTTGTTTTGGGTCAAACTTGCGCGTGTCGACGCCGTTGTATAAAACCGGCAGGGCCTCGGGCTTCATCATGTAACGCCCCAGCACACTCCGCCGGACGTATTCGCTCAGACACAGGACCAGCGGCGGGACGGGAGTGGACATCATGGCACGCTCGACCGTGGCGAACCGCCGCCGGCGCGCGTTCAGGCGATTGCCAAGTTTTGCCATCGTCTGTGCCCACTTGCCACGATACTTCAAATGTCCCGTCGCCAGGTTTTCTGCCGCCAGCCCGGCGTGGGGATGGTATACGTCGCACCGGCTCACCGGCAGCATCGCGTGCAGAACGTCAAAATTATGTGACAGCAAATGTGTGTTCAGGTGGCTGACAAATGACCGATAGCGCATCGCGGGCGTGAACCCGTTGGCATCACATTTGATCTGCTTCACTTCCCAGGGCGCATCCTTAAAGCTCGAAGCCAGCAGCGTCAGATCGTGCCCTCGATGCGAAAGCGATCGCGCCAGGTCGATCGTGTAGCGCTCGGCACCCCCGCGGGCGGGGTCGGCGTGGAAAATGATCAGGCCAATCTTCACTTAGCGGGGCATTGTGCGGGAACTGGTGCGATCGGCAAGTGGATGCAAAGTTGTCGCCATCAAAATCACTCTGTACGTCAAGGCTGCCAAAGGTAGTAAAACCCATTCGGCAACACCGCCGACTCCGGAATCGGAAGCGAGAACGCGCTCATTTGCGGCGGGGGAGAGTCCTGCGTGGCGTAGATGCTCCCGCTGTAGCCGTAGGGGCGTTTATACATCACCACTTTCGCACCCGGTACTTTGGCACGATCGCGGGCGATGGAAATGGCGTCTTCGAGCAGTCCCAACTCATCCACCAGGCCAAGTGCCTTCGCCTGCTCGCCGGTGAAGATCCGGCCGTCGGTCTTGTCGGCGATGGCGGTGTCATCCCCGAGGTTGCGCCCGTCCTGCACCACTGTAATAAACCGGCGATGGTACGAATCGATCATCTCCTGAACAATCTTCCGCTCTTCTCCCTCAAGCGGTTTGAACGGCGAGGCCATGTCCTTCAATCGGCCCGATTTGACGGTCTCCGGCTTCACGCCGATGAGGTTCATCGTTCCTTCCAGATTGAAGCTGCTGAAGATCACGCCGATCGAGCCACACACACTGCTCGGCTGCGCGACGACGGTGTCGGCGGCGCAGGCGACGTAATACGCGCCGCTGGCGGCAACTTCCTGAAATGAGGCGATGACAGGTTTGCCGGTCCGTTTTTTGAACCGCTGGACGAGTTCATACATCGCGTCGGAGCAGGTGACCGTTCCACCCGGGGAGTTAATGCGCAGGACGACCGCCTTCACCTTGCGGTCGGTCTCGGCGCGTTCGAGTTGTTGTGTGAATAGCGAGAGTCGATTCTCGCGTGCACCCACGATGCCCCCGGCGGCGCGCGCGTTCATCAGCAGGCCTTCCACTTCGATGATGGCGATCTTGCTGCCATCAAGAAATCGGCCCGACTGAACGGTCTGCTCCTTGAGCTTTGGGGAATCAAAGACGGGTGTGAGCAGGACACTCGGCGGGGAACACCCGGCGGCAGTGAGGATTGTCAGGAACCACGCCGCGGCGAGCGGCAGCAATTGATGTGGGTGTATGAAAGCGGGTTGCATGGTGAAGACAGCGTACTCACCGGCGACGAATCGACAACGCGCCCATTCTCGCCAACAATCCGTCGATGGCGTTTCATATCTCTCCCGCGGAGTTTGCAGCACTGGTGCAGGAAGCGATCGCCTCGCTGCCGCCCCAGTTTGCCGCGGCGTTGGAAGAAGTGCTGATTGAGATCAAGCCACGGCCGTCGCGCGAACAATTGCGAAGCGTGGGCCTGGCGGACGATGAGCTTCTGCTGGGTTTGTACGTCGGCCGCCCCATGACCGAGCGAAGCGTGCAAGACGGGCCGGCTTTGCCGGATAAGGTGGAGATTTTTCAGGAAGATTGCGAGTTAGCCTGCGATTCGCGGGAACAACTGGTGCGGGAAGTCCGTATCACCGTTTTACACGAACTTGGGCACCATTTTGGCATGGATGAGGATGATTTAGAGGCATTGGGCTACGGCTAACGTAAGTAGAACCCCGCCGGTGGCGTTCTATGAGCCTGCAACCGCAACCGGCGGCGGAGCGGCCCGGTCGTCGGTGGCCTCCGCAGTGTCGCGGCGGCGGGCGTTTGGCCGATGTTTGTTATCAGACACGCTCGGTTTCGCTTGACCGTGCCTTTTTGTGCTTTTATACGCTATCATGTTGCGTCCATTACGGGCTTCAACGCGAACTTTGACCCATGACTTTGAGGATCTGATATGAACCGATTCGTCCCCGCAACTCTCTTTCTCGCAGCAACTTGTGCGTTTTGCAGCGCATCAGAACCTGCGATCGTCGGGGGCATTACCCAGCCGAGCGAACGTCGCACCCTGGCTTTTGAGTCCGGGGGATTGGTGGCCGAGGTGATGGTGAAAGAGGGCGATGCGGTCAAGGTGGGCGATGTTTTGATGAAGCAGGAATCGCGCCTGGACGAGGCCGAAGCCGAGATTCGGCGTATTGACGCCGAGAGCAGGGTGGAAATCGACGCCGCCGAGAAAGAGTTTCAACTCCGCAAGGTGCAGTATGAACGCAAGGCCGGCGGCGGCGACGCCGCGTACGCGCCCGCTGAAGTGGAGGAGGCACGCATCACCATGGAAGTGGCCGATTTGAAGCGCGCAGAGGCGAAAAACAAGCACGATCAGGCAGTGGCGGTGTATAACCGTTCAAAGGTAAAGCTCGAACTCATGCGCATCGTTAGCCAGATTGATGGCATCGTTGAAAAAATCAGCGTCGATCCGGGCGAAATGGCCGACCCGCAAAAGCAGGAAGGCGCGATCAGCATTGTGAAGAACGATCCGGTCTGGGTCGAAGTCCCGCTATTGAAAGCGTGGCAGGTGGCACGACTTAGCCCGGGTCAGGAACTTCCGGTTCGTTACACCGTGGACAAGGCTGATGCATGGCAGTCGGCCCGGATTATCTTCATCGCTCCGGTGGCTGATGCTCGCTCGGGCACGCAGTCGGTTCGGCTGGAAATGCCCAATCCACAGGGATGGGCGTCGGGTCTGGATGTGGAAATCAAGCTGCCCGCCGAGCTTCTCAATGACCCGACCGTGATGAGCGGTACCGCGGCGCGAAACTAAAGTGGTTTGTGTGGCGTGAGCGACCAGCGCTGTTTGAAAAGTGGAGCGGAAGAGTAAACGAGGCGGTTTGAATTCAGGGAGTTGCGCGCGGGTAGTTGAAGGATGTTGCTGATGCAAGCGGATCGGCGGCGAATCAAGACTCGTAAATGACAACAAACTCTTATGGCTACAGTAATCGATTCATCACAATCGGGCGGCTCGCAGGAGAAGCAGCGGCAGCAGCAACAGCAGGAAGCGCAGACCGCCTTATCGCGCGTGGGAATGCTTCAGAAGGCGATACAAAACGCGCCGGACCTGCCGCAGTTCCTTCACGAACTGATTTACCTGCAGGCGGTGACGGTCGCTGGCACTGAAGCCGCGGCATTTCTGGTTCGGCCGGGCGAGCAGAGCGGCTTTCTACTCGAACTACAGGACCACATTCGGCCCGATTCATCATCGCCGGAGCAAAAAGACGCGGCGGTGCAGGCATTTAAGGAGATCGCGCTGCCTTGCGTGCAGCAGGGCAAAGATGGCGCGATCGAAGTCGACGCCGCCGATGCTTCGGGGGAGATTCAATACTGCCTGGTAACGCTTCTGCGGAATGAGCAAAACGCAATCGTGGCAGTGACCGCCGTCATCACGCGTTGCCGCGATCTTCAGCGGGCTCAGCAGCGGCTGGACAGCATGCGGCTGGTGGCGGGTTACTTTGATATCTTCCTCATCCGGCGCAAGCTCGAACACGTCGCGGTGCAGGCGAAGACCCATCAGGACGTTTTGCAGTTCAGCAGCAGCTTCGCGACCGCAGACGGCTTTACCGCTGCGGCCATGGGATTGTGTAATGAGCTTGCAACGCGCACCGGCGCGGCGCGGGTGAGCATTGGCTGGCAGCGTTTTCGCAATATCCGGCTGAAAGCGATGAGCCACACGGAGAACTTTGATCGCAAGCAAGAGCTTTCGGTGATGATCGAAAAGGTGATGGATGAGTGCGCCGATCAGGAAGGCCCGGTGCATTATGAGGCCGACGGCACCGGCTCAGAGAACATCACACGCATGGCTCAACAACTCAGCCGCGCGGAAGGCGGGGCGACGATTCTAAGCCTGCCGATGCGGCGAAGCGGCGACGTGAAGGGCGTGCTTTCGCTGGAGTTTCATCCGGGGACCAAGCTCAACCCCGCGGCGATGAACGGCCTTGTTGTGGCCGCCGAGTTGCTTTCGCCGCAGTTGCACGACCGATACGAGGTTGATCGTTGGTGGATCACCAAGACGGTGCTCGCGGTGGGAAATGTGGGCAAGATGGTCGTCGGGCCGAAGCATCGGCTTGGCGTGCTCATCTCAATGCTGGTCATTGGGCTGATCTTGTTCGTCTGTCTGTACAAACCGATGTATTCCGTCACGGCACCGTTTACGTTTGTCTCGAACGACAAACGGATCATGAGTGCCCCGTACGAGGGCGTACTGGCGAAGGTGCATTTCAAGTCGGGTGATAGCTTCAAGAAGGGCGACGTGCTGGCGCAGATGCAGACGTTCGATTACGAGCAGCAGCAGATTGCCAAGGAGCGTGAAGCAGAGGGCAAGTTCCGCGAGGCATCCAAGCTCCGCGGCGAAGGGAAGATTGCCGACGCCATCGCATCCGAGATCATGGGCAAGGCCGCCGAGGCCTATGCACTGGCTTACAAGTCAAAGGTTGAGCAGGGCAGGATCGTTGCGCCATTCGATGGGCAGATTCTCAAGGGCAACCTGTGGGACAAGCAGGGCACCGTCATCAAGATGGGTGATGAGGTTTTCACGATCGGTGTGGTTGACCCTGACGCACTCGAGGTGGAAATGCTGGTTCACGAGCGCGATATTCAGGAAGTCACTCTGGCGCAGAAGGTGAACGGAAAGGAGACCGGCGAACTTGCCACGACCTCTCTGCCGGATACCAAGATTCCATTCGAGATCATCCGCAAGGTCCCGCTGAGCGAGTCCAAGGACAACAAGAACGTGTTTCGAGTCTACGCTAAGGTCACCGGCCCGGCGAGCAGCGACTGGCTCCCGGGCATGGCGGGTGAGGCGAAGATCAATATCGAACCGCGGTCGCTCATCTGGCAGGGCACGCATCGGTTCGTTGATTGGGTGAAAATGAAAGCTTGGACTTGGCTGTAAGTCGGCCGAGAGGTGCGGCGCAGGGCTTGATGAGTCCCGATCTCAGCGAAGCGCGCGAGCCTTGTTACGAGAAGGACGGATGAGAGAAGAGACCGGGCGGCAAGGCTGGAGCAGCAAGTTTGTGCTCGCCCCCTTGCCTCTGATGACTCGCCCCTGAACTATCATGCTACAATTACGACCCACATTCTCAGAGTCCTGGTATCGGGTGGTGGCGTTGAAGCCCAAGCTGCGCGCGACGGCCCAGATCAGCCGCCAGTATTACCGCGGGGAGCGCTGGTATGTTGTGCGCGATCCTGCGGGCAATCAGTTTCACCGGCTTTCGGATGCTGCCTATCGCTTCATCGGCCTGCTGGATGGCCGTCGAACCGTCGGCGAGGCGTGGGATCTGGTCGGCGGGACGCTCGCCGATGACGCGCCGACTCAGCCGGAAGTGATTCAGATTCTTTCTCAGCTTTATGCGGCCAATCTGGTCGAAACCAATGTCACCCCCGATGCCCAGGTGTTGCTCCGCCGTCACAAGATGCAGGTGAAGCGGAAAATGCAGGGGCGGCTGATGAACGTGCTGTTTCCGCGCATCCCGCTTTGGGACTGCGACCGGTTTCTCGTCCGCTGGATGCCGTTGATGCGGGTTTTTCTCAGCGGCTTCGGCATTTTGCTCTGGCTTGCGGTGGTGGGGCTGGCCGCGTTTCAGATTGCGCCGGAATGGCAGCGAATCACCGAAGCCGCCAAGTTCACCATTTCGCCGCAGAATTGGATGTGGCTCTGGCTGGTGTTTGTCGTAACAAAACTCATCCACGAACTGGGCCACGCATTCATGTGCCGCAGGTTCGGCGGCGAAGTCCATGAAATGGGCATCATGTTTCTCGTGCTCATGCCGACGCCTTATGTCGATGCATCGACGGCATGGGGTTTTCCGAACAAGTGGCACAAGTTGCTCGTCGGCGCCGGCGGGATGATTTTTGAGATCTTCTTTGCGGCGCTTTGCGCGTTCATCTGGCTTTATACCGACCCAAACTCCTTGCTGAGCCAGTTGTGCTACAACGCGATGTTCATCGCCTCGGTGAGCACGGTTATCTTCAATGCCAACCCGCTGCTGCGTTATGACGGTTATTACATGCTCTCAGATTTTCTGGAGATCCCAAATCTTCAGAAAAAGAGCAGCGAGTACACGCTTGGGCTGGTAAAGCGGCATGTTTTCCGCATTAAGCCTAACCAACCCCTCCCGCCGCCGTTGCAGCGGGTGTGGTTGCTGCTTTATTCGATCACCAGCACGATCTATCGCACCTTTATCATGTTTGCGATCGTGTTCATGGTGACCTATCAGCTTCCCGAGCAGATTCGCTGGCTTGGCTTGCTGATGGCGGCGGGCGCGATCATTACTTGGGCGTGCGTCCCGATGTTCAAGCTGCTGAAGTATCTGACAATCGACCCGGAACTGCATCGTAAGCGAGGCAGGGCGATTTCTTTCACCCTCGCCTGCGCCACGGCGCTGGTGATGCTGATTGGAATCATCCCCTTTAATGTCGCGGTGCATGCAGAAGGCGTCGTTAATCCGACGGAAGAGCGCACCGTGTTTGCCGATACCTCCGGGTTTGTGTCGCAGGTGGCAGCGGTCGATGGCCAGCAGGTGAAGGCCGGCGATGTTCTTGTTGTACTTGCCGACGATTTACTGGCCACGCGCGTCAAAGAGCTTGAAGCGCAGGTGCGTGCGCAGGAAGTTCGTCTCAAGCAGTTGATCCTGACCGATCCGGGACTCGCGAAAGTCGAACAGGAACAGCTCGCCTTGTACAAGGCGCAGCTTGCAGACGTGCAGCGGCGGCATGACTCGCTCACGATTCGAGCGCCGATCGACGGCGAGTTTATCTCGCCCATGTATCGCGAACTGATTGGGCGCTATCTTCAAACCGGCCAGGAAGTCGCGATGATTCGCGATCTTCGAGAAGTCACCGTGAAGGCCACTCTCGAACAAACCGAAGTAGAGCTTGTCAGGAAGGACATGCTTCGCGCCGAGCCGATCGGCGATGCAAAGGTGCGCTTCGCAGGCAAGTTTGGAGATGTGCTCCATGCGCTTCGATACACGTTGGTGCCAGGTTCGCAGGATAAGGTCGATCCGCAGGTGACCCACGCCGGCGGAGGATCGATCGCGCCTGACCCGCGCGACCCATCGGGCGCGACGCCGATGCAGCCGCAATTCCTTTTGCGCGTCGAACTCGCCAATCCGAGGGGCGACTTTGTTCCCGGCCAGCGGGCGTATGTGAAGATTGACCTTGATAAAAAGCCCCTGCTCTGGCAAGGCTGGCGCCGGCTCAAGCAGCTCATTCAGAGCAGCGCCGCGGGGTGATGCGGTCCAGCATTTGATCGCGCAAGTGAACCGCGGCGAGCATGGAGCACGCCGAAGTACGACGACAAGAACCACATAATGTCTCAACTAGCCGCAAACGAACTCTGGAGCATTTTCGACGCCCGCCGGGTGAAGCAACCCGAGCTGACGGGCTTTGACATGGCCGTCGCCGGGTTGGTGGGCGTGTATAAGAATCGGTTGCCATATCTGCGTGCGCTGAAGAAGCAGGCCGAGCGCATTGAGTTAATGGAGAAGGAGATTCACCCGCTCGGCTCGAATCGGTTTCGTGAAGAAGTCGACAAGGTGAAGGAGATAGCCCGGCTCGGCCGGTTCAACCCCGGCCGGCGGCAGGATAAGGTCGCCCTCGAGCGGGGCATGGCCCTTGTGCGCGAGGCGGCGTGGCGCAGCGTCGGCAAACGGCCGTTCAAAGTGCAGATTATGGGCGCGATGGCCATGGCCGAGGGCTACATCGCCGAAATGGGCACCGGCGAGGGCAAAACCCTCACCGCGTCGCTCACCGCCAGCCTTTGGGCGCTGGCGGGGAAGCCGGTGCACATCATCACTGTCAACGACTACCTCGTGCAGCGCGATGCCGAACTCATGGGCCCGGTTTATGACATGATGGGTCTGCGCACGGGCTTTGTCGTCCACGACACCGACCCCATGCAGCGGATCGATCACTACCGCCGCGATGTGGTTTACGTCACCAGTAAGGAACTGGTGGCCGATTTTCTGCGCGATCAGTTGATTCTCGGTGCGCTGCGCACTAGTGCCCAGACCGCCATCACTTTGCTTGCTAATCAGGGTATTCGCCAGCCTCTGATGGTGCCCGGGCTGTTTAAGGTGATTGTTGACGAGGCCGACTCGCTGCTGATCGACGAGGCAGTCACTCCGCTGATCATCAGCAACAGCCCGAGCGAAGAGGCCAACGCCAAGCATTACCGCGCCGCGCATCTTCTGGCTGAAAAGTTGGAAGAGGGCAGGCATTTCAAGATCGACTGGACGATCCGCAATTGTGAAATGCTCCCGCCGGGGGAGGACAGGCTCGATGAGCTTTGTGAAGGGGATGACGGCTTCTGGAAGGGCCGCCGCCGTCGCGAAGAACTGGTGACGCAAGCCCTGACGGCGCGTCATTGCTACATTCGAGACGAGCAGTATCTGGTGGGTGACGACGGGAAAGTGCAGATTATTGACGAGTTTACCGGCCGTATCATGGCAGACCGTAGCTGGCGGCATGGGCTGCATCAGGCGATCGAGGTAAAAGAGGCCGTGACCGTCACCGCCGACAAGGAAAACCTGGCCCGTTTGAGCTTCCAGCGGTTTTTCCGGCAGTACCCGATCATGTCCGGCATGACCGGCACCGCCTGGGAAAGCGCAGGCGAGATGTGGCAGATCTACCGCCGCCCAATCGTTCGTATTCCCACCAATAAGCCCTGCATCCGCAAGCAGCTTCCCGTGCGGTTTTTTGAGACGATGGACCAGAAATATGATGCTGTGGTCGATCGCGTTGAAGAGCTTCACCGCAAGGGTGCGCCGATCCTGATCGGCACGCGCAGCGTGCTGGCGAGCCTGGAAGTGAGCAAGCGCCTGCAAGCCAAGCAGTTGCCCCATCGCGTGCTGAACGCCACGCAGACGGCCCAGGAAGCCGCGATCGTCTCCGAGGCGGGCCAGCCGGGCAAGATCACCGTCGCAACCAACATGGCGGGCCGAGGCACCGACATCCTCCTTGGACGAGGTGTTGTCGAACTCGGCGGGCTGCATGTCATCAGCGCCGAGCCCCACGGCAGCGGGCGCGTCGACCGCCAGCTTTTCGGCCGTGCCGCGCGTCAGGGCGATCCAGGGTGTGCGCAGCTGTTCGCATGTAAGGATGACGACGTATTCGTCCGCCACGCCAAGAAGTTGCGCCACGCATGGCGCGTCATAGGCGGCCAGCGGCTCATCCGTATGGCCCAGGCTCGCGCCGAGCGCCTGGCGCGTTTCAACCGAAAACAGGTGCTGAAGAACGACGACTGGATGGACCAGGCAGTGCCGTTCTGATCCGATCTCCCTCGCCCGCGAACCCGCGGGAGAGGGCTGGGGTTTTTCTCTGCCTATCCAAAAGAACGGAGCTAAGTCACACCAGAATTGCCCGCTGTCGTTGGAACCAGATCTCGCTCCAACTTCCACAGGTTACCCATGGAACTCCTCGACGAAAATCCCAAAAGCGCCTTGACGTCTATCATGGCGGGACCCGCAGCGCTCGGCAAGGTGACGGGTGCGGGTCGACTTGTCATTTCCGGAGGGCTGGCCGTGCCCCAATCCGAACCTCTTGAACCGCGTCTACTTCTCGCATTCGCTCACTTTTCGACAAGCTCAGGGCGGGCCGTGGCCCACCTGCAGCCGGGCGACGACGTGCTGGTTATCTCCCGGCTGAACGATCTTTACGGCACCATCCTTCTTGATCTGGATGACGGTAACTCCGAGAGCTTCATCGCCGATTCGGTTTCCGGTCTGCTGGTCTATGGTCACGAAGGCAATGACGTCATCCGCATCGAAACGAAATACGAAATCGAGGTCTTCGGCGGCGCGGGCGATGACAGCATCGTCGGCGGATCGGGCAACGAGACCATGCACGGCGGAGCCGGTCGCGATACGCTCGACGGCGGCACGGGAAATGACATTCTCATCGAGGCGGAACGGTCCGACGAGATCGATAACGAGAACGACCAACTGTTCGGCCGGGCCGGCAACGACCAGTTGCTACTCGGCGGCGGTGACGATCTGATCGACGGAGGCAGCGGGGTTGACTACGCCGACTTCCGTCTGCACAACGACCGCCTGCGTCTCTCGCTCGACGGCGTGGCTAACGACGGTACGGTCGGGTCGGCGGGTGGAAACATCCTCAATATCGAGCGCATCCGCTCCGGCGAGGGCCGCGACCTACTCGTGGGCAGCTCAAAGAACGAAACCCTCGACGGCGGCGGCAGTGACGGGGCCGACACCATTTTCGGCAACGGCGGCGACGACATGCTCATGACCGTCGCGCCCGGCTCGATGATGGACGGCGGTAGCGGCGATGACGTCATGACCGGCCGCAACTGCACCGCGTTCGGGCAATCGGGCGACGACGACATCACCTGCCGCACCGGCGACGGCCTTGGCCCGGCCGGGGAGCTCAATGGCGGGCTGGTCAACGGCGGGAGCGGAAACGACAGCCTGCGCGCGCTCGGCCCGGAGTTTACGGTGCTGGGGCAGGCCGGAAACGACCGCATTCTGTATTCTGCTGAGGGCCAGGATTCCAACGGCGACCGCGGTGACCTGCTCCCTCTCAACGGTGCCGTGGAAGGTGGCGGCGGCAGCGATCTGCTGGAACTGGCGCTGCTGGTGTTCATTGGCAGCGGCGACGAGGCGGGCTACTCAATCACGTTTGACGACATCGCCAACGACGGCGCTCGCGGGATTTCAGGGCAGCTCAACTTCCGATCTGACATTGAATCAGTCATCGGAACTTCGGGTATGGACGTTTTGGACGCCGGCGCACGATCCGCGGGCACCTATCTCAATGGCGGCTTCAACAACGACACGCTGATCGGCAGCGCATATGCCGATCTGCTGGAAGGCGACGACGGCGCCGACAGCATCGACGGCGACGCCGGCGAAGACGTCCTCCGCGGCGGTGGTGGGCGCGACACGATCACCGGCGGGCCCGGTGGCGACAGTTTCAACGGCGGTAAAGGCGACGATGTCCTCAACGCCACCGACGGCGAGGCCGATACTGTGAACGGCGCGCAGGGGCTGGGCGATTCTGCCGATGTTGATGAGCTGCTCGATACTCTCATTCGGGTTGAGAGCACGACCTGAAGACTTGGAATCGGTGTGAAATCGTTGCTCGGTTTGTCGAGCTTTAAGTGCGAAAACGGAGAAGCCGAATCGGTACGGCCCGGCGTTTGGAGAGGTGCGTTTCACGCCGGGTTCTGCGAACCCGGCTTCATCCGTGTTGCTACGATGGTAGAATTGCGCCATGCCTCTGCCCGGGATGAGATGGCGACACATCATCATCAACACCCACTCGACGTGGCTGCACGGAGATCGACGCGGTTTCCGTTCGCGCGACCATCGCATTCATTCCTCGGGTGATTACAAGAATCCGCCTGTGCAAGGCGAACACGCAGGGCTGCATAAGTACCGATTGAAGCAAAGCGCCTCGCCCACCACGTTTGAGCGAGAAGCGTATGCGAAGGTGGGAGAGGCGATTGTTCAGAATATTGTTAAGAGTCAGTTCCGGCTTGCCGCCGTTGCCGTGAATGCGACACACGTGCATGCGCTCGTTGAACTTCCTGACGAACCGGATCAGATCAAGGAAATCGTCGGTTGGTTCAAGTGGTTTGCTACGCGCGCGTTGCGCAGGACATTTCCAGAATACGGGGGGGTCGAAGTCTGGGCTGAGGGAGAGACTTACAAGGCTGTCGACAATCCACAGCACATGCAGTCGACGGAGCGGTACATTCTGGGAAAGCAGGGGACTGATGCGTGGACGTGTTCGGCACGAACGGTGTCGAATGGAGACCGAATGGAGCCGGGTCGGCACGACCCGGCGTGAGAAACGTGTTTTTTATGTTCACGATCTTATGAATCATCCTCTTGTCTGGATCATCATCGGCGTCGCCGGTTGCGGGAAAACCACTATCGGGCGATTACTGGCTGACCGACTGGATTGCGATTTCCTCGAGGGCGATCGCCGGCACCCTGTAACAAACGTCAGGAAAATGTCGGCGGGGCTTGCGCTGACCGACGGCGATCGTGCCGCGTGGCTGGACGATCTGGCCGGCGAGGCCGCTCGGGCCGCGGCGGCGGGGCGGGAGATGGTGATGAGTTGCTCGGCGCTGCGGCGAAGTTATCGCACTCAACTATCCTCGGTGGGCCGGGTGCAGATGGTACTGCCGCTGGTGCCCGCCGAAGTGCTGCTGGCACGCCTCGACAGCCGGCAGGGGCATTACATGTCGAAGGAAATGCTCGAAAGCCAGATTCGCGCGTTTGAAACGCCCTCAGCGGATGAAGGTGTGTGGGAGGTGGACGGCATGCTGCACAGCGATGCCGTGGTCACGCAGATCACCGAGCGCCGACAACAAACCTGGCCCGAGCTGCGACAAGTCTGGTGGCGACGTCTGTAAGTCGTCGCGACGGCTCCGTGAGTGACCGTAGCAAGAACCCTCACCCGGGCCCTCTCCCGGCGTACCGGGAGAGGGGGTGAATCAGCCTTAGATCCACTGATCGCGGATCATCTTGATCTGCGCGTAATCTTCTTCGCTAAACCAAGTCGGGCAGGTATCGCCGAGCGTATTGGTCAGCAGCTTGCCGAAAAACGCCTCGGCATCGTCTTCGATCTTGTCGCGCTCCTGCCCCATGCTGAGACGGGCGGCGTATAAATCGTCTTCCGTGCTTGCGAGGCGCAGCGCCTCGTAGCCGCAGTGCCGGCGCACCAAGTCGGAAAGATTGCGATAGAACATCCAGACATCATCATCCGGAAACGGCGGGGGTTGGCAGTGCCGCTTTAATGCATGACGAAAGTACTTGAGCTTCTCATCCCAGGTGAGATGCGGATCCATCGCGAGCGTGACATATTGCCCGACCTTAAACGCTTCGTGAGCATGCACATCGCCGGCTTCGTCGGCCATGTGAACCCGCTTGGCGTAATAGGCTTCCGGATGCCCGATTTCGGGCATCGCCGGCAGCGTGTTCTGAGGTGCCATCCAACTGCCCTCGTAAGACGCCCGCATTGATGGATAAATCGTCCCGACGTATGACGCAGTAACGCCCACGACAGGTTCCTTTCTGGGTAAGTTAACCCTTAACACTCATTCACTCAACAAAAATGCCCGTTTGCCGCGTGGATATGAGCAACGCGGTCGTGATTGAATGTCGAATACGCTCCGCGGGCGGGGAAATGGAATTCGTCGCCGTTGCAGGGGCGATAACCGAGAAAAAGGTGATGGCAGGGGCGATGCTGACGATTACGCCGGGCGGGCTAGCCCGAATACCGCGTCGCCGAGGACAATTCACCCGCCGCTATGGCCGCTACGGCAGCTTTAGCTCGGCGAACAGGTCGCCGTCCTCGAGTCGGCGGCTGAGGGTGAAACCGAGGCGTTCGCTGATGTGCTGCATTTCCAGATTATCAGGCAAAATCTCGGCAAAGAGACGCCCGATTCGCTCCTGCTTGGCGATTTCAACGATATTCCGCAGCAAATGCGTCCCCAACCCGCGGCCCTGCCACGAATCGCTGACCAACAGGGCCCACTCGGCGTCAGTCCGCGAAGTGCCCCGGCTCAGGCGGCCAATGCCAATGATCTCCCGCTGCCCGGCGGTGTGAGTTTCGGCGACAATGGCCAACTCTCGGTCGTAATCATTGAAGCAAACCCTGCTAAGCCGCTCGTGTGACACTCGATGGCTGAACTTGATGGGGTGAAAATAGCGCAGCCTGACTGTTCGATCCGACAGGCCTTCATGAAATCGCACCAGCAGCGGTTCATCCTCCGGGCGAATGGGCCGCAAGGTGATCGGTGTGCCGTCTTTCAGTGCGGCGTGCTGAATGTACTGCGTCGGATACGGCCGAATGGCCGGTCGCGGCAGGGCACCGTCGTCCATACCAGGCTCATGCAGCACCACACGGGCGTCTAATGCGATCATTCTCTCGCTATTGATCACCAGCGGGTTGATATCGATCTCCTTGATCCAAGGCTGTTCAGCCACCAGCCGGCTGAAGTTCACCAGCAACTGTTCCAGCGCCGCAATATCACACGGCGGGCGGCCGCGGACGCCCTTGAGCGCGTGATAGATTCGGGTTTGTTCCATCATCCGCCGTGCCAGCGTGGCGTTCATCGGCGGGAGCGCCAGGGCGCGATCCTTAAACACTTCTACCAACTGCCCGCCTGCACCAAACAGAAGTACCGGGCCGAATTGCGGATCGTTACTCGAACCGATGATCAACTCATACGCGTCCTTCAGCCGGACCATGGGTTGAACCGTAACTCCCTGAAAGTGCGTGGACCCAACCGCATCAGCAACACTCCCTCGAATCGCTTCGAACGCACGCGCGACGGCGTCGGCGTCGATGAGGTTGAGGCGCACACCGCCGACGTCGGTTTTGTGCGTGATGGTCCTGCTAAACAGTTTAAGGACGACCGGATACCCGCATCGCCCGGCGAGCCGCTGCGCCTGCTCAACCGTCTCGGCGACGAAAGTCGGCACGGTGGGAATCTGATACTGCTCCAGGACCTGTTTGGATTCCACCTCATCCAACAGGGTCCTGCCGGCGCTTCGACATTGCCTGAGCAGGTGTTCGGTCTCGTCGCGAGCGTGCAGGCGGGCAAACTCGGCATCGGGATCGGACTGCACCAACGCAGGCGTTTCGTAAATCCCGCGGAGGTTATATGTATACTTCCACATATAAGTGAAAGCGCGAGCCGCAGCATCGGGGTACTTGAACGACGGAATGCCTGCGTGATTGAGCGCGCTTGCGGCCGGGCCGACGGTGGGGCCGCCCATGAAGCTGGTCAGGACCGGTTTTCCTTCGACGCTGGCAAATCCGACAAGTTGACGGGCGATCTCCAGCGGATCGGTCATGTCTTGCGGGGTGAGCACCACCAGCAGGCCGTCGGAGTTGGGGTCGTTTGCGACGACCTTTAGCGCCTTGCCATACCGATCGGCCCCGGCATCGCCGAGGATGTCGATGGGGTTGTTTCGGCTCCAGTGCGGCGGCAGAAATGAGTTCAGCTGTTCCATGCGCTCGGCATCGATTGGGGCGAGTTCACCCCCTGCGGCGATCAGGGCGTCGGTTGCGAGGACGCCCGGCCCTCCGGCATTGGTAACAATGGTCAGCCGTGGCCCGGCCGGTCGCGGTTGCTTTGCCAGCACGTCGGCCATGGCAAAAAGTTCATCGATCTCGGTGACGCGCAGCACGCCAGTCCGCCGGAATGCCGCGTCGAGCACTTCATCGGAACCTGTCAAAGCGCCGGTGTGTGAAGTCGCCGCCTTCGCGGCCGCTTCACTTCGTCCGGCCTTGATGCAGATTATCGGCTTCGCCAGGCTTACTTCGCGCGCAGCAGAGAGGAAGGCGCGGGCGTCGCCGATTGATTCCATGTAAACAAGGATTGCCGAGGTGTTGGGATCGTCGCCGAAATAGTCAATGAGGTCGCCCCAGCCGACGTCGACCATCGTCCCGGTTGACACGAAGGCGCTGAACCCGATCTGTTCGTTGAAGCTATGATCGAGAATGGCGGTGAGTAACGCCCCGGACTGGCTTAAGAACGCCACCCGGCCAGGCTTGGCAATTCCCTTGGCAAATGTCGCATTGAGGCCGATGACCGGGTTCATCACGCCGAGGCAGTTGGGGCCGATGAGGCGCATCCTGCCTCTGCGTGCGTGCGCCAAAATCTGCGTCTCAAGTTCCACGCCTTCAGGGCCTAGTTCCTTGAACCCGGCGCTGATGACAACCACTCCGCCGACACCGGCATCTGCACACTGGCCGACAAGCGTCGGCACCGCAGGCGCCGGCGTGACGATGACCGCAAGGTCGATCGGTTCGGGCAGGTCGGCGACGCTCGGGTAGCACTTCACTCCCAGCACATTTCGTCGCTTGGGGTTGACGGGATAGATCGTCGCGCCCGATGGAGTTGAAAGGAGATTCCAAAAGACCGTTCTGCCGACGCTGCCGGGATTTTCCGTAGCACCAATAACCGCGACCGACCGCGGGGAAAAAATGGGGGCAAGGGTCCCGCGAGGCAGTTGAGGGGGGCGTTGATGAAGGTCGGGCATTCGTTATCCGGATTAAACAGTCTGAATTTAGTATAGGAGCGCCGTACACGGGTTGCAACGCGTGTGGCGTGGCGGGGGGGTCGAAAGCTGCACCGCTTGAATCAGGAGGGTTCGGTCATTCTGCCTGACGGGGCGCGCCTGGGTGCGATCTTGAAATCGTCCCCGAGCGAACGCCGCCCGGGTGTGCCGACGACTCCGGCGCGCCCCGCCGGGCAAAATACCGCCAAAAATTTGTGCAAAGTACTTTGTAATGCAAAGTATTATCTCAAAAAAATGTGGCCGATGTTATCCAGTCGAGACTTCGCCGGAACCATGCTGACCCACGCCGGCAATCGGCGCGCGCGTGGCCGCTGTGTCGCTCACCACGCGCTCAAGCTCTTCGAGATATTCCACGAACCGCGCCCGGCCCTGGTCGGTCAGTCGGCAAAGCGTCTGCGGGCGATTGTTCTTAAAGCCCTTCCAGACTTCGATGAGCCTGGCTTCTTCAAGCGCCTGAATATTGCGGCTTAGGTTGCCGTCCGTCAGGTTAACCAACTGCTTTAAGTCATTAAAAAGCAGGCCCGACGGATGGCCGAGCAACGAGGAGAGAATGCCGAGCCGGGCGCGCTCGTGAAAAATGCGCGCAAGGCCTTCATATGCAAATCGCCCCGTGGTGCCTGTAGTGGGTTCGGACGTGTCACTCATGAAGCCCTCTTCCTCTCCAGCGTGACATAGAGCACGCCGGCGGCAAGAAACTGGCCGAATCCGAACACGCTGCCCATCACCCACGGGCGCATGGCCTCGGCGGGGCTGAGCGTGAGCGCCCAAAGCCCGGCGAGCATGTAGTACCCCGCGGGCAGCACGACCAGCCTTGGCAGGTTCTGGCGCGACGCAAAGATCCCCAGGCTGATCAGAATCATCCAGACCCCTGGCAACGCGCCGGCGGCACCGGTGCGAAACAGAGCGATTACAAGCGTCACAAGCAATCCTGCAACGATGCTCGGGGCGAGTTGAAGCAGGGCGGTTGTGCTCAACTCGCGATTGAGCGCGCTTTCATCGCCACGATGAGCCAAGAGCACCTTCGCAAACACCAGCGCAAGTGAGAGAACTGCAGCGGCGAACCAGATCGTCAGGTAATTCTGCAAGTAGCGCACCGGATCGATCACCACCATCGACTGCACCAGCGCCGCCACCACCGCCACCACGCCCGTCAGCGCCGTCGTGCTCGACCGATACCCGCGAAACAAGAGCGAGCGTGTGAGGTGAAGGCGAATCTCTCCAATCTGTGCCATCGCCTGATAAGCTGAAAGCATGCGCTGCCTCCGTCACGATCTGCCTTCAATAACTTTGCGATGTAAAGTACACTCGCTGGTGATGCGTGTCAAGCGCTTCGCAGGGAAACATTCGGCTTGCATCCGCCAGCGGGGTCCGTTGATCGTCACTTGATAATCATCACCTGCTCGATCGGCTTTCGTTGCAGTGCAAATTCTGGAACGACGAGATCGTCAGCAGGGTATCCAACCGGAATGAGCAGAAACGGGCGCTCGTTGTCCGGGCGGTTGAGTATCTGACGGAGGAAGTTCATCGGGCTGGGAGTGTGCGTGAGCGTGGCCAGGCCGGCATGCTGGGCCGCCGCGAGAAGCATACCAACTGCGATGCCGACGGACTCGTTTGTGTAGTATGTCTGCCCGCCGTTGTCGTCGGCTGCCAGTTTGAAGACCACGATCAGCCAAGGTGCGATCTCGAGAAATGCCTTGTCCGAGTCCGTGCCAAGCGGTGCAAGGTCGCTCAGCCACTCCGCCGACGCCCGGCGTGAGTAAAACTCGCGCTCCTCAGTCTCCGCGCCGAGCCGGATTTCGCGCTTTAGCGACGGGTCTCGGACGCATACAAATCGCCAGGGTTGCTTATTGGCCCCGCTTGGTGCTGTCATTGCCACTTCGACGAGTTTTTCAATTACCAAAGCGTCAACAGGGCGGTCCGAGAACATCCGCACACTTCGCCGTTGTTTTAATATGTGATGAAACTCACTCAAAATATCAAGGGGCGCGCGGTTTGGCTGATAACGCTCCGGCGGGGGCACGAATCGGGGAGAAGTCATGGCGAGACATTATGCCCGTCCGGAGGTCGATTTACAGGCCTCGAGTGCGGCGGAGCTACCGACGGCCAGAAAAATCTCTGCAATTGCATAAAATCATTGAAATCAGATACTTACATACAATTCAGGGGCAGTCCAGCCGGCGGTGAACGCGACTCCGCAAGCGAACAAGCACCAACCGACATTCGTTATGGGAATAGCGAAATCTAAAGGACGTGTTATCGGCTTTTGCCTTGACACGCCCTGTTTCGCTAGCCAAACTCCCCGCCCCGCGGGCTGGGTTGGTTGGTCGGGAGATTTATCAAGGTCGGCTGCGTCACAGACGATAGGTCTCATTGCAGCAACCACTTACGACAGCGCCAATGAGACCGGCGTGCATCGCGGACAACGGGAACGGCAACACCTATGGCTAAGCGAACCGGAAAACACCTGGTCATCGTCGAATCGCCCGCAAAGGCGAAGACCATCAATAAATACCTCGGCGACGACTATGTAGTGAAGGCCAGCATGGGCCATATCCGCGATCTTCCCAGCAAAGGCATGGGCGTCGATCTTAAGACATTCAAGCCGGAATATGTCGTCATCGAAGAACGAGGCAAGGGGAAGATCGTCACCGAGCTGAAGAAACTCGCCAAAGCAGCCACCGATGTCTATCTCGCAACCGACTTGGACCGCGAAGGAGAGGCCATCGCCTGGCATCTCAAAGAAGCGCTTGGAATCACCGACGACCGTGTAAAACGCGTCATTTTTAATGCAATTACCAAGGCTGAAATCAAGCGGGCATTCGAGACACCCCACCCGTTGAACATGGGCAGGGTCAATGCGCAGCAGGCACGGCGCATTCTCGATCGCGTGGTGGGTTATGAGATCTCGCCGCTGCTTTGGCGCAAGGTGGCAAAGGGCTTGAGTGCCGGCCGCGTACAGAGCGTTGCGGTGCGGCTGGTCGTCGAACGCGAACGGGAAATCGAAGCGTTTATTCCCGAAGAATATTGGAAAATCGGCGCAGTCTTCACCGTCGAAGGTGCCGATCCGGCGAAGAAACTGGCTGCCGAGTGGCGGGATTTTCTTGATAACACCGGCAACGGACCCCGCACCAAGGCCGACAAGGACAAGTGGCTTGCCGACAACGACGCCTTCACCGCCGAGCTTGTGGAGGTTGGCGGAAAGAAGTTCGAGAACATCGGCCACGACGAAGCGCTGCGCGTCGCCAGGTCGATCGGGCTGATCGTTGACAACGAAGAGGTCACCGAAGAGGCCGATGCAAAGCGAAAGCCCCGAAAACTGGTGCGCGTGATTGGCCACCTCGGCTCGCCTCCGGGCTATTCCGTGCGCGAAGTGGAGAAGAAGCGAACGCAGTCGCGTCCGCCAGCGCCGTTTATCACCAGCACACTTCAGCAGGCCGCCAGCTCGCGTATGAGCTTTGGCGCGCAGCGGACAATGCGTGCGGCACAATCGTTGTACGAATCGGGTCGCATTACCTACATGCGTACCGATAGCACCAACCTTTCCGGCGAAGCGATCAACATGGTGCGCGGGTTCATTAAGGCCGAGTTTGGCGACCGATATGTGCCTGAAAAGCCCAATTTCTACAGCAGCAGCAACAAGGCCGCGCAGGAAGCGCATGAAGCGATTCGACCCACCGATCTTTCATTTACGCCCTCGGATGCGCACTCGAAACTATCGCCCGACGAAAGCAAGCTCTATCAACTGATCTACAACCGATTTGTCGCCTGCCAGATGCCCAATGCCGAGTTTGATCAGACGACGGCACTCATCAGCACGAATGCACAGAGCCACGAAGGAATGAAGGACGCAGAGTGCGTTTTCAAGGCGACAGGACGCAAGCTCGTTTTTGACGGATTCATGAAGATTGCCGGTGTCAGCAGCGAAGACCAATTGCTGCCGGACTTGAAGAAGGGCGCGCCCGTCTTTCCCATCGAGCTTGACCCGACCCAGCACTTCACCCAGCCTCCGCCGAGGTTTACCGAGGCGAGCCTGGTGAAGGAGATGGAGCGCCTTGGCATCGGCCGGCCAAGCACCTACGCGAGCATCATCAGTGTGATTCAGGACCGGCAGTATGTCGTGCAGATCGACCGCCGGTTCCATGCGACATTGCTGGGCAAGGTGGTGACCGACAAGCTCGTGCAGGGCTTTCCCGAGATCCTCAATGTCGGCTTCACCGCCGACATGGAGGCCAAACTTGACGACATCGAGGAAAACAACAACGACTGGGTGAAACTGCTGAAGGATTTTTACGGCCCGCTTAAGGATGGCGTGCAGGCCGCGCTTGAGCAGATCGAACACGCCGGTGGGGCGGAATCGCCGTTTGATTGCCAGAAATGCGGAAAGAAACTTCTCTACCGCATCAGCAAGAACGGGTTTTTCCTTGCGTGTAGCGATCGCGAGTGCAACAACACCCAGCCGGTGGATGTTCACGGCGAACCGAGTCTGCGCGAAGTCAGCGAGTTCAAATGTCCCAATTGTGACCGGGAAATGATCAAGCGCCGTGGCCGTTTCGGCGAATTTCTCGGCTGTTCCGGCTACTCGGTGAAGAATGAGAAGGGGGAGCCGAGTTGCTCAACCATCATCAATCTCGACAAAGATGGCAAGCCGCTTCCGCCGAAGCCCCCGCCGATCAAGACAACCATCGCTTGCGAGAAGTGTGGCAGCATGATGCTTTTGCGCGACAGCAAGCGCGGCCCGTTCCTGGGCTGCAGCAGCTTTCCAAAGTGCCGCAGCACCAAGATGATGAAGAAGCTCGAAGGCGATAACCTGAAGCAGATTGAGGCGCTCGTGCCGATGCTGAAAGAGGGTGCCGCGCGCAGCGAAGAGATGATCGGGAAGATTCTCAGCGCCAACCCGACGCTCGCCGCTGCGGTTGCAGGGCCGAAGTATCCGATCACCACGGATATCGACTGCGACGACTGCGGGAAGCCGATGATCATCCGCAAAGGTCGCCGCGGACCGTTTATGGGGTGTAGCGGCTATCCAAAATGCAAGAACACCGCAGAAGTTCCCGCAAAACTCATTGAAGAGCTTGGCCTGAATGAAGATGAATCAGCTAAGACAGCGAAGAAGCCAGCCAAATCAGTGGAATTGGTTGAACAGGATGACGCAGCATAAATCGTCTACCTGATTCTGAATTGACCGGTCTTCATCCGAATACGATCTTGTATTGCGATGACTGAAATCCGCCCCGTCTTCGCCGATCAGATGCGCGAATTGCCGGGCGTCGGCCAAGTTCCGACCGGTGTCCGGCATGGAGTTGTTCGCGCGCTCCGGCGCGCCGGCAAGGCGGCGCTCGTGCTGGGCGCGGTGATGGCAGCCACCTGGTCGACCGCGGCGGTGTTTTTCACCGATCTGCCTCCGGGCCACCCACCGCGCACCTTTGCTGCGATTCTGTTCGCGGGCGTGTGCGTAACCATTCCCATTCTGGTTCGCTCGTCGCGCCTGGCCGCTGGGGCTGTTGGAGTGATGTTTCTGGTGGTTCTCTCCTGGTTTCTCACGCGCACGCCGCTGCAAAATCGAAACTGGACCGCCGACGTTGCGCAGACACCCACCGCATCGATTGACGGTGACGTCATCACCATCCGCAACGTCCGCAATTTTGACTACCACAGCGCCGCAACGTTCACACCTCGCTGGGAAACGCGCACTTACGATGTCTCCAAGCTCAAAACGGTTGATTATGTGCTGAGCCACCGGGGTTCCGATGCCATCGCGCATGTTATCGTTTCATTCGGCTTTGAAGATGGCCGATACCTCGCCGCCAGCACCGAGACACGCAGAGAGCAAGGCGAGGTGTTTTCCGCGGCGCAGGGCTTCTTCCGGCAGTATGAGCTTGTCTACGTCTTCGGCGACGAGCGTGACCTCATCCGGCAGCGGACCAACTTTCGTGGGGAAGATGTCTACATGTTCCGCCTGCTAGCCCCGCCGGAGCGGGCGCGGCAGGTTTTGTTGGGCTACCTCAACCACGCCAACGCACTGGCCGAGTCGCCGGAGTTTTACAATCCGCTGACCAGTCACTACTCGAGGAATCTTATCTATGACATCAATGATGACGCGAAGTCCACCATTAGCCCGTGGCACCTCGGCCTCGTCCTCAACGGCTACTCCGCGCGCCTGGCTTACGATGCAGGGTCGATCGATCGATCGTTGCCATACGAAGACCTGCGAAGAATGTGTCGCATCAACTCCGCCGCCAATGATGCGGCGCCAGACCACCTGTTTTCGCACCGCATTCGTGTCGGGCTGCCCGATCCGACCTTGCTCAGTCCGCGCATTGCCGCGTTGCCGCGCGATCCGCTATAACGGCGGACGATGAGTGACAGTGCCGTTCAGGACAGCCCACCAATCGAACTGCTTTTCCTCGGCACCGGCACCAGCGCCGGCGTGCCGATGATCGGTTGCCACTGCGACGTCTGCCAAAGCCACGACCCGCGCGACAAACGCACCCGCTGCAGCGTCGTGATTCACTATGGCGGCAAGAGTGTGCTGATCGATACTTCGCCGGAACTGCGTCTGCAGGCGGTGGCCAATCGGGTGGATCGGATCGATGCCATCGTCTTCACGCATGCGCACGCCGACCACATCATGGGCCTCGACGATGCCCGCCGGTTTAACGCCATTCTCGGCGGCCCGCTCGACGTGTTTGCCGATCCGCTGACCATGCGGATGATTCAACAGTGTTTTGACTACGCATTTCGCGAGCCAAAACCCGAGTGGAAACTCTTTCGGCCGCACCTGAACGCACACTTAATCACCGGCCTATTTGAGATTTTCGGCCAGAGGTGGACACCGATCCCCCTCATTCACGGCGAAGGGAGTGTGCTTGGATTTCGGGTGGGCAATCTAGCCTACTGCACCGACGCCAGCGCCGTCCCGCCGGAGTCGCGGAAGTTGATGCAGGGGCTGGATGTGCTGGTGCTCGACGCATTGCAAGATCGAAAGCACCCAACGCACCTGACAATTGACGAGGCTCTGGCTGTCGTCGAAGAACTGCGCCCGAGGGAGACCTGGTTCACGCACATGTCGCATCAAGTCATGCACGCGACCGTCGATCCGCGCCTGCCCGAGGGTGTTCGGCTGGCGTTTGACGGGTTGCGCGTCACCACCCTCCGCTGACGCGCAATCGTTGTAGCAGCACCGCGCTGCGCGCCGCGGGTGGCGCCATTGCAGCGCGAGTAATCGACGAATCAAAAATTTCTTTTCGCGAATTCAATCTGCTTTGGGCGATCCATAACAATGCGCTGCGCGCGACTGACACATGGCGCGCAGCGCGAGGGATAGGAAGGAAAGGATGAATCATGAATGATTAATGATGAATGGGGGAGGACACTGCGGGTTTCGGGGGCGTGCCCTGAAATGCCCGGAAATGCCCGATTTTTGAAAATGCGTTTTACTACTTACTTCCGAGTCATTAGTGACTGTCAGATAGGCACTTGCAGGCTGCGAAACGCTTGGGTGATGAATGATGAATGGAGGAGGACGCTGCGCAATGTGCCTGCTTGCCCGGAAACGCGCGAGTTCTTGCGGCGGGGGTGCTGGAGCGTGGGTTGGGCTGGTGTGAAGCTCTCAGCCGTCTTGGGCGTTCAGGGTTTGCTCGCGCGACTCTCCAGGAGCGGCGCGATCACCTCGGCAGCGAAGCGGCGCGCGGTGGGGCCGAAATGGCCACCCGTGTTGCCGAGTCTTTCAAACGAAGGGTCGTACGCTATCTGTCGAAACTTCTCCGCTTCGCTGAAACTGAGGCCGTCAACAACGAAGCCGAGGTGGCCGGCCGCGGGCGTTTTGATGCCGTCGTATGTGCCAAAAGTGCTTGTGCGCCATTTAAGAAAGGTCGTGTCGCGATCGCTGCAGAATGCGGTGCACTGAAAGCCGACGTGGGCGAGTGCCGGGCCGAGGCCATATTCGGGAGAAACCGACGGATGAAGAAGCACGGCCCGATCGATCGAGATATCAGCCGGCAGGCGTTTCATCGCACCCAACGCCACACCGCCGCCGGCGCTGTGGGTGAGAATGTGCAATGGGGTGCCGGGAAACTGCTTACGAATGGCGGCGATGCGCGTTGCGAGTTTACGCTCGGCCTCATCGTGAACGCCGGGGTTGCTGAAATTGAAGGCGAACAAAGGAGGTGGCATGCCCCAGCTAACTGACTCGATCGGAAGCGTCATCCCACCGTCGCGCAGGCCTTGCTTGAGGTCGTTGTACCACGCGCCGTCTCCGCTAACACCTGGTATGAAGAGCACAACGCCTTGCTCATCGGCGCGCTGTGGCGCGGAGCATCCGAAAGAGCAACACCACGAAACGACGCAGAGCACAAAAAGAATTGCCAGCCTGATCATCAAGGTGTAATCGTGGTAGAATCTCTCGACAAGTCAAACACCTTTCAGAGGTTGATCGCATGGTGATTGCAAATGAGATCGAAACGGTGTTCGGAAGTGTGGTCGATCTGCGACATCGGCTGCACAGAATACCTGAACTCGCGTTTGAGGAACGCGAGACAGCGGCAATGATTCGCGCGGAACTGGATCGGCTCGGGATTCCGTACGTCGCGGGAGTCAGCGGTGCGCCTACCGCAACCATTGCGTGGATCGGCGACCCGTCGAAGCCATGTATCGCGCTTCGGGCGGATATTGACGCGCTGCCGATCACCGAGCAGACCGGGGCCGACTACGCGAGCATGTTTCCCGGTCGAATGCATGCGTGCGGTCACGATGGCCACACGGCAACGCTTGCTGGTGTCGCGGCGATTCTAAAAAAACACGAGGCATCGCTGCCGGTTTGCGTGAAGCTGATCTGGCAACCGGCCGAAGAAGGCGGCGGCGGGGCGGAGGTGCTCTGCCGCGCGGGTGTGCTTGATGGCAGTGCCGGCGCGGGGCTTGGCCCGAAGGTCGCCGCCATCTTCGGCTTGCACGGCTGGCCCGGCCTGCCGGTGGGCATTGTCAGCACCCGCCCCGGCCCGCTTCTGGCGTCTACTGACACGTTTACTGCGACATTCATAGGCAAGGGATGTCACGGCGCGTTTCCTCACCTCGGTCGCGATCCGATTGTGACTGCCTGCGAAGCGGTCATGTGCCTGCAGGGATTTGTCAGTCGGGAGGTTGACCCGACCGATTCGGCGGTGGTGACAGTCGGAAGAATCCACGGCGGGACGGCGACTAACATCATTCCCGACCGGGTGACCATCGAGGGCACGCTGCGCACGCTCAATCGGGAGAGCCGGGATGCCATCCGCAGCGCCGTCCAGCGCCGTTGCGCCGGTGTGGCAGCGGCCAATGATTGCGAACTGAGCTTCATGCTGGAGCACGGCTATCCGTCGACGGTGAATAATCCAGAAATGGCAGCGTATGTAGAGAAGACGGTAAAGGCCGCACTGGGAAATGAACGATTTCTTCCTGCAGCGAGGCCCGTCATGGGCGGGGAGGATTTCGCGTACTACCTCGAACAGGTTCCCGGCTGCTTTTTCATGGTTGGCACCATTCCCGCCGGGCAGACGAGTTATCCGTCGCTGCACAATGAGAAGTATGATTTCACCGACGCCGCACTACTTACGGGAATGCGGGTGTTTCTGGAGCTGGTGATGAACTTCCGCGGATGAGAAATCTGCTGCTACTCGGGGTTGATTCGGTCGACCATTTGCGTGCACGTCATTGAATGGAGGTCAATGACAGCAAACGAAGGCAATCCCATCCGCCGCCAGATGTCGAATGGTTTGCCGGTGCCGAGTTGTGCGAGATAGAGCGCAAGGGCAGTGCCGTGGGTGACGACTGCAACGTCGCCAGTGTGTTGCTCGGCGATGATGCCGTCGATCGCCGCTTGATAGCGCGCCAGGCAACCGGTGGCGGTTTCCTTACCGAGCACGAGTTCGTCGGGTTTCCGAAAGAATAGCTCAACATGCGAGATAAACTCACCGGAACGCATGTGCGGCACGTTACTGCGGTCGTGCTCGTGGACATCGGCGCGAAACGACAATGGCGCATCGAGACGAGCGGCGAGGATCTCTGCGGTTTCGATCGCCTTCACTTCGTCGCTGTGGAAGATCTGCGTGATTTTGAATGCCGCAAGCCGATCAACCATCGCAGCAGCGGCGGCGCGGCCTTCATCGCCGAGCGGCCATTGCTCGGGAGGCTTGGCCGGATCAATGGCGGGTCGGGCGTGCTTGATGAGGATGAGGTTGCGAAAGCCGTTCATCGAACCGCCTCAACCAACAATCCTTCTTTCGCAGCCGCTGCAAGGAGTCGAGCATCGGCACAGGCGAACACAACTCGTTCCCTCGCCGCATCCATCACCACCACCGCGGAAGCGAGGTGTAACTGCGTCGGCCCCACGAAGCGGGTGTACGTCGAGCAGGCGGCGGCAGATCGGATACAGGTTGGTGTCGAGCGGAACTGATGCAAACGCCCGCCAATCCGTCTCGAACGCCGTGCGGGCGCTGCTGATCTTCGCCGGATCTGCTCCCTCTCGGAGCTTCCGCGAGAATGTGGCCAGCATCTCGGGTAACAGCAGCACCGATCCGGTCGGCGGATTTGATGCTGTCCATAGTTGCCTCGCATCGGTGGAGCCGGTCTCCTCAAGGTAAACCTTGATCAACATTGACGTATCAAATGAGACAATCATCGCCGATCCTCGATGATCATTTCTGATGCAGGCTTGCCACCGACTTGAGCAAGTGGAATCTCACTAATGTCTCGTTTGGGTCCGATCGGTGCTATCAGGCGACCCTGCGCAATAGCGTCGTCCAGCTGTGTGTTGGCTGCAATCCCCGAGACGAGCTTTGCGAGCGGCCGGCCGTTATCGATAATCGTAATCGTCTCTCCCGCCGCAGCACGAGAGACGAATCCTCGGACATCCTTCGCTATATCGTCGATCGTCGCCGTCATTTGTTACCTCGGTGGGAGTATAGCACGGTTAACTGCAAAATCTCAGGTGTGAAGCAACGCCATAACCCTCTGTACTACCCCGTCCATCGCCACCATCTCCGGGTCGGTGGCGGTGCGCTTCTTGATCTCCACATTCCCCTCCTTCAGTCCGCGGTCGCCGATGGTTACGCGTACTGGAAAGCCAATGAGGTCGGCATCAGCAAACTTAAAGCCCGGCCGGGCGTCACGGTCATCGAGGATGCAATCGACACCCGCGGCGACAAGTTGCGAGTATAATGCGTCGGCGGCGGCTTTCACCTCGCCATCATACTTGATCGGCGTGATGACACACTGAAATGGCGCGATTGCGGCTGGCCAGACGATCCCCTTTTCGTCGTGCATGCTCTCCACCGCCGCGATAAGAATTCTGCCGATGCCGATGCCGTAGCACCCCATGATGAACGGGTGCGACTCCCCTTTGTCATCGAGATAGTGGGCGTCGAACGCAACTGAATATTTCGTGCCAAGCTTGAAGACATGGCCAATCTCAATCCCCTTGCTCGCCTTGAGCACACCCCCATCGTTCCTTGGGCTGGGGTCGCCGTCTACCGCATTACGAATGTCGGCGGTGGCCACCTTGGCGGGGTTCGCCAGCGCGTCGCCGCAATCGCGGAACCAGTTGAAATACTTCACATGATGATCAATCTCATTGGCACCGGTTACCCAGAACCCGCCTTGTGCTGCATCGGGATCGATGAGCATGACGGTATCCGCCCGCCGAGCGGCTTCGTCGGGGCCGACAAACCCAATGGCCCAATTCTGCCGTACCTCCGCTGAGTCGATCAGTTCCAGATGGCCGACCCTGAAGTGTGCGCTCGCGTGCTGCTTAAGCTTTGCTTCGTTCACGTCATGGTCGCCGCGCACCACCGCCACGACGTAAGCAGGGCTGGACAGATTTTCGGTCCGCGGCCCAGAAGGTGGCCCGCCGGCCGCATCTTCCGCGCCGCGCGCCGCTGGATTGCCATTTCGGACCGAGAATACCAGGGTTTTTAGCATGTTCTTCGGCTTGGTCTTGAGAAACTTCGCGACATCGTCGATACCGGGCAGGCCGGGGGTGTGCAGTTTCTGCAACTCGCCGACGGGGGCACCAGACAGATCGCCTGCACGAGGGCCTGTCTCGCACTTTTCGACGTTGGCGGCGTAGTTACCTTTGTCGCTCGTGAGGATCGTATCTTCCCCCGCGGTGCATGCGGCCATGAATTCGTGGCTGGCGCTTCCCCCGATCGGGCCGCTTTCGGCCTCGACCACAACAAAGGGAATCCCACACCGCGTGAAGATGCGTTCGTAGGCTTTGTAGAAGTCGTCGTACGTTTTATCCAGAGATTCTGAAACAGCATGGAAGCTGTAGGCGTCTTTCATCAGGAACTCGCGAACCCGAAGCAGCCCGAACCGAGGGCGAAACTCGTCGCGAAACTTGGTTTGGATCTGATACAGGCTGAGCGGAAGTTGTTTGTAGCTCGATACATACGCCTGCACGAGCTCGGTGATCACCTCTTCATGAGTTGGCCCGAGAACGAGCGCGCGCCCGTGACGGTCCTTGAGTTTCACAAGGTTTTCGCCGTAGGCAACGTCCCGGCCCGACCGCTGCCACAGTTCCATGGGCTGCAGTGCGGGCAGAAGTATCTCGGATGCCCCGATGGCGTCCATTTCTTCGCGGACGATCTTCATGGCCTTATGAAGCGCGCGCCAGCCGAGCGGCAAAAAGTCGTATGCACCCGCGGTGAGTTGTCGAATCAATCCGGCGCGTATCATCAGTTGATGGCTGATGATCTGGGCGTCGGCAGGCGTTTCCTTTTGAGTTGGTATAAGCGTTTGGCTCCAGCGCATGGCAGGCGGTTCCTTTTCCGTTTGGGCGGCCATCATGGCAGCCAAGCCCCCAAGCGTATTGCATGCGCAAGTTTCGTCAATCGTAATCGCATCCGGTCCCGGGAAGTGCAAGACTTGCGCGAACAGGCTGCGTCAGCCAGATATCCGTGCTAAGATATTGTTGTATGGGAGAAAATGACGTGAACCCGACTCGCGCATCCGCCTCCGCCACCAAGCGCAACGCAAGGCCGCAGCGAGCCAGCCGATCGATGGCAGCCGCCGTCGAGGCGCTCGAGGCGCGCCGGTTGCTCGCGGGCGATTTGGTCACGGTCCAGGCTGTTCCTTACATCCTCAATTTTGATAAAGCTCGCAAGGGCGTTATTGATGCTGACGGGCAGGGCACCGGCTTTAGCTTCGTTCAGCCGAACAAGAACGGTGATGAGTACCGGCCGGGCAATCTCGATCTCAGGGTGTCTTCCAAGACGCTCTCCATCAAAACCACAGGCTCTTCGTCCAACGGTAGCAACTACGGACAGGACAACACGCAAACCAATGTTCTGGGCACGCAATTCAACGGCAGCGCCGCCACTTTCGCGGTAACCACCACATTGCGCGGGCCGCTTGACTATCTGAATGAGCGGTTTGAACAAGCGGGCGTCTACTTCGGGCCAGATCAGGATAACTACGTCAAGCTTGTGGTGGGTGTCGGTGCTGCGGGTACGGGGCTGCAGTTTGTCGCCGAAACCAAGCCAGCAAGCACGATTACTTTTCCGATCGGGGGAAATGGTTCCTTCGCTTCAATTGGTAGTCTCGGTGCTGTCAGCACGCTCCAGCTATCCCTCGTTGGGAATCCCTCTTCGGGGAAAGTTCAGGCGTTTTACCAGGTGAACGAAGGCCCGGTTAAGAAGTTTGGAACTGAGTTGACGCTCTCGGGCGCGAGCAAAAATGCGTTCTTTACCAGCACAAGTCGCGGCGGGATTCTCGCGTCGCACAAGAACAACTCCGGCGGAATCACCGCGACTTTTAGCCGGTTTGCTGTCACGAATGATATCCCACAGGTTTCCCAGCCGGCCATCCTCGCAGTGAGACCCGGCGCGGGCCAGACCAATGTTTCGCGCGACATCTTTGTGGCCGCAGATGTGTTTCTTCCGACGACCGGGTCGGGTGTGGATGATGGCAGCTTTTCGTCCGACAGCGTGCGACTCGAACGCGTCAGCGATGGTGCCATCGTCGATGCAACCCTTAACACCAGCGGCGGTGGCGATGCGGTCGTGCTGCAGCCCAATCAGCCGCTCGCTGCAAACACAGACTACCGCTTCGTGGTGACGGCGGCGCTGAAAGATGTCACTGGCACAAGCTTTGCCCCGTTTACCTCCACATTTCGGACCGGCACAGGCATCACGGTCGCCGATCCCAATATTGCTTTTGAAAAGATCGCGCTTCCTTCGGCGCAGGGCCGCGTGTTTTCCGGCGTGCAACTCGGGCCGGACGGCAGGCTCTATGCGACGACCCTCACCGGCGAAATCGCCCGGTGGGATATCGATGTCGCCACTGGGCGGTTGGGTGAGATTGAGATCATCGATTCCGTGGTCGATGCCCACGGAGGCAATCGCTTCGTGACCGGCATCGTGTTTGATCCGTCAAGCACCGCTCGGAACCTTATCGCCTGGGTGACGCATAGCATTTATGCCTTTGAAGGGGCTGCCGACTTTACCGGCGGTATTGCCCGACTGACGGGTGACCGGCTGCAATCATACCGGGAGATGATCACCGGGTTGCCGAGGTCGATTCGTGATCACACGACCAATCAGCCGATCTTCGGTAGCGATGGCAAGCTCTATTTCACACAAGGCGCCATGTCGGCAATGGGTGCTGCCGACCCGACCTGGGGCAATCGCGCCGAGCATCTCCTAAGCGCCGCGGTGCTCAAGCTCGACACCGCCGCAGTGGTGGCCCGGCGGGAGAATGGGCGGGGGCCTTTGAACGTTAATACACAGGGTTCTGCTGGATACGATCCGTTCGCCACCGGGGCACCGTTGCAGATTCACGCGACGGGTGTTCGCAGCGTGTACGATCTTCTGCTTCACTCGAACGGCAACCTTTACGCGCCGGCCAATGGCTCTGCCGCCGGCGGCAATGTGCCCGCCGGGGGAGGCGCGCCGGGATTGTCGCGCGTCAATACCACGCAAAGCGACTACCTGTTCAACATCGTTTCTGGTCGATACTACGGCCATCCCAATCCGACCCGCGGCGAGTTTGTGCTGAACGGCGGCAATCCAACCTCTGGCGTCGATCCAGCTGAGGTGAGCCAGTATCCAGTCGGAACGCAACCCGCGCGCAATTATGGAGGAGTCGCCTTCGACTTCGGCAGAAATGTCTCACCAAACGGCATTATCGAGTACCAGAGCAATTCGTTTAAGAGCCGGCTGAAAGGGAAGATCCTCGTCACCCGCTACAGCGGTGGTGATGACATCATCGCGCTCTCGCTGGATTCACAGGGGCGCGTCAGCGGGTCGCAGCGAGGCATCGTTGGACTGACCCATTTCGTCGACCCGCTCGATCTGGTGGAAGACCCGCGATCAGGGTCGCTGTATGTCGTAGAGTTCGGTGGTGAAAAGATCACGCTGGTGAGGCCGGTAACTCCGGGTGCCAATCTTACTCCTGGAAGTCCCCGTCTGCTGTTCAATGATATCAGAGGCGATGGAAAATCGACGACCGAAACGCTCACGATTCGCAACACAGGCTCGGCACCGTTGCTGCTTGATACCAACGCGTTCACAATCACGGGCGGGGCAAAGGCGCGGTTTAGCGTGGTGAATCGACCGTCGTTGCCGTTGACAATTCCTGTCGAGGGGTCGATTGACATCACCGTCGGATTTAACGCAACTGGCAGTACATCGCTTGATCCAAAGTCGGCCACGCTTGAGATTCGCAGTAACGACCCCGATCAGGAGCGGTTTAACATCCGGCTGCGCGGTCTGGCGACTCGTGGTGTGGGTGAGGCAAATGAGCCTTCGCTGCAGCGGGTGCTCGATCTGCACGAGATTCCGATCAACGTCGGCGACGCCGATCCTAACTCCACGTTTCTGAATCCGCCGCAGCAGCCCAACGATGAAGTGACGGCGCAGCGGTTCCTCAAAGCCGGCGGCGGGGCGGTGACTATTGAGCCGATTGCGATGTTTGGCGTCGTCAGCAACCCGGCACTCCGGTTCGGCTATTACGAACCGGGCACCGGCGGCAACGCAACGGAGCTTTTCACGGTCAACGGTAACGACGCGCAATCTGTCAATGTTTTTGCGCAGGGATCGACGACGTTTGACCCGGGCACCAACACACCATTTGCGCTCTATGGGCTGTTCCCAAGATTCACCAACACCGATGGCAGCGTGCGCGTCGTGTATCAGGAAGATTCGCTTAACAGTTGGGAGAGCCTTGCAGCCAATCGAAGAAAGCTCCGCTTCTACCCGATGCGTAATCCAGACGGCACCGCGGTGCCTAACGCGTTTGTGTTCGCGTTTGAAGAGTTTACGCGGGATTATGATCAGCAGGATTTCGTCGGAATCATCCGCAATGTGAAACTCGCGCCGTCGGGGCCGGAGCTTGGCATCGAAAACCTCGATCGCGCGCCGTTCTATAATCGCCTGGTTTTCAATCGAATCGAAAACCTCGATGCGAATGTGCCCAATGCTGTTCACGATATGGCGACCGTGCGCATTCGAAACACCGGAGATCAAAACCTGTCGATTACCTCAACGGGCATCAGCGGCGGGTGGCAAATCGTCAGCGGCGGCGGCGCGGGTACGATTGCGCCGGGCGGGTTTCGCGATCTTACCATCCGCTTCACCGTGACAGGAGGCGCGGCGTATGAAGGCAATCTGACGATCAATTCTAACGACCCGGACGAACCCGTTCGGAGGGTGAGCCTCGGCGGGTTCTGGCAGAGCGACAGTGAAAGCGACCCGCGCGGCCGGAGCCAGGAGCCGACGCTCGCCGAGATATTCTCCGTCTTCGGCTATGCGACCGCGGCCACATTTGGTACGCAGAGCATCGATACCGGCGGGAACATCGCCCGTGTGGGGGATGAAGTGCTCAGCAGCTTCTGGGTTCGGGCGGACGGCAGCCAGCCAGTGCGTGTGCGACAGCTTGCGGCGTTTCACATGCAGGGAAGTACCGCCACCATCTCCTACTTCCAGAGGAATGCGACTTCAGTCGTACCGATCGTCACTTCGGCGGGCGTTGATGGACAGTCGTTCCTCCCGCGGAAGAATAATCAACTCTCAGCGCCGGCAACGGGGAGCTTTGCGCTGGCGACGTCCACGCCGTTTGGCTTCCGCGTGGATAACGTCTGGAGCGAACAGAGCCGCAACGACCTATCGCGCGGCGGCGAGGGGCACTACATGCGGTTCTATCCGGTCGTTGATCGAAACGGCCAGTTTGTTGAGAACACATGGCTCATGGCGATGGACTACGATCGCATCCTCCCAGATTATCAGGACAACGTGTACCTCATTGAAAACATGGCGCCATTTGGCACGCCCACTCCGCCGGATGGGCTGAATGGCTTGCGATCGGGCAATCGCATCTTGCTCGATTGGGCTGATAATCCTGAGCGCGCTGTCATCGGCTATAACGTGTTTCGATCTCTATCGCCGACGTCTGGGTATCAGCAGCGCAACTCCGTGCTGGTCAGCAGCAGCAACTACACCGAGTCAACTGGTTTTGCTCAGGGAACGCGCGTCTATTATCGAGTGAGCGCGGTGACGTCCGACGGCAAAGAGTCGATCCCGGCCAGCGTAGTGGTGGTTGTGTAGCTGGCATGCCGGAGAACCCAGAAGGCAGGGCACGGCTGCCAGTGCGCGTTGCATAACCACCGGTTATGGCGGCTGGCCGATGGAGCTAAGGCTCACTGCAAACGAGATTTGTTCCATCTGCACGGCAAGATCGACGCTATTGACGGTGACACTCGCCGGGACGTTGAGCGAAACAGGCGCGAAGTTGAGAATGCCCCGAATCCCTGCCTCCACGAGCTGATCGGCCACATCCTGCGCCGCTTCGGCTGGCACTGCGACGATGGCGACACGAATGCTCTGCGCACGGGTCGTTCGCCCCAGTTCAGTCAGCGGTTGAATCAGATGCGGGCCTGCTTGTTTTCCGATCTTCGACGCATCGCCGTCGAATACTGCAACAAGCTTAAATCCCTTCGACTCAAATCCTCGGTAAGCCATCAGTGCACGGCCAAGGTTGCCTGCACCGACAAGAAGGACGTTCCAAGTCTTATCCGTCCCCAGTGCCTGCCGAAGCTTCGTGATGAGTTCATCGACGTTGTAACCGATTCCCGGGTGGCCAAACTGGCCGAAGTAAGCGAGATCCTTCCGCACCTGCGCATCGGTGAGGCTCAGGCTCTCGCCGAGTTGCTTGCTGGAAACTGTTCTCCGATCCTTCCGGCTGAATGCCTCCAGCTGCCGCAGATAGAGGCTGATGCGCCGGACTGCCGGGTCGGGGATGCTTTCGGGGCGGGAAGGGTCCATTTCGTGGTCGCAATTATCGCGCTTACCGGAGCGGGTGGCAAGGCGGCGGGGCGGCTACGGTCCCGCTGTTGCTGAAAGGCTTGGGCCGATGGCGGCAATGAGCCGATCGCCGTCATCGGCTTCAAACCGGACCGCCATCTCTGCGACCAGAATCTCCTGCGGCGAGGAAAGCTCCGCTTCCGGTAAGGCACGCAGTTTCACGGCGTCCTTCGCGGTGGTGATGATGGTATGCGTGTGTTTGGCTTGTGCGAGCGATCGCAACTCGCGTAGATCGTTGGTTGAATATCGGTGATGATCGGCGAACCATTTCTTCCCGACGACATCACTCCCCGCCTGCCGAAGTAATCGTTCGAATGCCATTGGGTTCCCAATTCCCGCAAATGCCACCGTCCGGCGGCCCTGGAGCGATTCTACAGGGAAGTTTGTCTCGCTCGCTATCGCGGCTGCAAGTGGCCGCAGACCGGTCAACTGATGCGAGCACTTAAACGTCGGAATGTCTGGATGGATCGCGCGCACTCGACCGCAGATGGCAGCGAGTGCAACCTCGCTGACCTGATCGCACCGCGTGAGCAGCACCGCATCGGCCCGCCTTAGCCCGGCGGTGGTTTCTCGCAGCAATCCTCTTGGAAGAACATGGTCATGGCCGAAAGGATTGGTCGCATCGAGGAGTACAAGGTCAAAATCGCGGTGCAGCCGTCGATGCTGAAAGCCATCATCCATGATGAACACCTTGATCTCGGGATACTTGTGCAGCGCATCACCAGCGCCGCGCACACGGTCGGGATCAACGATCACACGCACGCTCGGCTCATTCGGCGCGTGAAGCTGTTGTTCGAGCAGCTTTGCTTCGTCGCTCAGGCCGTTGTGCGATTTATACCCGCGCGTGAGTATGGCGATTTCTCCCTGAGTGGCGCGCCGCAGTTCGGAGGCCAGCCATGCGACGACGGGGGTCTTGCCGGTGCCTCCAGTGGTGAGATTGCCGACGCTGATAACGGGCTTCTTGGCACGGCGGGAGGGAAGCAGGCCGACATCAAAGGACTTATTCCGAAGACACATCGCAGCGCGGTACAAAGGCTCGACCGCCGCCAGCCCCGCGCGTGCAAGCATGGGACCCGCGCCGCGGGCTTCGCCGGAGATGACTCTCAGAAAATCGTGCTCGCGGGCGCTCACGAGCGGTATCCTCGCAGGAAGGCATCGTCATGTCGCGTAAAAGTAATTGGAGCGCGCGGCACACGGTCGAGTCTAAAGTCGGCGAGAAGTTTCTGCATGGAGGCCGACTCGAGATCTTTCCCTGCCGACCGAACGCCACACCACTTCGCCAGCAACGCCAGAACCCGTTCAGCGGGCACGCCACGCTTACGGTATTCGCCCAGCCGGGTATCGCCATGACGCTTGGCAAGGCGCTTGCCGTCTTCGCCGACAATGAGCGGCAGGTGTGTGTAGGCCGGAATCTGCTGAGCGAGATTGAGCGCGCGGTAGAGCAGGATCTGTCGTGGGGTCGATTCGATCAGATCATCACCCCGGATAACCTGTGTCACACCCGCTTCGGCATCGTCGACGACGACCGCAAGCTGATACGCGGCAGTGCCGTCAGACTTTTGAATGACAAAGTCGCCAAGTTGGCGGGCAAGTTGAAACGACCGCGGGCCTGCGAAGTTGTCCGTGAAATCAAATCGTCCGTCGCGTACAGCAAACCGAACGGCCGGCACACGGCCGCTCGCGGCGATCGCATCAGCCCGGGTGCGATACAGGCCGCGGCATGTGCCGGGATAGACCGCGGCGCCGTCGTCGGCGTGCGGCGCGCTGGCCGCCGACTCCACCTCTTTGCGCGTGCAGTTGCAATAGTATGCAAAGCCGTCTCTCAACAGCATTTCCACGGCGGCTGCATAAACGGATGTGCGTGTCGATTGGCGCGTCGGGCCGGAATCCCAATCGATACCGAGCCACTGCAGATCGTCAATCGCAGCCTGATCGGCACCCGGCTTGGTCCGCGGGCCATCGAGGTCATCGACCCGCAGCGTAACCTTCCATCCAGATTGGCGGGCACAGAGCCAATTGATCAGGAATGTGCGCGCGTTTCCCAGATGCAGTGCACCAGTTGGCGAGGGTGCGAGGCGTGTTGTGTGACCCATGATGACCGTGGGCTAACTCGTCTGCTCATTCACCAGGCTGCGAATGATCTTTTCGAGAAACTCGCGATCCTTTTCATATAATTCCAGCGTGAGGTCGCTGAACTCAAGCTCGTAGACATCAACAACATCCACCTTCTTCATAAAGATGAGATAGCTCCAGTTCAGCGGCTGACCTTCAGTTTCGTGAAGCTGGCCCGAATCGTCGCGCAGGAGCATCGGCTGTCGCTCATCAAACCAGATGCGTTCGAGCACCGTGAAATCGGGAAAATCGCGGGTGGCAAAGCGCAGCTGCTTGTCCGCCTTTTCGTCCAGACGTTTTTTGGCGGTCGCGATGAAGTCGGCCACCTTGTCCGGAGAAAGTTGCTGGCGGCTGGCGAGCGTGATGCCGACGTGGCCGTGTGGCGTCCAGCCTTCCATGAAGAACAACCGCTGACCGCCGACGGATTGGGCGGTCCATGACTCGGGTACGGTGATGCGCATCGGCAACGCCGAGATGGGAACAGTAGTCCACTGGCCATCGACCACAGACTGCGTGCTGGGCCGGGCACCGCGCTCCGCTGGCTGCGGGGTGGCTGGCTTTTCGGGCGCCGGCGGCGGGGCAGTGGGCAATTCGTCGCAACCAACCAGCGCCCCCGCCAGCAGTAGGGCCGCGATGCAAGAAACTCGCTTGAGTAGAGGTGTTCTCATCAGATTCGCCCCATTTTGCTTCGCCACGAGTTCAATGCAAGCCCGCCGGTGCCATCGCGGCTGGCGCATTGTCGTTGAGCAGGTCGCTGGAGATCCGCCCATCCGCGAGGGTGATGACCCTGCGGCAACGGGCAGCGACGTTTGGGTCGTGGGTAACCAGGATCATGGTTCTCCCCGCGGCGACAAGCTCATCAAACAGATCGAGTATCTGTAGCCCGGTCTTGCTATCCAGCGCCCCTGTCGGTTCGTCGGCGAGCACGATCAGCGGATCGTTCACCAGTGCGCGCGCGATGCAGACGCGCTGCTGTTGCCCGCCGGAAAGCTCCATCGGGCGGTGTGAGAGGCGTTGCGCGAGGCCGACCTTCTCTGCCATCGCGATCGCGCGCTCTCGGCGCTCGGCGGGGGGAATGCCGATGTAGAACATGGGCACTTCCAGGTTCTCTAAGACGGTAAGCTGCTGAATCAGGTTAAACTGCTGAAAAATGAATCCGATCTTCCTGCTGCGAATCTCAGAAAGCTCATCATCAGGCAATTGGCTGATATCTTCCGCATCGAGCAGGTAGTGCCCGTCTGTCGGACGATCGAGGCAGCCGAGCACATTCATGAGCGTGCTCTTGCCTGACCCACTCGCCCCCATGATGGCCGTATATTGTCCCCGCTGCAGGTCGACCGATATGTCGCGTAGCGCAGCCACCTCAACATCGGTGCCGGGCTTGCGATAAATCTTCGAGAGCGACTGTATGGAAGCAATGGGCGACATCGAGTTGGATGATATGCCCTTGATGTGGATTGGTCGATTGTCATCCTCGCGATTCCGGCTGCGGGCCGATAAAGTGGTCCCCAAGTTGATTCCCGTGCTCCTGATCCTCGGCGCAACGCTTTCAGCAGCGGCGGTGGCGTTTGGATGTGTCCCGGCGATCGCCGATCACACCGGGGGGGTGGCCTTTATCCGAGTCATGTACCGGCTCCAGTGGCTTTTTGTGGGCACAACGGTTGTTTGCGCGCTTGCCTTGGTCGGCATGGTCATCACCAACCACCGCCGGGGGATTTGGCTGGTCGGGTTGCTGCCGGTAGTGGGGCTGTTTGGCTGGCGATTTGGCATCTCGCCCGCGCGGCCCGGCTATGTGGACGATGCGCCGGCATTTGTGCAAACGGTCAATCCGGACTGGCTCGACGGCGGCGCTGCGGTGCTGGGAATCGTCAGTGGTGAGCAAGCCTATGCCATTCCGCTGGCGGCGATGGAGCAGGCGCCCGTTTTGGTCCATACCGAGCGCGACCACCGGGTAATCGTCATGTGGTCGGCGCAGGCGGGCATCGCCACGGCTTGCCGGACTGACCGCACACTCCGCGGGCGCGATTTGCGAATCGTCGCCAGCCCGGCGGGTGTTCTCCTGCTGTTTAATGAACGCGTCGGCGAGTTCTTTGATGCCCTGACACTAGCGCAGCGCGGCGGCACGCCGCTATCAGGGTTTCAAACCCGCTTACCGGTTGATGTTGCGACGTGGGATGCGTGGCGAGCTTTGCACATCGATACGCAACTGCTCGACCCCCGAAGAGCGATGCCGACCGCGCCGCTGCCCGAGCCGCGCGAGACTGAGGCCGTGGTCTTTATTGCATCGAATCCTCCGATCGTGGTTCCGCGCGAAGAACTCTCGGTCGAGCCGATGAACGTCACCAATGGAACAACGTCGGCGCTGTTGTTTCGGGATAGTGCTGGGCGGCTTCACGCGTTCGAGCGAAAAGTCGATGGCGATTTGTTCTTACGATTCGAGCCTTCCCTTGATAAACATCGCAAAAATGTCGCCTTTATCGACACAGACACCCAAAGCGGCTGGACGACCAGCGGCACGTGCATTGATGGAACGCTTGCTGGCAGGCGGTTACCACGGCTGGTTGTCCTCGATGCGGTTCCTGCCACTGCGGCACGATACTGGTTGCGATGATGCTCAGCGCTTTTGGCGATTCGCAGAAATCACTGGTTTTCTGTGGGCGGTGATACCCACTGGTGGTCGTCTGTGGTAGCATTCTCACAGCTTGTAGTTTCTCGCATTCAACGCATTGCAGGCAGGTTTAGATCAATGGAATACGGCGTCATCATGGCAGGAGGGTCGGGCACCCGTCTTTGGCCACTTTCGCGCGCGGGGCAGCCAAAGCAGCTTCTCCCGGTGGTGCGCGGCAAGAGCTTGCTTCAACTTTCGTACGATCGGCTGCGCGGAATGCTCCCGCCGGAGCGGATTTATGTATGTACCGGGGAAGGGTGGCGCGGCGCGGTTATGGCCAATCTCCCAGAACTGCCGCAGCAAAACCTCCTCGGCGAGCCAACCGGTCGCGATACGGCCAACGCAGTCGGTTTCCCTGCAGCGGTTCTGCAGAAGCGTGATCCGGACGCAGTCTTTGCGGTTGTCACTGCCGACCATGTTATAGAGCCTGTCGAGCGGTTTCAGTCGGCCCTGCGCAGCGCGTTTGATGTCGTCTCGGCGCAGCGCAACGCACTGGTGACCTTTGGCATCGTTCCTACCTTCGGACACACCGGTCTTGGATACATCCAGCGAGGCGAAGCACTCGGGCAGATCGTCGGCGCGCACAAGGTCATTGCCTTCAAAGAAAAGCCCGACAAGCCCACCGCCGACCGATATGTCGACTCCGGGCGCTACTATTGGAACAGCGGGATGTTTGTCTGGCGCGCCGATACCGTGCTGAACGAGCTTTCCACTCATTTGCCCGCAAGCTACGACGGATTGATCAAGATTGCCTCCGCGTGGGATACACCGTCTCAACAGCAGGTGCTGGAAGAGACGTATCAAAAACTGCCAAAAATCAGCATCGACTACGCTGTGATGGAGCCGGCAAGCCAGGGGAAGGGCCGGGCTGCAGTGTTTGTGGTGGAGATGGATGTTGAATGGCTCGACGTCGGCAGTTGGACGGCGCTGGCCGAGACAATGCCGGTAGACGCGCGCGATAACTCAACCGATGCCGATTTGTGCGTCTTGGTTGATAGCGATAGCAACATCATTCTCAGCCGCGATCCCCAACACCTCATCGCGACGCTTGGCGTCACCGACATGATCATCGTCCATACAAAAGACGCGACCATGGTCTGCCCCAAGTCTGAAGCCCAACGCGTGAAAGACCTGGTGATGAAGGTGAAAGAGCTTCACGGCGACAGGTTTATGTAGGCAGCCTGTCATGACTCGTGCCGCTCACCACGATTAATCTGATGCGAACCTTAGCCATTGATTTGGGCAACCGTAGGGTGGGGTTGGCGATGAGCGACGCAGGCGCGAAGTTTGCCACACCGTATGAGGTTGTCGAGACATCAAACCCTGATCTTGCAGTGCAACCGATTGTCGCCGTAGTCGAACGGGAAGGCGTCGAGCGCATCGTGATGGGGCTGCCCTTAAACATGAATGACACAATCGGCCCCGCCGCAAGGCAAGTGGTGGCCTGGGTCAAGAAGCTGAAGGCTTGCGTGAACGTGCCGATTGTCTTCGTTGATGAACGCCTTAGTTCGTTTGCAGCCGAACAGCAGCTAAACGATCGAAAACGGGCCGGCGAGAAGCTCACCCGCGGCAAGAAGAAGCAGCAAATCGATGCGCTGGCCGCAGCGGGGTTTTTGCAGGAGTTTCTGGACGGGAAACTCGTGGAACTGAAAATCCCCGGTTGACCCATCGGCAGTCGGTGCGCACTCGTGCCGTCGGGGCGTACCTTTCACCGCGTCCTCTTCGCCTCCGTGGCGAACAATCCGGTTCAGAGTGTGGGGCGCGCGAGCAGCCCGAAGATTCCGCCGGTGTGAATAAACATCGCCGTTGCCCCGCTTCTGATTTTCCCGGTCTTCACAGCATCGAGGAAGCCAGCCATTGCCTTGGCCGTGTAGGTTGGGTCGAGCGCGATGCCTTCCAATCGTCCGACAGTGCGAAGTGCGTCCTGCCCTTGGGGGGTCGGGATGGCGTAACCGTCGCCGATGAAGCCGGTGTGCATTTCTATCGGCAAGCCCGCTGGATCGATACCAAGATCGTACTTGTGCACGGTCGCGGCGACCAGTTGTGACACGTCGGGACGAAGTAGCTCCAGCGAGTCGCTTACCGGTACGCCGACGACTCGGATGTGGCTCGCGCGCAGCAATGCACACCCGACAATCAGACCCGCCAGGGTGCCGGAGGAACTGACCGCTACATAGATGTCCAGGAGCGAATTGGTCGGAATCTGCGTGAGCAATTCTGCGACCAGCCGGATGTAGCCCCACGACCCAAGCGGGACACTCCCGCCGACGGGAAAGTGATATGGCCTGTGGCCGGCGCGTGTCTCCTGCTCGATCGCGGCTTGAATCAGCGCATCACGGCGGGCGGCATATTCGGCGGGTGCATGAAGGCTGAATTCTGCGCCAAACAATTGATCCAGTAGCAGATTGCCTACCAACGGCGCGGCACCCTCCGCGGGGCCGCGTAGAATCAGCCTCAGCCGCAAACCGAGCCGAGCACAGGCGGCGGCGGTCGCGCGGCAGTGATTGGATTGGTGCCCGCCGTTCGTGATGATCGTGTCGCAACCCTGCTCGACGGCTTCAGCGAGAAGATACTCAAGTTTGCGGACCTTGTTGCCCGACAGTTCGATTCCGGTCAAATCGTCGCGTTTCATGAGCAGGCGATCGCAGCCAACGTGTTGAGCCAGACGAGGCAGTTCAACAACCGGCGTCGGTAGTGCTGCCAGTACGACGCGCGCCGGTTCTTTCGAATGAATCTGGGTCATGTTGTTTCCTTGCGTGCCGATTAGTTGCCTCCGGCACGCCGCCGGGTAAAACTGATTACGTGATTAGACACTCTACCATTCGGGCCGGCGTAATTCTCGCCGGGTTGATCCTTGCAATTGCGGGCTGTACGCAGAAAACGGTCGTTCCGGGCACACCATTACAGAGATTCGGCGATGAGATTGTCGTGGCGGGACAGTTGTTCCGCACTGGCGCGCCGGTCGTGCTGTGGACTGATCCCGGGGGTTATGACGCTTATCGAACCGAGCGGCGATTTGTTGAATACGACAAATCATCATGGGAGGCGACCACGCAGCAGGCGGATCGCGGGCCAACTTCACCCAATCGCTACGGCCTGCGCCGCAACACCCTCACCGATGCCCAGATAGCTACAGTACAAGGCGGCGGTTGGCCGCTGGAGTTGTTGCAGGAGAAAGTAGACCAGTTCGTGATGCACTACGACGTCTGTGGAACCAGCTCGCAATGCTTCAAGGTGTTGCACGACCTCCGCGGGCTGAGTGTGCAGTTTATGGTGGATGTTGATGGAACGATCTATCAGACGATGGACCTGAAAGAGCGCGCCTGGCACGCCACGATTGCCAACACGCGAAGTGTCGGCGTCGAGATCGCCCACATGGGCGCTTACCGCACGACCGCCGGCGCGCTGGAACAGTGGTATGAAAAAGACTCGAGCGGCACCATGAAACTCGACATCCCGCCCGCGCGTCGAAAGCTATTGCGCAACCCGGAGTATGCCGGCGGCCCTGCCCGTCAGGAGCTTATCCGCGGGGAGATTCATGGCAGCAGTTATGTTCAGTATGACTTCACCCCGGCGCAGTATGATTCGCTTACCAAGCTCACCGCGGCGCTGTGTACCGTGCTGCCAAAAATCCAGTGCGACTATCCCCGGGACAAAGATGGAAAGTTGATCACGACATCGCTGAGCCGGGCCGATTTTGACCGGTTTCAAGGCGTTCTCGGGCACTACCATATTCAGCCGGAAAAACAGGACCCCGGTCCGGCGTTCGATTGGGATCGTGTCGTCGGCGGAGCGCGCAAACTCATGACCAAGCAAGCTTTACAGCGTATGGAGTCTGAAAGAGGCAAGCCAGTGCGTGAAATCGAGCGACCGCGACCTGTCCCCGCAACAGCCACCGCGCCCGCCGCCGCGAAATGATATTTAGGGTAAATCGAGTTGGATTGTGGCGTATTGGAATGATTTCGCCCCGACCGGCCACTATCTGAGCAAACCACCTGGGCAAACCATGACACTAAATGCTTCGTTTCACAAAATCTGCGTCTCCCTGATCGCCGCGACCCTGCTTGCAGCGGGGTGCCAGTCGGTTAAGCAGCGGGTGGCCGACGTTCGCAAGTCGCCACAGGAGAAGTTTGCTGCGCGACTGAGCGATGCGCTGAACACCAAGCGCGGCGGGGCGATGCTGGCGGCGCAGGTCATCGACCTGCAGACGGGGGAAGAGTGGTTTAGTCAGAATCCCGACACACCGATGATTCCTGCCAGCAACGGAAAACTGGCAATCAGCGCTGCGGGGCTGGCGATGTTTGGCCCGGCTCACACGTTTAAGACATATCTTGTCCGCGACGGCGACGATCTGTGGATCATCGGCACTGGCGACCCAGGCTGTGGCGATCCAAAGATTGCAGAGTGGCGCGGCGAGACTGTCACCACAATGTTTGATGCCTGGGCCGACGCCATGAAGCGCCGCGGGTTGACCAAGGTCAAGGGAAATCTCATTTACTGGGATGGCGCGTTCGACCGCGAGCTGACCTACACCGGCTGGAAGCCCGATTTCCTGGTCGACTGGTACGGAGCACCTGTAAGTGGGCTGAATTTCAACGACAACTGTATCGACATCAAGGCTTTTCCGGGTGCCGATGGCCAACCGGCGAGGCTCGAAGTCGTCCCCGCCAATGATCTTGCAGTTATCACCAACAAAACGGTGACTAACGGCGAGGGTACACCGGCGATCGATCGCGCCGCATCGGCACCGCAATTCACCATCACCGGCGGTGTGAGCAAGGAAACAAAGCTGGAAAGCAAGCCGGTCACCGATCCCGGCGCTTTCTTTGCCGACGCGTTTCGCGTTCACATGAAGTCGCGGGGGATATCGATCGACGGCGAGACGCGCCGCGCCGAGGCGCTGCCCTTTAGCCCGGCGGGGCCGATGTTTGATCGAATCATCGCGACGCACGAAACATCGATGTCGGATGTGCTCAAGCGCATCAACAAGAACAGCCAAAATATGTTTGCCGAGGCGATGAGCAAGGCACTCGGGCGCGAGTGGATGTTCCGCAGGGGCCAGAGCGTGCCGGGCAGTTGGAAGCTTGGCGAGGCGGCGACGAAGGAGTTTCTCTGGGCCAATCGGATCAACGCAGGGAGCTACGTTGCTGCGGATGGTTCCGGGCTGGACCGCACGAATCAGGTCACCGCCCGTCTGATTACCGATCTGCTCGTCACCATGCACCATCGGCGCGACGGCAAGCTCTGGCGGGAGAGCCTTGCCGTGGCAGGCGTCGATGGAACCATCGGCAAGCGCATGGCAGACATGGAAGGCCGTGTGATGGCAAAGACCGGTTACATCAGCGGCGTGCGCTCGTTGAGCGGCTATGTGCATACCAAGAATGGCAAATGGCTGGCGTTCAGCTTCATTTACAACGAGATCGATGGGAGCGTGAAGCCGTATGAGGTGCTTCAGGATAATGCCTGCCGGGTGATGTATCACTGGCCGGAAAAGCCCATCTTCCCCGCAGCCGCACCGCTACCGGCAGCGAGCCAGCCCGCGGAGCCGACGACCGCCCCCAGCGGTGCCGAGCCGGCATCACAACCCACGCCTCAGCCGGCTTCAATGCCGGCGGTGTGAAGGTTTTGCAACTGCCGCTGGCTGTGCCCGGTCAGTCTGAGCACCCTGCCGGCGCGATGCCAGTAAGCTTCGTCGAAGTCCATGCATTGCTTGATGAGGATATCGCGGCGGAGCCAATTGCCTTCCATAAAGCACTCCGCTGACCGGGCTAGCCCGATCGTCCCGATTGGTGGGATGACGGGAATCGGCCAGTCGCTGCCATGAACCAGTTTGCTTCTGACGACCTTATCGCCCAGCACCATTTTAAACGCGTGCGATCGTGTGGGCAGGTTCAGCGCGCTGGTGTCTCCGTAGAAATGTTCGTGTTCGTGACACATCGCCATGAAATCGCGGACGTAATCCTGCTCGGTAAACGTCGACCGCGTGCCGCAGTGCGCCGCGATCACCGTCACGCCGCGTTCGAGCGCCGGAAGCAGCAGTCGGGGCGAGGGCGTGTCGGGGGCGATATTGGGCAGGCTCTTTTCCCCGCCGGTATGACAGAGCAGCGGCAGCTTGTGGTGCGCCAGCGCCTCGTAAAATGGAATGCACGCATCGTCGGCAGGATTCATTCCCTGCGTGATTGGGAGCCATTTCAGCAATACTGCGCCCGCCTTCACACATCGTTCCAGCTCCTGCACGGCATCCTTCCGATACGGATGGATCGACGCGCCGAACAGTATCTTGCGGTGCTGTGTCGCAAGGCTGATGACGTAATCGTTGCGGGTATAGAGATGCGTGTTGGCAAGGTCGAGATTGCCGGCACGGTCATGGACCGCATCAAATGCAAGCATGACCGCGGCGTCGAGTTCGGGGGTGTTCTCGAGCGTGGTGAAAAGCACCCGGCGAAGCTGGGCCTCTGTTCGGGCGTCTTCGCCGGAAAGCCCCAGCCGCCACTTGATGAACCGGAATGGGAGTGAGCGGATGAGTTTCCGGCTCATCAGACCATTTTCGGGCGACAATGCCGAAACATGCACATGGACATCGACGATCATGCCGCGACATCATACGATTGTTGGCACATGAGTCGAACGCGCATCAAAATCTGCGGGGTTACGCGAGTTGACGATGCGCTTGCCGCAGCGGAACTCGGCGCCGATGCAGTGGGGTTGGTGCGCGTGCCGGGCACGCCGCGCTGCGTTGCCGATGCGATTGCCGCCGAGATTGTCGATGCGCTGCCGGCGTTTGTCACACCGGTGATGCTCTTCGCTGATGAATCGCCGAGCGAAATGATCGCCGCTGCCCGCGCGTTCGGCATTGGCACAATACAACTCCACGGCCGCGAAGAACTTCTAACCGCCAGCGGACTTGAGCCGTTACGCGTCATCAAGGCTTTGCGAGTCACCCCAGAGCGCATCCGATTTGAGCTAACACAATGGCGGCGCATCGGCCCGGCTAACCTCGTGGGCATTGTACTCGAATCGCCCGTCGAAACCGGCGGCAGCGGGGTGGTCAACAACTGGGACCTGATCCGCCGTCTGCGCGACGAAAACTACCTCGACCCACTCATGTCGCCGCCGATCATCTTCGCCGGCGGGCTTGATCCGAAGAATGTCGCCGCAATCGTCCGCGAGTTTCAACCCTACGCAGTCGATGTAAGCAGCGGCGTGGAAGACGGAACAAAAGGAATCAAGTCCCGGGCAAAGATCGCGGATTTCATCGCGGCGGTGTCGGAAGCATCAAAGGCGGACTCATGATCGCAGTAGTACAGCGGGTCGTTAGCGCTTCGGTTACGGTGGGTGATGCGACGGTCGGGGCGATCGATAGTGGGCTGCTGGCGCTGGTGGCGGTTGAAACGGGGGATGGGGCTAAGGAAATCGACTGGATGGCGCAGAAGCTCACCGGCCTGCGTGTGTTTCGACGGGAAGATAAGCATTTTGATCTGGACGTGTTGCAGACTGGCGGGGGGATTTTGCTGGTGAGCAACTTCACAGTCGCCGCCGACACGCGCAAAGGTCGCCGGCCAAGCCTGGACGCCGCTGCGCCGCCTGCACATGCGAGTATCACCTTTGAGAAGCTCGTAGCAGCCGTTCGCGCCACTGGCGTTTGTACGCAAACTGGCACGTTCGGCGGCGAAATGCGCGTTCATCTGACCAACGACGGCCCGGCAACGTTCATCATCCGCACCGAATCGCCGGTGGATCGCTGATCAATGGCGATGAGTCCTACTCGCCATCTACGCGATTGTTCAACCCGCTGAAAAATCTAAAAATCCGGGAACAATTCGCTTGACGTTCGGATTTTGTTTTCCTAACATGCTGCAAACATTTATGGAGCGCGGTTATGGTTGCAGAAAAGCATCTGACGGCGTTGGGCGTGCTGAAAGACCGGTTTAGCCTTGATTCTTTTCGAGGCGGACAGGCGCAGGTTATCGAGCGCCTGTTGGCGGGTAAGAGCACGCTCGCCATCTTCCCCACCGGGGCGGGCAAGAGTCTGTGCTACCAATTGCCCGCGCTAATGTTGGATGGGCTGACGGTGGTTATCTCCCCGTTAATCGCGCTCATGAAAGACCAGATCGACTTCCTGCAATCGCGCGGCGTGCCGGCGGCGCGGCTGGATTCTTCTGTCGATACGCAGACGGCGCTTGAAACCTACCAGGGCTTGCGCGATGGATCGCTCAAAATCCTCTACATCGCCCCTGAGCGGCTGGCCAATGAGCGATTTCTTCAGACGCTTTCCCGACAGCAGGTTTCCATGCTGGCAGTGGATGAAGCACATTGCATCAGTGAATGGGGGCACAACTTCCGGCCAGATTACCTCAAGCTTGCCAAGCTCGCCCGCAGGCTGAATGTTGGCCGCGTGCTTGCGCTTACCGCCACCGCGACCACTTCTGTAGCCGAGCAGATTGCCAGTGCATTTGAGATTCAGCCGGACGATGTCGTAAGGACAGGTTTTTATCGTCCCAACCTGGCGATTGCGATCACGCCAGTTGCGTCGGCGGCGCGGAATGACCATCTGCTTGCCCAACTCCGCCGCCGCCCCCGCGGGCCGACGATCGTCTATGTGACCCTCCAACGCACCGCAGAAGATGTTGCGGAGTACCTTGCAAGCCACGGTTTTCGCGCCAAGCCTTACCACGCCGGGCTGGAGACGGAAGTGCGGCATCGCGCACAAGAGTGGTTCATGCAGTCGGAGGATGCGGTTGTGGTTGCGACGATTGCGTTCGGGATGGGAATTGATAAGCGCGATATTCGCTATGTTTATCACTACAACTTGCCGAAAAGCATGGAGAACTATGCTCAGGAGATCGGACGCGCCGGGCGAGACGGGAAGACCAGTGTGTGTGAGACACTTGCGTGCGCCGACGACCGCATCACGTTGGAAAACTTCATCTACGGCGATCGCCCCGACGATGCCGCGGTCGAAAAACTGTTGAATCAGATTCTGAACTCCGGCGAACAAATCGATGTATCAACGTATAAGCTCGCGAGCGACTTCGATATTCGTCAGTTGGTGGTTGAAACGTTGCTGACCTATCTGCAACTGGACGGTGTGCTTGAGTCGCAGGGGGCTTTCTACAGCCAGTACAAAGTGAAATGGTTGCGCCCGCAGGCAGAGGTTCTGGCCCGTTTTGACCATGGCCGAGCGGAGTTTTTGCGCGGGGTGCTCAAATGTGCCACCCGCACGGGTTCGCTGGATGCTGCCGAGGCTGCCGCAGCGATGGGTCAGCCGCGTGATAGGGTTGTTGCAGCTCTGACCTACCTTTCCGAACAGGGAGATATAGACCTGCAGGCCGTTGGAGTTCGCCATGCGTACAAACGGCTGCGACCTGTTGCTGATGTAAAGAGACTGGCGACAGTGATGAACCAGCGCTTCGCGCAGCGTGAAACTCGGGACCTTCAGCGGCTGGATACTGTCCTCGCTTTCTGCAGCGAGCCTGGTTGCCGAACGAGGCGTCTGCTCGCCTACTTCGGGGAGGCCATGAGCGAAGATTGCGGCCACTGCGCCGCATGTAGGGACAAGGGGCCGGTGCAGACCCTCCCGCAGACAGCCGTCGCAGTGCCGAAGACTGGCATAATCGACGCAGCTAATCAGCTTCGCCTTGCGGCAGGTAGTTTAGTGTCCAGCCCGCGACAGGCGGCCCGATATCTGTGTGGGATCAACTCCCCGGCAATGACGTTGCATAAGCGCAAGCACAAAAATGATCCGCTATTCGGAAAGTTTGTCGATTTACCATTCGAGGAAGTTGTCAAAGTGCTGCAGACGTAGTGTCAGTTGATCGGCCAGCATCGTGATGAGGACTGTGATGATCAAGCATGCCCGCAGTTCCTTGATCCGTCGCCACTTACCCGGCTGGTGCGGCTGGGGTGGTGGTTGGGGCGTTTCCCTGCAACGGGCGATCGAACCGCAGAACCAGGATCTCATGAAACGACTGATGCACCGTCATTTGCATCGGATTTTCCTTGAGATATGGCTCGAGGGTGGATGGCACTTGGAAGAAAACGACCCAAATCCGGTCGATGCCTTCTCCGCTGCGGGCCAGTTGGGCGATGGTGAATTCATCGTAGTTTCGGCGGCGGACATCTGTCCGGTCGAAGTATCGATCAAAAGACCATCCCGTCAGCATGAAGCTGCAGATGATGGTATCGCCGGGGTGGGCATGGGCAGCGACAAATGCAGCCGCCTCGCGCATCGCCGGCTTTCGAAAATGTTCTCTGCCGGCGATGAGGCTCAGTATGACCCCGGCCACGACCGCCGCACCGGTGGTCCACGCCGCCCGTCTCGGCAACGCTGCCAATCCCATGCCAACCGCGACTGCCAGTGCCAGGCCCGACGGAAGCGCGTGTCGCGAGAAATACTGCGCGCCGCCGGTGTACCAGCCAATGAGCGGCGGCAGAGGTGGGAGCAGGATCAATCCTGCCACAAGTACTTTGCTGCTAATTGTCGCCCGCAGCTTGATCACTCCCACCGCCGCCAGGCAGATGACCGGCAGCAGCACCCACACGTTATCGAAGAGCCACAGGTACGTGTCGGCAAACTTTTCAGCGGCGAAGCTGAGCGTTCGATCGCTGAAGCCAATCATGCGGCCGCGCGTTTTGAGTGCCGTCGGAATCAGCGGCAGGCAGGCGAGCCCAATGGCACACTGGGTAGCAACGAATGCCCATCTATCAAGGCGGCTGGATCGCGCAACAGCGACCACCCCGCAGAAGCAATGTGCCATCAGGACGCCCGCTGCGGCGAAATGCGAGTAGCACATGACGATCGACGCCATGACGTACGCAGCGCATCGAGGGACCGTCGGCTGATTGAGCGCGCGCAACAACAGAGTGCTCGACATGAGCGACGCCATCGCGAAGAGCGAATAGGCCCTTGCTTCCTGGGAGAACCAGATCTGTTGCAGCGAAAGTGCGGCGATGAGGGCTGCCACAATCGGGCCGACCAGCGCGCTCCGATCTCGTCGCGACTCCACTGTCGGGTATCCGGCGCTGATCGCACGCACCAACCACCAGACTCCCAATACGCCCAGTGTTCCAAAAATGACCGAAGGCAGACGTATCACCGCGTCGTTCATCGTGCCGAACAATCTGCCAAACAGGTTCAGCAACAGGTAGTAGAGCGGCGGGGTGTTTTCGTAGTGGTGATATTGGACGAGCACATCGTAGAGCGAACCGCTCGCCGCCCGAAGAGAAGCCGTCTCATCCGCCCAAAGCGCTTCGCGGCCCAATCCCCAAAGCCGCACCCCCGCCGCGAGGAGGAGCGTACCGACCAGCGCGATCGCCTCGGCGGAGTTCCCAGCCCCGCGATTGGCCGGATGATGCTCACCGCCGTGCGCCGTCGACTCCCCCGCAGCAGGTGTGCCGGGCAATTGGTTCTCGACCGGTTGTTGGAGCGTTTTGCTTTGATCCATGCTCAGGCGGTTAGGTTTGACTCGCGACAGCATCACTTTCGCACACCGGAACTGCGGCTGCGATGCCCCGCAAGCGAAGACTGGGTGAATCGCTGCGAATTGCTTTATCCCCGTGCATCAGCGCGCGCCCGGGCCGTGAGTGGTTGCCGGGTCGAGCCCGAGTGCTGGGTTGGTTGGAAGCCGGATTGTGAAGGTGGTTCCCTGGCCCGGCGTTGGCGTCGCTGCGATCGAGCCTTCGTGTTCCTCGACAATCTTCTTTGTCACCGCCAGGCCGATGCCCGTGCCTTTGTTGCCCTTGGTCGAGTGAAAAAGCTCAAACAGGTGGTTCTTGATGCTCGGACTGACGCCTGTACCGTTGTCGATCACCTCAAACACGGTCGATTTTGAGTCTGGTTCGTAGCGGCAAACGACGCGTATCAACCCCTTTTGAGGTTCACACGCATCGATCGCGTTGGAAAGGAGGTTAATCAGCGCCTGATGCATGCCGTCGGGGTCCATAGGCAAGGCTGGGGTTGCGTCGTCCACATCGGCGACGCACATGGCACCTTTCTCGTTGGCCATGGGCGCGATGAGCTCGAGGCAGTCGTTGATCAAGCTGCGCGGGTTGACCAGTTGCAGGTCGGGCTTGCGTTCTTTGCTATACGCGAGCAAGTTCATGGTCAGATTGTAGATTTTTTCGAGATTTCGATCGACGACGCGCCAGCCCTTGCCGAGTTGGACGACATTGTTACTTCGAAGGCCCATCTCGACCACATCCGCTCCGCCGCGGAGGGCTTGGAGGATGTTTTTGATGGAGTGCGAAAGCGCCGCGACAGTCTCGCCGATCGCCGACATGCGCTCGGCCTGCAATTGTGCCGCGTAGAGCTTGGCGTTCTGAATTGCCATTCCGGCTTGTAGTCCGATGGTGCTTAATAGTCGAAGTTGGTCGGGTGAATACGTGTAGTTTTTGACAGATGAATCGATATAGACAATTCCGATTGTCTCATCGATTGGCGTGCTGCCTTTGTCATTGGTTCCCACGCGGGCATCGAGTTTCCTGGCCTTGATGGGCACGCAAAGCGATGAGCGAATCCCCAGGTCGTGGACGCTCTTTGACTTGCTGAAGCGCTTATCGGCCATCGCATTGCTGCTGAGCACGCCTTCGCCTGTCTTGAGAACGTGATTGACAATGGTGAGCGAAGCATGAATCTTCAGGCCCGACTTACTTCCGCCGGGGTCGGCGCGGGCTTCCTCGTCGCGCAGGCGTACAACACGCGGTTCCAGTTCGTTGTTGCGATTGAGCAGCATGATAATGCCACGCTCAGCCTGAAGATGCTCGAAGCTGAGATCCATCACCACTTCCAGCACCTGCTGCACGTCAAAACTGCTGCCAAGTGCCGCGCCGAGTCGGTAAAGCACCTTCAGATTGGCCATGGCTGCTGCGGCGGGTTCGGGTACAGCAAGCACCATCGAATCATCGTTCGATGGAATGGCATGCATGATGGACGAGTCCATCCCCATCTCTTCGCCGGCCAGGCTGATTGATCCGCCGCTTCCGCGCGAAATGCCCGGCTGAGCTCCGAAAACCAGCAGCGATCGACCAACGCGAATCTGGTCGCCGGGCTTGAGCATGTAGGTGTTCACAACGCGCTGACCGTTGACATAGGTGCCGTTTGATGAACCTAAGTCCTTTACCAGCCAGCCTTTATTGCTCGGATGAAGCTCGGCATGCCGGCGCGAAACGGTGTTATCGTCGAGTGGAAGTTGCCGTGAGTCGCGCCCGAGCAGCGCCATCGCGTCGGGCAGCTCGAATCGGCGGCCTTTGTCAGGACCTTGGATAACCAGAAGTGTCAGCACGGCAGTAACTTATACGCTTGCCCGCGGGTGAGCAAAGAGTTGCGGAGTGCAGAAAACCGAAAGTGCGGGTTTGTCATATGTCCACATGGGGACTTTCATCGCCTGTTTTCATCGCTTGCGCGCTTCGTTGGTGCATTGCGATCAACGGTGATCGTAAACTCGGCCGAGCCGGTCATGATTGCATCAGTTTCAATCTGCTTCACCGCGGAGCCTGCGAACTCTGTGACGTTGCTGCGGCCAGCTCCAAGCAGCACCTGCCGCCGTGAAGCTGGTAAATGGTTGAGCGCCACCCGTCCCACCGCCACGCCGTCGGGTTGACGCATGAGCCGTACAAAGATGGCATTGTTCGGGATGGAGAAATACTCCTGCATCACCGCAAAAACATCTTCACCATTTTCGGCACTGAACCGGAACGGCCTGGCTGTAAGTTCGTCGGCAAAATATCGCTCGGAATCCCCTATGACCAACTGATATGTTCCGTCCGGCAAATCGCGAGGCAGCTCAAATTCGAAAGGCAGATCGGCCTCCTCACCGCGGAAGGGTCGGTAAGTGACGAAACCGCCGAGCGTGTCTCCGGCGCGAAAACGGGTCTTGGGAATCTGCACCGACAGAATCTGCGCATCCTTCGATCCGCTGTTGACGCTCACCGAGACCTCAATGCGAGTTGGTAGAACGCGCTCAAATGGATTCTCCGCCGCCGCACGCAGAGGCGACATCACCCGGCCGACGAAATCGCCTGGGTCAAAGTTGGCCATGACGTTTTTAAAACGAAGCGCGCGATCATTTTCGAACGTCAGCTGCACGTCATAGCGAGCAGTGCTATATTGCGGCAGCTCGCCGTCGGCAGCCAATGCCGAGTCGACGCTGATAGCCACTAGAATTGGAAGAAGTCTGGCGTGCCGAATGGCATCGAAATGAAACGTTGCCGTTCTACCGTCGCGGATGATCTTTACGTCGATCGGCACGGTGGCGGGGGCAGTCCCAAACTCGCCGGCAATTCCAACGGTATGATCCGTGTTGATCACGCCCTTGACCTTGCCCATCGCCGCCATCTTAAAGCTGCTGCCCAGCGATGCGACGATGCCCTGCACCGCGCCTTCGGCAAAGGGCAGTTCCACTGCCCCTTCGTTGTTAAACGGATGGCCGAATGCAAACACCTTGCCATCCAACACTTCGGTGCAGGTGCCATTGGCGTGAAACTCGACGTCGCCGGTGACCAGTGGGGTGATGATGACTGAGCCGGGCTTGATTGGCGCGTCGGGCAGTTCTCCTGGGGCAATGCCTCCGCCGGCCTGGAAAATCGCGAGTTGGTTAGCCGCAAACAGGTCAGAGTATCGCGCCAGCACACGTGCAGGCACGCCGGAGACACTTACAGGGGTCAGAATCCGCCGCAGGGCGCCGTCGTCTGTTTGCCGAGACGTTGTAACAGCTGTTCTTGTCGGTTGCATGGCCGCCAGAACATCCCAAGGCTTGGAACTTCGCGCCTCTGCGCGCGCTCCGACTGGTTCGGCGACCTTAAACGGGTTATCCGCCAGCGCCAGCATGTATTCAATCGGCTGTACGCCGGCAATCGGGTCTTTGGCAAGTGCCCAGCCGTAGGCAAAAGCGCCGATCATGCGATCGTGTCCGTCTGCATCGCGAAGGAAGATTGGCGAACCGCTCATCCCGGCGACTGCGCCAACGTGCTCCATCGTTTCCCCGCTGCAACGTATCAGAATGGCGTCGCGTTTCGGATTAAAGTTGCGCATCACTGAGACGACTTCGACATCAAACCGCTCAATCTCGGTGCCGAGGAACACGGTAAGCCCGTAGCCCTTCATTCCAGGCTTCACCTCATCGATTCGCATGTGACGATTCGGGTCAAACAATCTGGGAAACTCGGCGCGCGCCAACGGAAGCAGCGACGACGTAGCGGCCAGCACGATGAGGACAAGAATTCGCGTTTGCAAAGTCCGCAAATCGTATGCCTCAAGGCTTTCGCTCGCAAGGAGAGCAGCGGTTGAGTAGAATCGATTCGAAGTGTCGAACGGAAGCCTGAAAAATCCGCCGCGTATCGTCAACCGCCGGGCGCTGCACGACTATTTTATCGAGGCGAAGCTGGAGTGTGGCATCGCGCTGGTGGGTAGCGAAGTAAAGTCGCTCCGCCACGGCCATGCCCAGCTACAGGAAGCGTATGTGCGGGTGGAAAAGGGGCGGCTTGTGCTCCATGGGTGCCACATCGACCCATACAAACAGGCGACAATCATCTACAACCACCAACCCCGCCGCGAGCGCTATCTGCTGGCGCACAAGCGGGAGATTCGCAAGCTGGAAGGCGAACTGACGGCAAAGGGCACGACTATCGTCCCTCTGGCCATTTACTTCAAGGATGGTCGTGCGAAGGTGGAAATCGGAGTTGGGAAAGGCAAGCAACAGTTTGACAAGCGGCAAACCATCAAGAAGAAAGAAGCTGATCGCGAATTGCGCCGCGTGCAAAGCATCAAACGGTGAGACTTCGGCTGCGATATTGGATCCAGCGATCGTTCTTCCGCCCGCGCAATGGCGAAGTACAAATGATTCTGCATTACCCCCGGCTGTAAACGTATGAGCGAAGAAAACACATCAGCGGACCGTGAAGGCCTCGATTTCATTCGGCGAATCATCGAAGCCGACAACGCGTCCGGAAAATGGGGCGGAAAAGTAGTGACGCGGTTTCCGCCGGAGCCTAATGGCTACCTGCATATTGGCCATGCCAAGAGTATCTGCCTCAACTTCGGGCTGGCTCAGGAGTATGGCGGCGCGTGTAACCTCCGCTATGACGACACCAATCCCGAGAAAGAGGAAGTGGAGTATGTAAAGTCGATCGAAGCAGACGTTCGCTGGCTCGGGTTTGACCCTGCAAAGATTGTATGGGCGAGCGACTACTTTGGCACGATGTATGCCTATGCGCAGGAACTGATCAAGAAGGGGAAAGCGTATGTAGACGATCAAACGATCGAAGAAATCCGCCTGAACCGCGGTGGCATCACTGGCGGAACCAATTCGCCATTTCGCGAACGCTCAGTTGAGGAAAATCTCGAGCTACTCGAGCGGATGAAGCAGGGCGAGTTTCCAGATGGGTCGAAAGTATTGCGTGCGAAGATTGATATGTCTTCGCCGAACTTCAACTTGCGCGACCCAGTGATGTATCGCATCGTCCACGCCGAGCACCATAACACCGGCAATCAGTGGTGCATCTATCCAATGTATGATTGGGCTCACGGTTTTGAGGATTCGATTGAAGCGGTCACCCATTCGATCTGCACGCTGGAGTTTGAGAACCATCGCCCGCTGTACGATTGGTTCATCGATTCGGTGAACGAAGGTCGCACTGATGACGGCAGCGGGCCGTGGGGGAAGAAGATTCATCACAGTCAGCAGATCGAGTTTGCCAAGTTACAGTTGTCATACATCCTGCTCTCGAAGCGCAATCTTCGGAAAATGGTTGAAGATGGCACGACTTCCGGCTGGGACGACCCCCGTATGCCAACGATCAGCGCCTATCGTCGAAAGGGCTACACGCCCGAGGCAATTCGCGCGTTTTGCAAACACATTGGCGTGAACAAGTTTGATAGCGTCATCGAGCACTCGGTGCTGGAGAATTTCCTCCGTGAAGATTTGAATAGGCGGGCTCCCCGAGTCATGGGCGTGCTTCGGCCCGTGAAAGTAGTCATTACCAATTTTCCGGAGGGCGATGTGGAGTGGCTCGATGCGGTAAACAACCCGGAAGACCCCGCTGCCGGTATGCGGAAGGTGCCGTTTACGCGCGAGCTTTACATTGAGCAGGGTGATTTTGAGGAAGTGCCCCCGCCGAAGTATTTTCGGCTCACTCCGGGTAAGGAAGTGCGGTTGCGATGGGCTTTCTTTATCAAGGCCGAGAGCGTCGTTAAGGACGCTTCCGGCAGGGTGACTGAGGTTCACTGCACCTACGACCCGGCCACGCGCGGCGGCGATTCGCCTGATGGCCGCAAAGTGAAGGGTACGATCCACTGGGTTTCGGCCTCACATGCCATCAATTGCGAGGTGCGACTGTACGATCATCTCTTCAAGACACCCGAGCCGACAAAGTTTCCCGAAGGACAGGATTGGACGGTCAATCTCAATCCACAGTCACTCGAGGTGATCGCAGATGCGAAGCTTGAGCCGAGCATCGCAGGTGCAGCCGAGGGGCAACACTTTCAGTTTGAGCGAAACGCCTACTTTGTGGTCGATCGCGACAGCAAGGACGGGAAGCTCGTGTTCAATCGGGCTGTGTCATTGAAGGATTCGTGGTCGAAAGAGCAAAAGCGAGGTTGAGGAGCGACGTGCATGTTTCCGCCACACAAAGGACGGCATGATCATGGTTTAATTCGGCTGCGCGATGCCAATGAAGTTGTTGACGCATTGACCGACGCCACCGAAGAGCATCTGCCCCGGCATGAGAAACTGTCGCTGCTGCTTCGTCGATTTGCTGCAGTGGTGGGACCGGATCTTGACTATCATGTCTTGCTTCTCGGTGAGTTAGATCGCCACCCGGCCCCGAGGGTCATCGACCGGGTGACGTTTGGGCCGACGTTTTCACTGATCGAACCGCGCGATTCGGAAGAAGTGCAGGGTCTCATCGATTTGTGCGGCCCGATTTGCGACCGCGCCATTCCGGCGGCGATGGCGACACTGCGTTCGCCGTGCAGCTTTATCTACAGCGAAGACGCCGAATCGCGATGGTATTCCGACGTTTTTCGCGCGAGGCTCCTGCAGCCCAATCGCTGGCAGGACGATATGGCCTGCTATTGGGCGGGCAGCGGCGGCAGGGTGGTGATTTATAATGCGTTTCGAGTGGTCGGATCGCCGGAGTACACCACCCGGCAGCGCGATCTGCTTTCGCTGGCGTGCCGGGCGATCGCGCCGGTGATGGATCAGACCTTTACCGACGATATCCCCGAACAATTGCTCGACCTGCAACCGGGCTTGTATCCGATCTTGCTCACTGTGCTTCAGGGTTTCTCCAGACAGGAAATCGCCCACTACGCCGGGGTTTTGCAGGATTATGTGGACCTCGCGATCAACAAGCTGCTCGAAAAATTCAAGGTAAACAGCCGCGGTGAATTGGCTGCGCTTTTTGTTGACGAGCGCATCGCCCGCTGGCTCGAGGATCGATCTAACCTCCAGCCGTGACGCCTCGGTTCGCAACGACGGCCGCTGCAACGGCCGAGGCGGCGGCACCCTTGCAAAGCGGTTCACCCAGCGGAGGGGGCCGTCTGATCGATGCAGCGTTGAACGCGGCGGAGGGTCGATTCCCTTCCAATCATCTCGAGACTCTGCCCGATCGGTGGAGAAACGCTCGTGCCAGTGATCGCCACGCGGAGCGGCTGCGCAACTTTGCCCAGTCCCAGTTGCCGGTTTTCAGCGAATGACTTGACCGCCTGCTCAATTGGTTCATGGCTCCAGGGGTCGATCGTCTCCAGCATTGCATGGATCAACTTCAAGACCCCCAAGCCCTCGCCATTGTTTTTACGCAGAACTTTCTCAACTGCTTCAGGCTGGTAAACGACTTCCTCGTCATGGAGGAACAGTCCCCGGGCCTTCTCTTCCACGTCGCGGAAAATCCGAAAACCCGCACACATGGACAATGTAGCCAAGAGTTGATCGTCGCTCGCGCGATTCAATGGCGATTCAGGATTGACGGCGAGGTAATCCTTTAGCCCGGCAAGCAGCCGATCCGACGTCGCCCCGGCGGCGGCAGCGGTGTTGAATGCGGCTAACTTGTCGCGATCGAACTTGGCACCGGCCTTGTTAACTCCTGTCAGATCAAAGAGTTCTGTCATTTCTGCCATTGTCATCTTTTCGCGGTTATCACCCGGGTTCCAGCCGAGCAATGCCAGAAAATTCAATAGCGCCTCGGGCAAGTATCCGTTCCTGCGAAAATCGTTTACCAGAATCTCGGGCAGGTCGGATTCTCGTAAGCCAACTGTTTGCATCACGAGCACCTGCTCTGAAAGATCGAGCTGCTGCGTGTCGGTCGCCAGCCACGATTCGAGCCGGCCCGCTGACAGCCCGCAATAGCTCGCTAGTTGGGTCACAGTTTGTTGCTTATTCTTCAGCCAGTTGTGTGTGGCAACGCGAATCTTCTTATCGCGGTCGCGCTTGCCCATCTTCTTTCCGTCATCTTTATTGAGAATCACCGGCAGATGGGCGTAAACGGGCCGGTCGTAGCCGAGCGCCGCTTGCAGAGCGATATGCTTAAACGTGTTGAGCGTGTGTTCCTGCCCGCGGACGACATGCGTCACGCCCATCTCGGCGTCATCGACCACTACCGCAAAGTGATAGGTCGGCATTCCGTCAGTTTTGCGGATGACAAAATCATCCACCTGATTTGCCTGAAGCTTGATTTCTCCGAGCACCTCGTCGCCGAATGAGTAATCGCGCACCGGCATCGCCAGCCGAACGACCGCAGGACGCGATTCAGCTTCGTATTGTTTGATCGATTCGGCGCTCAAATCGCGCCGCCGGTAGAGAAACCCGCGTTTTTCCCGCTCTGCCTGCTTTTGCAGGGCTTCAAGCTCTTCACGTGTCTCGTAGGCTTTATATGCCTTACCCTCCACGAGAAGCCTTTCGATCAGTGCGTTGTAAACGCTCAGCCTCCGGGACTGAAACACGAGTTCAGCATTGTCGTGATCGAGTCCAAGCCATCGCAGGTCATCCAGCAGTTGATCGACCGCTTGCTGTGTGCTCCGGGCGAGGTCGGTGTCTTCAATCCGCAGCAGGTAACGCCCGCCGTGCTTACGCGCGAGGAGCCAGTTAAAGAGTGCGGTGCGCGCCCCGCCGACGTGAAGAAAGCCAGTGGGGGAAGGTGCGAAGCGGGCGACGAGGGTCGATTGGGTCATGAGCACGCGGAAGTTTCCTCATGCCTGAACCGATTGCAAGCAGCGACAGCCCGGCGTTCTTGCAATGCCGTTAGCCGGCGCTTATTCCCAGGCCAGCCCTTCCAGATGCCGCTGGATATCGCCCGCCGAATGAAAGCGCGCAAGAATGAGCGAATCTTTCAGCCCTCGTACGATTTGCTTAACCACCTGCGGCTGACGCGCGTAGTTTTCCCGCCCGCCGACCAATGTGTGAAACACTTCGACCAAGTTCAGAATATCCTTATTGATCTTCCATTTGCTGGGTTTGCCGAGGTCAAAGAAGTCGAGCAACTTGATATCAAAGCCGATGCCTTTCCGCCGAATCATGATGTTGTCATCGTGAATATCGCCATGATACTCACCCAGCGCGTGGATCGGTGCGATACCTCGCGCGAGCGCGTGCAGGACATGCAGCGCTTCAAAAGTACTGAGCCGACGCTTCGGCTGGTGCGCGAGAAACTCGCTGAGCTTCACACCTTCAACAAGCTCGGAAATGACAACATTTACTTTCTTTCGTTTGATCGACGCGTATTCCTGATGATGATACTGCAGCAGGATCGAGCAATGCCGAAGAGCATCGAGCTTGCGCGCGTAGGCGATGGCGGCTTTTCCCATCGGGTCGCGGTGAGGATAGTAAAATTTAGCGGCGCGACGAATGCCGGTCGCATTTTCGCGAATGACGTAGACCTCACCTTCCCATCCGCTTCCAAGCGGGCGCTCGATTACATATTTCCCGGCGACACTCCTGCCGATGGGAAGGTCGAAGGGAATCTTTTTGCCGGGTCGATACATCGCGGCGGAATGATCGGCGGGGGGTTCCGATGCGTCAAACAATCCTCAAGTACGCAACCAACCCAGCAACAGGCGAGATCGCATAAGACACTGTCTCAAATGAGTTTATGAGTGATTTATGGAGATTTGACCCTGCGCCGATCCGAGGTCGCATCAGAGAGGTGTGATGACCAGCCCAAAACCGGCCCCGCGGATGGGCTGGCCTGGCTGCAGGGCGGTCTGCGGGTCGATCGGCTGGTCGCCCATCGTCACCGCGCCGCCGCCGCGGAGGTAGAACTGGCCGTCGCGTCGAAAAAGGACCACCGGCTCATTCAAGCTGTCAACGCGCACATGGCTAGCCCCGCCGGGACCGATGACGACATCGCGGTCCATCAGGATGATCCGCCGCACGTCCGATCGGGGGTGACGCGCGCCGGTCAGGTCGAGCGTGGCCGTGGTGCTGGCGGGAACCGGCAGGGAAAACGTCATCCTGCATCGTGGCGAGAGCGCGATGCGATCGCCCGCACCCAGCAGCTTTGACGCCGGCGCCCCCGCACTGCTCGCGGTCGGCGCGCTATTGACCGCCACGCCAAGCCCGGCGCGCAGGAAATAATCATCCTCAACACGCTCAACGAGAGCAGCGGGTGTGTTTGGCTCGCAGATAAAACCGACCTGCACGCGATTACTCGAGCTGATCGGGCCTAAGGTTACCGAATTCTCGCAAACCAGCACGAAGCTGCCTGCGCCGTCTACCTGCAGCAAGAGCCTGCCCGCGAGCGAAGCACCGTGGCGGGGCGAACTGGGCAACGGCGGGGGCGACGCGCGTCGCGCCGTTGGAACTGGCGCGCCCGGCGGGGGGAGTGTCTCGGCGAGAGTGGGTTTCATGGTTCCAACCAGGCCCATCGGCCCGGCCCTGACTGCTTCGATCGCTGCAGATGCCTCGGCCAACCGATCTGCGGCGTCGCGCATCCACTGGGCCTGCGGAAAGGTGGTGTACAGCCGCCGCATTGTTTCCTCTGCGCGCCGCGGCTGCGCACGTTCGATCGCTTCCCACGCCAGCTTGATCTGCAGGAGCGAACTTCGCAGTTCTTCAACGTCCAGGGCGTTCGGGAGCAACCGTGCGAGTTTTTGTTCAAGCAAACAGGCCTTGTCCAGGCGGCCTTCATTGATTGCATCGGTGGCTTTAAGTGTGAGCGATTGATGAAATTCATCGATGGCTGCGGCGACTGCAGGGTTGGAACTGTCGAGCTTTTGAGCCGCCAGCAGATCGCGCACCGCCGACTCGTAATCGTGGCGGGCGATTGCAGCCCTGGCTCGATCGAGCGACTCGGCGGCGCGTTGAGTTTGTTCGGACAAGTCATCCATGATCGCGTGAAGCCCGCCGGTGCTCATCTCGCCACGGCCCACAAACTGCCGCGCCGCAGCCAACTGGCCGTTGTGCAGGTGAAAACGTGCACGCGCGACCGCATCAACCGATTGGCGGTGGCGCTGCTGCCTGTCGAGCATCGCCGCAGCAGCCTGCGCTTTCAACTCAACTGCGTCGGGAAGGGCCCCGGCGAGCCGAATGGCCTTATCGGCGTCCATCGCGGCGTCGGCGGGGCGATCCATTGCCAGCCACTTGCGGGCGCGATCCAGCAGGCCAGACGTGACGCGTGTCACCAGCGCCTGCCCCCGTCGATGCGCCCGCACATCGGCCCGCTGGACGATCGACAGTGCCTCATCCAGCCGGTCGTCGGCCAAGGCGACTTCAGCTTGTTTGATCCGAAGAAAAAGCACGATGCGCCCTCTGGCATGCAGTAGAGGAACAGCCCACGAATCTGCACAATAGGACGCGAAGATTCATCAATCGCTGAATCAATTGGTGAATCTTCGTGTCAACTGGTGGGCAACAGGATTAGCGAGACTTTTCGGACGAAGCCAGAAACTCGTCTGCCTTTGCCTTCAGTTCTCCTTCGTTGATGACATTAATCGTTACTGGTTCGACGAACTTGCTCTCGTGGGCCATCACGCGCTCGGCAACATCAAGTCGTTCACGAATCTGCGCGATGAGCTTCTGCGACTGCGAGAGCTTGCTGTGATTGATGGCCAGAGTCGTCCCCACGCTGCTTGCCTGCACCAATCGATTCTGGCTTTCGAGCGAAGCGATTTGTGCAACGAGCATTTCCTTCTGCTGCCGGGTGCGGTTCAGAGCCTGCACAGCGGCGGCGAGGCTGCGCGTGCGGTTTTCGAGGAGGCGTGCCTTACCTGCGAGCACGGTTTCGGCCTCCCGGCTAAGCTCGAGTCGGCGCGCGAGCTCTTCTTTCACTTGATCACGCGAGTACTCAATCCCTGCAAGTGTGAATGATGCCGCGGGCTTGTTGAGGGCATCGCGAAGACTGGTGAGCCGGACACGCTCAACTTCGAGAGAATCCCGGCTCCGGGTGATGTCGCCACGCAGGTTCTCGATCTCTACCTCCTGCTGGGCGATCAGCCGGATGTTGGCGTGCATTTCGGGGAGAATGTCGTCTACCATGTCTTTGGCGCGACGCAGTTCAAACTCCACCGGCACGCTGTCGCGCACCGCCGTCTGCACCGACCGGGTTCCGGTGGAGACATAGCTGTACAAGTCCCTGCCGAAGACGATCCCGCCGACGAGCACGGCGCTGCCGGTGCCGAGCACAGTCCATTTTGCTAGTTTTCCGAAGATCATGACGCACTCCTGTAAAGATCACCGACGGCACTCGCCGCCTACAACAGGGTTATTCGAGGAAGGATGCAGGATATTTCAACGCAAGACCGATCAAGCGAGGCCGACCCTCCGAGGGGCACCACAAGTGTGGAGCAATGTGGGTCTAATCTGCCAGCGCCCTCCGTTTCCGTGCACGCCCGGTCTTGCCAGCACGGCGGGATGGGTAAGGTCGCATGCCGCGTGTCTTAACACTATGTTAGGGTCGAGTTTTCTGGCAAGCAGTTGTAACTGCTTGTGAATACGGATGTTGCGACAGTTTTTGCAAATTGTTCCGCGCGGAACAATTTAAAGTTGTCGTCCATTCAGCTTGAATCCGCGCGTTTACCTTCGGGGAACACCCCGTGGCTAACGGTTCATGCCAGGTGCGTCTTTTTCTTGCGACCGCTCAGGTAGCTTTCCATGATGCAGTTGGCCAGTTCCCCGCTGCTGGTGTAAAACGCGACGCCCTTGGTCAGCCGCGTGAGCTGATCGACGAAACCGACCCAATCCATTCCCCAATAGTCTTCGATCAGAGCAAAAGTGCTGATCCGACACGATTCGCGAACACTTAACACGGCTTCCTTCAACGTGGCGAGGGTGCTGCGTTCGTCGGGAGGGTAGAGCAGATAGCAATAATCACCCTCAACATGCGCGGTAGGTTGGCCGTCGGTGATGATGAAGATTTGCTTGTTCTCGCTCGAGCGCTTCCGCAGAATCCGACGCGCCAGTTGCAGGCCCATGTGCAGGTTGGTGAAGTGTTGCGGGGCAGCGGCGAGGTTGTCCAGCTTAACCTTCAGACGAACGGAGTAGTCGTATACCGTCACCGGCTTGGGCATGATCAAGGGCAGCGACGATTCAGAGATTTTGTTGGCGCCGGAATAGAATCCCACGAAGTCAATTGAATCCTGCGGAAATCTTCCACGAACAAGTGCCTGCATCGCCATCGCCACTTTCTTAGCCGCGAGGAATCGGCCGTAGCGCATCATCGATCCGGACATGTCGATGAGGACCACCGTTGAGCAGCTTGTTGTGCCTTCGTGCAGATGTAACTCAAAGTCTCGCTCGGAAAAGCGGATCGGCGAAAGTGCGGTGCTGCGGCTGGCCGATTGCCCCTTGCCCGCTGCCGTCCGCTGCATTGCATTCCGGATCGTCGCGTGGAGATCGAGTTCGCTCACCGGATCGCCGAACTGATAGGGTTTAGTGCCTTCGATTCGCTCACCGCCCTGTCCCGCAGTGACCTTTTCATGGCCGTCGCGCTGGCCTTGTCGCAGATTGGCAAAGATCTCATTCAGCGCACGCCGCTGCATGCGCCCGACGGCCTTGGGCGTGAGCCGCAGCTTTCCCTTGGCGTCCTTATCAAACATGCCCTCTTTGAGTAGCTGCTCCAGCAGGTCTGAATGGTTGGGATTGTCTGGATCATTGAGCATTTGCTCAATTGCGCGCAATGCCTGCTCGCCGTGCTGGAGGATGAACTGAGAGAGATTGTCAAACTGAAAAAGCGCGTCTTGTGTCGGAAACGGTTCGCCGTCGAATTCGCCGTAGTAGTACTTCATCTCGTGCGATTGTACGCACGTCGGTCGCCTTTGACCGCTGGGCTTGGTCGAAGGGGGAATTTTCTGCTTACCAGACATTCCGTCGGGGTTGGGCCGACGAACTGAGTGTTACGGTCTGCTGGCCGGTGGTTTCGCTGGCCATGGATGTCTTATCTGTGGTTCTGACCGTCAGAAGTACCGTAGCGCGGTTGAGCAGATCATATCCGCCGCCGGTGCGGATGGAGGTGGCGCTACGCATCGGTTCGAGTGACACCTGAAACTGCGTGACGCCGTCCAGCAGGGTTCGGGCGGTGCCGTTGAAGTCGTAAATGATGCGTTGGTTGGGAGCATCGTATCGATAGATGATGTCGTTACCGGCATCGTCCAGCATCGCAATGCCGGTGTCGTTGATGCGGATACCGAGCGAGAAGTTAACCAGTTGCGAACTGGTAGCCGGCGCGTGGGCGTCATGCTGCCTCACGCTCGTGAGAATCCGATGCATTGCAAGTCGCGCCCGCTGCGTGAGGGCCGACTGCTCCTGGTTCACGCGATACGAGTGAAATGACGCATCCAGCGCCATCGCCACGGCGGTGAGCAGCATGCTGGTAATGGCGAGCGCGATGAGTAGTTCGGCCAAGCCCACACCACGACGGACTCGACGCTGGAGAGTATGAACGTCTTTCGTACGCATGGTCTAGAATCCTTCCCGATATGTGGTCACATCGGCGAGCACGTCGATGGGAATATTTATGCCGTCCGGCAAGGCCCGGTTGGGGTTGTACCGAACGATCAGTTTGCCGTACCCGCCTTCGGGCATGGCACTCGGATTGGTGTCGCCGTCACTCGGACCAAAGTATCCCAGCGTGGTGTTACCCGCGCCATCGCCGGTGACGATGATCGACCCATCGACGATCGAAGTGCCGCGAATATCGATGTTGCCTGCGACCACAACGCCGACCAGCGTGCTCGGGGCAGCAGTCGGGTTGGTAAACGAACCCATTTCAATATTCACCTGCGGCGAGACGATCGTTGCGGTGTCATCTGCCTGGTTATCAAACAGCGTCGCACCCGTGAATTCCCAGCTATTGGCAAAGTGCGTGTATGCCGTCGAGTAGTTTCCAGCAAGCGGGCCTTTGAACGTGCAGTTATTGAATCGAATGTTGTTACCTTTTTGCGAGCCGTGCGTGATCATCTGTCCCGAGGTGGGTGTGCCGGAACCGATGAGGACTTTTGTATTGCTGAACGTGCTGTCGCCGGAGATGCGGCGCTTTGACCAGTTCATTCCTTCTGAACTGCTTGTGGTGGTCGAGCCACCGGAGGTCTTGATGTCGCGTTCGCCTTCGATGAACGTCACGCCTTCAAAGGTGCAGTTGTTGAATAGCGGATTCAGTCCCTTGGGAACGATCACGTTTCGAAGCGTCATATTCTGATAGACCGGCCGCCGGTAGGTAGCCTGATAGCTAACGCTGCCCAGGGGCGTGCGTTCGGTTATGGCAGCCGCGTTTGCGTGGGCTGCGGTGAGGGTGGTATTGGCGATCAATGATCCACTGACACTTGTCGTGCCCGCCGCAGTGCCGCTTCGCGCCTTAAACCCGTCGGCGCACTCTTCAAAATTGGCCGGAGAAAGATCAAAGATGTCATTGGCATTGGCACCAAACTTTACCGGCACCGCGGTCGGATCGGTCGGATTGATCGAACCCTGGATCATATCCTGAATCACCTTGCCCTGGCCGGCGAGGTTGCTCGTCCATGCCGATGCCGATGTTGCGATCACAAGCTGTCCCTCTACCTTGGCATACGCATCGCGGTTGTCGATCACGCCGTCCTGATACCCATCGCGCAGCGGTTCGCCATCAGTGAGTGGCCCGCCTAAACTGTCGATGGCGCTGAAGAGGTTGGGATCATACAGCTGACCCGTAGAGGGGTTGGTAAACTCCGCAGCACTGATCGCCGTGTCGCCGTTGCTATCAAAGCGATTCAAAAAGAGGTCGTAATCATCCAGATAGCCGTCGGCGTTGTGATCATCGAAGCCGTTGGCGAGCGCAAGATTGTACTCGTCGGTGTCATTCACACTGACGCGGTTGTCATACCCGCCGTGATTGGCCTTTAGGAACGCCGTCCATTGGTTCATCTTAGTGGTCAGCGCGGAATCGAGATGACTGAAATCGCTCAACTGAAGAATCGGCGGATACTTGCTCGCCGTTGCCATAGCCACCGGGCCTTCGACGATCGTATTGCGCCCCAACTGAATCGGCACTTTACCTACCACCGCAAACTTGACCTTCTTGTCAATCTTGAAATCCATCGAAACCGACCGCGTAGCGCCACGGTATGTTCCCGTGCTGGTTACTCGGACGTATCGTGCATCGAGTGGATCGGAGAGGTTGAAAGGGTGTTGTTGAATGTGAACCGAGAATGTCGCGCTGGAATCGTCCAGCCGCACCGGATTGGATGTGATGCTCTTGCCGGAGACGGTCAGCGTTCGCTCGGCGGGGGTCAGCAGGGAGTTGAAGTCGCTCTGGATCGACGCCGTCAGCGCCGGCCACAAGCCGTTCGCCGCCGTCGCATCGATATTGCCGATCGTCGTCCTCGGGCGGTTCATCTTGATGAAACGGAACTGCATCCATCGCAGGCCCGACTCCGCGGCACCTCGGGCGCGATCGAGGTCGGACAGGTTATGCGCCGACTGCACATTGAGCGTCGCCGATGAATACATCGCCAGCGCGAGCGTGACGAAGATGGTCAGAAAGAGCATCGCAAGCACGGCAGCAGCGCCGCGGCGCGAGCGAGAATGGAGGACAGACATCTGCATACATCACCTCGTGCGGACCAGAGTCATTACCGATCAAGTCGAACCCAGGAACGCTCGAATACTTCTTCCGCTGGCACGTTTGGCGACGGGCGGTACATCACCCGCACGCGCACGCGCATCGCACCCGTATCGGTCGATGTGCTGATGGTCGGGCTGGCATCGTTGGAATTGCTTGAAAGCTGATTGGGATACACCGGGCGAACAGTGATAAGCTGGCTGTACTGCCCAAGTTCGGCGATCGGTTGCCGATTGGCGTCGATAGGCGGTGAGAGTGTGAGATTATTGAAGTCGTCGAGATCGTCGTAGCTGGCAAGTGTTTCGCCCGTTTCCGGCCCAAACGTGGCCCCGCCAAGCTGGGGATCGCGAAACGACAGCAGGCCCATCGCCTCCTGCACATTCGTCGAGAGCATGATGGCCACGGTCGAATGCGTCCCGTGCATGTTCTGCTTGGCGCAGACGCCGAATAGCTCGACTGCGGCGAGCACACCTGTGCCCACGATGATCGTGGCCAACGCCGCTTCGATCAGCGTGAAGCCCCGGCGAGCTGATTTGGCCCGGTAATCAAACTTCATACTCTTGACATCCGATACATGTCATTCATCGTCAATTCGCTGCTCGGCCCAAACTACCTCCCCAGCGTGGTTACGCGTTGAAGCGATCGGTGATGCGGTCTGTAGCATCTGGGTAAAGCACCCGGCACGCTACGCATCATCAGCACGACAAAGCCCGCCGGGGCATGCCGGCGGGCTTAGAAGTTGTGCGGACCTGGCGGATTGGCTCCGGTTAGCGCTAGCGCGCGACGGCGGTTACTCCTGGCGAACGAACACGAACCGTTTGCCGTCTCGACTTGAAATCTGCATCCGGATTCCCTTCGATAAGTCCTGGCCCGACAAGGC